>Ga0307379_10000220_pt1 | contig 100527 bp, 89 predicted proteins | sample UN2MG_FD_202237 | JGI IMG/M metagenome (GOLD analysis project Ga0307379, IMG submission 202237) | Soil microbial communities from Risofladan, Vaasa, Finland - UN-2 | ecosystem: Environmental > Terrestrial > Soil > Coastal area > Acid sulfate soil | place: Finland: Risofladan, Vaasa | collected... | reverse complement strand
TCCAGGCAGAGGCCCAGCGTGTCCGGGTCCATCATCATCGAGCCGAGGACGGCGCGCTCCGCCTCGTCGCTGTGCGGCGGGACTTTTGCAAGCAGCGGATCGTCCGGCATGGGTCACCCGGCTGTGTGCGATTCGTGCGACCGCGACGACCGCTTTATACCGCATCGGGGGCGCGCCTGCAAGAGAACTTTGTGCCGATCCCGGACGATGGCCGACGGCCTGCGCCCAACGGCCGACGCGATCAGCCATGGGAAAACTCTTGGGGCTTTTGTCTGGGATTTTTTGTGCTTGACGAGGGGGGGGGGGGGGGTAGGGTATAGTCCCGTTGGTAAGGAAAGACAGGAGAAGCAGCACCATGTTGGGACAAGGGGGGACGGCGGTGGCTCGCAGGGCTCACTCTGGCTTGGGCTCGCGCTGGGCGATTATCACTTCACTGGCGCTGGTATTCGTTGCGATTGCGGTGAGACACCCGGCGGCATCGCCACCGGAAGGTCCCGCCGAAACGTGGACCGTTTTCGACCGCCCCGGCCAATTCATCACCGCCCTCTGCGCCGCCGATGACACCCTCTGGATCGGGACCGAGGATAAGGGCCTGTGGCGGCTTGACCTCTCGGCCGATCCCGCAAAGCCGGACGCATGGAAACAATTCACCGGCAAGGACGGTCCGAACACCGAGCACGTCTATGCGATTGCCGTGGACGCCGCCGGACGCGTCTGGGTCGGCACGCTCAACCAGGGCGTCAGCGTCTATAACGGCCGCGAGTGGCGGACCTACGGCGTCCTGGACGGCTGCGCGGGTGAACGGGTCTTCGCCCTCGCCGCCGACCGCACCCCGAAACGTGGACATGTCTGGATCGGCACCGACCAGGGCCTCGTGTGCTGGTCGCCCGACACCACTGAGCGCGGCGCCTGGCGCACCTACACGCGGGCCGACGGCCTTCCCTCCGACCAAATCTACGCCCTGGCCGTGGACCCGAGGAGCGGCCGGGTGTGGGTCGGCACGGAATGCGACGGCCTGGCCTCGGCCGACCTGCCTTATGACAAATGGACATGCGTCCGTGCCCAGGCGGAACGCTCCGGCGACGAGGGGCAGGCCCGCGGAGTCGGCGTCCTCTACCGCCCCCACGGCCCGCTCCCGACCGCCCCCGGCCTTCCCTCGAACCTCTCGAACGACCTCCTGATCCTGCCCAACGGAACCGTCGTCTATGCGACGAATTACGGCCTGGGCATCGGCGCGGAAGGCGGCCGCCGATGGACCGCCTGGCAGGGACTCTCGAAGGAACCGTTCGAGAACTATCTGCGCGGCCTGGCGGCCGACGCGCGGGGCGGCCTCTGGCTGGCCACCCGCCACTTGGGCCTGGCGCGCCTGGACCTTGCGACCGGCGCGGTGAGAACGTATCGTACCAGCCGCCCTGAAGAGGATGCTCCGCCGCCACCGCCCAGCCTGCCCGACGACTACGTTTTCGACGTGGCCGTGACGGCCGACGGCGACGTGTGGGCCGCCACCTACGGCGGCGGCCTGGCGCGGCTCCGAGGCGTCTTGCCGCCGAAGTCCGCCGATTCGCGGTCGGTCGTTTCCGTCAATCCGCAATCCGAAATCCAAAATCCGCAATCGTGTCCTTCCCTTCCCGCTCCCGCCGGCCCGCCGTCGCTCGACGAACTCAACGCCATGCTGGCCGACTTGGCCAAGGTCCCCTTCGTCCCGCCCGAGCGGCAGCCCCCGGTCGTCCGCCTCGACGACGATTGGCTGACCAAAGGCGACTGGCTGGGGCGGTGCGGGCGGTATTGGGCATGTCTGTGTGCTTTCGTCAGCCCGCAGGATTACTATTACGGAACCAGCGAGGAGGCGGTCAAATACACGGCGATGATCGGCCCACAGTGTGAGCAGTACGATTCCATTCGATATTGGATTCATTGGCTCTACACGCAGAACCCCAACACCTTGGAGATGCCCACCTCTTACCTGGACAGCCGGGTGCAACGAGGTTTGACGACCTGGGCCGTCAATCGCCGCCAGGCCGAGTGGGATGACCACGGCGAGGCGTATCCGATGTCCAAGGATGGCCCCCAACTTTTTATGACTTTTGAGGTTCCGAAAGGCGAGTTCTACTTGAGTCTTTACTTCTTCAACAAAGATGGGCACACCGGCAACAACCGGTTTCGCGATTACGCCATCTGCGTCAAGGGGGGCAAGTTCAGCGAGGTTGGCTACGCTGATACGCCAACCGATGAGGATCTCGCACAGTTTCACCGCCTCCCCACGGTTGCCAGGGCGCGAGTGCGTGACTTCTGGGGCGGCGTGTATAAGCGCTTCTACGTTCGCGGGCCTCAATGGTACAGCCTGCGGATCGCTCGCAATCACTCTTTCAATGCAATCCTCTCTGCTTTCATGCTCGACCCCGTCGAGTATGGCGTCGGTGGTCAAATTCACGGCGTTGAAGATGGGACGCCGTCTCGGAAAGATGTCGTGGCGGCCCAGACGGTGTTGCGCGACGAATACGCCCGGCGCCGCGCCGATTTTCTGAAGCGTTTCACGCCCGCCGTCTCCGTGGAAGAGGCGGTCGAGCGATTGGCGTCGGAATTGGATTGGGCCATGCTTCGAAACGAAGCGTGGTGGGTCGAGAACAGCGGCCCCTTCTACACGGCGCTTGCGCGGTGGTACAGAGCCCGTCTCGATCCGGCGCTCGCCAAAGACTCCCAGGCATTGATGACGGCGCGCCTGGCGAGTTGCTATTATCGCCTGGGCCTCTACCGGCCATGGGAACAGGGCCTGCGGCTCCTCGACATCACCACGCCGCGCGCCATTCATCGGTCGAGACGATGGAATGCGGAGAAGGGGCGTACCTACACGATTAAGCCGCAAGAGGAGTAGCGTTCCGTGCTTGGTGCCAGGGAACAAGTACCCCGAGGTGGGGCAAGGGAAACGGGCATGTGCACGTCCCTCGTCAAAACGTGGAAAAGGAGACCTGTGATGAAGAGGCATGGTTTGGCAGTTCGCCTGTGGCGTCAGGTTGTTGCGTTTGGGATTCTGGTTTTTCTGGCGTCCGGAGGCGTTAGTCAGGCCGTCGAAAGCCAGGCCGTGCAGGCGACGGGCGACCAGGAAGCAAACGAAGAAGCCGAGGGATGGCTCAGACTCGACATGCGCCAGGACGGGGCAGACTTCTTCATTTACCCCTCCTTCTTTGATGCGGAACACTACGCCGAGATGGTCCAGTATAAGGCCATTGAGAAGCAGTCGGGGATCATCGCCGACGTTATGGTCGAAGTGCTGGACGGGGCGGGCAACGTGGATTGGTCGTCTGAGAACCTTGGGGTGTCATCTACGTGGAAGGACAGCGGCTTCGGGGGACGCACAAACTACACCCGTGCCGCCAACAACAGCCAGGATGCTGGCGGTGATCCCAACAAGGTTGAGGATTTGTTTAAGTTCGTTGATCCGGGCGAGTCGGGGCAGGCGACATTCGCGGCCCGCCTGACCATCACGCTGACTACCGGCAAGCGCCTGATCGCCACCTATCCGTTTCAGGCACGCGCGCGAGTTGTGGCCATTGTCAATCAAGCGAAGGAGCCGCCCGACCAGGAAAACTGGGGGTTCGGCCCTTATGGCAAGGCTTGGATATGGATGACATATGGGCTAACTGAAGGGGGGACCGCTGAGTGCGTCAACCCTGCAGAGGACGGAGACAAACTGATTCTCGACTATAGTGAAAAGATTTTCGGATTTGCGTACGAGTGCACAACCCCACGAAGTGTGAGACTCAGGTCAATACACCATGGGAGTGCTGATGGACAGATCCGTTTGCCCAACTGGTACAGGGGTTTCAACTGGGGAGGCGGAGTCGAGGGCTTCCTGGATGTTGCCGGGTTCGCGCACTCGCATCACTGCACGGTCGATTTCCTCCATTGCCACTCAGCCCATGCGGGCGGGGGTGCCGCCAAGCGTCTGGCTGATGCTCTGACCGGCAAGGTCGGAGGCGGCAACACCACCGTGATTGGATATGACCAAACGATATCGTTTAAGCCGGGCCTTTCGGGTCCTGAATATGGGGCGATTGGCACCACGCCTGAATTACCGGAGGACGAGTATAATTACTTCTGTGAACGTTTTGACGCGCGCATCAAGGAGAGCCTAGTCAACCAGAAGGTCTGCATGCCTAATAATGAGAACCAGATGCACCCCTGGTGGATTGCGGACAACACCATCGCTACAGTGGTTTCTGCGGTCTCACTTAACCAGAATGCCATCATCAACGCCGCCAAGGCTGACTTCCGAGAGCATTTTGGAAAAGAGCCAACCTTTGACTTTGAAGTAACCCTAGCCGAACCGCTAAGCTACTACTACACTGACAGCGGAGAATCGGGGCCACGCTTGTATCACAGGAACGCGGATGAAACGGAGGAGCCTGTGACGCCAAGTCCCTTCACGGCGCCATAATCATTTGGGAGGACATGAGATGAAACCATTCCGTATTTTGTTCACAGTGGCCTCCTTTGCTCTTGTTTGCCTTGCCGGCGCGTTGGCGGGGGAGGACAAAAAGGACGAGGGACAGAACTCCCTGAAGGTGGCGATCGAGGCTGTGAATGTGCGGGCGGGTGTTTATGTGGGGAAGCCGTTGCATCTGAAGGTGATCCTGCACAATACAACGGATAAGTCTCTCTTAATCCAAGACTGGGAGAAGTGTCTCCACGTCATCAATTTGCGGTTGGACACAAAAGATTACCCGGGGCAAAGTGGGGGCCGCTGGGGTCCGATTGGCTTCGGCAGGCCCAGGCTCTGGAGGGGTGGATTGAGATCCCTTCCGCCTGGTGAGACTGTTGTTGAACGATCTATCACTCCCATGATCCCGGGGGATCTCCGGATTGCCGTCCAAGTGTGGTGCCCCGCTAATGTGCTCGGGGAGACGAAGGAGGAGAAGGCCTCTTGGCAAGGCAAGGCACAGGATCATATGGGGGTCTTCATCTCGGCAGAGATGTCGGCTGAGATGAAGACGCGCCATGAAGATTGTCGCGCAGAAATCGAGCGCCCGACAGTGCCGGTGGAGAAAAAACTCGAGATTCTGGCTGCGGTCGCGGAGGAAAAGCACTATTTCGCCGCCCGTTTCATCCGGGAAACCTACGACGCCGCCGAGCCGGGACGCGTCAAGGAGGCGGCGCTGCGGCACCTGGTGGACTTGGCGATGTTCGGCACAGCCTATGAATCGTTCCCGCTGCTGGTCAAGGTGATGGAGCAGGACGACGCTCCCCAGGATATCCGCCTGACCCTCCTTGGGTGGATCGGCGAGATCCTTGCCCGACAGGGATATCAGGGGCTGGCCGAGCAAGCGATCCACCTCTATCCGGCGCCGCTTCAGGAAGAGGCCCGGCAAGCCATTCAGCGTCTGGCTCAAGACCGGAATCCTTTCGTCGCCGCCAAGGCTCAAGAGGTTCTGAAGCGACTCGAAGGGAAAGGAAAGTGATGCTCCTCCTGCTCGACAAGTTGATCCCGGAAGGCCAGCCGTAGGCATGGCCTGTGTCAACCGGTCTTCTTCGGCAGGGATTGGATGATCTGGTCCGCCCGTCCTTCGCCCAGCAGGCTTCGGAGGGCAAAGCCAAGCCGTAGGCTCTCTCCTGCCTGCCCCTTTGAGTTCCTCGGCGCAGCGCCTGAACGCGCCGAAGGGGGAACGGACGGCCCTTCACACGGGGACGACCCAGACGTCCACCTCGGCCTCGATGCCTTCGGCCAGACGGATGGGCACGCGGAACTTGTCCAGCGTGCGGATGGGCGCCGCCAGGGCCACCTGCGCCTCCGACACGTGGAACCCTTCGGCCGTCAGCGCGTCGGCGATATGTTTCTCGGTGACCGACCCGAACAAGTGCCCCAGTTCGTTGGCCTTGGCCTTGATGGAGACCGAGGTCTGGCTCATGCGCTGGGCGAGGGCCTTGAGGCTTTCGAGTTGCCGCTTTTCGTGCTCGGCCCGCTGAGCCCGTTCTTTTTCGATGCGGCGGACGTTGGCCGGGTTCGGCTCGACGGCCAGATGTTTCGGAAGGAGGTAGTTGCGGGCGTAGCCCTCGCGGACCTCCACGGTGTCGCCGGCCGACCCGAGGTCGCGCACGTCTTCTCGCAGCAGGACCTTCATCGTTCATTCTCCCTTGGGGGCGTGGACCGTCCCGCAGCCCGTCAACTGATGAATGGCATGAGCGACAGGAACCGCGCCCGCTTCAGCGCCCGCGCCGCCGCACGCTGGTGCCGCGCGCAGTTGCCGCTGCGTTTGCGGCTCAGCATCTTGCCCCGCGTCGTCGTCAGTTTCTGGAGCGTCTGGGTGTCCTTATAGTCAATGTGGGTGACGTTCTCGCGGCAGAAGCGGCACTTGGCGCGGTCGCGGAACCGTGTGAATCGGCGTTTTTTCGGCTTGAACTTGGGCTTGGACTTCGGCTTGGGTTTCGGCACGCCTGTCTCCTGTTTCCTTCCCGGCTTCGGGTTCTGGGGTATCCGTTCCGCCCCAGCGGGCTAGAACGGGATGGTGTCTTCTCCGACGTCCTGGTTGTATTCGTACTCGGGCGCGGCGGCCGTCTGGTTTTCCGCGCCCGCTTTTTCCTGGCGCTGGGCGTCTTGGGTCGGCGCGGCTCGCTGGCCGCTCGGCTTACCCAGGAACTGAAACCGCTCGACGGTCACTTCGAGTTTCGAGCGTTTCTTCCCGTCAGGCCCGTCCCACGTGCGGTACGTCAGTCGGCCTTCCACCAGCAGCGGCGCCCCTTTCGTCAGGTACTTCGCCGCCGTCTCCGCCTGCCGGCTCCAGACGGTGCAGTCCACGAAGCAGACCTCTTCCTTCTTCTGTCCGTCGGCCCCGCTCCACTGGCGGTTGATGGCCAGGCCGAAGTCGCAGACCGCCACCTGATTCGGCGTGTACCGCAGTTGCGGGTCCCGCGTGAGGTTCCCGGCCAGGATGACTCGGTTGTAGTTGGCCATGTGCGCGCTCCTTGAAATTCGGTCGCTTTCGTCCTTACACGTCGGCGGGGGTGCCGGCGGCCGGTTGGGCTTTGGCCGGGGGCGGATTCTGGGGCGCTTCGCCGCGCTCCGCCGCCAGGCGGACGGCCACCTCCTCATGGACGTCCTCGCCCAGTTGCATCCGCATGTCGGCGACCTTGAAGTGGTCGGCCCTCAGGATGAGCGCCCGGAGGACCTTTTCCGACAGTTGGCAATCGCGCTCAATCTGGTGGACCGCGTCTCCGTTCTTCAGGCCGAAGAAACTCAACACGTACGTGCCGCGCTTCCGCTTGGCCACCGGGTAGGCCAGTTTGCGCTCGTCCCATCGCGTGATGCCGACGATTTCGGCCCCGTACCGCTCGAGGATCCCCGTCAGATGCTTGGCGAGGTCGCCCCACGAGGCCGCGTCCGCCGGATCCGCCAGGAACATTGCTTCGTACGCTCGCGTCTCGGTCTTCTGTGCCATGGTCCCTCGAACGCCTCCCTTTTTTAGGCTCCGGCAGGCGGATTGAACCGGTTCATAGCCGCCTCGAGCCCGTCAGTGATCCAGCATTCGGCCGCGTCGGCCGCCCGGCCGATCGCCTCCTCGATGACCGGCCGCTCCGCTTCCGCAAACGGCGCCAGGACGAAATCCGCCTGGGCCTGGGCCTCCGGGCCCGGGCCGATCCCCACCCGCAGGCGCGGGAACGATTCCGTCCCCACATGCGCGATGACCGACTCCAGGCCGTTGTGTCCGCCGGCCGACCCGCCTGCCCGCAGTCGGACCCGCCCCAATTCCAGCGCCAGGTCGTCCAGCATCACGAGCAGGTTCTCCGGCCCTACCTTCCAGAAGTCCGCCAAGCCCCGCACCGCCGCGCCCGAAAGGTTCATGTACGTCAGCGGCCTGGCCACCAGCACCTTCTCGCCGCCGCGCCAGGCCTGGACGACGGCGGCGTCGAACTTCTCTTTCCATGGCCCCGCGCCCGCCCGGGCCGCCAGCGTTTCTGCGACGCGCCATCCCACGTTGTGGCGCGTGGCCGCATAGCGCTCGCCCGGGTTGCCAAGGCCCACGATCAGTTTCATGTCCAGCCGCGCACCGATGGGGCAGGGGGCTACTGGCCTTCCGTCCGTTTCTTCCCCGGCGGGACGTTCCGCTTGGGCTGCTCCGGCTCCTCGGGCAGTTCTTCCCCTTCCTTCTTTTCGCGGCCGATGACTTCCGGCTCCAGGGCGCCCGCTTCCGCCTCGGCAATCGGCGCTTCGGCCACCTCTTCTTTGGCCGGCGGCGTCAGCGTCGCCACAATCGTCTCGCCGTCCGTCAGGATCTTCACTCCCGCCGGGGCCACCATCTCCCGCACGTGCACCACGTCGCCGATCTCCAGGTGTCCGACCGGCACGAAGAGCACGTCGGGGATGTCACCCGGCAGGCACTCGACCTCTACCGTGCCGAGCGGCTGCTGGAGCACCGCATGCTCCTGTTTCGGCCGGCCCTTCAGCGTGATGGACACCTCCAGGGTCACCCGCTCGTCCATGGCCACACGCACGAAGTCCACATGGACGATCTCGCTGCCGAAGGCGTCGTACTGCACCTCCTTCAGGAGCACGGACTCCTTTTTTCGGCCGACCGCCAGTTCCAGGATCCGGACATGGCGCCGCAGCGTCTCCTCCAGTTCCTCCCGCGAGACCTGGAGCGCCTGCGTCTCCTCCTTGTGGCCGTACAGGATGGCGGGGACGAATCCCTCGGCCCGAAGGAGTCGGCACGCCTTCGTCCCCCGGGCATCACGTTTCTTCGCATGAACAGTTTCGGTTGCGGCCGGCACGGATGGCTCCTTTTCTCGGACCTACGCCGTGGCTTCCTTGTGTGTCAGGAACAGTTCGCTCACCGACTGGTGCAGATGGATCCGCTTAATCGCTTCGCCCAATAGCGGCGCCAGGCTTAGGACTTCCAGATTCTCAAGCGTCTGCGCCTCTTGGGAGAGGGGGATGGAGTCGGTCACCGTTACCGCCTGGATCGGCGCCTGGCGCAGGCGCTCAACCGACCCCTTGCAGAAAACCGGATGCGTGGCGGCGACATAAATGTCGCGGGCGCCCCGCTCCTTCAGCAGCACGGCCGCCTCCGCCACCGTCGAGCCTGTCGTAATCATGTCGTCCACCATCAGGACGTTCCGCCCTTCGACGTTGCCGATCAGGGCTCCGGCGCGGACATCGCGCCCGCTCAGGCGTTCCTTGTCTATGATCGCCAACTCCCCGCCCAGTATTCCTGCGTACACCCGCGCGATCTTCACGTTTCCCACGTCCGGCGAGACGACCGCCAGGTCCTCGATGCCCATGTCGCGGTAGTGCTGAACGATGACCGGCTCGGCCAGCAAATGGTCGAGCGGGATGTCGAAGAAGCCCTGGATCTGATAGGCGTGGAGGTCCACGGCCAGGACGCGATCCGCCCCCGCCGTCTGCAGCAGGTTCGCCACCAGTTTCGCGCTGATGGGCACGCGCCCCTCGTCCTTGCGGTCCTGCCGGGCGTAGCCGTAGTACGGCATGACGGCCGTGACGCGCTCGGCGCTCGAACGGTGGGCCGCGTCGATAAAGAGCAGCAATTCCATCAGGTTGTCATTCTGCGGCGAGCACGTCGACTGGACGATGAAAATGTCCCGCCCGCGCACGTCCTCGTTGATCTTGAGGAACAACTCGCCGTCCGGAAACTGCGTGAGGGCCGCCTTGCCGACCGGCATCTTCAGATACTTCGCAATGGCCTCCGCCAGGGGACGGTTCGCGCTGCCGGAGAAAATCTTCAGTTGGTCCATTAGCGTTTCTCCCGCCGCTTGGCCTCATGCCGTTTCGCCGGGACGCCCGCGTACGTCTCGCCGGGCGGCACGGGATGGGCTCGCGTCACCACGCTGCCCGCCCCGGTTTGTCCTTCGTCGCCCACGCTCGTCGGCGCGACAAGGATCGTCCCTGCGCCGATGGACGCATCCTGACCGATCGTGGTCTTATACTTCTTCCGCCCGTCCGAGTTGGCCGTCAGCGTCCCCGCGCCGATGTTCGTCCGGGCGCCCACTTCGCAATCGCCCAGATACGCGTGATGGCGCGCACAGGCGTCCGGGCCCAGCCGGCTGTTCTTCGTCTCCACGAACGCGCCCGCCTCCGCCCCGTCCTCCAGGACCGTCCCAGGCCGCAGATGGGCGAACGGGCCGACGCGGCAGCCCCGGCCGATGCGGCTCGGGCCACGGAGCACCGTGCATCCGCCGACGACCGTCTCCGGGCCCACGGTCACGTCGTAGTCAATGTACGTCGTTGCGGGGTCCTCGATGGTCACGCCCTCGGCCATCAGACGCTCCAGAATTCGCCTCCGCGCCAGGGCTGAGACCGTCGCCAGGTCCGCCCGGCTGTTGACCGCCTGGACCTCGTCGGCCTCGGCGGCGGGGATGGCAACGACCTTCGCCCCGTCCCCAATCAGCAGGCCGATCGCGTCCGTCAGGTAATACTCGCCCTTCGCGTTCTGGTTTGAGATGCGGTCGAGCACTCCCTCGAGCGCCGACCAGCGGAATGCGTAGAACGAGGGGTTCACCTCCCGGATTGCCAGTTGCTCCTTTGTCGCGTCTTTCGCTTCGACGATTGCCTCGAGGTTCCCCCGGCCGTCGCGGACAATCCGACCGAACCATTTCGGGTCGTCCAGCACCGCCGTCACAAGCGCGAGGTCGGCCTTTTCCTTCCGATGCGCCTCCAGCAGGGCCCGGATCGTCTCGGCCCGCACCAGCGGCGCGTCGCCCACCAGGACCACCAGGTCGCCCTCGAACCCGCGCAGGGCCTTCCGGGCCACCATGACCGCGTGGGCTGTCCCTTGCTGCGGCTCCTGGACGACCCACTGGATGTCCTTGGCGCCGGCAAAGGCCTCATGGACCTGCTCCCGCATCGCCCCGACGACGACGAGCAGATCCTGGATGCCGGCCGTTCGGCAGGCGTCCAGAACGCAGGCAAGGATTGCCTTCCCGCACACCGGTTCGAGCACCTTCGAGCGCGCAGACTTGAAGCGCGTGCTCATCCCCGCCGCCAGAATCAGTGCCTTTATCTGTTGTTTCGCCATGCCTGTGCCGTGTCGTCCGCCGTTACTCAGCCCCTTCGTCCCTCGTTTTTTATGGCTACCCGGCCTGGATTTGAACCAGGAATGGGAGGACCAAAACCTCCTGTGTTACCAGTTACACCACCGGGTAGCACTCGCTTCTACTTGCATATCGCTCCGGTCGAGGCGCTTGTCACCATCCGCGCGTACCGGGCGAGGTAACCGTGGTCCATCCGCGGCTTCGGCCGCTTCCACGCCTTCCGGCGTTCCCCGAGTTCCGCCTCGCTCACGCGGATCTCCAGCAGCCTCTTATCCAGGCCCACGCGGATTTCGTCGCCGTCCTTCACCAGGGCAATCGGTCCGCCCGCCGCCGCCTCCGGGCTCACGTGCCCGATGCACGGCCCCTGCGTCCCTCCGCTGAAACGCCCGTCCGTCGCCAGGTACACCGACTCCAGCATCCCCAGGCCCTTCAGCGCCGCCGTCGCCGCCAGCATCTCGCGCATGCCCGGCCCGCCGGCCGGCCCCTCGTACCGGATGATGACGAAGTCGCCCGCCTTGATCTTCCGGCCCAGAATCGCCTCGTTGGCCGCGTCCTCGCTGTCGAACACGCGGGCCTTGCCCGTAAACTTGCGCATCGCGTCCGGCACGGCCGACTGCTTGATGACTGCCCCGTCGGGGCAGAGGTTCCCGCGCAGGACGGCGATGCCGCCCTCGCGGTGGTGCGCCCGGTCGAGCGGCCGGATGAGGTCGTCACTGGCGATCCGGGCCGCATCCGCGATCGCACGCGTCGAGAGGCCGCTGACCGTCGGGCAATCGGTCAGCCGCTCCCGCAGCCGCTTCATCACCGCCGGGATGCCCCCCGCCGCGTCCAGGTCCTCCATCATCATGTCGCCGGCTGGCCGGAAGTTCGTCAAGTGTGGCGTCTTGCGGCTGATCTTGTCGAACACGTCCAGGTCCAGATCCACGCCCGCTTCGTTCGCGATGGCCATGAGGTGCAGCACCGTGTTCGTCGAGCCGCCCAGAGCCATGTCCACCGCAATGCCGTTCCGGAGCGCCTCCCGCGTCATAATCTTGCGGGCCGTGACGCCCTTCTTCACGAGGTCCACGATCCGCTTGCCGGAGGCATAGGCCAGCCGATCCTTCTTGGCGCTGGCGCACAGGGCCGCCGCCGAGTAGGGCAGGCTCATCCCCATCGCCTCCGTCACGCACGCCATCGTGTTGGCCGTAAACAGGCCCTGGCACGACCCGCCGCCGGGGCACGCCTCGCACTCCAGGGCCGCCAGGTCCTCCTCGCTTATCCGGCCGGCCTTCAACCGCCCGATGGCCTCAAACGTGTCGTGCACCAGGTCCAGGCGCTCCATCTTATAGCGCCCGGAAAGCATCGGCCCGGCCGTCACCACGATGGCCGGCACGTCCAGCCGAGCCGCCGCCATCAGCATCCCAGGCGTGATCTTGTCGCAGTTCGTCAGCAGCACCAGGCCGTCCAGCCGATGCGCCCGCGTGATGGTTTCGACCATGTCCGCAATGAGTTCGCGGCTGGGCAGGCTGTAGTGCATCCCCTCGTGGCCCATGGCGATGCCGTCGCAGATGCCCGGCACACTGAAGAGCCACGCCACGCCCCCGCCCGCGAAGATGCCATGCTCGATCCGCCGCTCCAGGCGCCTCATGTGCGCGTGGCCGGGTATCAGGTCCGTGAAACTCGACACCAGGCCGATGAACGGTTTGCCCTTGTCGTCCGGCGTAAGCGCACCCGTCGCGTACATCAGCGCCCGGGCCGGCATGGCAGCCAACGGCTCGGCGAACCAATCGCTTGGCATCTTCCTGGCCATGGTCCCGTTCCTGCTGTCTCTTTATAACTCCCTCTCCCCTCGTGGGAGAGGGCAGGGGTGAGGGGGCTCACTCCTTTGGCACACTCTCTGAAAACGCTTGCCTGGTCGCGCGCTGCCCGCGAGGGGAAGGACGCGGCTATTATCGAACTTGGCGTTTCCGGGGCTTGGACTCAGGCCGCCGCTCGGCCCGGAGCCCCGCGCCCGCCTGTCCGGCGGGCTACCCCGTGGGAAACGCATCGTTTGCGTGTCGGGCGGCAGTGTAGCCGCCGGGCCGGACGCTGTCAAGCCGATTTCATCCGCCCAGCGCTCATCGGCGCGCTCTGTTCGAGCCGCCCGCTTTGCGGGCGCGTGCCGTTCCGGCGCGGGTGGCAGGGTGGCACTGGCGGCTTGCCCGCCAGTGCACAAAAATCAGAAAAATTTTTTTGGGGGGCGGGCGGATTTTGGGGGCGGTTTTTGGGGGGTCGCAACCGCATTTGGCGAGCGGCAGGGGCGTTTTGGGGTGTGGAAAGGTCCGTTTGGGGTGCAAAACGCCCCGTTTTGACCTCGATTTTGCCCCGATTCGCCCCGTACATGCCCCATACTGCCCCGGTTTTACCTCGCAAACACCTCGTTTTGCCTCCTATGTTATGGAGCGACGTGGATGGGATTGGAGGTTTTCCGCGAAGTTTGGCACGGGATTTGCACGCCGGGGGAGGGAATGGTCCAAAGTCCAAAGTCCAAGGTCCAAGGCTTGCCCGCCGGAGCCCTGAGCCTATCGAAGGGGCGAAGGCGGGTCTAAAGCCTCCAGCCTGCCGTCTCCGACTTTGGACTCTGGACTTTGGACCTTGACTGCCTTTGATGCCGCGAAGCGGCGCGGCGACGGTCTAGCGGAGGCGGTCGTGGAAGGCTCGCGGCGAGAGAATGGCCATCCCGCGGAACTCCCGGAGGTCCAGCAGGTCGCGGTCGCCTGTGACGAGACAGTCGGCCTCGGCGGCCAGCGCGGTGCCGAGGACGGGCAGGTCCGTGCGGTCGCGGCAGGCGTCGGCCGGGACCCTGGCCGGGACAATAACCGTCGCGTGCTCGCGAAGGAAGGCGACGATGGCCTGGGTCTGCGGCCGGGGGACTTTGAGTTTCCCGCGCAGGTGGCGGCGCAATTCCTTCAGGATGGGCTCCGAGAGGACGAGGTCGTGGCCCGCGAGGCAGACCTCCAGGACGGCGTCGCACAGGCCGCGCGTGGCGAAGGCGGCCACCAGGACGTTGGTGTCGAGGACGACTTTCACGAGAGGGCCTCGAAGACATCCTCATCGGTGAGGAAGCCCTGGGCCTCGGCGAAGGGGGCGGTCTTTCGGCGGAGGGCGCGGAACTTTTCGGCGGCGAGGTAGCGGCGGAGCGAGTCTCGCACGAGTTCGCTGACCGGTTGCTGCCGCCGCTCTGCGGCCTCCTCGAGGGCCTTGCGCAGGGCTTTCGGGATGCGGACCGTGACGTTGCTCATAGTGCACTACATTGTAGTACATCGGCGGGAGAAGTCAAGGGGAGAAAGAAAAGTTTCAAGTTCCAGGTTCAAAGTTCCAAGTGACGGCATGGCCGGCCGGAGGGGCGTTTAGAGGGGCTCGGCCGCAAAACCGGAATTGCCGTTGTGAGAAACAGGTATGGCGTCCCCCGAATTCATTCTTGTTTGGCCGTGCCCACCGGGGTAGGCTATCGGTATCCCGAGTCGGGAGCGGGGGCCGTCATGAGCCGACAGGCGAATCTGGGGGACTCATGTTCTCCGGTCCGAGAAACGCCCCGGCCGTCGGCCGCGCAAGAAGAAACCAGGCCCGAAACCGAACAAGAGACGAAGGAATTAAGTATGCTGTCCCCGGAACTCCACGGAGTATGAGTGGCTTCGACATCATGCGCGCTACCGATGTCAGGAAGGTGCGACTGGTCCGCTTGACAAGACGTATTGGAACCCTGAGGATGCGAGGAAGAACGCTGAACGATGTGCAGCGGCGGCCAAAGACGCATTGCGTGCGGGTGAACCGGCTGTACATCAGATCGACTGAGGGAGGGCCAAACTATGACAGGCGCGATTCGGGCATCATGGATGATTTTGACCGTCATGATTGGGATTCTCGTTGGGTGCGAGAACACCGATCCGACGAAGACGAAGGCGGTTGAGTCTACAAAAGAATTTCTCGAATCGCATTTTCTCGAGGAACACCTAAGCCTTGACGGTTGGGCCCGGGAGCCGAATCGCTCCTACCTGATGCAAAGGTATGAGGCCACCAAGGAGTTCCTTGCGTCGCAGCTGATCCTCGAGAAGCCCTATGTGATATGTGCGACGCTTGGCCCCTCGTCATGTGATCCCGAGTTGGTCAGGAAGATGATTGCTGCACAAGAATACATCCTTTTGATCGATGCGTTGGAGTACGAGAGCCATGCGGTCGGGATTGTTTTGAGAGATGGAGATGGTGATGGCAAACGGGAGTGGCGGTTTGAGGTTTTTGGTCTACAGACGACGAGCCCGGGTTGGCGGCTTACCTTGTATCGGGACTGGTGGGTACGATGCGTGCTGAGTGAAGATCCCGAACCCACATTCGGTCAGGTTCCACCCAAGGCCGACCTGCCTCCTTTTTCGGCTCCAGCGTTATCCCTGCCCAGGCACATGCTTCCCAGCTTGACGGTGTTCCTGTATGATGAGCACGGCAATCTTAGCAACGGGGTGCGTATTGTGACTTGCGCATTGGATTCGGCAAGTCCAAGCAATCCGTAAGACCCGCGATGTTAACCAGGACTTCGGCCTGGAGGCATTGGGGAACTGGAAAACCTTCCAGGAGGACGACGACGCGACGCTCGATTGGGACGTCCTCGACCAGGATCGCCTCCACAACAAAGTGAATGAGATTGACAACGACGATAATCACGCCAACGCGCCCGGCGCTGCCATTACCGGCGGTTCGTGGATCGTCCCCGGCTATGATGCGGCAGGGAACATGCTCTCCGGTCCAAAACCGACTGATCCTACGGTTCGGCAACACTACGTCTGGGATGCGTGGAACCGGATGGTGGCGGTGTACGCGGACGATGATCAGAATCCCGGAAACCCCGGCGACTTGATTGAGGAATATCGGTACGATGCGCTCAATAGAAGGATTGCAAAAGTCCTCCCCGATCCGGAGAATGAGGACAAGTACGTCCGGACGGACTACTACCATAGTCCTCGGGGGCAAGTGGTGGAAGAACGGTACGCAGCGAATCTGGCCGACAAGGAAACGCTGGCGACCGCGCGAAAGTATCAGTACGTTTGGGGCATCCGATACATCCACGCGGCGGTGCTGCGCGACGCGGACACGAACTCCGACGGCGACGTTCTAGACCAAGGCGGCAGCGAGCGGCTCTACTACACCCAGGATGCCAACTTCAACGTCACAGCCTTGATTGGGCGATTCCGGGGACACCTTACTAAACTCTTGACCCGTGGGTCATGGGGAGGTAAGGTTGGGTCATGGCTCGACTGGCTCGCGTCATCGCCGAAGGCTATCCGCATCACATCACGCAGCGCGGCAACCGCCGCGAGAACGTGTTCTGGACGGAGACCGGTCGGCGGCGCTACCTTGAACTGGTCCTGGCCTACGGGCGCGAGCCCGTAGTCGGCTCTAGTCCCCTTCCTCCGTGGTGAAATTCTGGTCGTCCAGGCGGAAGATGAGCATTCCGCCCGAGAGGCTGTTGCCGACGCTGTGCATGTCCGGCGTGGCCCAGAGCGGGTCCCCCGTTTCGGGGTCGGCAGCGGTGGGGTCCCTTGTCCACTGATATTCCTCGACGTGGCCGTCGTAGAAGGCGATATTGGTGCGGCATCGGGGCCCGTAGTCGCCGCGATGGCGCGCCGCGATTCGGCCGCGCTTTTCCTGCTCCTGCGCGTCCGTGAACGTCCCGTCCATCACCATGACGAAACTCGTCCGCCGCCGAATTTCCGACAGGTTGTGCAGGTACATCTTGCGGTTGGTGGTGCCCGACGGAATGATCATGGAGGGAAACTGGTGGAAGTCCTCAAAGTCTTCATCCTCCGAGCCGTTCCAGTAGTAGGAGCATGCGACCTCGTGCGTGTCGCTCGCCATGGTGTACCACCCCACGGCCGCGTCGTCGTTCGGGGCCGGATTGTCCACCGCTAGCGCCTCCCGGTTCACGGTCGAGGGGCACAGGAGGATCGTGTCCTGGTCCAGGATATCGTTGTGCGGCTTATTCTTGATGTTCGGCGCCTCGATGTAGTCCTGCATCACCAGGATGTTGGCCCACCGCGGGCCCTCCCCAGGCGCTACTTCTTCCAGCGCCGGGACGATGTAGCCCTGGTGGTCGGTGGCGTACTTGAGGGCCGCCTGCGCGATCTGGCCCAGGTTGTTCCGGCAGCCGAGGCTGGCGGCAGCGTCGAGGGCGGCCGACATGACCGGGAAGAGCAGGCCCATCAGAATCCCGATGATCGAAATGACAATGAGCAACTCGACCAGCGTAAAACCCACCCGGGCCGTCTGCCGCCTCTCGTTGGCTTTCATGTTCGGTCGCCTCGCATAGGGTTGCATGGAAGAGGCCGGCTGCGGTGCCGCGCCTCCACAGGCATCGTACTCGGCGGACGGCACGCGTTCAAGACGTTCCCCGCCCGGCTCAGAGGCCGCTGCGCGCTGTGGTGGAGCGGGCGCCGCTCAGGAATGCGCCCCGTGCCTTGGCCGGACACCTGGAGAACGGGGTTTCAGCCGGCCGGCGAGCGAGCGTTCCGCCCTTCGACTTCTGCTCAGGGCGGCCCGAGCCGTTCGACCATGCTCACGGCCCTGAGCCTGTCGAAGGGCATGGTCGAGGGGCCGCGTTCAGACTTCGACCTCCAGACCGTCGTACGCGAGGCGTATGCCTCCCGGCACTTGCTCCAGGTGCGGCAGGGCCGCCTCCGTCGCGGCGTGGTCCAGATCGTGTGTCATGTGCACCAGATACGCCCGCTTCGGCGCGAGGTTCCGGATGGCCTCGATCGCCTCGGCCACGGTGAAGTGTGTCGGATGCGGCTTGTGGCGCAGGCCGTCGAGGAACAGCACGTCCAGCCCGCGCAGCAGGGGCTTCGACTCTTCCGGGATGCCGCAGCAGTCCGGGCACCACGCCAGCGCCTTTCCGTCGGGTGAGTCCACGCGGACGCCCGTTGCCAGGTGCACGCCGTGTTCCAGGCTCACAGGCGTGAGGCGATGGTTCCAGAGGTCCACCGGCCCGGTCCAGGCGTGCCATTCCACCACCGGGATGCTGTAGAGGCCGAACCCCGCGTCCGTCAGGGCGTAGGCGAAGGTCGGCTGGAGCCGCGCCAGCGTCGCCGGCGAGGCATAGACGGGGATGGCCTGCCCGCCGAGTTCCGCAAAGCGCCTCAGGTCGTCGAACCCCATGATGTGGTCGGCGTGGCTGTGGGTGAAGCAGACGGCGCTAGCGCGCTCGATGCCGAACGTCGTTGCCTGGAGCCTCAGTTCCGGCGTCGTGTCGACCAGCAGCGTTTGCCCGCCCAGGTCCATGGCGGCGCTGGTGCGCATGCGGCGGTTGCGCGGGTCGCGGCTGGTGCAGACGGGGCATCGGCACCCGATCATCGGAATGCCGTGACTCGTCCCCGAACCCAGGACCGTGATGCGCATCGGCGGTCACCTCGCCGGTTTCCCCGCCGCGTGGCTTCCGGTGGGCGGCTTCTACTTCAAATTGTCCGGCAGGTTCTCAGTGTGCCGGCACTTGGGGTACCCCGAGCAGCCGAGGAACCGGCCGCGGCGTCCGGAGCGGATGAGCATCGGTTGGCCGCAGTCCGGGCAGGTCTGGTCGGTCGGCTCGGCCTTGGCCTTGGGCGCGCGAGGCGCACTGGCGGGCGAGCCGCCCGCGCCGCCCCGCGACTTGCCGCCCGTTTTCTTGCCGCCCTTGCTTTCCTGGCCGGGCAGGGGCTTGGCGTTTCGGCACTTCGGGTAGGCCGAGCACCCGAGGAACGGTCCGCGTCGGCTGCGGCGGACGACCATCTCGGCCCCGCACTTCTCGCAGGTTTCGCCCGTGGGCTCCGGCTTCTGGGGATTGCCCTCGGCGTCGCAGGGGAGTGTGCTTCGGCACTTGGGGAATTTCTCGCACCCCAGGAACGGTTCGCCGCGCTTGTTCGCGCGCAGCATCATCCGCCCGCCGCACTTCTCGCACTTGTGTTCGGTGGCCTTCGCCTCCGGCTTCGGCTGGCCGTTCTCATCGAGCGGCCGAGTGAACTTGCAGTCCGGGTACCCGCTGCACCCCAGGAACGGACCGCGCTTCGACCATCGCTTCAGGAGCGGCTTGCTGCACTCCGGGCACGGCCCGGCGTCTTCGTGGACTTCGTTCTTGGCGCTCGTCATTGCTTCCCCCGCTTTTTCCAGAGCCTCGGAGAACGGATCCCAAAACTCCCGGATGACCTGGAGCGATTCTACCTTCGCCTCCTCCACCTCGTCCAGTTCTTCTTCCATGTGGCTGGTGAACTTGGTGTCCATGATCTTGGGGAAGTGGGCGACGAGTTTGTCGGTGACGACCTCGCCGAGCTGGGTCGCGTAGAATCGCCGCTCGCGCTGCTGGACGTAGCCGCGGTCCTGGATCGTCGAGATGATGGGTGCGTAGGTCGAGGGCCGCCCGATGCCCAGCGTCTCCAGCCGACGCACGAGCGTCGCCTCCGAGTAGCGCGGCGGCGGCTGGGTCGCGTGCTGGGTCTCCTCCAGCGCCTGAAGGTCCAGCGCGTCGCCTTGGGCGATCGGGGGCAACTGCTGCTCGTCCTTCGCCAGTCGCACGCCCGTGACGCGCGTGTAGCCGTCGTAGACGAGCGCCCGGCCGTGCGCCTTGAAGAGCCCGCGCATGCCGCCGCCCTCGGCCTCGATTTCGGCCTCGGTCACGTCCCAGAGGGCGGGCTTCATCTGGCTCGCCACAAAACGGTTCCAGATAAGTTCATACAGCCGCGCCTCGTCGCGCTCCAGGTGCGGCTGGACCGACTCCGGCGTCCGCTCAAGGTCGGTCGCGCGGATCGCCTCGTGCGCCTCCTGCGCCCGGTCGCGCGACTTATAGACAGGCGGCTGCTCCGGCACGTACTCCTGGCCGAACATCTTCGCAATGAGGTCGCGCGCGGCCGCTTGGGCGCTCGGCGCAATGTGACGCGAGTCCGTCCGCATGTATGTAATCAGCGCGACCGACCCCTCCGGCCCGAGGTCCACGCCCTGATACAGGCGCTGGGCGAGCATCATCGTCTTCTTGGCGCTGAACCGCAGGCTGGTGCTGGCCGCCCGCTGAAGGTCGCTGGTGATGAAAGGCGGAGGCGGGCGATCCGTGACGCGCCGCTTCTCGGCCTTCGAGACGCGGTACGCCGCCTCGCGCAGGGCCGCGCCGACGCGCCTGGCGTCGGCCTCGGCGTGGGGACGGAACTTCGCACCGTCCACTTCCGCCAGGAGCGCCTTGAACGAGTCCGCCCGGCCGTGTGGCGCGAGCGTCGCCGTAATCCGCCAGAACTCTTCCGGCTTGAACGCCCGGATCTCGCGTTCGCGCTCGACGATCAGGCGCACCGCCACGCTCTGGACCCGGCCGGCCGACAGACCCTTCGCCACCTTCTTCCAGAGGAGCGGGCTGAGTTTGTATCCCACGAGCCGGTCCAGGATCCGCCGCGCCTCCTGGGCCGACACCTTGTTCATATTGATGCGTCCGGGGTCGGCGAACGCCTCCTGGATGGCGCTGCGCGTGATCTCGTTAAAGACGACGCGCTTGACTTCTTTGGCGTCCAGGCCGAGCGCCTCGCAGAGGTGCCAGGCGATGGCCTCGCCCTCGCGGTCGAGGTCCGTGGCCATATAGACCTCGGCCACGCCTTTGGCCGCCTTCCGCAGCGCCGCCACCGTCTTGGTCTTGCCGGCCAGAAGGGTGTATGTCGGCCGGAAATCGTTCTCGATGTCCACGCCGAGTTTCTTCGGAGGCAGGTCGCGCACGTGGCCCATCGAGGCCTGGACGCGGAAATCCTTGCCCAGATAGCGCTCGATGGTCTTCGCCTTCGCGGGACTCTCGACGATGACCAGGTTCTTCGCCACGCGTTTCTCCGTCGGTGTCGCCGCGGCTTCTGCGTCGCAGTGGCCGGCCCTAATACAGTCGGCTCCGATGGTTGTCAAGATGTAGTTTTTTCCGCCGGCGCGCCTTGAACGAAGCCGCCCGCTCCGCTGTGCTTTTCGGCAACCCGAGGAAAGGAGGCGCCGTGGACTTCGAAACTTCGGCATCCCGGAGCGCTACGAAATCCCGCTCGTGGTGGCGCTCGGCGTTCCGGCGGAGACGTGTGTTCTTGAGGAGGCGAAGAGGGGCGCGAGCACCGACTATTACCGCACGCCGGACGGCGTGCATCATGTCCCCAAGCGCCCGCTCGACGAGGTCATCGTGGAGTTGTAGGCGCGGCTACTTGAACTGGGCGACGGTCACGCCGCGACCGCCTTCGCCGCGCTCCCCGAACCGGAAACTCTCGACCAGCGGGAACTCCTTCAGAAACTCGTGGACCATTTGCTGCAGCGCGCCCGTCCCGTGGCCGTGGATGATCCGCACGCTCCCCAGGCCCGCCAGGTACGCCTCGTGCAGGTAGGTTTCGAGGTGCTGGCGGGCTGCGTCGTAGCGTTCGCCTCGGAGGCTCACTTCCGGCGCGACCGCCGAAGGGCGGGGCAGGATCGTTTGCCCGGCGGGCTCCGGCGGCGCTTCGGCCGCAGACTCCTGGGGTTCCTCGAGCGCCGATGCCTCGACTTCCATCGCCATTCCGCGCGCCTCGACCGTCACCTTGTCTCGCTTTCGGTTGACGCGCGTGATGGTTCCGTGGCACTGCATGGGCCCGACCCAGACGCGCCGGCCTTCCTCCAACCGGTCCGGCGCGATGGGCCGACGCGGCCGGGGCGCAAGTTCCTCGGATTTTTGCTTGAGCGTTTTGCGTTTCGTTTCGACGCGCTGCCTGAGGTCGCGCGCTTCCTCGACCTTCGCCCCGGCCTGCCGCGCCTCCTGGAGCGCCTGGTCCATCTGGCGGCGGGTGTTCTCGACCAGTCGGCGGGCCTCCTCGGCCGCCCGGCGGAGCGCCTCTTTGCGGCCGTGCTTCAGGTCCGCGAGTTGTTTCTGGAGTTCTTCGCGCGCCGCTTCGGCCGTTTGGCGGTCGCGCTGGGCGGTGGCCGCCTCGGCCTCGGCCTTCTTGAGCGCCGCCGTCAGGCGCGCGAGCAAGCCCTCCATCTCGATCGCGCCGGAATCGAGGAGCCCCTCGGCGGCCTCGAGCACCTCGGCCGGCAGCCCCAGCCGCCGCGCGATGCGAATCGCGTGGCTCGCGCCCGGCTGACCCAGGATGAGGCGGTACGTCGGCGCGAGCGTCTCGGGGTCGAACTCGACGGCCGCGTTCTCCATGCCCGGCTGCTCGTGGACGAAGCCCTTGACCTGCCCGAGGTGGGTCGTGACGACGGTCATCGCGCCCTTGGAGTGGAGCGATTGAAGCACCGCACAGGCGAGCGCCCCGCCCTCGGTCGGGTCGGTCCCCGCGCCGATCTCATCCAGGAGGACGAGCGTCGCCTCGCCGGCGCTCGCGAGAATTTCGCGCACGTGCTGCATGTGCCCCGTGAACGTCGAGAGATTCGCCTCGATGGACTGTTCGTCGCCGATGTCCACAAGCACCTGTCGCAGGAGCGGCACGCGCGTTCCCTCGTCGGCCGGGACGGGGAGGCCTGTCTGAGTCATGAGTGCCACCAGGCCGATGGTCTTGAGGGCCACCGTCTTGCCGCCGGCGTTCGCGCCGGTGATGGCGACGGAGCGGACCGCGCCGCCGAGTTCGAAATCGAGCGGGACGACCGCCCCGCCGCGCTCGGCCAGCGCCTCTTCGAGGATGGGGTGGCGGGCCTTGACGAGGACGAGCGGCCCCGAGTCGGCGACCTCGGGCCGCGTCATTCGCCGCTCGCGCCCGTAAACGCCGCACGCACGCACGAGGTCGAACGTGACCAGCGCCTCGACCGTCGCGCGGAGAAGTTCCAGGTGGCCCCGCACGCGGGCCGTCAGGGCGCGGAGGATTTTCAGGACTTCGCGTTGCTCGTCGGCGGCAAGCGAGCGCAGTTCGTTGCCGAGCGTGACGATCATCTGCGGCTCGACGAAGACGGTGGCCCCCGAGTCGGAGCGGTCGTGGATGATGCCGGGAATCTGCCCCGCCTGCGGCGCCTGGACGGGGATGACGTAGCGACCGTTGCGAAGCGTGACGTAGTCGCCGGTCAGGAACGGCTTCAGGTCGGTCCCCTGGACCATTTTTTCGAGGCGCTGGCGGATGCGTTCCTGGACGGAGCGCATCGCGCGGCGGATGCGGGCAAGGTCTGCGCTGGCGCCGTCGGCCACCGTGCCGTCCGGCTCGATCGCCTCTTCGATGGACGCAAGAAGCGCCGGCTCGGGCGCGAGGTCGGCGGCCAGTTTGCGAAGGGCCGGCATCTCGTCGCGCGCGCCGTGGAACGTTTTCTGGAGGTCGCGGGCGTTCCGCAGGATCGTCGCGACGGTCTGAAGGTCGGCCGGCGGGAGGGCGGCGTCTTCGATGGCCGCGCGGGCGAGCAGGTCCGCCGGGTCCTCGAACGGTTCGACGGCGAAGGCGAGGTCCTGGTCGAGTGCAGCCATGCCCTCGCTGATGCGCGTCGCGCGCGTCTCGATGGTCCCGCGGTCGGTCGTCGGCCGAAGAGCCTGCGCCGCGGCCGCCCCCAGGGCGAGGCGTGTCCGTGCGGCAAGGCGCTCCAGCACCTTTCCGAACTCCAGCCGTTCCAACGTGTGCGCGTCCATGGCGGGTATCTTAGGGCTACTTTGTCGCTTTCGCCAGCCCTTGAATCGGGGATGGCGCGGTGGGCATTCCTGCCCACCGCGCGGCGGCCAAGAATGGCCGCCTCGCTACCATTCACCCGATGCAACGGCCGCTTTTTCGCTGGCGGGGGCGCTTGGGCACGGTGCACAATGGCGGCGTCCTCGCTGAAAGGACTCTCGTGAGTGCGTCCAGGGACCAGTGTCTGGCGATGCCGGATGATCGCCTCCTCGATGCTTGCCGCGTCGAGACCTACCGCGCGAGTGGGCCCGGCGGCCAGCACCGCAACAAGCGCGACTCGGCCGTGCGCCTGACGCACGAGCCGACGGGCGTCCGTGTGACGGCGACGGAGCGGCGGAGCCAGCACGAGAATCGCCGCGTCGCCGTCCACCGGCTGCGCAAGGCGATTGCGCTTCAGGTCCGCGCGCCGGCCGACCCGACTGCGCCACCCACAGGGTCGCTTGCCACAGCGCTGGCTGAAGCGCGCTGGCCGCGCCTCAAGATCGAGAGTGAGCCGTGGCTGCTAGCGGCGGCGCACGTGTTGGACCGTCTGGAGTCGGCCGAGGGGAAAGTGAGCGACGCGGCGGCCGGCCTTGGCGTCTCGACGGCGTCGCTGGGAAAATTCCTCTCGCTGGATAGCGATCTCTGGCAGGAGGCGAACCGCCTCCGCCGGCGATTCGGTCACGCGCCGCTTCGCCGCGGATGAGAGCGTTTCAAGTCGACGGCAACCCCCTCACCCCAGCCCCTCTCCCGCGAGGGGAGAGGGGGTTTACTGGGCGAAAAAGACTCCAGGTGTCTTTTCCCTAAAGGGCCCGAAGGGTGCTCCGCAGAAAAGACACCTGGAGTCTTTTTCGCCCCTGGGTTCTTAGAGTGCCTAACAAAATGATCATGGCCGGGTGGCACTGGTGGCTTGTCCACCAGTGCGTGCCAACATAAGGTATGCACTGGCGGGCAAGCCGCCAGTGCCACCCATTTTGTTAGAGGTTCTTAGCCGATGGCCGCGCGGATGGCGAGGCAGGTCTTGAGCAGACCTTCGAGGTCCTCCAGGTGCAGCGAGTTGGGTCCGTCGGACTTGGCCTTGTCCGGGTCGGGGTGGACCTCGAGGAACAGGCCGTCCGCCCCCGCGGCGACGGCGGCTTTGGCCAGCAGCGTGGCGTCGTCGCGGCTGCCGCCCGTCGCCGTCCCCAGGCCGCCCGGCGCCTGGGCGCTGTGGGTCGCGTCGAAGACGACCGGATGCCCCAGCCCCTGAAGCGTTGGCAGACCCGTCAAGTCCGCCACGAGGCGGTTATAGCCGAACGACGTGCCGCGCTCCGTCACGAGAATATTTTTCGCGCCGGCCTCGCGGGCCTTTTCGACGAGAGGTTTCATGTCCCACGGGGCGAGGAACTGGCCCTTCTTCAGATTCACCGCCCGCCCGTGCCGCGCCGCCGCCTCCACGAGGTCCGTCTGGCGGCAAAGGAAGGCGGGGACCTGGAGACAGTCGAGGACCTTGCCTGCGGCCTCGGCCTCGGCGGGGGAGTGAACGTCGGCGAGGACCGGCAGGCGGAACTCGTCGCGCACGCGCGCGAGGATCGCCAGACCCTTTTCGATGCCGGGCCCGCGGAAGGACGAGCGGCTCGTGCGGTTCGCCTTGTCATAGGAAGCCTTGAAGACGAGCGGCACTTGGAGGCGCTCGGCCACGGCCTTGGCGTGCTCGGCGATTCGCCGGCAGAGGTCCTCGGACTCGATGACGCACGGCCCGGTGACCAGAAAGAGCCGGTTGCTGTCGAGGATGAGGTTCCCGACCTTTGCTTTTCGCGTGGACATGGTTTTCTCCCGTTTTACGGCGTCGCGCTCGCCCCGCCACGGCGGGTAAACTTCGGGTCGCGGCTAAACCCGGCGTTCTCCCGGTCGTGGCTGAGCAGGAGTATCCGCACCGCTCGCGGCTGGAGGGTGTACGTCATGGGCGTTGATCCGATAGCGTCGCCGTCCGCCTGGACGGGGACGGCGCCAGAGTCGCATGCGACCTCGACCCGCCGACCGCGCTCGATGATGGTATCCGGGTCGCGCACGTGCGTCCCGAGTTTCGTCTGGACGTAGTGCCGCAGCAGGGTCCAGCGTGACCGCGTGCGGTAGCAGACGACGTCCAGGAGCCCATCGTCGGCCCGGGCGTCCGGCGCGACGCGGAGGCGGTCGGCGTAGCGGGGCGTATTGGCGACGACGACGACGCCCGCGTCCTCGGTCAGCGTCCGCCCGTCCACCGTCACCCGAAGCCGGGGGAACCGGTATCGCCACCACAGCCGCCCCACCGGCCCGTAATAGGCGGCGCGATCTATCGGCCCGCGGCGGCGCTCGTGGACGAGGCGCGTCACCTCGGCGTCGAAGCCGACGCCCGAGAAGAGGACGAAGGAGTGTCCGTCGGCCTGGCCGACGTCCAGCGCCACCTGCCGGCCGCGCTGCACCAGGTCGAGGATTTCCCGCAGCGTCCCCGTCAGCCGGAACGTCCGCGCGAAAACGTTCTCCGTTCCGCTTGGGACGACGACGACGGGCACCGGCCGGCCGACCAGGCCCGCGAGGACTTCGCGGTGGGTTCCGTCGCCGCCGATGCTGATGATGCAGTGGGCGTCGTCGGGCGTCTCGGCAGCCAGCCGTCGGGCATGGCCGGGCCCTTCCGTCCGAAGGACCTGGACCGGAAAGTGACGTAGCCGAAGATGCAGCGCCAGCCGCTCCAGGAGGCCGCGGTCCTGGCCTCGGCCGGAGATGGGATTCACGATGACACGCACCAGCCCGCGGGGCATAGGGCAAGCCTCTCCTGGAGTCGTCGGCGGGGATTATAGACGCTCCGCCGCCGACCCACCAACGTAAAAGCGTTTCACCTTCGGCCCGTCAAAGGATATGATAGAGGGGTAGCCCTGATTGGAAAGCGGCGCGTGGAGCGCCTGGAACGGTAACGGCGGGACGGGGGAAGTCGCGGCTTGGCGGCACGGGTGCGAGGCGCTACAATGGCCGCCCCGGAATCGCGGCCGGCGCAAGAGGGCGGCCCGAGTGCGGTAATCGGCAGGAGACTCCTGATGAGGCAGGTCGGATGGACAACGGCTGTGGTCCTGGTTGCGGTTTTGACGTGGGTGGCCGCCGCCGTGGTGGAGCGAAGCGGCGCCGCACCCGCCGCCGGGACCGAGGAGCCGGCACCGGACGCCGGCATCGCGCCGCCTCCGCCGGTGCCGGAGGTGCTTGTCCCCTCCATGCCGGAGACGCCCGGCGAAGGGGAGGGCGAGGAACCGGTCATCACGCCGCCGCCCCCGGTGCCCGAGTTGGGCATCCCACCCATTCCGCCGGTGGACCCGACGGACCCGTTCCGCCCGCGCGAGTGGAAAGCGCCGGTCCCGCAGGGCCCCGGACTGATCGAAGAGGGCAAACGCCTCTTCGACCGCGAGGGACGGTTCGACGTGGACGAGGACGGCGAGCCGATCTTCGTCTTCGATTCCGGCGATGTGCCCATGAGGCTCCTGGAGAGCCGGTGGCGCGAGTTCCTGGAGAGCGTCACGGCCGAAGGCCGTAAGCACGCCCGGTGGCGCGTGAGCGGCATCGTCACGCTGTATTACAATCGCAACTACCTTTTGTTGACGAAGGTGGTCCGCATCGAGGCCGAGGAAGAGAACCTGTAGGAACCGGAGGCCGAGCGCGCGATGGAACTGGTGGCCCCCTGGTTTCTGGCGGGCCTGGCCCTCGTGCCGGCGGTGTTTCTGTGGGGACTCCTCGCGCCGCGCGGGCGGCGGGTGGTCGTCGGGTCGCTCCTGCTTTGGAAACGGGCGCTGGGCGGCGGGCCCGCCGGAAAACCGTCCGCCCGCGTGCGCGTCCGCGATCCGCTCCTCTGGCTCGACGCGATCCTGATCCTCCTGGTGGTCCTGGCGTGCGCCCGCCCCGCCGTTCCCACCGCCGCGCCCCCGGAGCCCGTAGCGACGATCGTCCTGGACCGGACGGCCAGCATGGGAATGCAGGTCGAGAGCGACGGGCGGCGATGCGACCGCGCGCGGGCCATGATGACAAGAGTCCTCGATGCCGCCGGCGCGGCCCCGGTGCGCCTGGTTCTCGTCCCCGACGATTCGAACTTCATCACGGCCGAGGAGATGACCGGCGCGGAGTTCCGTCGGCGTTTCGTCGGGACGTGCGGATTCGCCCGCGCGAGCGGCGACGCGATGCCGACGGCCATGGCCGAGACCGCTCGCGCCCCCGACGTGCCTATTGTTTTTGTGACCGATGTCGCGCCGGCGGAACCGTTGCCGGGGAACCTGTACGTCGTGGCGACGGGCGGCGAGTCGCGCAACGCCGGCCTCGCGCGCGTCGCCCTGCGCGAGGGCCGGCTTTTCGTGTCGGCCCGGGCGGCTGCCGACGCCGTGGGACCCTATGATCTGCATGTCTTCGACGATACGGCCCGTGACCTTGTGACGGAGCGGGCGTTCGTTTCGCCGGGCGAGACGGTCGAAAGGAACATTCGCCTTTCCGGTCCGGCGGACGACGGATTGACCGTCAGCCTGATGGGTCCGTCGGATGGGTTCCCGGAGGACGACACGGCGGAACTGGCGCTCGGGGCGGCGGGGCCCGTGCGGATCCTCCTCGTGGGCGATGCGCCTCCCTCGCTGAGCCGAGCCCTTGCCGCCGCCGGCGACACGGCCGTCGCCGAGGCGCCGGACGGCGCGGCATCACCGGTCGGCGAGACGGATATCGTTGTGGCCTATGCGTCGGCGCTGTCGGCCGACTGGAAAGGTCCGGCTGCGCTTATCCTTCCGTCCGACGGGGCGGGGCCGTTGCGGCCGGCGGATGAAGAGGCGCCGGCCGAGTGGCGCGTCGCGGCCGAGCATCTGCTGGCCGAGGCGCTCTATCTGGAGCCGCCGCGCCTCGCTTCCGTGCGGCGGTACGCGCTGGGAGCGTCGGCCGAGTTGCTCCTCGGGACGCCCGATTCTCCGCTCATCGTCACATGGGAGGCGGGCGGTGCGCGCCGTTTGGCGGTGCTCTTTGGCTTCGACGCGCAGACCACCGATTGGCCGAATCGCGCCGGGTTCCCGGTGTTCTGGCGTCGGGCGGTGGAGTGGCTTGTCCCGCACGAGAGCCGGCCGGCCGCTTTCCGAGCCAATCCTCTCTTTGAACCGCTGGGGGTCGGCGCCGAGTCGGCGCCTGACGTGAGCACTGCGCTCCTCGGCTCCGATGAAGGGTTCCAGGCGGGTGCGGCTCGCGACGATTCGCCGGCCGCCGTCGAGGCGATCCGCCGATCCATCGAGGCTCGTCGCCGGGCGACTTTTGTAGAACTGTGGCCGTATCTGGCCGCCGCAGCCGTCGTTGTCCTGGTCGTCCGCGCCCTTTTCTCCCGCTGATTGCATCGAAAATCACCCCTGGGATGGTCATTTTCGGGGGAGATGCCGGGAAGGCATTTGACTTTGCCGGAACGTGGTGTATATTGATATTGTACCTACGGGGAGGGTCCTTTCGCTACGGCACCGGGAATGGAGGCTCCGCGCCGGGGGCGCGGCCCGAACCGAGGCAAAGTCGGCCCATCGGGAAGCGCCAGGGGGAATGATGCACGCGAGGGAATGCCGGACGGGCGCGCGATGCGCCCGGGTCTTTGTCCTTTCTCTAGCCGTCCTCATGTTGTCCTCCACAGCCGCTCAGGCTGCCAACACCTATTGGACGAATCCCGGCAGCGGGGACTGGCTCGATCTGGCGAACTGGTCAACCCTCGTGCCACCGACCTCCAGCGATACGGGGTTCATTGACAACGGCGGGACGGCCGGGCTTGCCTCTGGAGATGCTAATATAGGTGAAATCATCGTTGGCTACACATTTGATGGTAGAGTTAGTCAATCAGGCGGTAGTCTTGCCGTTGGTACCGATTTTTTCATCGCTCGTGAGACCGGGTCAACAGGAACTTATGAACTGACCGGCGGCGAATTGTCTAGTCCGTCAATCTTTGTTGGGAGATATGGGGACGGCCTGTTTGAGCAGTCGGGTGGAGTTCACACTGTTCATGGTTCATTGTACCTTGCGGCCAAGAACACAGCGACTGGCAGGTACATGCTCAGCGGTGACGCCCAACTCTCCACTCAGTACTGCTATGTCGGAGCTGACTACGATGGAGGGACAGGAATCTTCCAGCAAAGCGGTGGCAGTCATACCATAACGCACTACATTCAGCTTGGGGGCGGGGGGGGAGGTAATGTCAGTAACGGCACATATGAGTTGAGTGGTGGTTCCTTGTTGTGCAATGAGGTTGACGTTGGAATGTACTACGGACCGGGGCTCTTCACGCATAGCGGGGGGACCTCCAATGTTAGCTCCCGCCTCCACATCGGCATGGGCTACGAAGAATCTAAAGGTACATATACACTTAGTGGAACAGGCCAGTTATCGGTTGGTCATTCCTCACCCAGTTGGCTTTGGTGCGACGGTGAATATGTCGGCGAAAGCGGCATTGGGCAGTTTGCTCAGAGTGGCGGCAGCAACACGACATCGTATCTCTATCTAGGCTTCAGAACAGGTTCAGATGGGACATATGACCTTAGCGGGGGAATTCTTACTGTAGGACGCCTCTTCGTCGGATATCATAATCCCAAATATACCGCCTATGATGGCAAAGGATCTCTGATCCAGAGCGGTGGCGTCTGCAACGTTGGTCATTTGAAGGTTAACCCTAGTGGTCGGTTTGAGTTCACGTCAGGGCAACTGCACCTGGATGGTCTCAATCTGGAAGGTGACCTGGATTTTATGAATAGCAGTTCTTCGATTAGCGCCAACAACGCCATCCTTGATTTTTCCAAAGGCAGAATCCTTAATGCCTCAAATGCCTCCCTAACTATCACTGGCGAATCCTTGACCGTTCTTGCCGCCAATCAAGATCTGTTGTCTGTGTTCCAGGGCTACAGTAATTCGGGCATGCTTCACTTCGCAGGAACAACATTGAACGTGTCTTCCGGGCAAACTATTCGTGGTCAGGGGGACATTAACGATCACGTGCAGTGCGCAGGGGCAATCTGTGCAACTTCCGGAGGACTCATTGGGTTGCGCAACGGGGTGAATATATCGGGAAGTGGGAATGTTGATTTGGGTTGGGGTGAACTTCTAGTCAGCGACGAAACCTCTGGTATCAGTGGGGGGGAAGTATCTGGCCTCTACCTCTCGATCGGGGAATCTCAAGTCGGTAAGTTTACCCAAGTAGGCGGCAAGGTGACTATGGGGAGAATTGAAGTATCTGGGCACAGTGGTGGCATTTCGATTGGGGGTGGGGAACATCCTGGAACCTATCTCTTAAGTGAAGGCTCTCTCTCCACAAATTGGCTTCGAGTTGGAGGCTATAGCGCGCCAGCAACAGGCTTTTTTGAACAAAGTGGAGGCGAGGTCGCAACTGATGGTCTCTTTGTCGGATCGGGCACGTTCAACATAACCGCCTCGGCCGCTGACATTGCCGTCTCGAACCTCCTGCAGTTCGGAGCGAGCAGCACCTTCACGGCCGTTCCGGGTGCGACCATTCACATGACCGGCTCCGCTTTCGAGAACCAGAGCACCGACCCTGCCGCCATGGCCGGTCTGGCGAACCTGGAACTCATCTTCGAGGGCGGGGCCGCCGTCGTGGACCCCTTCGAGGTTGCCTCGGCCGTGGGCGGAGGCTTCGACCTGAACTTCGCTCTCGGCACGCTGACGGTCGGCGGGGCTGATGTCGGATGCGTCCAACTCGTGGACTTGTTCGACAACGGCAACCGCGGCACGTTCGGGGCCGAATGCCTCTTCGCCCACCTCGTGGCAATCGAGCCGGGCTCCACGCTGGACCTGAACGGCCTGCGGCTGTATGTGGAGGGCGACGTCGAATCGTTCCTCGACGGGTGCGTGGCCGACGGCCGCCTGCTCGACGGCACGGGCGCCTTGCTGGATGCCTTCTATCGGCCGAGCAAGGATTGGACGGTGGTCCCCGAGCCGGCCACGTTGGCTCTGCTGGTCCTGGGCGCTGCCGCCCTCATCCGCCTCCGGCGTCGACCTGCGGACCTCTGACCCGCCGGGCGGAAAAAGCGTTGACAGTTTCCCGGCCGCCGCCTACCATTCCACATCCTGCCCGAAGGACGGAGCCGGCCGACCGTGGCGGACAAGGACATCATCCAGACCATCGAGCGCGACGGTGTGACGATTGCGCGCGTGCGGCTCGAAGCCATTCTCACCTCCGAACAGGTCGAGGCGTTCGGCAAGGCGTTGCTGCCCTTGGCCGATGTTCCCGGCCGGCGGGTCGTCCTGAACTTTCTGGGGGTCCACCAGTTGACGAGCATGGCGCTGGGGGAGATCATCCGCCTGCACAAGCGTCTGGCGGAAGCGGGCGGGGAACTGTGCCTGGCCGACATTGACCCGCGCATCTGGGAGGTTTTCGCCATCACGCGCCTGGACCGTCTGTTCCGCATCTTTGATCGCGAGGAGGAGGCGGTGGCGGCCCTCCTGGGCGAGGGGGAGGCGGAGACCTGACCGTGCCGGAGCCGACCGCCGACATCCGCGACCCCACCGGTTGGTCCGAAGAGGTCCTTCCCACGCGGCTGTCGGCGATCCGGGAGTCGGAGCGGCGGGTCCTGTCGCGCCTGGCGGAACTGGGCTACGGCGAGGACTGCCGCTTCGCCGTCCGCCTTGCCATCGAGGAAGCCCTCATCAACGCGATGAAACACGGGAACCGGATGGAAGAGTCGCGGAAGGTTCGGCTGGCGTATCGGGTGCTGGCGGACCGCGTGGAGATCCGCGTCGCCGACGAGGGCGCGGGGTTTCAGCCCGCCTGTATCCCCGACCCGACGGTGGACGAGAACCTCCAGCGTCCGTGCGGGCGGGGCATCATGCTCATGCGGTCCTACATGGACGAAGTGACCTATTCGGCGAACGGCGCCGAGGTTCACATGGTCAAGTACCGGGGGAGCCCAGTCCGCGGATTCCCCCCGGAGGGCCGGCGCCGGTAGATCAATGCTTTTGCGCGGCGGGTCTCCTGACCCACCGCGCAAAGTGACGGTAGAAACGGGGAGGGTGCCATGAAAGCCTACGTCCGACAGGAAGGGTCTTGCCAGGTGGTCGTGGTGGAGGGTTCCGCCGACGTTGCCGCCTCGGCGCGCCTCCGCGAGGTTCTCCTTGGGGCGCTCGACGCCGGCGCCACGCAGATCGTCTGCGACCTTTCGAAGACCGACTTCATCTCGAGCGACGCCCTGGGGGTGCTGATTACGGCGTACCTGAAGGTGCACGGCCGGGGAGGATTTCTGCGCCTGGCCAATCCCCAGCCGCGGTTGCGCGAGTTGCTCCAGACCACTCGCCTCGACCATCTCTTCGACGTGTACCCCGACGTCGCGAGCGCCGCGGAAGGCGCCTGAGCGTAGTGGCGCGGCGACCTTCCCAGGTCGCCGCGAACGCCACCCGAAGAGCATTCTCAGACAGAGTCTACAACCACTTCTTGCGGCGGAAGAACCAGACCATCCATAGCGAGATGCCCAGCATGAGCAGGAGCGCGGCAGGATAGCCCCACTCCCATGCGATCTCCGGCATGAACTTGAAGTTCATCCCATACAGGCTGGCGATGAACGTGATGGGCATAAACACCGTCGCGATGATCGTCAGCACCTTGATGACCGCGTTCGTGCGGTTCGTGACGACTGACATGTAGGTCTCGCGGGCCGTCGTGATGATGTCGCGCTGATTCTCAATCGTGTACACCATCCGCAGCAGGTGGTCGTAGGCTTCGAGCCAGTAGGCCATCGCCTGCTTCGTGACGGGCCCGAACTCGCCGCGCACGAGGCGCCCCACGACGTCCCGCTGGGCCACGGCCACGCGCCCCAGGTACAGGACCGTCTGCTTCAGGTCCAGCAGTTGGTGCAGGAGCGTGTCGGTCGGGTTGCGGAAGATCTGGATTTCGAGTTCCTCCAGTACCGCCTCCAGGTGGTCGAGCGTGGGCGTGAAATTGTCAATGATCTTGTCTACGACGGCGTGCATGAAAAATGCCGCTCCGCGCGACAGCAGCCGCTCCCCGTCCTTCACGCAAGCCTCCCGGATTTCCGTGATGCTCTTCACGGGCACCTGGTGGTACGTCAGCACGAACGTCTTGCCCCAGAAGATGTCCACCTCCAGCGTGTCCACCTCGAGGCCGCGCGTCTGGATGTTCACCGCATGGATGACCATGAAGAGGTAATCGTCGAACCCGTGGGCCAGAGGTTGGCTGGTGACCTCGCGGCACGTCTCGACGGCCACGGGGTGGAACCCGAACCCCGACGCCAGCAGGTCCGTCTCCTCCGGCGTCGGAGACTCCATGTCCACCCACAAGAGGCCCTCCTTGCCGCGGAAGGCCTCCAGGATCTTTTCGGTGTCGGTCATCGCGATGAGCGGGCCGCCGCTCGCCGGAAGATGGTACGCCTGAATCATGGCAGTCTCTCCCTGGTTCCGTCTCACTCGTCGTAGAGCGACGCCGGTCCGAACTCCTCTCCCCCCGCGCCCGCCCGCACCAGATGCCGACGCACCGACCAGCACAGGTGGCACTTGCCGGCATACCCCGCGTCATCGGGCGTCCAGCCGAGCGCCGCCGCTTCCTCCACGAGGCCGCGCGGCCCGCCGGCGACGAGCCGTTCGATCCGTGGACTGTCCGACATCTGCCATCCGCCCAGCAGCGCATCCAGCGGACGCTCCCGCGTTGCCCGCCCCAGCGCGATTCCCGCGCACGTCCCCGGCCAGACCCATCCGTCGGGGTCCACGTGGACGTGCCGGCTCTTCAGCAGCGCCTCGCTGCAGCCGTCCTCCGGGATCCTCTCCGGCGCCGTGCGCTGAGCCAGTGCCGCCAGGCGCTCGGCCGCCCGCCCCGTCATCCGTTCAGGATACCGCCGAAGGTGCTCGGTGAAAAGCATTTCCCGCGCCTCTTCCGCCATCGCCGCCACATTCTCGGGTGCTTTGAGCCACGCCCATCGCCGCGCCCGGACGCCCTGCGGCCCGAGCGCCTCGACGGCCGCCTCGTAGAGCAGCCGCACACGCTCCGGCGGGATGAACTCCTGGTGGTACGGGTCGGCGCTGATGGCCAGTTGGCGCATCCCGGCGTCCGCCAGAGCCCGCAGACGCCGGCTGACGCGGTCGGCATCCGTTGCCCACGCCCCGCCGGTTTCGACGTAGCCGAGGCCCTCCAGGCCGGCCTCGCGGGCCGCACGGACGATCCCCAGGAGCCGCGCGAAATCCTCCTCGGTTCCCCGTCCGAACGGTTCGCCGCCGCCGACGTGGATCCCCTCGAACGAGACGCCCCGGCGGGCCAGGGCGGCAAAGTGCCCTCGCGCCGCTTCGACCGTCATCCACCGCCGGCCCTCGGGGCCGGAGGAGACGTAGCAGTGTCGGCACCGCGCGGGGCAGAAGTCGGTCACCAGCAGTCCCGCGGCCGTGATGGGTTCGAGGTCTGCGCGCGTCATGCCGCCATTATACTCTCGAAGAAAAAGGGGCAAGCGCCTTTTGCCCATCCAACCGTCTGTTCGGGGTGGCGGCGGGGGCCGGCGTGCAACCGGATGTTCACGAGCGGGTCGTCGCGGCTGGAGAGGAGGTGATGGTCCTCGCCCGGCCGAGAGTTGACATCCCGGCCGGCGGTGGCATAATCGTCGCTCGTGGTGGAACGGTGTAGGAGACGAGCCTGGACGCAGTGGCCGAAATCACGAAGAAGGATCGGGCGATCCTCCGGGACCTGGCGAAGCGCGTGAGGGACATTGCGGCGCTGCCGGTCATGGAAGAGCGACGCGGCCTCTGGAAGCAGCATCACGCGCTCTGCAGGCCGCGCGCGATGATTCTGGTGTTTCCTGAGGGTTCGTGGCGGGAACTCTTGCCGGAGGCGGCGCTCACCTGCGAGGGAAAGCAGGCGAGGGGGATGGAGATGAACCTGCGGTGTCGGATCTACGCGCAGGAGCATTTCGCCGGCGACGCCGTCATGGAGGCCGAGTGGGTCGCCGGGCCGCTCGTGCGGTCGAGCGGATGGGGCCTGGAGCCGCGCCGGAAACCGTCGCCCGATTCGGCGATGGGGGCGTGGGCCTTTGAGCCGGTTATCCTCGACCCGGGGGACCTGAAGAAGTTGCGGCACCCCGACCTGTGGGTGGATGAGGAGGCGACCCGGCGCGGGCGGGAAATCGCCCACGACCTTTTCGGCGGGATCCTGCGCGTACGAGAAAAGGGCGGCTGCCACGTCTCTTTCCATCTTATGAACGAGTATACGAGTCTGCGCGGCCTCAACCAGGTGATGATGGATATGTACGACAACCCTGGGATGCTTGCGGAGGCGATGGCCTTCCTCGAAGAGGGTCACCGCCGGCGGATCCGGCAGATGCTCGCCCTGGGTGTCCTGGCGCTCAACAACGACGGGACGTATCAGTCCACCGGCGGCGTGGGGTACACGGACGAACTCCCGAAGCCGGGATATGACGGCGAGCACGTGCGCCTGTGCGACCTGTGGGCGTCCGCGGAGGCCCAGGAACTCGCCCTCGTCAGCCCCGAAATGCACGAGCGATTCTGCCTTCAGTACGAGCGGCGGCTGCTCGAACCGTTCGGACTGAACGGCTACGGGTGTTGCGAGGACCTGACGCGGAAACTGGACCACGTGCTGCGGATTCCGAACATTCGGCGGATTTCAATCGCCCCGTCGGCCGACGTGGCGAAGTGCGCGGAACGCCTCGGCCGCCAGGCCATCTTTTCCTGGAAGCCCAAGCCGCAGATGCTGGTCGGCGGGTTCGACCCGAAGGCGATCCGGCAGTATCTGCGCGAGGCGCTCGAGGCGACGCGCGGCTGCGTCTTCGAGATGATCCTGAAGGACACGCACACGTGCGAGAACCGGCCGGAACGCTTCGACACCTGGGTGCGGCTCGCACGCGAGGAGGTCGAACGGCTGGGCGAGTAGGGATCCCACACCGCTTTGCGCGAAACCGAAGGTGACCGCCCGCTGATACGGGCGGCTCGAGCCGCGTGGGATTGTGAACCCACCGCGGAAGTTTACCCGCCCGTGGCGGGCGGTCGGCGACCTTCGCCGTCCCCTGACGTTTCCCCGCGCGTCTCTTGTGCCCGGAGGGCTTTTTTGATGGACAGTCTCCGCCGCCGACTTCTATAATCTGCACGACTGCAGTGCCCATAACGGCCAAGTTCGGTATGAGGACTGTCTTGGACCGATGCTACTCTGCGAAGCAGTCCCGACGAGTCGGGACTGCGAAGCACGGGGCGGTGGTATGGACCAGGTGTGGCGGCTGTCCGGGCTTCGCCTCGGCGGAGTCCCGGCACGCCGGGACCCGGGCGGAGCCGGGGCGAGGTGGAGACTCTTGTCTACTCTGTTTGCCTTGCTTGCGAGGGAACCGAGGGCCGGCCGGGTCAAGCCCGGCTTGGCCGAGGTCCTCGGTGCGCCCGCCGCCGCCAAGGTGTACCGTAGTTTCGTGATGGACCTGTGCGAGCGATTCTCGGCCCTGTCGGTCCGGAGCCGGGTGCTGGCCTATGCCCCGCGCGGGGCGAGAAAGTCGGTCGGGTTGCTCGCGTCGCGGCACTGGCGGCTCGTGCAGCAGCAAGGGGCGAGCCGCGGACAGGCTCTCGTGGCCCTGGCGGAATACGCGTTTCGGACGGGGCACCGGCGGCTGGTTTTTTGCCTGACGGACTGTCCCACCGTTCCGGACGCCTTCGTCATTGAGGCGTTCGACCGGCTCCTGGTCAGCGACGTGGTGCTCGGCCCGACGGTGGAAGGGGGGGTGTACCTGGCAGGTCTGAGTCTGGAGCGGCCGGAACTGTTCCAGGGGTTCGACTGGGACGGCCCCGGCGTCTTCGAGGCGCTGGTGGACCGGGCGGAGGCGTTCGGTCTGATCCTGGGCCTTGTGCCGCATTGGTACGAAGTGAACGATGCGGCGGGCCTGGCGCTCCTGGAGAGCCACTTAAGGGCGCTGGCGGTGGCGGGGAGCGAAGGGCTTCCGAAACGGACGGCATCGCTGTTGGCGCGATTGCGGCAGACGGAATAGGGGATCGGCGCATGGCGGGCGAACGGGAGCAGGAGGTCCGGGACTCGACGGTCCTCATTGCCGACGACAACGAGCAGAACGTCGAGTTGCTCCAGGCATACCTGGAGGAACTGGGCTGCCGCGTCCTGGCGGCCCACGACGGCCAGCAGACGCTCGAAGCCGTCAAGGCCGGGAAGCCGGACCTTATCCTCCTCGATATCATGATGCCGAAGGTCTCCGGCTTCGAGATTTGCCGAAAACTCAAGGGCGATCCCGAGACGGCCTCCATTCCGATTTGCATCGTGACGGCTCTGACGGAGGTGGGCGACATCGAACGCGCCGTCGAGGCGGGGACCGACGATTTCCTCTCCAAGCCGATCAACCGCTGGGAACTCCTGACGCGGGTGCGGAGCCTGCTGCGGGTGCGGCACCTGCAAAACGAACTCGAGCGGACGCTGGCGTACCTGGAGGAAGTGGATTCGAGCCGCGGCGAGCCGGAGCCCTAGCCCGCCCCCTCCGCCGCTCCGGTCCATCCGGAAGCCATGGCCCAAGCCCAACACGCCCCACGGGCCGACGAGGTCCGCTCGTTTCTTGCGTCCCGAACGGCTCTGCTGCGGCAAGACCTCTCGGACCTGCTGCGCGCGCGCTCCGTCAATCCGCCGGGCGACGAGCACCGGGCGGCGAAGGTCCTGACGGATTTCTGTGACGCCGAGCGCATCCGCTACAAGGTCTTTGAGAAGGTGCCGGGGCGGACGAACGTGGTGGCTCGGATCGGGCGTCCCGGCGCGCCGGGACCGCGCGTCGCCGTCGCCCTTCACTTCGACGTGGTCCCGGCCGGCGACGGATGGGAGACCGACCCCTTCGAGCCGGTCGAGCGCGAGGGGCGCATCTATGGCCGCGGCGCAAAGGACAACAAGGGTCCGCTGGCGGCGATGATGCTCGCTGCGCGGTTCCTCAAGGCCCGCGAAGCGGCCCTGCCCGGCGAGTTTCTCCTCGTCGCCGTCGCCGACGAGGAGGCCGGCAGCGACTTCGGCATAAAGTACCTTCTGGAGGAGTGTGGCCTGGAGGCGGATGCGGCCATCGTCCCCGACGCGGGGCACGAGATGCGCCTGATTGACGTCGGCGAGAAGGGCGCGCTGTTTTTCCAGGTGGTGGCTGAGGGCCGGCAGGCGCACGGCTCTTCGCCCCAGCGGGGCGCAAGCGCCCTCTGGCCGGTCCTGGAGTTCCTCGGACGCATCCGCTCGTGGCGGCCGGCGGCGCCGAAGTCGGACCTCTTTTCGCCGCCCACACTGAACGTCGGCGCGGTCCACGCGGGCACGGTGCCCAACATGGTCCCCGGCCGGTGCGAGGCCCTCGTGGACGTCCGCTATCTGCCCGGCACCGAAGGCGAGGAAATCCTGCGCCACCTGCGCGGCGTGCTGGGCGAGGTCCAGGCGCAGTCGGCGGATGTGCGGATGCGCCTGGAGGTCCTGTCGGACCAGCCGCCGACGCTCCTTGGGTCCGAGCATCCGCTGGTCGAAATCATCCAGCGGCGGACCGAGGAAGTGACGGGCATCCGCCCGGCGCCGTGCGGCCAATCGGGCGCGTCGGTGGCGAAGTTCCTCCTCCTGCGGGGCATCCCCGCCGTCGGCTTCTCGTGCGGGCCGGAGGGCGTCGAACACATGGCCAACGAGTGGATCGGCCTGGAGGAACTGGCGGCCTTCGCCGAGGTGATGACGCTGGTCGTCTGGGACCTGATGAAGGAAGGGGTGCGCGGATGAAGCAGGGCGGTGCGGCATGGGCGGCGGCGGCGATGGTGCTCGGCGCGTGGGCGGCGGCGGGATGCGCGATTCCGCCCGTGGGTCGCGGCGCGGCGACGGAGGCGCCGGCGGCGAGGGAAGCGCCGGCTGCGCCGGCCGAAGGCAAACGCATCGAGCGCCTGCCGAACGGACTTCAGGTCATCGTGCGTGAGCGGCACGTGGGGGGCGTGGCTGCGTTTCGCATCTACATCGGTGCCGGGAGCCTGAACGAGGGCGAGTACACCGGCGCCGGCATCTCGCACCTTCTGGAGCACGTCGTTTCGGGCGGCTCGACTCCGACGCGTTCGGAGGACCAGATTCGTGCGGCCCTGGAGGCGATCGGCGCCCGGACCAACGCGCACACTTCGAAGCAGTTCGTCTGCTACCACGGCGAAGCGGGCGCGGACCGCATCGGAGAACTCATTCCCATCGTGGCCGACTACGTGATGAATGCCCGCATCGAGCAGGCGGAGTTCGACCGCGAGTTCGAGGTCGTCCAGCGCGAACTCGAACGGGCCGAGGCCGACCCCGACCACGTCCTCTGGCGGCTGGCGGACGAGAACTTTTTCCTGGAGCATCCCGCGCGGCACCCGGTGATCGGGTATCTGGACGCGCTGCGGCGTCTGACGCGCGACGACCTGGCGGCGTTCTATCGGCGGACGGTCCGGCCGGACAACGCCGTAGTCGTGGCCGTCGGCGACTTCGACTCGGGCGCCGTGCTCCGGCAAATTCGGGCGGTTTTCGGGGATTGGCCGCGGCGTGCGGCGCCGCCGACCGTGTTGCCTTCGCGCTTGCCTCAGACCGCCCCGCGCTTCGCCGAGCAGCCGATGGACGTGGCGAGCGTGCGGATGATCCTGGAGTTCCCCACTGTGCCGCTCACGCACCCCGACCTCTATCCGCTGGACATTCTGGCGTTCGTGCTGGGCGAGGGGCGCTCTTCGCGGCTGGTGGCGGACCTGCGGGAGAGGCAGGGCCTGGTGCAGGCGATCGCGTGCTTCAGTTACACGCCGGCGGGGTACGACGGCGGGCGGTTCAGCGTCCTCTTGCAGGCGGAGCCGCCCAAGGCCGAGGCGGCGCGCGCCGCCGTCCTGGACCACCTGGCGCGCGTGGCGCGCGAAGGGATCACGGCCGAGGAACTCGCCGCCGCCAAGCGCCAGAAGATCAGCGAACACGCCTTCGCCCTTCAGACGTGCGAGGATGTCGCGAGCGACCTCGGGACGAGCGCGCTCCTGGTCGGCGATCCCCATTTCTCCGACCGCTACGTCAGCAACATCCAGGCCGTCACGCGCGACCAGGTGAAGCGCGTCGCCGCCGAGTACCTGAAACCGGAGAGGCTCTGCGAGACCGCCGTTCGTCCGACGGCCGAGCCAGCCGAGGGCGCGGCGCAGCCCGTGCCGGCGCCTGCACCGGCCGAGCGCCCGGAAATCATCTCGCGCGTGCTCGCCAACGGCGTGCGGCTGCTCCTCTGTCCCGTGAAGGACCATCCGACGGTCAGCATCCAGATGGTGGTGCGCGGCGGCCTGTCCATCGAGACCGAGAAAAACGCCGGCATCTCGCATTTCGTGAGCCGCATGTTTCTGAAAGGCACCTCGCGCCGGAGCGCCTCTCGGATTGCCGAGACCCTCGACGCCATGGGGGCCGAGATGGACGCCGCCTCCGGTCGGAACACGATCTACCTGTCGGCCCGGTGCCTGGCGGAGGATTTTGAGCGGACGTTCGACCTGGCGGCCGAGTGTCTCCTGGAGCCGACCTTCCCGCCCGAGGAGGTCCAGCGCGTCCGCGACCAGACGCTGGCGGACCTGGCGCAACTGGAGGACACGCCGCATGGCGAGGCGGCCCTGTTTTTCCAGCGGTGTTTCTTTCCCGATTCGCCGTACCGGTTCCCCGTCCAGGGCTCGGCGGAGGTGGTGAGTCGGCTGGGGCGCGGGGACCTGGAAGGGTGGCACAAGCGCCTCGTGGTCGGGAGCAACCTGGTGGTGGCGGTGTTCGGCGGGGTGGACCTGATGGCGGCGGCGCATCACGCGGCGCGGGCGCTGGAGCGCCTGCCCGCCGGCCGGGACCTGCGGTTCCCCGCCGACGTCCCGCCGAGGGAACTCCAGGGACGCGAGGTTTACATCAAACCGTCGGCCAAGGGCGCTGCCGTGGTGTACGTTGCGTATCCGGGCATGGACGTGTACAACGTCCGCGACCGGTTCCCGATGGAGGTGCTCGACACGGTCCTGTCGGGCTACGAGATGCCGGCCGGATGGCTCCACGAGGCGCTGCGCGGCCGGGGCCTGGTGTACGAGGTCCACGCCTACTCGCTGTGGGGCCTCCTGCCGGGGTACTTCGCGGCCTACGCGGTGTGCCAGCCGGAAAAGGCGCCCGAGGTCGTGCGGGTCATCGAGTCGGCGATGGAGCGAGCGGCGAAGGAACAGTTCACCGAGGCGCAACTGGCGCCGGCGAGGGCGAAAATTGTGACGGCAAAGGAACTCGGCCGCGAAACGGTCGAGGGCTGGGCATTCGAGGCGGCGCTCGATGAGGCGCTCGGCCTGGGCTGCGGCTTTGCGCGGGAGGAGATCGAGCGCGTGCGCGCCGTCACGCCCGAAGAGGTCCAGCGCGTCGCGCGGGAGTACCTGCGGACGCCCGTCATCGTCATCGTGACAAGCGATCCGAAGGCGGCGGAAGCGGTGCGGGCGGGGGAAAGAAACAGCGAATAATCAAAGCCCGCAGATGAGTCCAGGCGCAGCCGGGACGAATTTCACCCGCCGTGGCGGGCTGCGGGATATCCTCCGCGAGAAAGTGACGGGGAAAGGACAGGCCGATGAATTATCGCACGAAGCCGCTCATCCACTACCTGGACAATGCGGCGGCGGCGCAGCCGACGCCGGGGGGCGGCAGCGTGGCCGCCGTCGCCGGGGCGCTCGCCTCGACCATGGCCTCCATGGCCGCCGGATTCACGAAAGGGAAGGAGAAGTTCAAGGACGTCCAGCCGGAGATCGAAGAGGCGCTCGGCCGGCTGGCCGAGACACGCAACCGCCTCCTGGGCTTGGCGGACGAGGACATGGTCGCCTACGAGTCTGTCATGGCGGCCTATCGGATGCCGAAGGGGACCGACGAAGAGAAGTCGGCCCGGGCCGAGGCCGTCCGCCAGGCGACAAAGCGCTCGCTCGGCCTGGTCGAGTCGGTCCTGGCCGCCTGCCGCGACATCCTGGTCATCAGCCTGCGCCTGGCGGGGATCGCGAATCCGAACCTTATCAGCGACGTGGGCGTCGCCGGGGAACTCGCGGCGGGCGCCGCAAGGGCTGCTTTTCTCAACGTGGAAGTCAACCTCGCGGGCTACAAGGACGAGGCCGACAAGGCGGCCGTGCGCAAGCGAGTAGAGGAGACGACGGCCCAGGTCGAGCAACTGGCGGGCGACATTCGGTCGGCGGTGCTGAAGGCGCTGAGGAAATAACGTTGGCCCCGGAACGCGAATACAAGATCGAGTCGTCCGCTCGGCGGTGCACGACGTGCGACCGCGTCTTTGCCGTCGGCGAGGAATACCACTCCGCGGTGGTCGAAACGGAGGAGGAGGCGCGCCTGGCGCGGCGGGACTTCTGCCCCGCCTGTTGGAAGCCCGACGCCGAGGGTTACTATAGTTTCTGGAAGACGAGCATTCCGGAGCCCGAACCGAAGCAGAAGAGCGGCCCGAGGCTGATTGACCTGGGGCGGTTGATGCAGTTGTTCGAGCGGCTCGCCGACGCCGAGGAGCCCGAGAACGTGCGGTTCCGCTACGTCCTGGCGCTGGTGCTGATGCGGAAGCGGCGTCTGCGGCTCCTTTCGACGCGCCGGCTGGGCGGGCGCAGCGAGGCGATGACGCTGCGCGAAGTGGGTGGCGACCGCCAGCACACCGTCACAAACCCCGGCCTGACGGATGAGGAGGTCCAGTCCGTGGCCGACCGCCTGCGCGAAGTCCTCGACATGCCCGAGCGGTGGCACGAGGAGGAACCGGCCGATGCGCCGTAGCGCCGCCCTTTTCGCCGCCGCGATGCTCTTGGCCGGGTGCTGTGCGCCACCCGCGCGGGTGGTCCGACGAATAAGCCTCCAGACACCCGACGCCGTCCTGGAGGCCCACAACGCCTGGGCCGATTCCATCCAGCACCTCTGGGCGCGGGCCGACCTGAGATTGGTTTTCACCGTCGGCGACGGGAAGGTCGAGCGCCACGACCTTTCCGGCCACCTGTTCCTCGCCAAGCCCGACCGCCTGTTCGTCCATGGCGAGGTGCTCGGCCAGGAGGTGTTCACCCTCGGCACCAACGCCGAACGCTACTGGCTCTGGATTCGGCCGAAGGTCAACACCGTCTGGACGGGCGTGCGCGGCGGGGCGGGGGAGCGTCGGCTCGTGATCTCGCCGGCGGCGCTCCTGGAGGCGCTGGGCGTCTCGCGCATAGACCTTGGCCCCGACGACCGGGCCCGGTTTATCGCGTGCCCGGAGCACTACGTCCTGGGCGTCGAGCGCGCGGGGCCCGCCGGCCGCGTCCTGGTACGGCGGGTGTGGTTCGACCCGGCGACGCTTCGGCCGCTGCGCGTGGACCTCTTCGACGACGCGGGCCGGCCGCTCCTCATGGCCGAACTCCTGCGCTACGAGCGCGTCGGTGCGACGGACCTCTGTACGGTCTATCGCGCCCGCTTCTACGGCGACGAGGAGGTGGATTTGGTTGTACGGCTCCGCGATGTGAGCCTCGAGAAAGAGCCGAACGCGCGCGTCTTCGAATACCGCGTCCCCCCCGGCGCGGCGGAGAAGGACCTCGACGCCCCGGAGTAGGAAACAAGGTCCGTCCCCGTTTCAATCCGCGTTTCGGCTTGACACGGGGACGCCGGCCGATTAGGCTTTGGGTCGGGCAGCATTCCCCCCGTGGTTTCCCGGTCTTTGCTTCGGCGCATACAAATGAGCGTTTTGTGTGTGATACCTGCCCGATACGGGTCCAAGCGATTCCCCGGGAAGGCTCTCGCCTCCCAGACGGGTAGGCCCCTCATCCAGCACGTGGTTGAAGCGGCGACGCGCGCCCGGCGCGTGGACACGGTCGTCGTCGCCACCGACGACGAGCGCATCCGCCGGGCCGTCGAAGCGTTCGGCGGACGGGTCGTCATGACCCGCCCGGACCATGCGTGCGGCACCAGTCGCGTCGCCGAGGCCGCCGAGGCGTTCCCGGACGCCGAGATTGTCGTCAACCTTCAGGGTGACGAACCGGAACTCGACCCTGCGCTTCTCGACCGTCTCGTGGACGAGATGCAGAAGGATCCGAAGATTGAACTGGCGACCCTGGCCGGGCCGCTGGCGCCCGAAGCGGCGGCCAATCCAAACGCCGTCAAGGTCGTTCTGACGGTGGAGGGCGACGCGCTGTATTTCTCGCGCGCCCCGATTCCGTTGGCGCGCGACGGCGAAGGTGCGCGGCGGGCGCCGCTGCTTTTGCACTTCGGCATTTACGGCTTTCGGGCTGAGGCGCTCCGAGCCTACGCCCGCATGGCGCAGACGCCCCTGGAATGGACCGAGCGGCTGGAGCAGTTGCGCTGGCTGGAGCACGGTCGGCGAATCCGCGTCCTGGTGACGGACCACCGCCCCGTCGGCGTGGACACGCCGGAGGCGTATGCCGAGTTCGTCTCGCGCTACGGCCAGCGCCGCAAAGGGTAGGGGACCGCAGTGGAAGGCGAACGCCTGCTGCAGGAAATCGCCGGGCAGACCACCGAGACCGAGTTCTTCAGCCCGATGCCCGCCGGCTACCAGGTCGGCCGCACCAAGTACGTCGTCGTCTTCGGGACGGTGATGAGCGGACTGGGAAAGGGCATCTTCGCCGCCAGCCTGGCCAAACTCCTCCAGGACCGGAGCCTCCGCGTCGCCCCCATCAAACTCGAAGGTTACCTCAACGTGGACTCCGGCACGCTCAACCCGTACCGCCACGGCGAGGTGTTCGTCCTGGATGACGGGATGGAATGCGACATGGACCTGGGGACGTACGAGCGGTTCCTCGACCAGGACCTGACGCGGGAGCATTTCGGCACGAACGGCCAGTTTCTCGGCGCGGTGCTCGAGCGCGAACGCCGCGGCGAGTACCTGGGGCGCGACGTCCAGATCATCCCCCACGTGACGGGCGAAGTGAAGGCGAAACTGAGGTGCCTCGCCCTCGCCGCCCGGGCCGACGTCGTCTTCGTCGAGATCGGCGGGACGGCCGGCGACTTCGAGAACGTCTATTTCATCGAGGCGATGCGCCAACTGGCCTACGAGGAGGGGCCGGAGAACGTCTGTTTCGTCGCCCTGACGCTCATTCTCGAGCCGGCCATCCTCGGGGAACAGAAGTCCAAGGCGGCGCAACTGGGCATCAAGCGCCTCATCGAGATGGGCATCCAGCCGGCAATCATCGCCTGCCGGGCCTCCGCCCCCGTCACGGAAAAGGTCCGCGAGAAGATTTCCATCTATACCAATGTGCCGATGGCCCGCGTCTTCTCGATGCACGACGAGCCTTCGATTTACCTCATCCCGCCGCGCATGCAGCGCGAGCACCTCGACCGCCAGGTGGTGCACCTGCTGAACCTGGTGGACCGCGAGGACCCGCGGGCCGAGCAGCGGGCCGCCGCCGTCTGGGAAGACTTCTGCCGCCGCATCCGCGAGCCGCGCCACAAGGTCACGATCGCCATCACGGGCAAGTACACGGCGGTGCGCGACAGTTACGCGAGCCTGATTAAGGCCGTCGAGCACGCCGCCGCCGCCCACGACGCCCGCGCCGACATCCGATGGGTGGACACGACGGACCTGACCGATGCGAGCGCCGCCCGCGCCCTGGCCGACGTGGACGGCGTCATCGTGCCGGGCGGGTTCGGGACTCGCGGCACGGAGGGCAAGGTCGCCTGCATCCGCTACGCCCGCGAGCGGTTCATCCCGTACCTCGGGCTCTGCTACGGGATGCAACTGGCGGTCGTCGAGTTCGCGCGGAACGTCTGCGGTCTGGCGGGGGCCCATTCGACCGAAGTCCAGGCCGACACGCCGCACCCCGTCATTGACCTCTTGCCCGAGCAGAAGAAGGTCAAGGACCTGGGGGCGACGATGCGCCTGGGAGGCAAGGACGTCGAGATCCGCCCCGGGACGCTGGCGGCGAAGATGTTCGGAGGGGCCGCACGCGTGCGCCTCCGCTTCCGCCACCGCTACGAGGTGAACCCGGAGTATGTGGAGCGGCTGGAGGGCGGCGGGATGGTGTTCTCCGGCAAGGCGCCGGGCCAGCCTATCATGCAGATGATGGAACTGCCGGACCATCCGTATTTTGTGGCGACGCAGGCCCATCCGGAGTTCACGAGCCGGCCGCTCGGGCCGAGCCCGTTCTTCCTGGGCCTGGTGGCGGCGGCGCTGGGCCATCAGGCGGTTGGGCCCGTCGAGCCCCGGTAACGGAAAACATGAGAGGGGAAAACGATGACCGATGAAAAGAAGAAACCCGAGCCGAACGCCGGGGCGAATAAGACGCCGACGGGCGAGTCCAGGATCCACGTGGACGCCGATTGGAAAAAGCAGGCCCAGGCCGAAAAGGAACGCCTCGCCCGCGAGGTCGAGACCAAGGGTCCCGCAGCCGGAGGGGCGGCCGGCGCGGGCCGCCCAGGACGGATCCCCGAGGCCACCTTCAGCACGCTCGTCCAGACCCTGGCGACCCAGGCGGCGATTCTCATGTCGAGTGAACGCGACCCGCGCACCGGACGCACCCTCCAGAACCTCGACCTGGCGAAACACCACGTTGACCTCCTGGGCGTCCTGGAAGAAAAGACCAAGGGCAACCTCTCGGACGAGGAAAAGCAGTTGCTCGACACGCTCCTGTATGAGTTGCAGATGGCGTACGTGTCGGCGGCATCGTAGCATCGAAGGGGACGTTCCATGAAACGCATCGCGTGGGTGTCGCTGCTGCTTGCGGGAATCAGTGTATCGCTGGCGGCGCCGGTCGGATGCCAGCGCGTCCCGACCACCGGCCAGCGGGCCTTCATTCTCCTTTCCTGGGACCAGGAGGTCGCTCTCGGCCGCGAGGCCGGGCCGGATCTGGAAAAGGAATTCGGCGGCCCGCTCCAGAACCTTTCCATCCAGGCCTACGTGCGGACGGTGGGCCAGCGCGTCGCGGCGTCGGCCAAGCACCCCGGCCTCCCGGAACTGCCTTACCAATTCACCGTTCTCGACAGCGACGTCGTCAACGCCTTCGCGCTGCCGGGCGGGCCGGTCTATGTGACGCGCGGCCTGCTGGGGGACCTCGCGACGGAAGGGCAACTGGCGGCGGTGCTCGGCCACGAACTGGTCCATGTCCACTCGCGTCACGGGAGCCGGCAGATCAGCCGCCAGATGGGGGTCCAGATCCTGCTGGCGGCCGCGTCGGCCGCCATGAGCCGAAACGAACAAGGCGCCCGCCTCGCCGCCCAGACCGAGGACCTCGCCAAGGTTGTCGCCTCGCTCGTGCAGATGAAGTACGGCCGCGACATGGAGAGCGAGGCCGACCGCTTCGGCCTGGACTACCTTGCCGCCGCAGGATACGATCCGCAGGAGATGGTTAACCTGCTCAACGTCTTCGTTTCGATGAGAGGCGCCAGGCCGCCCGAGTTTCTCAGCACGCACCCCAATCCGGAGAACCGCGTCGGGGCCGTCGAGGAAATCATCCGGACAAAATATCCGAACCGCGGCGGCCGGGTGGCCGATGACGAATATCGCCGCGAGGTGCTCAACCGGCTGAAAGCCGGCCCATAGTTTCGTGGAGCGTCGGGACGAGGAGGGGATGGGCTCATGCGCATTGCGAGAGTTTTAGCGATCGGCTCACTTGGCGCGGCCGTGCTCGCATCCGTAGGTTGCAGCCGCGATGCCGTCCTCTCGCGCCAGGCCGAGGCGACCCACGTGCACCTTCTCATGGCGACGGCCGTCGCCGAGCGGGGCCTCGTCGAATCTCCATCGCACCCTGCGGTCCGAGAGGACGGCCAAGGCCTCCGGCCGCGCCTCTACTTCGCCCTGCGTGGGGACTCCGAGGCCGTCCCCCCCGGCGCACCCGCTGAAGCGGCGCCGGAGGCCGAGGCCGAACGTCCCGTGCCGCAGGCGCTCGAGGGCCTGACCTTCGGCGACATCGTGCGCGAAGACCTCCGCGGCCTTCCGAGGTCCGTCGGCCGGGGCTTCGTCCACACGTACTCGAAGCCGGAGAACCTCATCATCCTGGGGACGGCGTTCGGTGTGGACCGCATCGTCCGCCATAACTGGGACGAGGACGTTCGGCATTATTTCGAGGACAACGATTCGAGCCTCGCCGAGACGGACGACTTCGGCAGCATCATCGGCAACCCGGGCCTCCATTTTCTCATTGGCGGCACGTGGTACCTGGCGGCGGTCGGCGAGCGCGACGCGCGGCAGCGCGACATGAGCAAGACCCTGATTGAAGCGCTCGTCGTCACTAACCTCTCGACTCTCGCCCTGAAGGTCGGAATGGACGACCGCAGCCCCAACGGGGAGAAGTGGGGCTGGCCGTCCGGCCACACCTCCTCCAGCGTCTGCTTCGCCGCGGTGATGCAGGAGTATTACGGCTGGAAGGCCGGCGTGCCGCTTTATCTGCTGGCGGGGTACACGGCGGCGTCGCGCCTGGAGGACCGCGAGCACGACCTCTCGGACCTCGTGTTCGGCGCCGCCCTCGGATGGGTCGTCGCCCACAGCGTCGTGCGGGGCGAGTTGCCCCAGGTCGCCGGCTTCTACGTGCTGCCCTATGGCGGGCGCGACGTGGGCGGCCTGATGCTCTTCAAGCGATACTGATAGAATCCTCACAACTTCCCAAGAGCGATCCACGGAGTGTGTGATGCCAAGGTGGGGTGCGGCCATTGTGGTGGTGCTGGCGTTTTACCGGGGACTCACCCTGCCGGGGTGCGAGCCCCCGACCGAAGAGGCCGCGCCCGCCGTGCCGCCCGTCCTTGCCGTCGGCAACCTGAACAACCTGTATGTTCTTGCGCCGGCGAGCGCGGAGGGCGGCGAGCCGAGATTCCGCTACGCCCAGCGCGACGCCGCGGGCGCCTGGCCCGAGAGTTTCCGCGGCTCTGGCTACAGCGTGCCGGTCGCCGCGGCCGCCTGGCGCGAGGCGCTCGTGGTTTTCTTCCCGAGCGGTCGCTGGAGCCGCTTCGGGTCGGTATCGCCGGCCGTCGAGGAATCGCCCGCCCCGGCGTGGAAGCCCGCGGCCGCGTGCGAGGACGGCCTGGCGGTGGACGTGTTCGGGTGGAGCGAGGCCGGCGACCCCATTTACATTCGTCTCGGCGAAGGCGAGCCGCGATGGCAGCGCATGGATGTCGCCATCGAGGCGGGCAAGGCCCTCGATCCTGCGGCCGTCCGCCACAAGGGCCGCCTGTACCTGGTCTGGCGCGAGCAGCAGCCCGCCCTGGCGGGCGCCGGCGCCGAGTCTCGCGTCCATTTTGCGTACCGCGAGAACGAAACATGGCAGACGGCGCCGTCGCGCCTGCGCGTCGGCTCGGTGCCGCTCGTGGCCGCGGCAGGGGACGACCTGGTCTGCCTCTACCGCAAGCCCGCCGGCCCATCGGCCTCGCCCGGCGGCGCCGCCGGGCCGTGGACCCTCGCGACGTATGCCACGGCCGACGAGGACTGGCACGAGGTCGGCCCGCTGGGTGGGACGATTCCCGACGGAGCGCTGGCGCTCGCGCGGCAAGGGGAGCGGCTTTACGTCGTCGCCGCGGCGGACGGCGGGGCGCGCATTGCCGCGCTCGATGTCGCCGCCTGCCGCGCCGGGGAGTTTGTTCCCGTTCCGCTGAGCCCTGCGGCCGATGAATCCGAGGGCGACGCGCGCCTCTATGCGTTCCTTGTCATGGTCGCGCTCTTCGTCGGCATGGTGCTGCTGATGGCCAAGCGGCTGCGCGCCGAGCGACAGGGCGTGGCGGCAGCGCCCGCCGCCGACCGCGCCGCGGCCTCCATCGCTCAGCGGGCCGCCGCCGTTCTCGTGGATTACGTGCTCCTCGGCATCTTTTTGACGCCGGTCATCCTCTACGTGGGCCCCGATCTGCCCGAGCGCCTCCTGCGCGGCGAGACGCTTCCGATGGACAAGGTCCTCCTCCTGGAACTTGCACGCATCGGACTGGCGGTCGTCTATTTCACGCTTGCCGAGGGAGCAACCGGACGCACCGTCGGCAAGGCACTCCTCGGCATCGAGGTCCGCGGCGTCGGCGGCGAACGCGCGACGTGGAAGCAGGCCCTTGCGCGGAACGCCCTTCGCGTCGTGGACGAGATGCCGGCCCTCTACCTCGTCGGACTGGCGCTCGTTCTCATCGGGCCGCGCCCCCAGCGCCTCGGCGACCGCCTCGCGCGCACGTTGGTCGTCCGCTCGTCGAAGCAGGGCTCGGCCGTCGGCTGATCGCGCGCGTTCCGCGCGCCGCGTGAAGCGCAGGCCTTTTTTCGCCTTCCTCCGGAAAACTTTTTCGCCTTCTCGCCCCGGATTTTTCCGGCAGCACCTCTTCCCACCGCTGGAGGGTCTGTGCGGACCTTCCCCCGCCATGTAGTGGAGCGGTCTCGCGAGCGATTGAGCAGGGGTGTGGATGCGTTCGGATGCTGTTAGGGCGGCGAAAAAAATCCTGGAAAAAAATGCTTGACGGCTCGGTGGGTTGTGGGCGATAGTCCATCCTAGTGAAGCGCAGTCAATTCCGGGCTCAGGCCCAAGCAAGGAAATGTCAGTGGGGCGAAGTGGGGAAAAAGCGGGCCTCCTCGAGGCGCGGCCGCTGATGCTCAGCGGCGAGTTCTATCATGCCGTGGACGCCAAGTCGCGTCTGACCATTCCGGCCAAGTTGCGCGCCGCCATTAACAGAACCCTCCATGGTCAGGGTTTCTTTGCGTTCGTTGACTTCGACGGCGTGCTTTGCCTGTACACGCCGACGGCTTACGAGCACCTGGCGCCGATGCTTGTGGAAACGCAACTGCGGGCGTCAAAAGAGGTGCGCGACTACAAGCGCCTTCGCTACGGGTTGGCGGAGTTTCTGGAAGAAGACCGGCTGGGCCGCGTCCTCGTGCCGGAGAAGTTGCTGAAGCGCGGCGGCATCGAGAAGGACGTCGCCATCGTCGGGTGCCAGGACCACCTGGAGATCTGGGACCGGGCCCGATGGGAGGCGTTCGTGAAGATCCGGCTGCCGGAGCACGACACGTTGGCGGTGAAGGCGATGGAACTAGCGCGGGCGCGCGCTGCGGAGAAGGCGGCCGAGAGCGCACCGCCGGAGGAACCGACATAAAGCCCCCTTGGGAGGTCGCCCGGGTGGGTCCCCCCCCCACCTGGGCGGCCTTGCCCGTTGCTTCAAAGGCGGGAGCGAGTTTGGGGAACTTTGGTCAGCGCGGAAGGGAAAGAGCCATGGACCGAAACGTAGAGACTGGCGGGTGGAGTGCAGTGCGGCAGGCGCTTCGCCAGAGCGAGGCGGAGTTGTCCGGGTCGCCGGAGCGGCTCCGTCGGGAACTGGAGCGCCTCCAGACGCGTCTGGCGGAGGTCCGGGGACGGGGCGGCGCCTATCGCCAAGTGGGCCTGTCGCCCGACGTGCGGTCGCTCTTGGCGCGGCTGGAGGCGGGAGCGGCCCTCAGCGCGCTCGTTCATTAGGCGGGAAGGTGGGAAAAGCGGGTGAACGCGTCGCCGGGCCATGTCCCGGTCATGCTCGAAGAAGTGATCGAGCACCTTCGGCCCCGGCCGGGGGCCGTGATGCTGGACGGGACGGCGGGCGGGGGGGGTCACGCGGAGGCGTTGCTGGAGCGGCTTCGGCCCGGCGGGCGGCTGATCCTGCTGGACCGGGACCGCGAGGCCCTGGAGCGTCTGGTCGCCCGACTCGGACGCAGGCCGGATGTCGCGTACTTTCACGCCAACTTCTGCGACTTCGACGAAGCCCTGAGCGAGAGCGGCGAGAGCGGTCTGGACGGCGCTTTGCTGGACCTGGGGCTTTCGAGCGTGCAACTGGCGGACGCCGGTCGGGGCTTCAGCCTGCAGGCGCCCGGGCCGCTCGACATGCGGTTCGATGCGAGCGAAGGGCTGACGGCCGGCGAGGTCGTCAACCGGTGGGACGCCGACCGGCTGGCGGAGATCTTTAGCAAGTTCGGGGACCAGCCGTACGCGCGGCGGATTGCGCGGGCGATGGTGGAGGCGCGTCGTCGTCGTCGGATCGAGCGGACCGACGAACTCGCCGAAATTGTTGCCCGGGCCGTGCCGGCGCCGTATCGGCATCGGAAGCGCGTCCATCCCGCGACGCGCGTCTTCCAGGCGCTGCGCATGGCCGTCAACGACGAGGCGGGAAGCCTGGAACGTTTCGGCGGGAAGATCTTTGACTTTTTGAAACCCGGTGGCCGCGTGGTCGTCATCGCGTATCACAGTGGGGAAGACCGAATCGTGAAGCAGCGGTTCCGCGATGCGATGCGGGCGGGCCTGGCACGTTTGCCGGTCCGCAAGCCGATCACGCCCACGGCGGCCGAAGTGCGAGCCAACCCGCGGAGCCGGAGCGCCCGGCTGCGGGTGGCCGAACGCGTCGGCCCAACCGCCGGTTCGGAATAATGCGGGAAGGAAGTCGCCCGCGGGGCGCGGGCGGTCCCGGCGTGCCGGGATCGGGGAGTCTGGGGAACGGTCGGACCAGTGGGAGCGGCACCGTGGCGCGCGAAACACAAATCGGATTGGTCGTGGGGCTAGTGTTCATCGGCCTGTTTGGTCTCATCCTGAGCCTTCGTGCGGGCAGCGAGCACGCCAGTCTTCCGACGGGCGAGAGCCGAAAGTACAGCATCCTCGCCCGCACCCTGCGCGAGAACGTGGATCCGTTCCTGGAGTCGAGCGTCCTGGAGATCGCCGGTTCGCCGCCGATTGAGGCGGTTGCCGAAACCCGTGAGGAACCGATGCCGGCGCCCGCCGATGGCGGCGCGCCGGTCGCGGTGGCCGAAGCGGCGGCCTCCGAGGCGGAGCCGACGGGCATCATCGCCGCCGTCCCCGTCGAGATGGAGACGCCGGTGGAGGAGATAGTCCGCCTTGCCGAAAGCCTGTCGCAGGAGGCGCCCGCGCCTTCCGCGCCGCAGCCCGCCATGTATCGCGTCCGGTCGAACGACACGCTGGCGGCGATCGCGCGCCGGTTCTACGGGTCGGACGGCGAGCGGCTATGGCGGCAGATTTACGAGGCGAATCGGGAGCGTCTGAGCGACCCGAACCGTCTCGTGCCGGGCCAGGAACTCGTCATCCCCGGCGCCGAGGCGACGCAAGGGCCGCTAGCGCCTTCCGCCCCGACGGCGCTGGCGCGGGAGGACGTGCCTTCGATGACGACCGGGGAGTTGGCGGAGATGCTCGGCTCGGGCTCGGACCTGGTGGAGTCGCCGGCGCCTCTGCCGGTGATGTACACCGTCGAGCGCGGCGACACGTTCTACAGCATTGCGGAGCACCTGTACGGGAGCCCGCGGTACGCGCGGCTCTTGCAGGCGAAGAATAAGCACCTGGTGGCGGACCCTCGGCAGTTGCGGGCGGGGCAGAAGATCCTCCTGCTGGAAGGGGTGTCGTCGGGCGCGGCCGGAGAACAGGTGGCGATGCGATGAGGCTGGGCGTGCGGCTGGGGGCGGTGGCGGTCCTGCTGCTCGGAATCGCCTTGGCCCTCGTTCATCTGCGGACGGACGTGGCGTGCGCCGGGAACCGGCTGCACAGCCTGTTCCGCGAGAAGCGGGCCCTGGAGAAGGAGTGCGGCCGGCTCGAACTGGCCGTGGCGATGCTGAAGAGCCCGGAACGCCTCCGCGAGCACGCGACCGCCTGGCAGACGGGCGAGAGCGACAGGCTTCCAGGCGCAGCGGTGAGCCCGGTGCCGCCGTAGCGTGAGACGTGCGGCCGCCCGGCCGGGCGCCAAGGGGACAACCGCGTGATTGAGGCCATCCGTCAACGCCGAGCCGCCCGCCTGCTCGTCGGGTCGCTCGGCCTGTTTCTGGCCGGGCTCGGCGGGTGGTTGGCGTACATCCAGGTGGTGGTTCCCGAGCCGCTGGCGCGGCGAGCGGCCAAGCAGATGCACATGCAGATGCCGATCCGCGCGATGCGCGGAAGCATCCTGGATGCTCAGCTACGGATTCTGGCCACGAGCGTCGAGGTGGAGAGCGTCTTCGCCGACCCGTTTGTCATCTCGAACCCGGCTGACGCGGCCGCCAAGGCCGCTCCCGTTCTCGGCATGGACCCCGACGTGCTGTACCGGCTCTTCACGGAGGATCCGAAGCGGCGGTTCGTGTGGCTGGCGCGGCGCGTCTCGCCGGAACTGGCCGAGGCCGTGCGCCGGCTGAGGGTGTACGGCATCGGCCTGGCGGCGGAAGGGGAGCGGCACTACGCGTACGGGACTCTCGCCGCCCACGTCCTGGGGTTTGTCGGCCAGGAGGAACAGGGCCTGGAGGGCGTGGAGCGGCTGTTCGACGAGCGCTTGCGCGGCCGCGACGGACGCGCCTATGTCCTGGCCGACGGGCGGCGCCGGCCCATATGGTCCGAGCCGGACCAGTTCGTCCCGGCCGAGGACGGCCAGCACCTGGTGCTGACGATTGACGCGGTCCTCCAGTCCGTGGCTGAGGAGGCCGTCGCCGAGGCCTGCGAGAAGTTCCGCGCGGCGAGCGCGACGGCGATCGTGATGGACCCGCGGACGGGCGCGATCCTGGCGATGGCCAACGTGCCGACCTATGACCCCAACCGTTACGATGCGTACCCTGCGGACGCGCGGCGGAACCGCGCGGTGACGGACCCGTCGCCGCCCGGCAGCACGGGGAAACCGTTCATTGCGGCCGTGGCGCTGGAGCGGGGCGTCGTCCGCCTCGGCGAGGTCCTCTATTGCGAGGACGGGTTCTGGGCGGCCGAGCGGCTCCACGACGCCGGCCACCGCTACGGGAACCTCGCGTTCGAAGACATCGTCATCAAATCGAGCAACATCGGCATGGCGAAATTGGGGAAGCGTCTCGGCAACGAGCGGCTGTACGAGGCGCTGATGGGATTCGGATTCGGCCGGCGGACGGGCGTCTGGCTGGCCGGCGAGAGCGCAGGGCGCGTCTATCCCCTGGCGCGGTGGACCAGGTACTCGACGACGCGGATTCCGTTCGGCCAGGAGTTCAGCGCCACCCCGCTCCAGTTGGTGACGGCGTTTGCGGCGATTGCGAACCAGGGGCGGCTGGTCCGCCCCCAAATCGTGCGCGGCGCGCTGGACGGGTGCGGCGAGGTCGTCGCCGACCTCGCAAAGCCCCAGGTCGTCGGCCAGGCCCTCCGGCCCGAGACCGCGCGGACGATGATCGAGAAGGTGCTCGTCGGCGTGGTGGAGCGCGGAACGGGGACAGCCTGCCAGGTCGAGGGCTACCGCGTCTTCGGCAAGACGGGGACGGCCCAGAAGATTGATCCAGAGACCGGGGCTGTCAGCCACACGCGCTTCATCGGCTCTTTTCTCGCGGGCGCGCCGGCCGAGAACCCGCGCGTCGTCGTGCTCGTTGCGGTCAACGAGCCCGACCGGTCGCTGGGATACTACGGCGGGACGGTGGCGGCGCCGGCGGCGAAGAAGATTCTGGCGGAAGCGCTTCCGTACCTGGGCGTCGCGCCGCGCGAGACGGTCCACGAGCGCCCGCCGACGAGTTTGGCGAGTGATTAACGCTGTGTTTTCAACGCGGAGAGCGCAGAGAACGCAGAGAACGGCAAGGATTGGGGAACGGGAAAATACATTAGTATCTTGACTGTTTTTCTCTGCGGTCTCCGCGTTGAGATGGCGTTGTGGAATTAAGGGAAGCCCCGATGAAACTTTCGGACCTGGCGAAGCGGATTGTCGGCTCGCGCGTCCTGGGCGCGCGGGACGTCGAGGTTGCGCGCGCCGTGCACGATTCGCGCCAGGTCCGGCCTGGGGACCTTTTCGTCGCGCTTCCGGGAACGCGTGTGGACGGCCACCGGTTCGTCCAGGCGGCGCTGGAGGCGGGCGCCTCGGCGGCGATGGTGGAGCGGCCGGTGCCCCTGCCGCTTAACCCGGCGCTCCTGGTGGTTCCTGATGCGCGCGAGGCGCTGGGGGTGGCTGCCCACGCGCTGGCGGGCGACCCGACGGAGCGGCTGACGGTCGTCGGCATCACGGGCACCAACGGAAAAACCACCACGACGTACCTCGTGCGGAGTATCCTCGAGAAGGCGGGCCAGGGGACCGGTCTCCTGGGGACGATCGGGTACAGAATCGGCGAGCGGTGGATTCCATCGCGGATGACGACGCCGGACGCGATGGACCTGGCCTCGTACTTTGCCGAGATGGCGGAGAGCGGCCTGGAAGCGGCGGTGATGGAAGTTTCGAGCCATGCGCTCGACCAGCGGCGGACGGCGGGCATCCGGTTCCAGGTCGGAGCGTTCACGAACCTGACGCCGGAGCACCTGGACTATCACAAGGACATGCCGTCGTACCGCCAGGCGAAGGGCCGGCTGTTCGCGGATCTCGCGCCGGAGGCGTGGGCGGTCCTGAACGCCGACGACGAGGCGAGCCGCTCGTTCGCCGAGGCGACTCGGGCGCGCGTGCTGTGGTACGGCCTGGACGAGCCGGCCGACGTGCGTGCGGAGGAGGTCGTCACGGACCTGGGGGGCAGCCGCTTTGCGCTCTGCGTGCCGCGGGGGCGTGCGGCGGTGCGGACGCCGCTGCTGGGGCGCCACAACGTGCTCAATTGCCTGACGGCGGCGGCGATCGCCGAGGCGCTGGCGGTCCCGCTGGAGGCCGTCGTCGCCGGCATCGGGGCGCTAGCGACCGTGCGGGGGCGCCTGGAACCTGTGCCGTCCGACCGGCCGTTCACGGTCCTTGTGGACTACGCGCACACGGCCGATGCCCTGGAGAACGCGCTGGAGGCGGTGCGGGCGCTGGGTCCGCGGCGGGTGATCCTGGTGTTCGGGTGCGGGGGGAACCGGGACCGGCAGAAGCGGCCCGAGATGGCCAAAGTCGCCGAGAAACTCGCCGACCGGATGATCGTCACGAACGATAATCCACGGAAGGAGGACCCGCAGGCGATTGCGGAGGAGATTCTCAACGGTTTCTCGTCGCGCGAGGCTGCGACGGTGGAACTGGACCGTCGCCGGGCGATCGCGCTGGCCCTCGGCGAGGCACGCGAGGGAGACGTCGTGTTGATTGCCGGCAAGGGGCACGAGACGTACCAGGAGACGCGCGAGGGCACCTTCCCGTTCGACGACCGCGAGGTGGCGGGCGGGATTCTCTCTGGGGGTGATGGCGGGCCTGCCACGGCGTAGTCCCGGCGCGCCGGGACGAAGCCGGGTGAGGGGCGGCGGATGCGGTTCACGGTGGGCGAAATCGCCGAGGCGACAGGCGGGGAACTCCTGGCCGGGTCGCCGGATGCGCCGGCTGGATGCGTCGCAACGGATTCGCGCACGCTGGAGCGCGGCGAGACGTTCCTCGCGCTGCGCGGCGAGCGGCACGACGGGCACGCGTTCCTGGCCGAGGCGGTGGAGCGCGGCGCGGCGTGCCTGGTGATTGACTGGCCAGAGACGTTGCCCGCGCGCAAGGGCGCGGGGGGGCCGGCCGTGGTCCGCGTCGCCGACACGCCCGAAGCGCTCGGGGCGCTTGGGCGGGAGGCGCGGGCGCGCCTGGCGTGTCCGGTCATCGCCATCACGGGTTCGTGCGGCAAGACGACGCTCAAGGAGATGATCGGGCAGGCGCTGGGGCGGCGTCTGAAGGGCCGACTGCCGCCCAAGAGTTTCAACAACCTCATCGGCGTGCCGCTGACGCTTCTGGCGGCCGAGGAGGACGACGAGTATGTTGTGTGCGAGTTCGGGACGAACGCGCCGGGCGAGATTGCGAGTCTGGCGCATCTGGCCCGGCCGACGGTCGGAGTCGTGACGCTCGTGGGTGCAGCGCACCTGGAGGGCCTCGGTTCGCTCGAGGGCGTGGCCAAGGAGAAGGCGGCGCTTGTGGAGGCGCTGCCGCCGGAGGGCCTGGCGGTGCTGAATGCCGACGACGCCCGCGTCGAGGCGATGCGCCGGCGGACGCGCGCGCGGGTCGTGACCTTCGGCCTCGGGGAAGGGGCGGACTTGCAAGCCCAGGATGTCGTTCAAACATCCGAGGGCATTCAGTTTACGCTCGTCGAGTCCCGGCGCGCCGGGACGGCGGCGGGGGAGGGCGTCGGGTTCCTGATGCCGGTATGCGGGGAACACCAGGTGGGGCTGGCGCTAGCGGCGGCGGCGGTGGCGCGCGAACTGGGCGTCGGCTTCGAGGCGACGGCCGAAGCGCTCCAGACGTTCCGCCCGCCGCCGATGCGACTGGCGGTCGAGGAGACGGGCGGCGTGGTTGTCGTCAACGATGCGTATAATGCCAACCCCGAGAGCATGCGGGCGGCGCTGGATCTGATGCGGCTCTGGCCGGAGCGGCGGAAGGTGTTTTTCTGCGGCGACATGCGGGAACTGGGCGCCGCGAGCGCCGAGGCCCATGCCGCCCTGGGTCGCGCGGCCGCCGAGGCGGGCGTCCGGCGGCTCGTGTGCGTGGGCACGGAGGCGCGCGCAACGGCGCGGTCGGCCGTTGCCGCGGGAATGCCCCAGAGCGCCGTCTCGGCGTATGCGACCGCGGCGGAGGCGGCTGGGGTGGCCGCGGACCTCGTGAGGTCCGGCGACGTCGTCCTCGTCAAAGGGTCGCGGGCGATGCGGATGGAGCAGGTGGCGGAGGCGTTGGCGGCGGCGCTCGGGCGGACGGGCGGAGACGGGCGATGATCTACTGGCTGCTCTTCAAAGTCGAAGTGGTTCGCCTGTTCCTCGAAGCGCACGGTCTGGACCGGTTTGCGAACGTGTTCCGGTACCAGACGTTCCGGACGGCGTTCGGGGTGGTGACGAGTTTCTTCATCTGCATGGCGTTCGCGCCGTCGGTGATTCGGATGCTCAGGCGGCTGAAGGTGGGCGGCGCGGTGGATTTCAAGCACGAGGTCGTGGACCGCATGTACGCCTCGAAGGCCGGCACGCCGACGATGGGCGGCATCCTGATGCTGCCGGCCATCGTCCTTTCCACCCTCCTCTGGGCCGACATTCAGAACTTCCACGTCTTCCTGGGTCTCGTGACGGTGGTGTGGCTGGGCGTCCTGGGCGGGGTGGACGATTACCTGAAACTGGTCAAGAAAAGCCGCGACGGCCTGCGGATGTGGGAGAAACTCGTCTTCCAGATCGCGCTGGCGGTGGTCCTGGCGATTTTTCTCTACCACGTCGGGCGGGACACCATCCGCCTGCCGGAAACCGAGGAGCGGGGCATCGCCCTGAACCTCCCGTTCTACAAGTTTCCGATTTTCCTCGGTCCCATTGCTTTTGCCGTCATCGCCGTCCTCGTCGTCGCCGGCACGAGCAACGCGGTGAACCTGACCGATGGGATGGACGGCCTGGCGATCGGGAGCATGGTCCCGCCGGCGGTCGTCTTTCTCATCATCAGTTACGTCGCGGGGCGTCCGGACTATGCGTCGTACCTCTTCCTGCCCCACGTGCCCGGGGCGGGCGAACTGGCGATCTTCTGCGGCGCGCTCCTGGGGGCGAGCCTCGGGTTCCTCTGGTACAACTGCGCCCCGGCCCAGGTGTTCATGGGCGACACGGGCAGCCTGGCGCTCGGCGGAGCCATCGGGTACGTGGCGCTGGCGACGCGGCAGGAGATGCTGCTCTTGATTGCGGGGGGGCTTTTTGTCCTGGAGGCCCTCAGTGTCATAGGCCAGGTCGCGTGCTTCAAACTGACGGGCGGCAAGCGCATCCTCCTGATGAGCCCTATGCACTTTCACTTCCAGTTGAAAGGCTGGACCGAGACGCAGACGGTCGTCCGGTTCTGGCTCATCGGGGCGATGTTTGCCGCCCTGGCGCTCGCGACGTTGAAACTCCGATAGCCGCTTGTATTACGCTGTGTTTTTCAACGCAGAGGACGCAGAGATCGCAGAGAACGGCAAGGGTTGGGAAGTGGAAAAGTATTTTTAGTATCTTGAAAGTTTTTCTCTGCGCCCTCTGCGATCTCTGCGTTGAGATCGCATTGTAGGACGCGGGAAGGGAGAAGCGACATGCCGATACAGTCCGATGGCGTGCGGCTCAGCCGGGCCGACCGGCCTACCACCGACGCTCAGGTTCTGGTGATGGTGGTTCTGGCGCTTCTGGCGGTCGGCGTGCTCCTGGTCTATAGCGCGACGCGCACTCTTGCGCCGGCGAGCGGCGGGTCGCTGTTCGCCCGCCACCTCTTGTTCCTGCCGGTGGCGCTCGTGGCCATGGCGTTCGGCGCCGCCGTCCCCTACCGCTGGCTCAGCCGCGGATGGGTGGCCGTCGGCATCCTGGCGGCGGCGGTCGCGCTCCTGGCCCTCGTGCTCCTGTTCGGCGATGCCGTGAACGGTGCCCGGCGATGGTTCTCCGTCACCGTGGCGGGGATGCGCATCAGTTTCCAGCCCTCCGAGTTCGCCAAGGTCGCGCTGGTGGTGTTCCTGGCGTGGTTTCTTTCCCGGCCGCGGGCTCTCGTCCGCAGTTACCGGCGCACCTTCGTCCCCGCGATGGCGGCCACGGCAGTGGTATGCACGCTGATTGTGAAGGAGGATTTCGGGACGGCCGCGCTCGTGGGCCTGGTGGCGGCGGTCGTCTGTCTCCTCGCGGGGTGCCGATGGTGGCATTTCCTGACCGTCCTGCCCGTCGCCGCCCTTGGCTTCTATGTGACGGTTGTGCGAGTTCCCTACCGCTGGGAGCGGATCATCGCGTTCGTGGACCCGTGGCGGTATCAGGACGGGGCGGGCTGGCACATCACTCAGAGCCTGATGGGCATCGGGCGCGGGGGTCTCTTGGGCGTCGGCCTGGGGATGGGCGTCCAGAAGTACTATATCCCGGAGTGCGAGACCGACTTCATCTTTGCGGTCCTCGCCGAGGAGATGGGCCTCCTGGGGGCGCTCCTGGTGCTGGGGCTTTTTGGCGTGCTGGTCTGGCGCGCGGGGCGCGTCGTGCGCGACGCGGCCGACCGCTTCGGCTTTCTGCTGGCGGCGGGGATGCTCCTGACCATCGGACTCCAGGCCGTCATGAACATCGGCGTCGTCACCGGCGCCCTTCCGGCCAAGGGCATCGGCCTGCCGTTCATCAGTTACGGCGGCTCGGGTCTGGTGATGATGAGCCTGGCGGCCGGGCTGATTGCCTCGGTCGCGCGGTACCGGGCTTCGGCTGGCGCGCTGGCCTGGCCTCCCCTGCGCCTCGGGGCGCCGGTCCCCGAGCGCCAGCGCACCAGGTTCGGGCGGCCTGAGGTCGCTCCTCATGCGTGAGAGCGGACGGCGAATCTTTCTGGCGGGCGGCGGGACGGGCGGACACCTGTACCCCGGCCTGGCCGTCGCCGAAGCCGTCCTCGCCCTTCGGCCGGACACGGCCATCGCCTTCTCCTCGACCGGCGGCGCTGTGGACCGCAAAGTGCTTCGCGGTCCTGGCGCGTCGGGATTTCCCGTGACGCTGGTGGCGTCGAAGCCGTTCCGACTCCGCGAGCCGTGGACCTGGCCGGGGTTCCTCGTGAGTCTCGTGCGCGCGGGGAACCAGGCCCGGCGGCGGTTCCGCGAGTTCTGTCCGGACGTGGTGGTCGGCCTGGGCGGCTACGCCAGTTACGCGCCCGTCCGCGTCGGCCAAAAGTACGGGGCCGCCACCGCCGTGCTGAACCCCGACATCCTCCCCGGCCGCGCCAACCGGCGCCTTGCGCGCCGCGCCGACGCCGTCTTCTGCCAGTTCGCCGAAACCGTGGACCTCCTGGGCGGTGCGGCCCGGCTGACGGGATGCCCGGTGCGCGCGGGCGTCGTCGGCCGCGACCGGGCCGAGGCGCTCGCACGCTACGGTCTCGCCGCGGGGCGGCGGACGCTCCTTGTGACCGGCGCCTCGAGCGGCGCTCGCACCGTCAACCGGGCCGTCACGGCGATGGTGCGCGAGCGGGGCCTGCCGGACGGCTGGCAGGTGCTCCACCTGACCGGCGAACTCGACTATGAGGAAGTCGCCCGCGCGACCAAGGGCCTCGGCGTCGCCGTCTCGGTCCGGGCCTACGAACACGAGATGGGCCTGGCGTACGCGGCGGCGGATTTGGCGGTCGCCCGCGCCGGCGCGTCCACCATTGCCGAACTCCTCGCCGCCGCCGTCCCGACGATTTACCTCCCGTACCCCTTCCACCGCGACCAGCACCAGATGCGACAGGCGCGGGCGGTGGAGGCGGCGGGGGCGGCCGTCGTCGTCCAGGACCGTCCGGCCGACCCTGCCGGGACGGCCCGCGACCTGGCCGAAGCCGTCGCCTTACTCGCCGGGGACGAGGCGCGGCGGCGGGGCCTCGCCCAGGGGGCGCGTGCGGCCGCACGCCCCGACGCGGCGCACGCCGTCGCCGAGGCACTCCTCCGCCTTGCCGACGAGGTGACCGAGCGACGCCACAAGGGCATTGAATCTCGCGAACGTTGACAGCCGGCCGGGCGGGGCGTACACTCCGCCCAGGACGTGAAACGATGAACCCCACGAACGCCACAACTCCCGTGAAGCCTTACGCCGGCCGCCGCATCCATTTCGTCGGGATCGGGGGTTGCGGGATGTGCGGCCTGGCGGAGTTCGTCCTGGCCGAGGGCGGCACGGTGTCCGGTTCGGACCGCACGGAGAGCGAGACTGTCCAGAGGCTGCGCCGGCTCGGGGCAACGGTTTTTATTGGCCACGCCGGCGAGCATCTGCCCGAGGGCGTCGAGCGCGTCGTCGCCAGCGCCGCTGTCCCGGCCGACAATCCGGAACTTGCCGAGGCGCTTCGGCGCGGCGTGCCGGTGGACAAGTACGCCCGTTTCCTCGGGCGCCTGATGGACCTGAGGCAGGGCATTGCTGTCAGCGGGACGCACGGCAAGAGCACGACGACGGCGATGACGGCGTTCGTCCTGCGGCGGGCGGGGCTCGACCCGAGTTTCGTCATCGGGGCCGACGTCCCGCAACTGGGCGGCGGGTCAAGCGTCGGCGCCGGGCCGCATCTGGTGGTCGAAGCGTGCGAGTACGACCGGTCGTTCCTCGCTTTGGCGCCGCGGGCGGCGACGATCCTCAACATCGAGGAGGATCACCTGGACTATTACAAGGATCTGGCGGAAATCCGCGGGGCGTTCGCCGACTTTGCGGCGCGCGTCCCGGCCGGCGGCCTGCTGGTCCTCGGCGGGACGGACCTGGCCGCACCCCAGATGGCCCGCAGCACGTCGGCGGCGGTGGAGACGTTCGGCCTGGGCGGCCAGTGGGATTGGCGCGCCGAGAATCTCGAGGCCGACCGCGGACGCTTCGCGTTCGACGCGTACCACGGGAAAGACCTCTACGGCACGGTCCGCCTGTCGGTGCCGGGCCAGCACCAGGTGCTGAACGCGTTGGCGGCGATGGCGCTCTCGCGCTGGGCGGGCGCGCCGCGGGAAGCGGTCCTGGAGGCGCTCGGCGCGTTCGAGGGCGCCCGCCGGCGCACCGAGGTACTCGGCCGGGCCGCGGGCGTCACCGTCGTGGACGACTACGCCCACCACCCGACGGAGATTGTGGCGACGCTGAAGGCGGTGCGGCAGCGCTTCGAGCCGAAACGCCTCTGGGTCGTCTTCCAGCCGCACCAGTACAGCCGGACGCGGTTCCTCCTGAAAGATTTTGCGCGGGCGCTGGCCCTGGCCGATAAGACCATTGTCCCGGACATCTACTTCGTGCGGGATAGCGAGAACGAGCGCCAGGCCGTCCGCAGCCAGGACCTGGTGGGCGAAATCCAAAGCCTGGGGGCCGACGCCCTGTACATCGAATCGTTCGACTTGATCCGCCGGTACCTGGTCGAGAGCCTGGCGGCGGGCGACGTGCTCTTGGTCATGGGCGCAGGCGACGTGTGGCGTCTCGGCCGGCCGCTCCTGGAGGACCTGGGGCAGGGGCCGCGCGCCAAGGCGGACCAGCCCGCCGGGCGGACCAACCGCGAGGGGACCTGATGGCCGACGCGATGAAGGGCCTGGAGGAGATCGTCCAGAAGGATTTTCCGCTGGGCGAGATGACGACGTTCGGCGTGGGCGGACGGGCCGAGTACTTCGCACGCCCGCGCTCGGAGGACCAGCTGCGCGACCTGCTGGCCAGGTGCGACAAGGAGAAACTCGAGGTCCGCGTCATCGGGCGCGGCTCGAACGTCCTGGTGCGCGACGAGGGCGTCAAGGGCGTCGTCATCCAACTGGACCGCGAAGGGTTTGGCGCTATCGCGATTGACGGCGACCTTGTGCGGGCGGGCGCCGCCGCCCCCATCCAGAAGGTCGCCCACGAGGCGGCGCGCGCGAGCCTGGCGGGCATCGAGTGCCTCGTCGGCATCCCGGGCTCGGTCGGCGGGGCCATCCGGATGAACGCGGGGGGGACGTTCGGCGACATCGGCCAGACCGTCGAGCGCGTCAAGGTGGCCGACTCCCGCGGCGAGACGTTCTACCGCGAGCGCGACGACCTGGAGTTCGCCTACCGCTGGAGCAACGTTTCCGCCCGGTTCATCCTCGAGGCCGAGTTGCGCCTCCTGCCGGACACCCAGCGCGCCATCCTGGCGCGCATGAAGAAAATCTGGATGGCCAAGAAAAACAGCCAGCCGACCAGCATGGCCAGCGCGGGGTGCATCTTCAAGAACCCGCGCGGCCTGTCGGCCGGGGCGCTCATTGACCAGGCGGGCCTCAAGGGCGAATCGGTCGGCGGCGCGCTGGTCTCCCACAAGCACGCCAACTACATCGTCATCAAGGACAGCGCGAAAACCAAGGCCGCCGACATCCTCGCCCTCATCGAACGGATCCGCCGCACCATCAAAGAACGCAAGGACCTCGACCTGGAGTTGGAGATCGAAGTTTGGCCGTAACCTTTATCTGAGAAGTTGCGCGGCGGCCTTCCTAGGCCGCCGCGAAGGGCAGAAGCGGCGGGGGTGGCACTGGCGGCTTGTCCGCCAGTGCAGGGCGGAGCGGTGGCGGCCTGGGAAGGCCGCCACCCGAAGGAGATCGAAGTTTGGCCCTAGCCTTGAGTGCCGGGGAGGCCCGGACCGCCATGACCTTGGAACCGGGGACGCTTACCATCGGCGTCCTGATGGGCGGATGCTCGCGCGAACGCCAGGTCAGCCTCCAGTCCGGCCGGGCCGTCGCCGAGGCGCTCCGGGGCCTCGGCCACGCGGTCCGCCCCTGCGACGTGCGGCCGGGCGACCTGGGGCCGGAGTTCTTCCGCGGGATGGACGTGGCGTTTCTGGCGCTGCACGGCCCGTGGGGCGAGGACGGCCAGGTCCAGGCCCTGCTGGACGAGTTCGGCGTGTGCTACACGGGCAGCGGACCGGAGGCCAGCCGCCTCGCGATGGATAAATCGGCTGCCAAACGCCGGTTCAGCGACGCCGGCGTGCCGACACCCGCGTTTCGTCTGGCGGCGCCGGGCGACGAGGCGATGCTGGCCGATGCGTTCGGCGCCCTGGGTCCCGACCTGGTCGTCAAGCCCGTGGCCGATGGATCGAGCATTGACGTGGCGATGTGCGATTCGCGCGAGGCGCTCCGTGCCGCGGCCGAGGTGGTCTGGGGCCGCGGCGAGCCGGCGCTCCTGGAGCGGCGCGTCGTGGGGCGCGAGTTGACGGTCGGCATCGTCGGCCGCGAGGCCCTCCCGATCATCGAAATCCGTGTTCCGCGCGGGTGGTACAACTTCCACGCGAAGTATGAGTCGGAGCGGACGGAGTTCGTTTTCGAGCACGGCCTGGCGCCCGGCGCCGAGGCGCGCGTCCTCGGGGTGGCGCTCGAGGCCCACGACGCGCTCGGGTGCCGCGACCTCTCGCGCGTGGACCTGATTCTGCCGCCCGACGGTGAGCCGCAGGTTCTTGAAGTGAACACCATCCCCGGCTTCACGAGCCACAGTCTCGTGCCGAAGGCGGCGGCGAGGGCGGGGATTTCCTTCGGCCGGCTGTGCGAACGCATCGTGGCACTGGCGCTCGGGCGGCGACGGACGGCGCCGAAAAAATAGGAGACGCGCGTTGGCTCGACGAAGCAGGAGTTCATTCGGACCCCTGGCCGCCGGCGGCGGCGGACGGGCGGCCTTGAAGGCGCTGCTCGTGGTTCTCGCCCTGGCCGGCGCCGGCGTCGGTGTCGTCTTCGGGTTGGCGCGCCTCGGGCAGGCCCTTCGCGATGCGCCGGAGTACAGAATCTCGCGAGAGAGCCTGCGCCTTGTCAGCGGCCCGGCCTGGATGACGCCGGCCATCCGCGCTGAACTCGATGTCACGAGCAGTCTGCCGACGCGGTTCAGCGTCCTGGACCCGACTATTCCCGAGCGCGTGGCGCGGGCCTACGAGGCGTGCCTGTGGGTGGAGCGCGTCGAGTCGGTCCGCGTGCGGGATGTGCGTGTGGCGGGTCCCGGCGCGCCGGGACTGGAGGTGCGCCTGACGTTCCGCCGGCCGATGGCGTTCGTCGAGGTCGGCGGGCGCGACGGCTACTGCCTGGTGGACGCCCGGGGCGTCCGCCTGCCGGGAACCTATCGCGAGCCGCGCCTCGGCGACGTCCGCCTGCTCGTCATCACCGGCTGTGCCGAGCCGCCGCCCGCCCCCGGCCGGGCTTGGTCGGCGCCCGCGCTGGAGGCCGGCGTGCGCGTGGCCGAGGCCGTCGAACCGCGACGCGAGAAGTTCGGCCTGGCGTCGGTGGACGTGTCGAACTTCGGCGGCCGGCGCGACCCGCGCCAAACCGAGGTGACGCTCTGGACCGTCAACCAAACCGAGATTAAGTGGGGCCGCGCGCCCACCCCCGAGGCCGAACGCCTCCAGGAGAAGACCCTCACCGAGAAGGTCGGCTACCTCGACTACGTGTACGAGTCGTTCCAGGGCCGGGTGGACGGCGTGCTGTCCTACATTGACATTCCGAACGAGGCGGTCGGCCGGCGCTCGACGCCGGAGCGATACCGCCTGCGGAGTTGACCGATGGCCGACGAGGCGCGTGCGGGCCCGGGCGTAGCGGCTTCGGACGACCGGACGCCGCGCGTCCCCCGCCGCGGCGCGTGGGCGCTCCTGCCGTTCGGCTGGACCCTCTGGCTTCTGGCGGCCCTCGTGCCGTCGCTCCTCCTTGCGCCGCACCTGGACGTCCGGCCGTTCTGGCTGACGGCGGATGCGGCGCGAGGGGCGCTTGCGGCCGCGGCGGCGCTGTTCCTTGTGGCGGTCTGGCCGTTCCGGATTGCCTTGGACGGTTCCGACGCCGGCGCGCTTCGCCTCTCGGCCCGGGCCCTGGGCCGAAGCCTCCTGGAACTTCTCGTCCTCCTTGCGCTGGCGGTCCCGTTCGCGCTTGTGGCATGGGCGGTGAGCGGTTCCAGTGCGAGCGTCGGGCTGTCGGCGGCCGGGGCGGTGGTTTGCGCGGCCCTCGGGTTCGGGTTTCGCGCGGCCTATCTGGGGATGGGCGAAGCGCGGGGCCGGTGGCTCGTGGCCGCAGCGCTCCTCATCTCGGCCGGGCCGCTCTTGGTCGCCTACGCCGCCGGCGAGACGATGCACGCCGCCTTTCCGCGGTTCCTGGAGACGAGCCCGGTCGTGGCGGCCGTGCGCCTGGCGATGGATGGCTGGCCCGAGGGCGCGTGGCACACCTTCGCCCACATGGTGCTCTGGCCGGCGGGGGGGTTGGTGCTTTTCCTGGTCGGCCTTTCGGAATGGCGCCGGCGTCGCCTTCGCGGCGAGACGGAGCCCCCGGTGTATTCACCGGGGGCTAAATAAAAGCGCGCGGGAAGGGTGACGCGCGCCGTTATTTAGCCCGGCGTGAACACACGCCGGGCACTGTTTACGCCGGCGCGGCGGCCGCCTTGCGTTCTTCCGGCGGGCGGGTCTTCCAGCGCCGGTGGACCCACAGGTACTGGTCCGGCGCCATCCGCACGAGGCGCTCGAGGGCCGACGTAAAGCGCTGCGTAATGGCCATTGCGCCGTCCAGGCTTTTCTCGTACTCGGCCGGTTCGATGATGTCGGTGATGACCGCGTGGTAATGGAACCGCTGGCCGGTTCGATAGGCGCCGCCGACGACGATGGGCGCCCCCGATTCGAGCGCCAGGTAGGCGATGCTCTTATAGACCGACGCCTTGCGTCCGAAGAACTCGACGAAGAATCCGCGTCGTCCGGCGTCCTGGTCGGCGGGGAAGGCCAGGCACGTCCCCGCTTCGAGGCGCCCGAACGCTTCCGCCGTCATGCCGTACTTCGAGAGAATCCGCTGGCCCGAGAACTCGCGGATTTTGCGGACGTGGGCGTCGAGGTAGGGGTTGTCGAGCGGGCGTCCGACGCTCGTGGTCGGGAACCCCATCGCCGCCATGCCGTAGGCCCCCATCTCCCAGTTGCCGAAGTGCCCGCTGACGATGATGCAAGGCCGGTTGGAGGAGACGAGGTCGAGAAACCGGTCGAGGCTCGGCCCCATTTCGATGTAGCGGAAGTAACTATTGAATTGCATGAGTCGCGTCAGGCAGAGGAACTCGACGCCGACCATAATCATGTGCTCGAAGGATCGTCGGGCCATTCGGCGGATGGCGGTGGGCGAGGCGGCGGGGAAACTGGCGCGCAGGTTCCCGATCGCCCGCCGCCGGTGCCGACGGTCCGCCAGGTACAGAAGCCGCCCCACCCACCGGGCCGTCGCCAGGTTCGCGTCAATGGGGAAACACCGCAGGAGCGTCTCGACGACACGCAGCGCCGCATACTGGGCCAGCCAGATGAGTTCTTGCCGCTTGGACGCCACCTGTTTCTCCCGGCGCGCCTGCCCCGTTGGGGCCGGGACCGCCCGATGGGTACAGCGTTCCCGGCCGGCAGCGATTGTAGGCCGACGGTTGGGCGATTACAATCATCCGCTGCTTGGAGAGCCGCCCATGCCGCAGAAGGATGCCAGGTTGTCGGATTTTGACTACGACCTGCCGCCTGACTTCATTGCCCAGGAGCCGGCACGCCCGCGCGACGCGTCCCGCCTCCTCGTGTTGAACCGCCGGACCGGTGCCGTCGCGCATCACCGCTTCCGCGACCTGCCGGACCTTTTAGCGCCTGGCGACCTGGTGGTCCTGAACGATACGCGGGTGTTTCCGGCGGCGTTCACGGCCCGCCGCGGAACCGGCGCCCGGATCGAAGGCTGTTTCCTACGGGCGCTCCAGAGAGGCGAGTGGGAGGTGCTTCTGGCGGGTCGGGGACGTATCCGCCCAGGCGAAACGCTGGCCCTGGTCGGGCCCGGCGGCGAGGCGCGGGCCGAGATGGAACTTGCCGAGCGCGGGGAAGGCGGCCTGTGGCGCGTCCGGCCTCGGGGGGCCGTCGAACCGCTTCGGCTCTTGCGGGCGATCGGGCGAACGCCGCTTCCGCCCTACATCCGTCGGGGCGAGCGCGATGCTCGCCTCCGGCGCCGCGACCGCACGGCTTATCAGACTGTCTATGCCCGGCGCGACGGGGCTGTGGCGGCGCCGACGGCCGGCCTGCATTTTACGCCGCGGGTTCTGACGCGCCTCGAGCAGCGCGGCATCGAGCGGACGGCGCTGACGCTTCACGTGGGTCTCGGCACGTTCCAGCCGATCCGGTGCGAGCGCCTGGCCGAGCATCGGATGCACGAGGAGTATTTTGAGATTTCCGAGGCGTCGGCGTCGGCGGTGAGCCGCGTGCAAAGGGCGGGGGGGCGGATCGTCGCGGTCGGCACGACGACGGTGCGGGCGATGGAGTCGTCGGCTCCGCCCCGGCGCGCCGGGGCCGCGCACGAAGGCGAGGGCGTCCGCGCGGGCAGCGGGTGGACGCGCCTCTTCCTCTATCCGCCGCGCCGGTTCCGCGTGGTGGACGCGCTCGTGACGAACTTCCACCTGCCGCGGACCACGCTTCTGGCGCTTGTCTGCGCTTTGGCGGGGAGGGAGCGGGTGCTGGCGGCCTACGAAGAGGCGAAGCGCGCGGGCTACCGGTTCTATAGTTACGGCGACGCGATGCTGATTCTTTAGGACCGGTTTTGCTCTGTTGAAAACCGTGGTGCGCCGCGGGTGTTTGTGTAGCGCGGGGGTTTACCCCCCGCGCAGAAACATCGCGGGGCACAAGGCCCCGCGCTACAGAAGACATCTTTTCAACAGAGCAAAACCAGTTCCAAGGTTGGCGCGGCCTCAGGCGTCGGCGGGGCCGAGGTAGAGGTCGCCCGCGACCGAGCGCAGGCTGCGGCGGCGCACCAGGTCCTTGAGTTCCTCGGGCGAGCGTGCGGCCAGGGCGCTGATCTCAACCTTGTGCTTCGGTTCGCCGTCCGCGCCGCGGGGAACTCTCGCGCCGGCGTCTTCGAGCCACTCGGCCGCCAGGCGGACCATGTCGCGCTGGGCCGTGGCCGGGCTGTCCTCTCCGCTGGAGTTCTTGACGGGGCTGAACTCGCGCAAGCGCTCTATCTCCAGGACGACGGGATTCTGCGCCATCGGCAGGGCGTCGAAGATGAACATCTCGAACTTGACGCCGTTGGGTTTCGCGGGTTTCCGCGGCCGGCCGTCGGCGTCCACACAGGAAATCTTCTTGTCGGCGCGGTGGAAGGGCAGGGCGGAGCCGGGGCTCGTCGTCGTGCGCTCGACGAACGTGCGCGCCAGCATGTGGATGGCGATGCTGCCCGCCTCGAAGCGCAGTCGCCCCTCGGGTCCGCGGGCCTCGGCCAACTCGTCCGGCATGTCGCTGTACTCGACGACCACCAGGCGCCCGCCCTGTAGTGAGAGATGCTCTCTACTACAGGGCCCACCCGCCAGACAGAAGTGTCCGAGTTTCTCGTGCGCGTCGCGCTTCCGGGCCATCTTGCTCGACATGTCGCTCGAAGCGTCGGCATGGAAGCCCAGAAAGACCGGGTCGAGGGGCGGCACGAGGGGGTTGTCCACCTGGAAGTAACTGATGTGTTCGATGCCGCGGTTCCGCATGTCGGCCAGCATTCCCGTCCGCGCCAGGGCCCGCAGCGTCCCGCCGTGCCCGTCCGGGCTCCAGGCCAACTGGTCGCGGTCGGCCAGGAGGAGTCGGCCCTCGAAGTCGACGGCCGGCATCATGCCCTGGGTGAAGAACCGGACGTCGCTGCGGGGCAGGTTGAAGAAGTTGTGGGCCTCGAAGAAGTCGCGCGTCTCGCGGTCGTTGGCGCGGCTGGTCATGATGTACCAGGGGATGGCGGCGCCGTGGGCGCGGCGCGCCGCCAGGATGCCCTCCGCGAAGACCTGAAAGAGCGTCCGCCCGGAGACGGGTCCGACGGGAAACGCCCCCTTCGGCCCCTCGTAGCCGAGGCGCGTTCCCTGGCCGCCGGCGACGGTGAGGGCTGCTGCGCGGCCGGAGGCGAGGACCGTTTCCCCCAGGTCGCGCATCCGAGCGTGTCGGCGGCGCTCGATGTCGGTGGTCGGCAGGGGGATGAACGGGGCGGGCTCCAGGTCGTCGGGCAGGCGGAAGGTTACCCGCCGCGGCGGGCCGCGGTCCGGGCGGATGTGTTCGCGGACGAGGCTGAAAAGTTCCTCGAAGTCCACCTTGGCCAATTGCTCCAGGAGCCGCCGCCGCCTCTCGGCGTCGAGGTCGTCCCAGAAGCGGAAGACGTGTTCCTGGCCGGCGTGGTCGGCACGTCGTCGAAGGGCCTTTTCGTCGGGTTTCGGGGGCGCGCCGGAAGTCGGGTCGGGCACGGAACGGCCTTCCTTTCAGGAGAAGTTCGCTGTCGGTGCTGAAGCGTAGCAAGGGCGGCGGGGCGCGGCAAGCCTTTTGGGTCGGTGCCGGCGGTTCCCGTCGGGCGAAGAAGGGGGGTCGAGACGCCTTTGGGCGGCCTGCTAGGCGCGGAAGATCGCCCCCAGCCGTTTCCCCATCAGGGCCGTCGCCCCGATGAGCGTCGCCGCCAGGAACACCATCGCCCAGACGCCCAGGGCGCTGGCGACGGCGTCGCCGGCGACGGCATATTCGCTCGAATAGATGCGATAGATTGTCCGTGTGACGGGGTTGAACGCGTCGTCCTGCGCCAGGATGAGGCTGTCGGAAACCTCGAGCATGGACATCGAGAAGACCAGAATCGCGCCGGCGGCGAGGTTCGCCAGGATGAGCGGCACGGTGATCCGCCAGAGCGTCCGCGCAGGTCCGGCCCCGACGCTTCTGGCCGCCTCCTCCAGCGCTGGGCTCGTCTGCTGGAACCCCGCCACCACCGACCGCACGGCCAGCGGCAGCCGGCGCACCGCGTACGCCACCACCAGAAGCCCCACTGGGTTGTCCTGGGGATAAAGGTAGTTTCGGCTCCAGAGGCCCGCCGCCACGAGCCGGTCGCCCCAATCCGCGTAGGCGTTCAGGTATCCGAACGCGAGCACGAGGCCCGGCAGCGCCAAAGGCAGCATCACCATGGCGTCCAGCAGGCCGCGCCCCACGAACCGTTTGCGCACCAGCACGTACCCGATCCAGACCGCCAGCACGAGGCACACGGCCGTCGCGCCCAGCGAATACAGGCACGAGTTGCGGATGCTGGGCAGCGTCCACGGGTGGGCGAGGGCCTCGGCATGGTGGGCCAGGGTCAGGCCTTCCGGCAGAACGGTGAACTGCCAGCGCGTTTTCAGGCTGTAGAGGATGACCGAGAGGTGCGGGACGACGGCCAGGAGCGTCACCCCGCCGAAAAGGAGCCACGCCAGAAGTGTGCCCCGCCGGCCGAGGCGCGCCGGCTCGGCGGCGCGGGTGGCGACGGCCATCTGCCCGAACGCCTTTCGACCGAAGAGCGCCCGCGCACCGCCGTACAGCACGACCACCAGCGCCAGCATCAGGACGACCAGCGCGCCGGCCTCGGGGCTCGACGGTTCGCTCACACGGTCGAAAATCTGCACCGCCGTCACCTCGCGAAAGTTGAACATCAGCGGCGTCCCGAGGTCCGTCAGCGCCCAGATGAAGACGAGGACCCCCCCGGCGAAGGTGGCCGGCAGCGCCAGGGGAAACGTCACGCGCCAGAACACCCGCCACGGGCCCGCCCCCACGCTTCGGGCCGCATCCTCCACCGACGGGTCCACGTTCGCCAGGCCTGCCACCACGTTCAGATACAGGATCGGATAGAGGTGCAGCGCCTGGAGCGCCACGACGCCCACCAGCGGATACACCCGGAACCAGTCCACGACGTCCGCCCGGTCCACCAGGCCCAGGCCCACCAGGGCCGCGTTCAGCACGCCCATCGGGCCCATCACCTGTTTCAGGCCGATGGCGCCGACGAAGGGCGGAAGGATCATCGGCACCAGCACCGCCGCCGACAGCAGGCCCTTGCCCGGAAACGCCGTCCGCGCCCCCAGGTAAGCCAGGGGGACGGCCAGGACCGAGGCCGCCAGCGTCGTCAGGCACGCGAGCGCGAAGGCGTTGGCAAATCCCGCCCGGATGCTTCCGCGCGCCAAGGCGTTGGTGAGGTAATGGAGTGTCGGCCCGGTGGATTCCCACAGCGCCGACCGGAAGATGTTCGCAATCGGGTAGAAAAGGAACAGGCCGAAGAACGCGACCAGCAGGAGGATCAAGACCCACGTTTTGGCGTCCGGTCGCATGGGGGACTTGCGCTCTCAGCCCGGCTACGGTGCGCTCGGTGCCAGGCGGGCCAGGTGCTCGTATCGCCGGCGGAGCGTTTCGCTCCACGCGGTCTCCAGGTCGCTCTTGCGGCGCTGGCGAGCCTCTTCCTCGCGCGTCAGGCGCTCGCGATCCTCGGGCGACGCGCCGTCGGGAACCACGATCGGCATCCAGACCTCCCGCCCGAGACGCGCCATCTGGTCTTCCGAAATCAACGGCTGGACGAGGGCGGCGACGTCGGCCTCGGGCATGCCTGCGGCGATGATCGCCGTCCAGGCTTTGCGGAGCGGCTCGTGATTCTCCACCAGCGCCACGCGCAGATAGTCCGGCAAGATCGCCAGCCGCGCATCCTCCTTCTCGGCATCGTAGAAATCGGCCGCCGGAATCCGGAACGGGTTCATCGCGAACTTCGCCCCCGCCGCGGGATCGTACAGGCTCGGCAGGACGGCGAGGCGCTCCAGCGCGTGCTTTTTCGGTCCGCCCGGAGCGCCCGGCGGGAGCATCCACAGGCGCTGGCCCTCCGGGCGCATCACGAACTCCAGGAAGCGTTCGGCTACGCGCCGGTTGGGCGCGTGCTTCAGGATTCCGATGGGGTCGCAATTGACGACCGTGAGGCCCTCAGGCGTGACAAAGCCGACGTTCTCGCCGCCCTCGGAGAGCATCTGGCGCTGGGCGTAGAAGTCAATGCAGGGTCCGACGGCCGTCTCGCCCTTGGCGCACGCGCGGGGGATCTCCGAGGCGCTCGCGAAGAACTCCCGGGCGTTCGCCCCCATCCGCACCAGGATCGCCATCCCCTTCTCGTACCCGTACGCCTGGAGGATGATGTCGTAGGCCTTGCGGACGCTGCCGCTCTTGGCCGGGTCGCCGGCTCCGACGAGGCCGAAGTATTTCGGGTCGGCCAGGACCTCCCACGTTTCCGGCGTCGGCAGGTTGCGGTCCGCGATTGTCCGCTTATTGTAAATCAGGCCGAAGGTCGAAATGGCCGCCCCGTACCAATGGAACTCGGGGTCGTACACCATCTGGCCGGCGACGGTCGCGGGAATTGCCGCGAGGACCTCGTCCGGCAGGCGGTAGGGTTCGAGGAACCCCAGTTGCTTCATCCGCTCGTAGATCGCCCCGCCGCCGAACGCCACATCCACGTCGTAGCGCCCTGCGAGGAACTTGTCCTGGAGGCGCTTGAGGATCTGGCTCGTGCCGCCCGCGTCCGGCCAGGAGAGTTCGACCTCGCGGCCCGTTTCGGCCCGGTACCAGGCCTGGAACGCGGTCTGGAACTCCTCGCGGATTTCGTCGCTGTGGGGCGAGAAGAGGACGAGGTGGTCCTTCGGGGCGGCCGGTTCTTCGCCGCCGCAGCCCGCCAGGCAGAGCAGAAGCGCCGCGCCCGCCGCCAGGAGTTTTCTCATGCTTCCTCTCCCGCTTGCTTGCCGAGTGATGCGGCGGCGACGTGCTCCCGTTCCCGCGCGAACAGGCGGATGGCCTGGGGCGGGAAGTGGACGCGCACCGTCTCGCCGGGCCCGGCCGGCGCAAGGTCCGTCGGGCGGTCCGAAACCAGGATCTCAAGACCCCCGAGCCGCAGCCGCACCTGCTCCGTGTCGCCCTGGAACGTGCGCGCCAGAACCGTTGCCTCAAAGACGTTCGCCGCCGGCACCTCGCCCTCGCGCGCCAGCAGCCGTGCCGCCTCCGGCCGGATGCTCGCCAGGACCGCCGCGCCGGGGAAAATCGCTCGCGGCGCCCGCGCCGCCGCAACAAGCCCGAACGCCGTGCGCACCAGGGCCGACTCGCCCTCGCGCGCCCGGACTTCACCCTCCACGAGGTTCGTTGCGCCGAGGAAGGAGGCGACCCATGGGCCGGGCGGGTTCTCGTAAAGGTCGCGCGGGGTCCCCAGGGCGACGATCCGGCCGTCGCGGACAACGGCCAGGCGGTCGGCCAGCGCCAGCGCCTCGTCCTGGTCGTGTGTCACGTAGACGCTGGTGACGCGGGCGGCGCGCTGGGTGCGGCGGATTTCGGAGCGCATCTGGAGCCGGAGTTTTGCGTCGAGGTTTGAGAGCGGCTCGTCGAGAAGGAGGAAGTCCGGTTGAATGGCAAGGGCCCGCGCCAGCGCGACGCGCTGCTGCTGACCGCCCGAGAGTTGCGTCGGGCGCCGCGCGGCGTAGTCGCTCATCTGGACGACGTCCAGGAGGTCCATCGCGCGGCGGCGGCGCTCCGTGCGCCCCAGGCCCTGGACCGCCAGGCCGAACGCCACGTTGTCGCGGACGGTCATGTGGGGCCAGAGGGCGTAGTTCTGAAACACCATGCCGCACCGCCGCCGGTGCGGCGCAAGGTCCGTCACGTCCCGCTCGCCGAAGTGGATGCGCCCGGCATCCGGCCGGTAGAAGCCGGCGATGAGGCGCAGGAGCGTCGTCTTGCCGCAACCCGACGGCCCGAGCAGGAAAAACAGTTCGCCCGGCTCGACGCTGAGGGAGACGTCGTCCACGGCCGTGACCGGGCCGAACCGTTTCGTCAGATTTTCCAGGCGCAGGGGGATCATGGCACCTCTCGCCGCGCGCTGATACCAGCGAGCGGGTGCGATTGCAACCACAAAACGCGCGGTCGAGCGGGTGGGGCGCGGCCGCAGCTCCGCTATCCCTTTGTTGCCGGCGGTCGGTTGACCCGTGCCGCGCCGCACCCGATAATCGGAGGAAGAGGAAAGCGGAGAGGCCATGCGGCACAAGCCGAAGAGCCTGGAGGTCTGGGCGTACGAGATTCCGATGCGGGTGCGCTTCGAGCACGCCGCCGCCGGACGCGACACGAGTACGGGCATCCTCGCGCGTCTGGAACTGGCCGACGGGTCGGTGGGCTGGGGCGAGGGGATTCCGCGCTCTTACGTCACGGGCGAGACGGTCGCCTCGGCGGTGGAGAGCATTCGGTCCGTGTATGCGGATCGGCTGACGCGCGACGCCCCGCTGGCCGAGTTGCCGGTCGCGGGCGACGGCGTGGTGCACAACGCCGCCTGGTGCGCGGTGGAACTGGCGTACCTGGACGCCGTGGGTCATGCGCGGCGGGCGCGCGTGGCGGACATGCTGGCGCGCGAGATGAACCTGAAGTCGCACCGCCTCCTTCGGCGCGTCAGCGCGATTCTGTCAGCCGGGCCGGTCGAGAAAGTCCGGCGCGACTTGCGCGCGATGCGGCTGCTGGCGTTCCGCGACTACAAATTGAAGGTCGGCCGCGACGCCGACCGCGACGAGGCGCTCCTGGCCGAGTGCCATCGCCAGTTGGGGCGGGGTCTGGCGCGGCGCCGCGGGCCGACGCGCCGGACGCTCCGCGTGGACGCCAACGGCGCCTGGGACCTGGAGGAGGCGGTCCGACGCGCACCCTCGCTTGAGCGCTGGGGGGTCCTTGCCGTTGAACAGCCCCTCGCGAAAGGCAACGAGGACGCGCTGGCGGACCTTCGCCGCCGCTCGCGCGTGCCGATCATGCTCGACGAATCGCTGCTCTCCGTGGAGCAGGCGGAGCGCCTCATCGCCGGCGGACAGGTGGACCTCTTTAACATCCGCGTCTCGAAAAACGGCGGCCTGCTGCAAAGCCTGCGTCTGGCCGATTTGGCGTACCGGTCGGGTCTGGATTATCAACTCGGGTGCATGGTCGGCGAGACGGGGGTTCTGAGCGCCGCGGGGCGCATTTTCCTGGAACTTGTCGGCCGGCGCGTGCGCTTTGCGGAAGGGTCCTACGGCCGGTTCCTGCTGCGCTCCGACGTGACGCGCGAGCGGCTCTCGTTCGGGTACGGCGGATTCGTCCGGGCGATGGCGGGTCCGGGGCTGGGCGTTCACGTCCAGATGCACAAGGTGCGGAAGGTGGCGCGGCGGGCGCTGCGGGTGGAGTACTAGCGGTGTTTTTAACGCAGAGAACGCGGAGAACGCAGAGAACAGCAAAAATAGGGTAGCGGCAACAGTAATATGTTTGGCATCTTGATGGTTTTTTCTCTGCGGTCTCTGCGATCTCTGCGTTGAAATAACGTTTTGAGGGGATTCGATGGCAACAAAAGCGAAGCGCCGCAAGTCGGCTAAGCCGAAGTTCCCGCGCCGGCGCTGGCAGCCGGGCCAACAGGAGCGCGTTGAGACGCCGAAGAAGGGCAAGGGGTCCTATCGCCGCGGCCGCCGCCGGACGGACGAGGAGATTGAGGACGTGCTGAAGCGCGAGAAGCCCGTCTAAGCCCGCCATGGGTGAATTTGTGGGTGCCATGCTTTCGCTTGCGAAAGCATGTTTCTGGCCCTCAGACGATCATGCTTTCGCAACAGCGCGAAAGCATGGCACCCGACGCGCGTCATTTCACTGGTGGCGGATCACTAGTCCTCCGGAACCTCTTCTTCGCCTTCGTTGTCGGGCGCTGCCAAGGGCTCGACGGGCGTCGTTTCGGCCTCGAGTTCCCCGAGGACGCGGAGGGCTTCCATGGCGGCGCGCTGCTCGGCGGACTTTTTGCTGGGTCCCCAGGCGCTGGGGTATCGGCGTCCGTGGATGACGACCGCTACCTCGAACGCTTTGGCGTGGTCGGGGCCTTTCTCGTCGAGTACCTCGTAATGCGGCGTCGCGCCCAGGTCGCGCTGGGCGTGCTGCTGCAGGAGCGACTTATAGTTGAGCGTGTGCTCGCCGGCCACGACGCGGTCAATCTCCTCGTCCATGTGCTTCAGGATGAACGCGCGGGCCGCCTCCAGGCCGCCGTCCAGGTAGAGGGCGCCGACGCAGGCCTCGTAGGCGCAGGCGGGCAGGCTTGTCGGCATCCGCGCCGCCTCCGCGATGCCCCGGCCGAGGCTCAGGTGCTCCATCAGGCCGATGTCGGTGGCGACGCGGGCGCAGGTGTCGCGGCTGACGACGACGCTCTTGATGCGCGTCAGTTCCCCTTCGAGGTAGTCGGGGAACCGCCTGTAGAGTTCCTGGCAGATGACCAGCCCCAGGACGGCGTCGCCGAGGAACTCCATCCGCTCATTCGACGCCAGGCGCGACGAGGCGATGCTGGCGTGCGTCAGCGCGCTGGCCAGAAGGTCGGGGTTTTTGAAGGAGTGGCCGAGAAGTTGCTGGACGGCCTGGAGTGCTTCGGCGTCGGGCATGCCCGTTTCCTCTGATGGGACAACCGGTTCCGCCATTTTAGAACCGCCCGGCGTCCGGTCAATCGAAAACGCTTGACCCTTCGGCGCCAGCGGGGCATTCTCTCTCTCGGTGCTGGCGAGGGAGTCCGGTTCCATGGTCACTTGGTCCCGCAAGCGAGTCGCGGCCGCGGTCGGCGCCGCCCTGCTCGTTGTGCTCCTGGTGGGATTGGGACTGGTGGCCGTCACGCCGGACTTCTACGCCCGGACCGAAGGGGTCGGCCCGGACCATCCCGCCAAGGACCTCTTCAACGAGCGCGTCATCAACGGCGTGGGGAACGTGCTGCTGGACAAGAGCGGCCGGACGCCGCTCGATGTGACGGTTACCGAGGAGATGGTGAACGCCCGCCTGGCGGCGTTTCTGGAGGAGACGCGGGCCCGGGGCGAGCGGCTGCCGTCGGCGCTGAAGGGGATGCGCATCGCTTTTGAGCCGGGGCGCTTCATCCTGGCTACGCGCCTCGGCGAGGGGCTGGGGTCGCTGGTGCTGTCGCAGCACCTGCATCTAAAGCCGACGGCGGACGGTCGGCTCCGCGTCGAGACCGTGGGGGTGCGGGTCGGATACCTTCCGCTGCCCATCCGGCTGGCCGACCTCATGACCGAGGCGCTGCGGCGCCATGTCGAGCGGGCCGAGGCGGGTGGCGCCGAGGACGGCGCCCTGGAGGTCTGGCGCGGTGTGCTGCGGGCGCTCGAGGGCGAGCCGGTGGCCCTGGCGGGGAAGAAACTCGGCATTGTCCTGGACGCGGTGGAAACGGACCGGGGAACGCTGCGCGCCCGCGGCCACCGCATCGAGCGCTAGGCCGGGGCCCTTACTCGGCTTCTTCGGGGGTTGCCGGCGGCGCCTCGCCGGGGGCGTCCTCGGCTTCTTCGGGTGCGACGCGGGCGACCGCGACGAGTTTGTCGCCCTCCTCCAGGCGGATGATGCGGATGCCCTGGGTCGCCCGGCCGATGGGCCGCATGCTCTTCGGGTCCACGCCGATCCGCATGATCTGGCCCTGCTGGGTGATGAGCATCAGTTCGTCGCCGTCGCGGACGGTCATCATGGCGACGACCTTGCCGTTGCGATCGGTGGTGCGGATGTTGATAAGTCCCTTGCCGCCGCGCCGCTGCGTCCGGTACTCGGAGAACTCGGTCCGCTTTCCGTGCCCGTTCTCGCAGACCGTCAGGAGCGTGGCGCTTTTGTCCACGATGGTCATGCCGACGACCTCGTCGCCCTTCTTCTTGAGGCCGACGCCGCGTACGCCGCGCGCCGACCGGCCCATGCTGCGGACGTCGGTTTCCTTGTATCGGATGGCCATTCCGTCGCGCGTGGCGAGGACGATCTCGTCCGAGCCGCTCGAAAGCGCAACGTCAATGAGGGTGTCGTCGGGGTCGAGCCCCATGGCGATGATGCCGCCCTTGCGCGGATGGCTGAAGGCCGCCAGCGCCGTTTTCTTGACCGTCCCGTGGGCGGTGGCGAACACCAGTTGCCGCTTCTCGTCGAACTCACGGACGGGGATAAAGGAGGCAATGGACTCGCCGGTGTGCATCTGGAGGAGGTTGATGATGGCGCGGCCTTTCGATTGGCGCGACATCTGCGGGATGTCGTACACGCGCTGCCAGTAGCAGTGGCCGCGGTTGCTGAAGAACAGGATGTAGTCGTGCGTGGAGGCGACGAACATGTGTTCGATGAAGTCGCCTTCCTTGGCGGTCGAGCCGATGATGCCCTTGCCGCCGCGCCCCTGGCGGCGGTAACTGGTGAGCGGCATGCGTTTGATGTAGCCTTCGTGGCTGATGGTGACGACGCAGTTCTCCTCGGCGATGAGGTCCTCCATCTGGAACTCGCCGACCTCGCCGGCGATCTCCGTTCGCCGCGCGTCCCCGTACTTCTCCTTGATCTCGTAGAGGTCCTCGGCGATGATGTTCAGCACGAGCCGGTCTTGGCGCAGGATCGCTTCGTACTCGGCTATTCTTTCGCGGACCTCGACCCACTCGTCGCGGAGTTTCTCGACCTCCAGGCCCGTCAGTTGCTGCAGACGCATGGAGAGGATGGCGTCGGTCTGGGCGCCCGTCAGGTGGATCTCCTCTTTCGTCGCCTCCAGGAGCATCTGGTTGGCCTTGTCGGTCTTCTTGCCCGCCAGGAGAGTCAGGCGGAACCGCCAGGCCTTCTTCATCAGGCGCTCGCGTGCGGTCGGCACGTCGGGGCTCTTCTTGATGATCTCGATTACCTCGTCAATGTTCGCCACCGCGTAGAGCAGGCCGAACACAATGTGCTCCCGCGTCCGGGCTTTTTTCAGCAGGTACACCGTCCGCCGGCGGATGACCTCGATGCGGTGGTTCTTGTAGGCCACCAGAATTTGCTTGAGGTCCATCGTCTTGGGGCGCCCCTTGTCGAGCGCGATGTTGATGATCGAGAAGGACGACTGCAGGGGCGTATGGCGGTAGAGTTTGTTGAGGACGACGTGCTCGTCCTCGCCGCGCTTCAGTTCGATCACCAGCCGCATCCCCTCGCGGTCGGATTCGTCGCGGATGTCGGCGATGCCCTCGAGGGTGCCCGCCTTGACGCAGTCGGCGATCCGTTCGATGATCCGCGTCTTGATGGTCCCGTAGGGGATTTCGGTGACGACGATGTTCGCCTTGCCGCCGCGGCTGGTCTCGGTGTGGGCGCGGCCGCGGACGGTGATGGCTCCCCGGCCGGTGGTGTAGCCGTCGACGATCCCCTGTCGTCCGCAGATGAGCCCGCCCGTCGGGAAGTCGGGGCCCTGAACGATTTTCATCAGGTCCTTGACCGGGATGTCGGGCTTGTCAATGATGGCGATGATGGCGTCGCAGAGTTCCCGCAGGTTGTGAGGCGGGATGCTTGTCGCCATGCCCACCGCGATGCCGCTCGACCCGTTCGCCAGCAGGTTCGGGAAGCGCGCGGGCAGGACCGTCGGTTCCTCGCGCGTCTCGTCGTAGTTCGGCTGGAAATCCACCGTGTCCTTGTCCAGGTCTTCGAGCATCTCGACGGCCAGCGCGCTCATGCGGGCTTCGGTGTACCGCATCGCCGCCGGAGGGTCGCCGTCTATCGAGCCGTAGTTCCCTTGGCCATCCACCAGGGGGTACCGCTCGGCCCACGGCTGAGCCATCCGCACCAGCGTCGGGTACACCACGTCCGAGCCGTGCGGATGGTAGTTGCCCGAGGTGTCGCCGGTGATCTTCGCGCACTTGCGGTAATGGCTCCGCGGGCCGAGCGAGAGGTCGTTCATCGCCACCAGGATGCGCCGCTGGCTCGGCTTCAGGCCGTCTCGGGCGTCGGGCAGGGCGCGGCTGACGATAACGCTCATCGCGTACGTCAGGTACGCATCCTTCATCTCTTCTTCGATGAGGAGTTCTTCGACGTTTTCCTGGACGCCGAGTCGGCTCAACGTGCGGCTCCTTGCCCTCACCGGCGGATTTGCAATCCCTTGCTGGACAAGGGCTTACAAAAGCACTTGCCGGCCTCTGAGAGTACCCACCAGCGTACCGCGGCGGGCCCGTTTTGGCAACGGAATTCGACCGCAAAATTCACCTTTTCCGCTACGCGGGAGCGCACCGGAAAGGGGGTCGCAAAGGGGTGCTCTGGCGCCTGTCCGCCGGAAGCCCGTCAGCCCCGGCCAAGACAGAAGTCCACCAGGTCATCGAGCCGCGCCGTCGCTAGCGCGATGCACGTGTCTGCCGCCCCGTAGTACACCTTTACCTCGCCGTCCGGCTCAAGGACCGCGGCGCAGGGGAAGACGACGTTCGGCACGTCGCCGGTGCGCTCGTAGGGCTGGTTCGGCGCAAGGAGATACTCCGCCGGCCGCGCGCGGACGTTCCACGGCTCCTCGAGGTCCAGCAGCAAGGCGCCGGCGCTGTAAAGGTTGCCCTGGGCGGTGTCCTGGACGCCGTGGTATAGGAGCAGCCATCCTTCGTCGGTCCGGATCGGGGCAGGGCCCGCGCCGACTTTGAGGCCGCACCAGAAGAGGCCGTCCGGGCCGAAGACGCGCCGGAACCGGCCCCAGTGGACGAGGTCCGGGCTCTCGGCGTACCAGACCTCGCCGGCGGCGTACTCGGGCCCGCCGAACGGCCGTTCCAGCCGCGCGTACCGCCCCCCGACCTTCTCGGGGAACAGGACGCCGTTTCGATTCGGCGGCGTAGAAAGGTTCCCGATCTGGCGAAAGGTCTCGAAATCCTTCGTCTCCGCCAGCGCAATCACCGAACCGTACCTCAGCAGGTTGGCGTACATGACGTACCAGGTTCCGTCGAGCGCCGTGATGCGCGGGTCGTAAAGGTGGTTGGCCGGCGCGGAGGCCGGGTCCTTGCAATCGAACCGGAGGGGCTCTCGGCAGACGGCCCATTGGATGCCGTCGTCGCTTCGGCCGACGTGTAGACGGCTCCGCTTGTCGCGGTGCTCGACGCGGAAAACGCCCGCGTAGCCCTTGCCGAAATGCACGACCGCGCTATTGAAGATCGAGTTGCAGCCGCCGGGGACGTCCTCCGGCCGGAGGATCGGGTTCCCGTCGTATCGCTTCAGAACGGTTTCGCACGGCATGGGCGTTTCCCCTTTTGGGTTGGAGGTACAGTGGTGCACGAATCATAACTCGCGGTGCCGCAACCGGCAAGCCTTTCTGGCGGCGGCGTCGCGGCGATTTTCAGTGGCATCGGTGCGGGGGCCGTCCTACCCTAGCGGCATGAAGATCGCCCTGGCCCAACTGAACCCCACGGTCGGCGACATCGAGGGCAACGCCCGCCGCATCCTCGACGCCTACGCGAAGGCCGCCGCCATGGGCGCGGACCTCGTCGTCACGCCCGAACTGTCGCTCGTCGGCTATCCGCCAAGGGACCTCTTGCTGAAGCCGCGATTCGTGGCCGACAACCTGGCGGCATTTGAGCGACTGGTCGGCGACGTCGGGCGGACGGCCCTGCTGGTGGGTTTTGTGGATCGGACGGTCGGGACGCGCGGCCTGCCGCTTCACAACGCCGCCGCCCTCATCTTCGAGGGACGCGTCCTCGCCAAAAAGTACAAGGCCCTCCTGCCGATGTACGATGTATTCGACGAATTGCGATACTTTGAGCCTGGGCGCGGCGCCCAGGTCGTCGAGTTCCAGGGCCACCGTCTCGGCCTGACGATCTGCGAAGATATCTGGACCCAGGAGAGCGCGGCCGGACCCGCGTCGCGTTTTTACCATGGCAACCCCATCGCCGAACTCGTCGAGGCGGGCGCCGACCTTCTGGTCAACATGTCCGCCTCGCCGTTCCAGATCGGCAAGTTCGCCCAGCGCCGCTCTCTCGTTCGCACGCATGCCCGGAAGTACAAGCGGCCGGTGGTGTATGTGAACCAGGTGGGGGGGAACGACGAACTGGTGTTCGACGGCGCCAGTTTCGCCATGGACGCCTCCGGCCGGGTCCTGGCGCAACTCGGCGCGTTCGAGGAAGACCTCGGTCTGGCCGATCTTCCCGCCGGTCCGCCGCTCGCCGAGGCGCCGCCCGCGCTTCCCGATGTCCAGGCCGTCCGCCGGGCCCTCACGCTCGGGCTCCGCGATTACGTCCGCAAGTGTGGTTTTGCGGACGTCGTCCTCGGCCTTTCGGGCGGCGTGGATTCGAGCCTGGTGGCGTGCCTGGCGGCCGAGGCGATCGGGGCCGACCATATCACCGGCGTCGCCATGCCCAGCCGATACTCCAGCCCCCACAGCCTCGAGGACGCCGAAGCGCTCGCCCGCAACCTCGGCATCCGCTTTCTGGTCATCCCTATCGAGGGGCCTCACAAGGCGATGGAGGCCGCCCTGGCCGAGGCGTTCAAGGGCGCCCGGCCGGACGTCACTGAAGAGAACATCCAGGCCCGTGTCCGCGGCAATCTCCTGATGGCCCTCTCGAACAAGTTCGGGTGGATGGTCCTCTCGACGGGCAACAAGAGCGAACTCGCCTGCGGGTACTGCACGCTTTACGGCGACATGGCGGGGGGTCTGGCGGTCATCAGCGATGTCCCGAAGACGCTCATTTATGAACTCGCGCGCCAAATCAACGCCGACTCGCCGAGGCCGCCCATCCCCGAGCGCGTCCTTGCCAAGCCCCCGTCAGCGGAACTTGCGCCGAACCAAACCGACCAGGACTCCCTCCCGCCGTACGACGTCCTGGACGGCATCCTGGACCTGTACGTGCGGGAGGAAAAGTCGCGCGACGAAATCGTCGAGGCCGGCTTCGACGCTGACACCGTCGCCCGCGTCATCCGTCTGGTGGACCGCAGCGAGTACAAGCGCCGCCAGGCGGCACCCGGCCTGAAGGTCACGAGCCGCGCCTTCGGCGTCGGCCGTCGCATGCCCGTCGCGCAAGCCTACGATCCGAACGGCCGGTAGCCCCCAAGGATAGGATGAGCACGACACCCTCCGACCAGGTTCCGAACGGTCGCCCGGGCCTTATGGCTCAGTTCAGGGCTTCCTTGCCGCGCAATGTCATCGCTCTGGGCGTCGTCTCGTTCCTGACGGACGCCTCGACCGACATGATCTACTGGACCGTGCCGTTCTTCATCGCCCTTCTTGGCGGCGGGTTTGTCTGGGTCGGCATCATCGAAGGCCTGCGCGACGGCATCACGAGTTTCGTTACCATCGGCTCGGGCTTCCTCTCCGACCGGATCGGCAAGCGCAAGGCCCTCGTCGGCCTGGGCTACGGCCTCTCGACGCTCGTCAAACCCGTCCTGGCCCTCGCCGCCGTGCCGTGGCAGGTGGCGGGTCTGCTGGGCCTCGAGCGCGTCGGCAAAGGCGTCCGCGGCGCCCCGCGCGATGCTCTGGTCGCCGGCGCCGTCTCGGCCGAGCACTATGGCAAGGCCTTCTCGTTCCATCGCATGATGGACCACGCCGGCGCCGCCCTCGGACAGATCGTCGGCGTCCTGCTCGTTATCTTTCTATTTCCATACTTCCGTGAGTTGGCGCAGGCCGGCAGCCGATGGGTCACCGACGCCTCCGACGTTTTCCGGGCGATGTACCTCATCTCGGCCGTGCCGGCCGCGCTGGCGGTACTGGCCGTCATTTTCTTTGTCCGCGAGAAGGCGGCCCCCATCAAGAAGAAGGTCGAGATCAACTTCCGCGCGGCCTACGACCGGCGGTTCTGGTTGCTCCTCGTGGTGCTTTTGGTTTTCACGATCGGCAACTCGTCCGACATGTTCCTCCTTTTGCGCGCGGGGCAACTGTTGGGCTATCCGCTGGACTTCGGCCCGCAGGAACACGAGGCGATGGCCCGCCAGTGGAACTTCCCGTGGCAACTGCCTGCCATGTTTTTCATCCTTTCGATGGCGAAGATGCTGTTCACCTTGCCGGGAGGCTTTATTGCCGACCGCATCGGCCGCGCGAAAACCCTCGCCATCGGCTGGGCGGTCTATGCCGGCGTCTATTTCGCGTTCGCCTTCGCCACGGAGGCCTGGCACGCGTGGGCCCTTTTCGTGGCGTACGGCCTGTTCTACGGGTTCACCGAGGGGGTGCAGAAGGCCGTCGTTGCCGACTTCGTCCGGCCGGAGGTCCGCGGAGCGGCCTACGGCATGACGTACTTTTGCGAGGGCATCGCCAAACTTGTCGCCAGTCCCCTCTTCGGACTTCTCTACTTCCTCTTCGCCGTGCCCGGCCATCCCGAATCGGGCGCTCGCGTGGCGTTTTCTTTCGGCGCAGCCTGCGCGGCCGTCGCCTGCGTCATGCTTATTGTCCTTTTGGGCGTTTTCAGCAGGAAGCGGGCGTAGAGCGACTTCGCCGGCTCCGCGCTTGCTTGGCCGCCGGTTCCCGCGTAGGATGGAAGTGAACCTCCGAGGAGCCGCACGATGCTCCAGTGCAAGGACTGTGAGTTTTGCGAGTTCGGTCCGCAGGGGCAGGTGCAATTGAAGTGCAACCCCTTCTCGAACGTCAAGGAGCCCGAGTGCCTGACGAAATGGCAATTGCTGCGGCTCGACATGATGACGAGCGCCTACATGGCCACCATCGCCGAGTACAAGAAGATCGCCCCCATCCAGCAGGAACTTTACCGGCGGATGAAGCGGGAACTGGAAGACATGGACGACGCCGACAGTTGGAAGCAGAGCGACGATAAGACGGACGACGAGGATGAGCCTGACCTCGGCGGTCTGCCGCCGCTCGACGACCGGCTGTAGGCGATTTGCAAGGCTTTTGGGAGGGTGACGGGTAGGAGACCCGCCACCCTTTGGTTATGTATGAAGCCGGCTCTTACTCGCCGCCGGGCTTGGGCGCGCCTGCGTCCGAACCGCCGCTTCGATGTCGGCGCCAGGCGCGCCGACCCATCCGCCGCTCGATCGGGCCGACCTTGCCGTCGTCGTTCCGGTCGAGGCGGTCCTTGATTCTTTCTCGGACGGCCTCGCGTGCGGCCTGGCGTTCGGCCTCATTCAACTTGCCGTCGCCGTCGGTGTCGAACTCCGCGAGGATCTTCTGCCGGTGCTCTTCGATCCGCTGCCGAACCTCCGGGGGCAGGGAATCGAGGGCCGCCTTTTTCTCTTCGGGGCTCAACTGCCCGTCGCCATCGGTATCGTGCTTGGCGACGAACTCCTGGCGGCGCTCGTGGATGCGCTCTTTCAAGGTGTCACGTGCAGCGGCCCGTTCCTCCTTGTTCAACTTGCCGTCGCCGTCCTTGTCGAATTTTTCGAGCAGTCTGGCACGTATCGGGCCGACCGGCCGCTTTCCGTCCGCATCCTGCGGTTCGGCCTTGGCCATGCCCGCCCATACCAGGAGCGCTGCACTCCCGACCAGCATCCATACGATTTGCATTTTCATCGTTCATTCCTTTCCTGGTGGACGTGCGTTCGGATTCGCTGTCCATGCCCCTGAACGCCGGCCGCCGACGGATATTGCATCGTGTCGGGAAGAATGTCGGGGGCGCAAAAAAAGGCGGGGCACGGCCCGGCCGTGCCCCGTGCGTCTATCCCCGGGTGCTTATTTACGTTTTTTCGTCGGCGATCGGTAAGAGGACGGTGAACGTGGCGCCGGCGCCCGGTTGGCTGGCGACGAGGATTTCTCCGCCCGCCTGGCGCACGAGGTCGCGCGCGACCGAAAGCCCCAGCCCCGTGCCGCCCCCCGCGCGGCCGTTCTCGTCCGCCTGGGCTGTCGTGAAGAACGGTTCGAAGATGCGCTCGATGTGTTCCGGGGCGATGCCGTGTCCCGTGTCGCTCACCTGGAAGGCGACGTAGCCGGGCGCGTCGGCCGGGGCGACGGCGACAGAGAGCGTCCCCCCGCCGGAGCGCATCGCCTTCGACGCGTTCAGCAGCAAGTTCAGCAGGACGTGTTCCATCCGCACGGGCACCACGCGGACGGGCGCGTTGGTTTCGTAGCGGCGGACGAGTTGAACGCCCTTTTTCGGCAGGTCCCAGGCCACCAGAGCCACGGCGGCGTCCATCAGCGCGTCGGCGGGAACCGGAAGGCTCTCGGTCTGCCGACCTGTCGCGTACGCCAGCAGGCTACGGACGATTTCGCCGGCCCGTTCGCCCAGTTCGATGGTTTTGCGGAGCGCGCCCGCCCGCTGCTCGGGGTCGTCGTGCTTGAGGGCTTGCTCGGCCCGGCCGATGATCATCATCAGGAGGTTGTTGAACTCGTGGGCCATGCTGCCGGCCAGTTGCCCGGCCGTGGCCAGACGCTGGGCCTCCACCAGGCACCGCTCGAGGCGTTCGGCCCGCCGGCGCAGGCGCTCCAGGTCCTGCTGCAGCGTTTCCGAGTCCGTGGCTTGCACGTCCGCTCCCTGGGTTGCACAAGACCAGACGCGTGTCAGATCCACCACCCCCAGGACTTATCGGCACGGAGGGGAGGGGAGACTTGACAGGATTTCGAAAGGCAACGCAGAATGCAGAACGAGAAACGGCAACCGTGCCCGCCTACGCGTCTTCCCGCAGCGCCGCCACAAACGGCAGATTGCGGAACCGGCCCTCGTGGTCCAGACCGTAGCCGACGACGAACCGGTCCTCGATCTCGAAACCGACCCAGTCCGGCGACCGGCCCGGCGAGCCGCCGTCGCGGCTGCGCCGCTTTTTGAGCAGCACGAGGGTCTTCAGTTCCGCCGGCCGCAGGCGTTCAATCTCGCAGCAGACGGCGGCCAGCGTCCCGCCCGTGTCGAAAATGTCGTCGAGCACCAGCACCGGCCGGCCCGCGACCTTCTCGCCCAGGTCCTCGGGCAGCGCGACGCGCACCCGTCCCGGCCGCGTCCCCTCGTACGACCGTGCGGACACGAACTCCAGGTCCATCGTGCCGCCCCAGGCGCGCACCAGGTCCGCCAGGAACATCACGCAGCCCTTCATGATGGCGACGACGACGGGCTCGCGCCCCGCGTAGGTGTCGGCAAGGGTCCGCCCCAGTTCGCGCACACGGACCGCGATCCGGTCCGACGGGATGAGAATCTCACCGACCTCGTCCGTCATCGGTCGTTTTCCTCGGGGCGCCTTGTGCGGCGCTCAGTCGGGAATTGGGTGCGAGCGGCAGAACTCGGCGACCTCGGGTCGGACGGCCTCGGCCTCCTTCGCCGGCTCGTCCGCCTTCAGCATCCGGTCTATCCACCGCGCGACGGCGCGAACGTCATCCTCGCGCGCGCCGCGCGTTGTGACCGACGGCGTGCCGAGCCGGACGCCCGAGCCTTCGGCCGGCGGCCGCGTGTCGAACGGAATGACGTTGTGGTTGGCCACGATGCCCGCCTGGCCCAACCGACGCTCCGCCTCCAGGCCGGTCATGTCCTGCGGCCCGAGGTTCACGAGCACCAGGTGCGTGTCCGTCCCGCCCGAGACTAGGCGATACCCCAGGCGTGCCAACTCCTCGGCCAGCGCCCGGGCGTTGGCGACGATCTGCCGCTGGTAAGTCTTGAAGTCGTCGCGCATGGCCAACTGGAACGCGACGGCCTTGCCTGCGATGACGTGCATCAGGGGCCCGCCCTGGAGGCCGGGGAAGACCGCACGGTCCACCGCCTTGGCATAGTCGGCTTTGCATAGAATGATTCCGCCGCGCGGACCGCGAAGCGTCTTGTGCGTCGTGGCCGTCACGAAGTCCGCCGAGGGAACCGGGTCGGGATGGACCCCGCCGACGACGAGCCCCGCGAAGTGGGCCATGTCCACCAGCAGCCGAGCCCCCGCGTCCGCCGCGATCTGGGCCAGGCGCTCTACGTCGAGCGCCCGCGGATACGAACTTGCCCCCGCCACCAGCAGGTCCGGCCGGACCTCGCGTGCCTGACGCGCCAGCGCGCCGTAGTCAATGCGTTCGTCCTTTCGGCTGACGCCGTAGTGCACGACGCGGTACCACTGGCCGCTGAAGTTCGCCTTCATCCCGTGCGTCAGGTGCCCGCCGTGCACCAGGTCCATCGCCAGGATCGTCGCGCCGGGCTGGAGGCAGGCGAAGTACACCGCCATGTTCGCTTGGCTGCCGGAGTGAGGCTGAACATTGATATGTTCGCAACCGAATAACGTCGTCCCCCGCTCGATGGCCAGGCGCTCGACGTCGTCAATCACCCCGCATCCGCCGTAGCACCGGTGCGCGGGGTACCCCTCGGCATACTTGTCCGTCAGAATGCTGCCGACCGCCTCGCAGACGCTCTTCGGGCATAGGTTCTCGCTCGCAATCAGGTCAATCGTCTCGCTCTGTCGCCGGCGCTCACGCTCCACCAGGTCCGCCAGCGCCGGGTCCGCTCCTCTGAGCGCCTCAAGGTTCATTGTCGTTCCTGTTGTTCCGGGTTCCTCGGCGGGCCGCACGCGCCCGTCGTCTTCACCATACGATGAATGAATCGAAACAGACCTGAATCTCCGCCTCGACCGCCGCCATCTCCGACTCGGTGGCGCTGACGATGAGCGCGTACGCACGCTCGTCCGTCACCGCCAGGAGCATCCGCTGCTCCTGCGGCTCCAGCCCGCGCGGGCTCTCGAGCGTCAGCAGAATCGCCTCGTGTCCGTCCGCCAGTTCCGATTCGTCCCGGGCCGAAATCACGAGGTCCGGCTGGAGTTCGACCAGTTCGGCGGTGGTCTCGTCGGCCCACGCCTCCAGCCCCGTCCCCTGGCGCTCGATGACCAGGACGTGGATCACGGCGCCGGGGCGCCGGGCCTGCGTTTCGGGCGGCGTCGCGGCGCCTGCCGTCTCGTCGCCCCTCGCTGCTGCCGCCCGCCGGTCCGTCGCCAGAATCTCCACCACCACGTCGCCGCCCAGTTCGCGCACCGTCCACCCCGCAGGAATGTCCAGCGCGAACCCCAGCGTCGGACGCACGACGTCGCAGCCTTGGGCTTCGGCCGGCACCGGCCGCTCGCATCCCGCGAGCGCCAGCGCCAGGGCGCCCAGCGCTGCCGCACTCAGCGCACCGCGCCTAAGCCGAGTGGCTGCGCGCCGACGCGCGGCGGTGCAGTTCCGCCTCGATGAATTCATCCAGGTCTCCGTCCAGAACGTCCTGGGCCTTGCCCGTCTCGTAATCGGTCCGGTGGTCCTTGACCATGGTGTACGGCTGAAGGACGTAGGAGCGGATCTGGTTTCCCCAGGCGATCTCGCCCTTCTGGCCGTAGAGTTTTGCGAGTTCCGCGTCGCGCTTCTGCTCCTCGATGCGCTTCACGCGCGCCCGGAGGATTTCCATCGCCGTGTGACGGTTCTGGTGCTGTGATCGCTCGTTCTGGCACTGCACCACGATGCCCGTCGGCAGGTGCGTGATGCGCACCGCGCTGGAGGTCTTATTGACGTGCTGGCCCCCGGCGCCCCCCGCGCGGAAATAGTCGAGCCGCAGGTCCTCGTCCTTGATCTCGACGTCGCCTGCGTCCTCCAGTTCCGGCAGGCAGTCCACGCTGGCGAACGACGTGTGCCGCCGCGCCTGCGAGTCGAACGGGCTGATCCGCACCAGCCGATGCACACCCGACTCCGCCGAAAGGTATCCGAAGGCGTACGGCCCGACGACGTGGGCGGTGACGCTGCGGTAGCCCGCCTCTTCGCCCTCGAGGGCATCCACGATGCTCATCTCCCAGCCGGCCCGCTCGACATACCGGGAGTACGTCCGCAGGAGCATGGCGACCCAGTCGCACGCCTCGGTTCCGCCCGCGCCGGCGTGGATCGCCAGGTAACAGTTCTTCGCGTCGTCCGGGCGCGCAAGAAGCGCGAGAAACTCCAGGCGTTTCAGCGCCGCCCCGATGGTTGCCAGTTCCGACACCACCTGGTCGGCGGCCGCGGCGTCCTTCTCCTCCTCCGCCAGGTCGAGCAGCGTCCGGGCGTCTTCGAGGCGCCGCGTAAGCCCCTCGGCCGGATCGACCGCCGCCTTCAAGGCCTTCAGTTTCCGCACGGTCGCCTGGGCCGATTCCGTATCGTCCCAGAACCGCGGCGAGGCCATCTGCTGCTCGATCCCCTCCAACGCCCGCTTCTTCCCCGCGACGTCAAAGAGAGTCCCGGAGCGCGATCAGACGCTCGCTGAGGGCCTCCAGATGGTTGCGGATTTCGGTTTCCGTCACGGGCGGGTCCCGCCTTCCGTCGCTTGGGCGGGAGCGATTATAGGTTCCCGCGCCGGCATGTCAACGAGGAGAAACGCAGAGGCCGAGGGACAAAGGGACAAAGGGACGAAGGTGGATCACCGGTTTTCGTGCCGACCCCTTCGGGGTGTCTGCTCATCCCGGCCGCAGATGGGCCACCGGCGCGGCCCCCGCCGCGCCGGTGGGCGGCAAGAAGGAGCGAAAAGGCGAATGAGGAGTGTCCAACAAGGAACGCCGATGGGTAAAGGGTAGCGGCAGGGATTAGAAGCCCATACGGACTTCGGAGGCGCCCATGGGCTGGAATTCGACGCCGAAGAACTTATCGTCTTCGCCGGGGTCGAGTTCGACCTTGATGCGGGCGATCCAGCGGTGGAGTCGCCGGCTGAGGGTGAAGTTGCTCTGGGCGTTGAGTTTCCGGTCGAAGTCGTAGATCTCGAGCAGCCCCAACTGCCACTTCTCGTTGATGCGGTAATCGAAGGAAACAAATGCCTGAGCCGAATTGCCGTCGGGGATGTAGCGATGTCCGACGGAGTAGGTGAGGCGCGGAGAGTGGCTGACGGTCATGCCGACGCCGAACAGGTCGATCATGCCCTCGTCCGTCGCGTAGTTGGTGTCGGTCCAGAGGGTGACGGAGTCGGTGGTGCGCCACTGGGTGTGAAATTCAAGGTGGTTAAGGGCGCGACGTCCGTCGGGTGCGATCTCGGGGGGGTCAACACGGTTATCGTAGAAGAAGCCTTCGAGGTCGAGGAGGAGCCAGTCCACGGTTTCGCGTTTGTCGGGCAGCCCACGTTTGGTCTGGAATCGCTGGCGCCAACCGAGGTCCACGACGCCCGTGCTATCCACACCCTGGACGACGGGGGTGCCGGCCTCCGTGACATCGTAGGGGATAAGTTCGCGGCTGGGAACCGTGACGTGGGCGGTGGAGGCGCGGATGTCGAAGGTGTTGATGTGGCGCAGGCCGTGAACGTTCCAGAAGTTGCTCTCGACTTGCGGGTAAACGCGCCAGGTCTGCATGGCGGCGCGGGCGCCGGTACGCCAAGCGTAGCGGTTCTCGTTTCCGGAGCGAGCGAAGTTCTCCTCAAAGTAGGACGCGCGTCCCTCGACGAAGGGGACAATGTTGACGGGCCCGGCCCGCAGGGGCAGGTCGAGTTCGTGGATCGTGTCGCCGAGGACTTCGCCGTTGCTGCCGCGCACAGGCTCTTCGATGAGGGGGTTGCGTTCGCGCGGCCGGTAGCGGGCGTAGGCGACCTCGCTGTCCTGGAAGTAGGTCAGGTGGTCGTCCAGAAGGCTCCGGCCGATTATGTTGTAGCCGACCTGGGGCTGGTACTCGGTGCGGGTGTAGAAGTCGTTGAGGCGCAAGGAGGTGAGGACCGTGAGGGCCTGGTCGTCTTCCTGGCGCTTCAGATACAGGAGTGTCTCCTGGGCCTTTTCGGTCTCGTCCTCGTACTCATAGAACTCGTTGAGGAACGCGCGGTCGGTGATCCAGGAAAGTTCGCCGGTGAGTTCCCAATGCTCGGCGAGGTACTGGCGATGTCGCCAGAGGACGCGTCCGCGGTCGGGGTGATCGGGCTCGACGTCGGTTCCGCCGATGCTGTCCTTGCCCATGTCGCTGAGGTAGTAGGAGAGGAACTGACCGAAGTAGTTCTCTCGATTGTACCGCCCTTCGACACCGAGGCCGGGCCCGCGTTCGCTCCAATAGTCGGCGTCGAGGTAGAAGTTGTATCCGGGCGGTTTCTCCTCCAGGCCAAGCAGTTTAAAGAGGTGCCACTGGCTCACGACGCCCGTGCCGCGGCTCGAGGACTGCTCGATGCGGATGGTTCGCAGGGCGGTCTCACCTTCTTCGAGGTCGCCGGCGAGTCGGGGCCAGTAGGTGACGGGCACGTGGCGGACGCGAACCTGGACGTTCTCGCCGACGAATCGGACGCGGTGATAAACTTTTTCGGGTGGCGTGCCCGGTTCGGGCGGCGCGCTCGGTTCGGCCTCGGGCAGCTCGGGCGTCAGGTCCACGAGCACCAGTTCCGTTGCGCCCATCTCGTAGTGGGGATGGGCGAACTCGCAGGTGGTCATCCAGGCCTTCTCGCTCTGGAACACGCCGCGCGCCAGTTGCCGGACCTCCTTCGCGTAGTAATAGACGGGAATCTCGCGATTGGGGGAATAGGTCTTGATCTTGGCGTCGAGGATGAGGGCCTGTTCGCGCTGGAAATCGTAGTAGGCTTGCGCGGCGCGGATGGTGCGGCGCCCGAGGGTGATGGTGACGTGGCCTTCGAAGTAGGCTTCGGCGGCGAGTCGCTGGCTGGGTCCGCGCAAGGCGCCGGCGAGTTCCTCGGCGCCGGCCTGCTGGTTCGCCTCTTCGGGTGTCCAGATGACGATGTTGTCGGCCGCCATCTCCATGTCGCCGCGCTGCACGTACACGCCGCCCGTCCAGATGCTGATGCGCGTCCCGTCCTCCACGAAACTCGTGAAGTTCACCGTGCGGACGTCGTCCTGGGGGACGATGGTGATTTCCTGGGGGACCGCGGCCTCGCGGATGCCAGGGGCGGGGGTCGGCTCGGGCGCCTCGGGGGCCTTAACGACGGCGGTGGGACGTTCGGCGATGCCGGCCTCCAGGTGCTCGCGCCGGCGTTTCTTGGCCCGCAGGTAAAGGGGCGTCGCGTCGGCTTTGCCGCGCAGTCGGCCTTCCTCGGCGGCCAGACTGATTTCCCCGCCGTCGCTCACGACGAGGTAGGCGGAGTCGTACTTTTCGACGTCGCCGGAGGCGCGGCGGAACTCGGCGCGGGTTTCGGCGTAGATGCCGAGTTCGGCCCGGCCGGTCTCGCGGGCGGCCGCCTCGTCGAACCACACCACCCCGTCCCGGGCCGTCAACTGCTCTTCCTGCGTCAGGACCGTGAAGCCGTCAATCACCAGGATCACCCGCAGCCCGTCCTCCTCGTACCAGGTGTGGATGACGCGGCCTGTGACCTGGATGGTGGGGACGGCGGGAGGGGGTTCGGCGGCCGACGCCGAAAGCGCCGCCGCCGACAACAGCCAAGCGAGGGCGAGACTGGCTTTCGGAATCTTCACGTCGCACCCCGACGGCGTCGCTGAACAGGATTCGCGACCGACCGGCACCGGAGGCGCCCGCCCAAGGAGCGCCGCACGCGAGTATAGGCGTGCCCGAAAAGGGGTGTCAACAGAAATGCCCGCTGCTGCAAAACGACGCGCGCCATTCGAGCCGGCGGCGGATAAGTCCGCGGGCGGCTCGAATGGCGCCATCCCAACGCTCAGAGCGAAGCGGCGGGGTCCGCATCAGCCGACTCGGTGGGCTTCTCGAACGGGACGTTCCTAAACAGTTCACCCGGCGTGCCGGCACCGCGGCGGGCGGTTTCGCTGCCCGGTTGGACCTTGGCCGCATCGGTCGGCGCCGGCCCCGGCTCGCCACCTCCTCCGCCCGTCACGAGCGCGAGCATGACGACCACCAGCAACAGGCCGATCCCCACCCCGATGCCGATCAGGAAGTATTTTCGGTTGTCGGCGACGGTGCCGGTGCGGCGGGCGATCAACTGGGCGCTGGTCGGCAGGTTCTGCTGCCTGACGCGTCCGCGGACGGTGGCGAGGGGGTCGCGGCGGTCGGTGGTTGCCCCGCCGTTCGCCCGGACGGCCTGGGCGAGAGCGGCCAGGCCCTCGCCGGCCGGAAGGCCGGGCGGCGATTCCGGCGGCGTCGCGACGACCTCCGCCACGGGGAACGCCTGGCGTGCGGCACCCCGGGCGGGCGCCTGCTGCTCCCGGCCGCAGAACGGGCAACGGATGCGCTTGCCCGCCGCCGACGCCGGAACCTTTACACGCTTGCCGCACACGCACCTGAAACGGATCACGCCCTGTCTCCTGCTTTTCCCCCCTCGTGCGTCGGATGCTTATACGCTCAGGCCCGCCGGATGCGCAGCCGCCTCCGGCATTCCACACCCCGAGGGTTTGCTACACACTCGCCGCGCGGTGGCCCCGCCCCGGCGGGTAAACTTCCCAGGTCGCCGCGCCACGTGGAGCCGTGCCGCGAAGTTGCTGTACGGGACTTACAGGCGCAGGAAGTTGCGGAGGAGGTTTGGCCCGACGGCGGTCAGAAAACTTTCCGGGTGAAACTGAACCCCTTCCACCGGCCAGCGCCGATGGCGGAGGCCCATAATCTCGTCCTCGTCGGTCCGTGCCGAGACCTCGAACTCCTCGGGCACAGTCCCCGGACGGACGATGAGGCTATGGTAACGCGTCGCTTCGAACGGGTTCGGGATGCCTTCAAAGATCGTCCTCCCATCGTGATGGATCAGGCTCGTCTTGCCGTGCATCAGTCGGTCGGCCCGGATCACCTCGCCGCCGAACGCATACGCGATGCACTGGTGCCCCAGGCACACGCCGAGGATCGGGATCCGGCCGGCGAATCGGCGGATGGCGTCGTTGGAGATGCCGCCGTCGAGCGGCGTGCCCGGGCCGGGCGAAATAATCAGATGCGTCGGCTCCAGCCGCTCCAACTCCTCGACCGTGACCTTGTCATTGCGAAAGACGCGAAGGTCCGCCCCCGCGTCCAGTTCTCCAATCCGCTGGACCAGGTTATACGTGAACGAATCATAGTTATCCAGGATGGCGATCATCCGTCCCGCCCGCCCTGCGCCTCTCGGGTGGCGGCCTTCCCAGGCCGCCACCATCGTGGAACTTTGCACTTTGCGTCGCGGCGGCCTAGGAAGGCCGCCGCGCGCTTCCTCAAACAGCGCCTACGTGCGGTCCTGCATCACCTGGACGAACTTGCGGATGCTGCGGTCGTAGGTGCGCTCCGCGTCCGGCGGGAAGAAGCAGCCCGGCAACTGGCCGCTCGCCCGGTGAAAAGCCACGCACGCGCAGCACACGCCGCGCTTGTCGCACGAGGTGTACGTGCACGTGCAGTCCGCCAGGTTCTTCTTCCGGTTGTCGCACTCCGCCACCGCCGTCTCCTTTCGGCCGATTCGCCCGGTCGCCAGCACCATCATACGCCGCCGACTGCCGCCTGTCAAACGGCCGCATCCCCCGAAGGATGTTTTGACACGGCCGGCCGCCACCCGGTACAATCCCGCCTCACGCGCGAACTCATCACGGTCCGGGAAGGACGGGTTCCCATGAGACGCTTGGCGATGCTGGCAGGACTGGCTCTGGCCCTTGCGGGGTGCCACCGCGAGGAAGCCCTCCGGCACTGCGGCCTGGGGCATCTGGCGTTCAGCGACCGCGACTACGACGCCGCCCTGGCGGAGTTCCAGACCGCTCTGGAACTGGACTCACAGCTCGCCATCGCCTACGCGGGCGTCGGCGACGTCTTCCGCGAAAAGGGCGAGCCCGACAAGGCCCTCCTCCCCTACCAGCGGGCCGTCCAGATCATGCCCTACGAGTTCACCTACCATTACCGCCTCGGCCGGACCTACCAGGCCCTCGACCTCGACCGCGAAGCCGCCGGCACCTATGAGAACGCCGTCCACCTCGACCCCGACAACGTCCCCGTGCGCGTGAACCTCGGCGTGGTCTATTTCCGCATGGGCGACCTCCAACACGCCCTCGTCCACACCGAGAAGGCCGTCGAACTCGAGCCGACCCACGGCTTCGCGTGGTCCAACCTCGGCGCCATCCACGACGCCTCCGGCGAGACGTACCGCGCCATCCACGCCTACCAGCGGAGCATCGAACTGGACCCGAAGCAGGCCCCGGTCCACGTGAACCTGGCCACGGCCTACCTGAGGCAGGGCCGGCTCGACAAGGCCATCGAAGAGTTCAAACTCGCCGCCGACCTCGACCCCAAGAGCCCGCTCATCCGCAAACGCCTCGCCTACGCCTACAGCAAACAGAAACGCTACGGTGCGGCGATCGAAGAGTTGCAGACCGCCCTCGAAGTCGAACCCCGCGACTGGCAGTGCCGAAACTCCCTCGCCGCCATCTACATGATTTTCTACCTCCGCACGCCCCAGCAGGACCGCCTGCGGCAGCAGGCGCTGGAGGAATGGCACGAGAGCCTGGAATCGAACCCCGACCAGCCGGCCATCCGCGCCCAGATGGAGCGATGGGCCGAACCGATCCCCGTTCCCGAACCCGTGAGCGAAGCGCCCGCCTCGGCGGTCTCGCCGCCGGGCGAGGCCGACGGGCCTCCGGCCGAAGAGCCGGCGCCCGAACCGGCGCCCGCCGAGACCCCCGCGCCCGAAGAACCGATGCCGACAGAGCCGACCTCCGAACCGCCGGCAACCGAACCCCCGGCCGAACCGCCCGCTGCCGAAACGCCGCGCGGCGACGCGCCTCCCGAAATCCCCTGGCCCGAGGATGCGCCCATCCCCGGCGGCCCGGCAGAGTAGAAGTGCTTCGAACGGCGCCTCCGGCGCACGTTTAGCCGCCCCGCTTGCGGGGCGCGTGTGAAAAACACCTTCGCCCATGACCGAACCGCAAAACAACGTCCGCACACGCATCGCCCCAAGTCCCACCGGCGAGCCGCACATCGGCAACCTGTACGTCGCGCTTGTCAACTGGGCCCTCGCACGCCAGACCGGCGGCGAGTTCCTGGTGCGCATCGAGGACACCGACCGCACCCGCTTCGTCGAAGGCGCCGAGCGGATGTTCCTCGATGCCCTCGCGTGGCTCGGCCTGAACCACGACGAAGGGCCGGACGTCGGCGGCCCGGTCGGCCCGTACCGCCAGAGCGAACGCCTCGACCTTTACCGGCGCGAGGTCGCCCGGCTCCTTGCGAGCGGCCACGCGTACCGATGCTTCTGCACGCCCGAGCGCCTGGCCGAGGTCCGAAAGAGCCGCCAGAAGGCCGGCAGCGAAACCGGCTACGACCGCCTCTGCCGTGCGCTCGACCCCAAAGAGGCCGAACGCCGCGCCGACGCAGGGGAGCCGCACACGGTCCGCCTCGCCGTCCCCCTGGAGGGCGAGACGCGCTTTCGCGACGGCGTGCGCGGCGACATCACCATTCAGAATGCGACCATTGACGACCAGGTGCTCTCCAAGAGCGACGGCTACCCGACCTATCATCTGGCGAGCGTCGTGGATGACCACGCGATGCGCATCACCCACGTCGTCCGGGCCGAGGAATGGATCATCTCGACGCCCAAGCACATCCTTCTTTACGAGGCGCTGGGCTGGCAGCCGCCGCAGTTCTTCCACCTGCCGCTCATCCGCAACCCCGACCGCTCGAAACTCTCCAAGCGCAAGAACCCGACCAGCATCCTCTGGTACCGCGAGCAGGGGTACCTGGCGGAGGCGGTCATCAACTTCCTAGGTCTGCTCGGCCATTCGATGCCGGACGGGCGGGAAATCTTCTCGCGCGAAGAGTTCCTGAAAGAGTTTTCCTTGGAGCGCGTGACGACGACGGGGCCGGTGTTCGACATGGAGAAGTTCGAGTGGCTCAACGGCGAATGGATCCGCCGCCTGCCGCTCGAAGACCTCGCCGGGCGCCTGAAGAGTGAAGGCTTCGTGCCGAGCGCGATGTGTGAAAAGTTCGAGGGTCCCGGCGCGCCGGGATTCCTCGCGATCGTCCGCCTTGTGCAGGAACGGCTCAAGAAGTTGAGCGAGTTTGCCGACCTGACGGCGTTTTTCGTCGAGCGACTGCCTTACGACTCTGCCGACCTTGTGCCGGTCAAAAAGGGCAAACCCGTCAAGACTGCCGCCGAGACGCGCGCGGCCCTGGAGCGCGTGCGCTCAGCCCTCGCCGATGCGCCCGCCTCGGCGGCCGGCGAGGCCGACGGGCCCGCGTGGGAAGCCAAGGCCCTGGAAGAGTTGGCTCGCAGCCTTGCGGACGAACTCGGCTGGAAACCCGGCGACCTCTTCATGCCGCTCCGCGTAGCCGTCACTTGCCGCAAGGTCTCGACGCCCTTGTTCGAAACGATGGAAATCCTCGGCCGCGAGGAATGCTTGGTTCGGCTCGACAAGGCCATCGAGAAGGTCGGGGTGCTGCGACTGTAGCCCCTTGAGGCAAAAGCCCGAGCCGAGCGGGACCGTTCGAAGTTTCGCTTCTGAACTTGGAATGGAGGAACGCGGATGAATCGAGCCACGATCATCGCCGTCGCGCTGGGTCTGTTGGCGGGATGTGCGGGGAAGCCTGCAGCGCGTCGGATGGACTGGCCCGACCTGCCCAAGGATGCCGCCGCGCATCTCGCATGCATCTTCGCCCTCGACGAGAAGCACGCCTGGGTTGGCGGAGAGGTTCGCCATTCCTCCGGCCCCATCCATTCGGTGATGTACCGCACCACGGATGGCGGCGAATCCTGGCAGAGAACCGGCCCC
>Ga0307379_10000218_pt1 | contig 100685 bp, 84 predicted proteins | sample UN2MG_FD_202237 | JGI IMG/M metagenome (GOLD analysis project Ga0307379, IMG submission 202237) | Soil microbial communities from Risofladan, Vaasa, Finland - UN-2 | ecosystem: Environmental > Terrestrial > Soil > Coastal area > Acid sulfate soil | place: Finland: Risofladan, Vaasa | collected... | reverse complement strand
TCCTGACAGGAATTCATCTTTGTTCTTACGGTTCGGACCTTAACACCAAGAGTTCGCTGCTTGAGTTGCTCCGGGATATAGAAAGCTTAAACGGGCTCCGCAGATTGAGGTTGAGTTCTCTTGACCCTCGATTCTTAAGCTCCTCCTTGATGGAGCACATCACAGCAAGCGAGAAAGTATGCCCTCATTTTCATCTTTCTTTACAGAGCGGATCCGATGATATACTGCATCGTATGGGTCGAAAGATAAGAATAGAGGATTACAAAAACATTCTTGATAGTTTGCGTGAGAAGTCACCCCATGCATCATTGGGAGCGGACATTATTGTGGGATTCCCTGGAGAAACCGAGGAAGATTTCAGCCAGACTTACCGCTTCCTGGAAGAGTCACCATTGACCTATTTCCATGTATTCTCCTATTCTCCTCGCCCCGGGACTGCTGCTGCTTCCTGGCAACAGGTAAATGGCAAGGCCAAAAAGGAAAGGGCGAGACTTTTGAGGGATTTATCCAGGAAGAAGAATATGAACTTTCGCCGGCTTTTTGTGGGGAAGGAATGCGAGGCAATTGTTATAAAAAAGGAAAAAGCAAGGGCTGAAGTTTTGACGTCCAATTATTTTAAGGTTTTTATTCCTTCCTGTCCTCATGATGAAAGAGAAGAAGTAAGAGTGAAAATCACGAAAGCGGATGCAGAAAAGACAACAGGACAAATAGTCAATTTGACAAGCTCCTAAAAAATTATGTAAGCATCTCCAAAAAATACTTCTGGATCTTATTTAAAAAATGATACTCCCCGTTTCGTTTTATTCCCGCTCAACCCTTAAAGTATTGGAAGACCTGATCGGAAAGGTCTTGGTCAGGAAGTCAGAAGAAGGCTTGACTTCTGGAGTTATCGTAGAAGCTGAGGCTTATTCAGGGGAAGATGACCCGGCTTCTTATGCCTTTAGCGGGAGAACGAAAAGAAGTGAAATAATGTACGGGCCGCCGGGCAGGGCGTTCGTCCACTTTACGTACGGAATGCATCATATGCTTAATCTGGTAACAGAAAGAGAAGAATTTCCGGCTGCAATTCTAATCCGGGCTCTCGAACCTCGTGAGGGGATTTCGTTGATGAAGAAAAGGCGAAAGACTGAGGAGCTCATTAACTTATGCTCAGGACCAGCCAAGATATGTGAGGCCTTTGGTATAGATCGTTCTCACAACGGCGTCTCGCTTTTTTCTTTGAGGTCTCCACTTTTTATTAATGAGGGAGAGATAAAAGAGGAGGGAGAGATAAAAGAGGAAGGAGAGATAAAAGAGGAGGGAGAGATAAAAGAGGAAGGAGAGATAAAAGAGGAAGGAGAGATAAAAGAGGAAGGAGAGATAAAAGAGGAAGGAGAGAGAAGAGAAAAAAGGAAAGAAGAGCTAATCTGGAAGTCAAGGATAGGAATTGGGGAGGGAAAGGAGAGGTTGTGGCGAGCCTATCTAAAAGGGAGCCCTTTCATCTCAGCTAAATAAGAAGCTTTATATAATTGTCATTGCGAGCCCTGAAAGGGCGAAGCAATCTCATCTTGCAATCATAATTTTTATGTGGTTATCAGATTAAAATAAGGATAAAATAAAATCCGATGAAAAAAATTATCGTTCTTCCGCCTGAGATATCCCTGAAAATTGCTGCCGGTGAAGTCATCGAGAGACCTTTTTCCGTTGTCAAGGAATTAGTGGAGAACTCTTTGGATGCCAATGCTTCGGAGATAAAAGTCGAGCTTCTTTCCGGAGGAAAAAAGCTGGTAAGAGTTACGGACAATGGCCATGGAATGAGCCGGGAAGATGCTCAACTGTGTTTTGAACGGCATTCAACCAGCAAGATTCAAAGTGTCGAAGACCTCAGCCTGATTTCTACCTTGGGTTTTAGAGGAGAGGCTCTGCCCAGTATCTCTGCTGTCTCCAGGGTTGTTTTAAAGACATCCGATGGCAAAGAGGAGAAAGGTACCCTGATTGAAAAAGAAGGAGAGAAGATAATCCAAACTTCAGACATCGCTTTTCCACTGGGAACATCCGTTGAAGTAAGAGATCTATTCTTTAATTTACCTGCGAGGGAAAAATTTCTCCGCTCTGATAGATCTGAGCTTAACCTGATTGTGAAATTCTTGACTTTTGCTTCCATCGCTTACCCGGATGCGAGATTTTCTCTAATCCACGGTAAAAGGCAGGTTTTTGATTATCCACCTGTAAGCAGTCTCAAGGAAAGGATTTTTCAGGTTTTCGGGAAATCCCTTTTAGAACGACTCCTGGAGATTGATTACAAGGAGGATGACAGGCAGCTTTATGGATATGCATCTCTTCCGCCAGCAGGGCATCGAGATAGAACCCTCCAGCTCTTTTATGTGAACAAAAGACCGGTAAGAGATCGAACTCTCCTGGCTGCCCTGAATCAAGCCTACCGAGGCTTTTTAGAAAAGGATAGATATGCCGAAGCTTTCCTTTTTCTTTCCTATCCCTATACTGAGGTCGACATAAATGTCCATCCAGCCAAAGCAGAAGTCAGATTTAAAGATTCCCGCCCTGTTTTTCAGCTTGTAATCCGGAGTCTAGAGCAGGCCATTCTCAAGGAGAAGGGAGTAAAAAAGATCTATCCTACTAAGGAAGAAGAAATGGGTTTCAGGATAGAAGAAGAAAGAGGCGCGCCTGCTTTTATGAGAGCCAAAGAACGGCAGCGAGAATGGAAAGATTTGTTCACTCCCCTGGCAAAGCAGGAAGAGACATACCCGCACGTCCTGGGGCAGTATCTTGATATATATATAGTTGCTTCTTCTGAAGAGGGCATAATCATCGTCGATCAGCACAATGCCCATGAGAGGATTCTTTTTGAAAAATATGAAGAAATCGACAAGGAAAAAAAATGGCCTCAAAAATTGGCTCTTCTCCCTATTCTTTTCGAGCTCTCTCCATCCCAGCTTTTGAGTTTTGAAAATAATCAAGCCCTGCTGGAAGAGGCAGGATTCAGGGTGGAGGCCATGGGAGGGCAGAGCTTTGCCTTAAAAGAGTATCCTGATATATTTAAAGAAGAGGAAGCAAAGGATATATTTATCTCTCTTCTTGAAGAGACGAAGGGAAAGCAAATTGAGGATAAAAAAAAGAGACTGTTAGCCACACTGGCCTGTAAGACTGCTATAAAAGCAGGCCAGGTTTTATCGTTCGAAAAGATGAATTATCTGGTGGAAGAACTTTTCAAAACATCAAATTCATCCCTCTGTCCTCATGGAAGGCCCATAATCGTCAAGATAGAGAGGAAGGAAATAGAGCGAGGTTTAAAAAGGAGCTGAAATTGACAACTTTTTTCTGTTTTGCTAAGATTAACGGGGCCAAAAGCCAGGGCAAAAACGGGGACTGTCCCCATTTTTTTTATAAAATGGAGACTGTCCCCTTTATCTTGCTTGGAATACAAGCTCGTCTCACAAGTTTCGGGGAGTAGCGTAGCCTGGTTAGCGCGCCTGCTTTGGGAGCAGGAGGTCGTCGGTTCGAATCCGATCTCCCCGATTACAGCTTAAGACGGATAAAGGAACAATCGGATATAGAAGCCGAGTGAGATAGAAAAATATCAAGGATGCGCCTGTAGCTCAGTCAGGATAGAGCAGCTGCCTTCTAAGCAGCGGGTCGGGAGTTCGAGTCTCTCCAGGCGCGCCAGCCTCCCTCTTATTCTTCAGTAGCTTTCCTTTGGTTTCGTTTTCGGTCAGATTACTCCATTTTAGGCTTTTTTGAGCCCAAAATGTCAAAAGAGCGTCAAATCTAACATCCCACTGTTACACGGGCTGATATCTGGTCTTTTCTCATTGACTTGAAACTTTTTCTTGTGATATAAGTCAAAGAGTCACAGTTGGGGAACAATATGAATCAAGCAAGTAGGAAAGAATATTTACTTTCAACAAAGATGTAAGTTTCTATCCCCAAATATATAAATTATAAAAGGAGATAAAAATGAAAAAAGTTTTTTCTTTAGTTTTATTTGTTCTGGTTTTAACTCTTCTCCTTGAAAGCTCTTATGTTGGAAAAATTTATTTTAAACAAAGAAACAGCGCAGAAAATATAAAGCTTTTTAAACCTAAATCAACTAATCTTGCGACTTTCATTGCAAGCGAAATTCGGAAAGGAAACCTAAGACTCTTAAAGATTCAGAAGGATCCAACTGCTTCAATGGAGCATCATAGGTATCAGCAATTTTACAAAGGTTTAGAAGTCTTTGGTGGCCAGATAATTGAGCACTATCGAAATGGAAATATTACAGGAATAAATGGTGAGCATTATCAGATTTATGATATCAATACAGTTCCTGTTATTACTAAAGATGAAGCAGTTAAATTTTTTATATACGATTTGAATAAAGAAGGCTTGTTAGAGAAAGGTGAGGAGTCAAAGTTATTTATTTATCCTGTAAAGGATGGGGATTACCGCCTTGCGTATAAGATTATTATGGAAAAAGGAATCGGATACAGCATGACGGGAATAATAGATGCCGAGACCGGAAAGGTGCTTTTAAAATATTCAAACATCTACTTTGATGAATTAACAATTGGTCTTGGAATAGGCTATCATGGGGGGCAATATAAATTACCTACGACTTATTATGACGGATTTTACTACATGTATGATGAAAAGAATGTTAGGCCTGTTAATCAATACACATTTGATTGGAATTTAGGTGGATATACTCCTGGAGATGATGATAATTACTGGGATTATGATGCGGTGCTCATAAATGCCCATGCTTTCTTGGGATTGACTTATGATTATTATTACATTGTTCACGGAAGAAATGGGATTAATGATAATAATATGGACATAAGAGCCAATATTCATGTTGTTGGAGCTGAAGATAATGCATTTTGGTTTGGGGATACAAATGAGATGTTTTTTGGCGATCCATTTCTAACTAATTTACAACTTGCCGCAGCATTAGATGTTGTGGCGCATGAATACTCACATGGCGTAACGCAGTATACTTCAAGTTTAATTTATGCATTCGAAATGGGAGCACTTAATGAGTCCTTTTCAGATATTATAGGAACAGCAGTGGAACATTATTGGCAGTCAGAAGGGAATGGCTTCTTAATGGCAGATTGGCTTATTGGAGAAGATGCTTATCCTTCTTTCAGTACAGGGCTTAGAAATTTAGAAGATCCAAATTCAAATTGGCAGAGCCTATATGGGCCAGATCCTTGTCACTTATCGCAACAGATTTTTGTACCTATTGATGAGGATGGTGGAGGAGTTCATTGGAATAGCACAATATATTCGCACTCTTACTATTTACTTGCTCATGGTGGTACGAATTCGGTATCAGGTATAACGGTGAATGGAATAGGGATAGATAAAGCAACAAATATTTTTTATCGTGCCTGGACCTACTATATGACATCTACATCAGATTTCTTAGACGCTGCAAATGCTTTAACCTATTCCGCTTATGATCTTTATGGGTCGAGCAGTAATGAATATGCACAAACCGTAAGATCAATGGAAGCTATTGGCTGGATTTATGGATCAAGTCCAAGTGATAATGTAGAGTGTCAGCAACCTAAAAATAGTCCATTCTTTAAAAAGGAGAATGATAGTAAAAAGGACGTTGTTCTTTCTGTATCATTATCTAAAGGAAAGAAAATTAAAGTCATAGTAGAAAGAGCGACTATTCATCTCGATCCAAAGGTAACCAGCACTATAATTGAAACGGTAAAAAAGGGAACTGTTCTTACTCTTTACAGGTCAACTAGAGTAAACAGAAATTGGTACAATGTTATTTATGTTACTGAGAAAAAAATTAGTAAGTCAGGATATATACAAGTTTCATTTGTTGAGATAACTGATTTACCTCCAAAAATTATCAAAGAGGAAAAGAAAGAACCACCTGAGAAAGAAAAAGTTGTGAAAGTTCCTGAAATAAAGAAAATTGAAAAAAAGAAACCAGCTTCAGTATTAGAAGAGAAAGAAAAACAACCGGTTTTAATATCTAAAGAAAAAGTTCAGAAAGACAAAAAAATCTTTATAAAATTTCACTACACAATGGGCTTTTCTGAGGACACCAAATCTGTTTCTTGGTCAGAGGAAATTTATTTTGAGGATGCTTCTTATGGTATCAACAATGACTTTAAGAAGGGAAATTCTTTTAATGCTTCCATGGGCTATAAGTTTGCAAGTTCAATTGGAATTGAATTAGGAATAGACCTCTGCTCACGGAATATTCTTTCAGATTATAGTGCTTCAATCCCTCATCCTCTGCTTTTTAATTCCCTCCGGGATGCTGATAATGAAGGAACTTATAAGCTAACAGAAAACGCTGTTTATCTTAATCTTGTTTACAGCATTCCTATCAGTAAATTTAGCTTGGATGTTTTTGGTGGCCCCGCATATTTTCTTTCAAAGATTGAGTTGATTAAGGAAATCCAATTTTCTGATTCTTATCCATATGAACAGATAAGTATAAGTGCTAGCACTGAAGAAGTGAAAAAGAACAGTTTTGGCTTTAATGCTGGAGCAAGTTTTAATTATAACATCGCTAAGGGCTTAGATATTTTCGTAAATGCTCAGTATTTTTCTAGTAGCGTTGATTTTGAACCTACCAGTGATATTCCAGAATTGAAGTTAACTTTAGGAGGGTTTAGGGCGGGAGCAGGCTTTAAGATCCTGTTTTAAAAATTTGTTAAATATATAAAAATAATTCAAATTAATCTGAGCCGAGTGGAAGCCATAGATTCTAAAGTCCTGGCTTCCCTAGATTGAAAAAGGACGCTGAGCGAATTAACATCTCATTATAAAGATATTTTCAATTAAGAGGTGTTTTCCTTTATTGCTGTACTGGTTCAGCAACCTTGGTGACATATTTAGTTAGGTAATAATGATAGAATCTGCGTCGCAGAATCGATATTATGTTAACTTGTGATTTCAAAGTTATCGATTATCAAGGAATCAGAAAAATAATGAAATTTGAAATCCGGAATTTGGGGCTGGAATTCAGGAAGGTGCTCTCATCCTTCAGCAATTTTTCTGTGGAAATAGGTCCGAAAATGGGGCCTGTCCCCATTTCCCCCCTACAATAGCAGTCTAATCAATTTGACTTTTTCCTCACTCACTTCATATGTTGTTAATTTTCTTTTCAATCTCTTGAAGTTGATTTAAAAGTTCATCAATTGACGGGGGTTCATCGAAAAACATTTCACGCATTTCTTTATAATCTTTCTTCAAGTCTGGAAGCCTATGTTCTGGCAGGACTAGTCGGAATGTTCCCGGTTTTGCACTTTCATAATTAGTCCAACCTGAGTGAAAATATTTATCTTTGTGACGAACAACAGATTCACGGAGATTCTTATTGTTGATTGCCCGCTGGCCAGATTCATGTGCCCACATTTGGCATAAGTCATAGCAGTCTCTTGAGAGCCTGTTTCGCATTTGCTTATCTTTTGGACGGTGATATTCAGCATGTAGAATAGTTGCCTTCTCCCAGAATGTCCGTTCAGCCTCCAAAACTATAACTTGTGATGTTGGATCTTTGAAGTAATTTGGGAATTCTTCGGCAACCCATGGTGTAATCTCGTAGGCTCCGGTTGGGTGCTGATCTGTAAGCGATCCAAGTTCTAATTTTACATGTGTTTGTATATATTCTGAAGCATTAGCTTCATTAGTTGGGTATTGGAATACTAAGACAGGCGATTTGGTTTGTTGGCCAAGATTAAAGCTTAGATAGTTCTTAGTTGATTTAGTAGGACCGATTACTTTTGAGATAGCGTTTTCAAGGATTGGCTGTACTTGTTCTTTGACCTTGGTTATACATGCACTCTCAAGTTCTTCACATCGTTTATCAAATTGAGTATTAGATTTAGCTTTATCAGGGCGATTTTCTCCGCCAAATCCAAGCCAATCAGGATCAACAGAAAGATCTATGTCTTCTGAAAATCTCTTTATGATGCCAAACATCTTGGAAAGTGAAGTCCCCCCCTTGAAAACGAACTGATCCTTGAGATTTGGTTCCGTAAAAAGGCACCTTAGAATAAAACAGACCCAAAAGTCTTTTTCTACGATAAGTGAGGTCAGATTACGTTTGGAGGCGACTTCCTTGAAAAAGATGTCACGTTCATCGGTGGGGAGTTTTGCAAAGTTAAGCATTTGTATCTTTCACTATTTCATCTATTATTGGACATATCCAACCTGGAGCATAGATGCTGTCTTTTTTCAACTTCATCTTGATATGGGTGCTTAAAGACTCTCTGAAATGTTTGATATGATCCTGCGAGATTTGTTCTTTGCCTATGTATTTTAGTGCAAGAATCAGTGTTCCACTGCTTTTTGCTGCTGCCATATTTCGAGGAGTCGTTCTTTTAAAAATGATTTCACGAGGGCCAATTTTTATCCGACGGTCCGACCCGTCTGTAAGAAAAACAATTTTCGCTGGGACCTGATTTGATAAACCCAGAATATTTGCAGCAAAGGCCCCAGAAGGCTGAATGCGGATTGCATAACGTATAGAAATGGCTTCTGCAATTTTATCTGGGTTTGGTGAAAGAAGACCAATGGTTGAGTGCTTTTTTGGGTATTCATATAGACCACGGGCAAGTCGGCGAATTGCACCTTTTTTCTCAAGTCGATGAAGAGTAATACGGATTGCTTCTGGACTTCCAAGGTCAGAAAAGTTTTTCGGAGTATAACACCAACCCCTTCCTTTGCCATATATTCGGTTAATAATTTTATTATTAATACTTTGCATTTGATTTGTCTCCTGTATTCTGTAACGAAATATACATAATATTAGTTACTTTGTCAAGTAAAAAAAATGAAACCTTATTAATGAAATAAAATCATTTTGAAAAAGATGAGCCAGGGCGGATCTAAAGGTCCTAAAGCCCTGACTTCCCAGGGTTGAAGCGAAGGATTCTGAAAACCTGCGCATAAACGGCGTAAATGGGGCCTGTCCCCATTTCTCTAAACTTGACTTCACCAACACCTGAGAATAAAATCTCCCTACAACCAAAATGGAGGAGATTAAGCTCCGTACGCTTCAGGATGTAAAAAAAGATGATATGTAAACATTGTCTCAAAGATGCGACGCAATATAATCCTCTTGGCTACTGTGCTCAGTGTGGCGTATGGTACAAAGCCGAAGGCGAAGAAATAAAGGGCGTATACATGCTCTGTTCTACAAAAGAAGACAATCCAGAAAAGTGCAATCTGGTCGTTCAAAGCCTGTTCATAGGGGATGAAGAATTGCCAGAAAGTGGAGAAAAACCTATTGCTACAACAAGAATGCCCAACGTTCGTAAAGCCGATAAGATCTGTGTCTCTTGTGCGGATAAACACTTTGTTTTGTAGTTTTTTAATTAGACCTTAGAGCGGTCAGATTCATGGCCGTTTTTTTAAAAAAGTAGCCTGTCCCCATTTCCCAACATTTCTCAACATCTCCCAATCTAGGGTGATTTTTGGCTTGTACGCATCCTCGACTGCGGTGAACTCTTTAGTCTTTTCAGGTGAGAGAATGAATGTAAAATTCACCTTTCATATCCTCTCTACTGATGATTGACAGTATGAGAGTACTCTGCAACCATATGCGTTCGCTGTGACTAATCTGTGAATACTATTTGAAGAAACTGTTTTTGGGAAGAAGAGAAAAATAACTTGCAGTGACCGTCTATTATCTATGAATTATTTGAGAGCTGTTTTAGGAAAGACAAACTTGAAAAGAGTTGACAAATATTGTCAAATTGTTTATTTTAAAGAAACCCTTTGAGGAGCAAAAATGGGATCAAACCTTGGCGAACTTCTTATCCGCGAAAAAATCATAAATCAAGACCAACTGAAGACTGCTGCTGATTATGAGAAGAAGAATAAAGTTTCTATCGGAAGTGCTCTCGTAACCTTGGGTCATATTTCAGAAGAAGAAATGGCCCAGGCATTAAGCCGCCAGCTGGGCTATCCTTATATTGACCTCAGTCAATTCGAAGTCTACCCCGATGTTATCAATCTTATCCCTGTAGACATCGCCAAAAAACACATGATTATGCCTATTCACAGGATTCGGTCTTTTCTGACCATGGCTATGGTCGACCCAACAGATTTGGATGTCATCGAAAATGTCAGGTTTCGTACGAGTTTGAGCATCCAGCCTGTTATTGCATCTGAGTCGGGGATTAATGATGCCATAAACAAATACTACGGTTCTTCTGATTCCGTACGCGTTAAAGAAATACTAGACGAATTCGAGCATGGTGATAGTGGAGTAGTCGACGTCCTCGAGGATGAAGGGGACGAGTATAATATGGAAGAGCTGGTTCACTCCACAGAAGAAGCTCCTGTCATCACCCTAGTGAACACGATATTTATGGATGCCATAAGAAAAGGAGCCAGTGATGTCCATTTTGAGCCGTATGAGCGCTCCTTCCGAGTGAGATACCGCATTGACGGCGTACTTCATGAAATGATGGACCTTGCTATGAAGTTCAAAAACCCGGTGCTCTCACGGGTGAAGATCCTCTCTGCCATGGATATAGCAGAAAAGAGGTTGCCTCAGGACGGGCGGATAAAAATGAGAGTAAAATGGGGGGAGAACAATCGCAAAGAAGTTGATATGAGAGTCTCTGCCATACCAACGATGTTTGGGGAGAAAATTGTTTCCCGTATTCTTGACCGCGAAATGTTGCAGTTAGACCTTACGAAATTAGGCTTTGAGAGGGAGTCTCTTGACGTTTTTGAGAAAGCTATCGCCAGACCCTGGGGAATTATTCTGGTCACTGGGCCCACAGGAAGCGGGAAGACAAATACTTTGTATTCCGCTATCTCCACTATAAACGCCATTGAAAAGAACATCATGACGGCTGAAGATCCTGTAGAGTTTTATATGCCTGGGATAAACCAGGTTAATATAAAGGAAGAGATTGGCTTAAATTTTGCCGCTTCTCTTAGATCTTTCTTAAGACAGGACCCTGATATCATGCTTGTCGGGGAGATGAGGGATTATGAGACTGTTGATATTGCTATAAAGGCCGCGCTAACTGGCCATCTTGTCTTTTCCACTGTTCATACCAACGATGCGGCAGGCACAATTGTCAGGCTGGTGAACATGGATGTCGAGCCCTTTTTGATATCAGATTCTCTCGCTCTAATCGTAGCCCAAAGGCTCGTAAGACGTCTCTGCAAAAAATGCCGGCAAGAACAAGAGCTTGCTCCTGATGCCCTTATTGACATCGGCTTTTCCCCAGAAGAAGCCAAGAAAGTGACCGTATTTAAAACCAAGGGCTGTTCTGCTTGCAATGACACAGGCTTCAAAGGAAGGACCGGGCTTTTTGAAGTCATGGAAATAAATGATGCTATAAGAGATATTATTTTAAAAAAGGGACAACCCCGGGAAATAAAAGCGGTAGCTGTGGAGAACGGAATGGTTACCTTGCGTCAAAGCGGGTTGATTAAGATAAAAGAGGGAGTAACTTCAGTCGAGGAAGTTTTAAGAGAAACCGTAAAAGACGGGGAGAGAAAGAATGACAAAAACAATCCATGAAATGCTTAAAATTGCCTGTGATAGAGATGCAAGTGATTTACACATAACAACCAACATCCCACCACGGCTCAGAGTCCATGGCAGATTGATCTCGCTCGACCATCCACCTTTAACTGCGGTTGAAACCAAGAATCTTATCTACAGTTTATTAACAGATAAGCAGAAGAAAACGTTTGAAGAGAAATTGGAGCTTGATTTCTCTTTTGGCATAAAAGATGTGGGGCGCTTTCGGGCGAATGTCTTCATGCAGAGAGGAGCAGTTGCAGGAGCCTTTAGGAGATTTCTCAGCCAGATGTGGAGCTTTCCTAAGTTGGGCGTTCCGCCAAGAGTTGCCCAGCTCTGCTATCTGCCCCGGGGATTGGTCTTGGTGACGGGGCCAACAGGCTGTGGGAAGTCAACAACTCTAGCTTGCATGATTGAACATATCAATTCAGAAAGAGATGTTCATATAGTAACCATAGAAGATCCTATTGAATATTTTTTCACTGTTGGTAAGTCCATGATCAACCAAAGGGAACTCGGTTCTGACACATTGTCTTACCCCAACGCGCTTCGTTCTGTTTTGAGAGAAGATCCAGATGTTGTTTTTGTCGGGGAAATGAGAGATTTACCGACCGTGGAATCCACCTTGCACGTGGCCGAAACCGGGCATCTCACTCTCTCAACCCTTCATACTAATTCAGCGTCTGAGACGGTTTCAAGGATTGTCGATATTTTCCCCGCTCAGTACCAGGCTCAAGTAAGAATCACACTTTCCATGTGCTTGGAAGCGGTGTTGACTCAGGCCCTCTTGCCTCGAACGGGCGGAAACGGAAGAGTTCTGGCTATGGAGATCCTCATCCCTAATGCAGCAATCAGGAATCTCATAAGAGAAAATAAACTCCACCAGATATACTCCGCCATGCAGATGGGCCAAGAGAAATATGGGATGATAACCTTTAACCAATCTTTAGCCAGCCTTTATAACAGAGGGCAAATCACCCTCGAGACCGCCATGAGAGTCTCCTACAAACCGGAGGAATTGACAGAGATACTTGAAAGAGGAGGAGTACGCAAAGTGGCAACTGAAGGCTATTCTCCGGCTAATTCGAGAAAATAAAAGGAGGAATGAGATGGCTGTTTTTGCCTGGAAAGGAAAAAATCGTTATGGAGATGTTGTCGATGGAGAGCGTGTTGCTAAGTCTATAGCAGACTTGACAAGAACCCTGAAGAGAGAGCAGATAACCGTCTTTGATGTCTCAAAGAAAAAAGTTGAGCTAAAGATCCCCTTTCTTAAAAGAGAAAAAGTCAATCTAAAAGAATTAGCGGTCTACAGCAGGCAAATTTCTGTTTTGGTAGACGCAGATCTTCCTTTGATTCAAAGCTTGACCATGCTGGCCGATCAGACAAAGAACAATTATTTTAAAACTGTAATTCAAACCATCAGGAAAGATGTTGAGGCTGGTGCCACTTTAAATGAGGCCAAAAGGAAATATCCCAAGGTCTTTGATAACCTCTACTGCAATCTTGTGGCCTCAGGAGAGCAGAGCGGTTCGCTCGATGTTATGATGCGGCGCTTAGCCGAGTATTTGGAAAGTATTGTCAAGTTAAAGGCCCAGATCAAACAGGCAATGACATACCCTGTGGCTGTCTTGGTTTTTTCTATTGTAGTTACGATTTTCATGATGTGGAAGGTTGTTCCGATCTTTTCTAATATTTTTATCGAGTTGGGAGCAGATATGCCCCTCCTTACATTGGTAGTTCTAACTATCAGTAATTTTGTCCAGAGCTATATATTGTTTATCTTTCTCGGGTTTATAGGCTCTATTTTTCTTTTCAGGTATTTTAAGAAAACAAAGACGGGAAGAAGGATCATCGATACATCGATGCTTAAAATGCCTCTTTTTGGACCTTTGTTCGGGAAGGTTGCCTTCTCTCGAATCACACGAACTTTAGCCACACTCCTTTCTGGAGGTGTGCCCATGCTGGAGAGTCTTAAAATCACCTCCACTACGGCTGGAAATGTTATCTTAGAAGATCGTATTGTTGCGGCCCGAACCCTGGTCTCCGAGGGAGGAAATCTTACAGATGCCCTTAGAGAAAAAGCCTTTTTTCCAATAATGATAACACAGATGGTAAGTGTGGGTGAAGCCACGGGAAATCTGGATTCAATGTTGGGGAAGGTCGCCGATTTTTATGATGAGGAGGTTGCAACTGCAGTTGGGTCCCTTCTTTCTATATTGGAGCCCATTCTTCTTATCTTCATCGGAGGGTTAATCGGATCGATCGTTATTTCCATGTACCTGCCTGTCTTCAGTCTGATGCAACAGTTTTAAGGAGTAGAGAGACAGAAGACAAAGATAATTTTCGCAAGACAGGGGGTCGAAAAGAATCAAGAGGAACACCCAAAATGCAAAAAAGACAGGAAACTGAGGAGATAGATACAAAAAAAAAAGACATCTTATGGTTAATTCTTCTTCGTTTAATCATAGTCACGTCTCTTGTAGTTTCAGCCGTTATAATTCAATACAGCACATCAGTCTTTCTCCCGCTTAATTCCTTCTACTACTTAGTCCTCTTATTCTACGTTCTCTCTTTCATCTATTTCATTTTTTATATCTGGGGAAAATATCTCACCCTCCAGGCCTACTTACAAATATTTTTCGACCTCCTTTTGATTACGACCCTTGTCTATATTTCTGGAGGATTACAAGGGTCTTTTTACTTCCTTTATATTTTTGGAATAATTGCAGCAAGCATCGTTCTCTCCAAGCGTGCTGCCTATCTGAGCGCAGCTCTCTCTGCCATCTTTTTCGGTTATCTTGTGGTTTTGATGTATCGGAGAATCATTCCTTCTTTTGCTCCCGAGGAAATTCCGGAGATTTCTCTGGGTCTTGTTATAAACAACATTTTCATTGCCTGGAGTGCCTTTTTCCTCGTGGCTTTTTTAATGAATTACCTGACCGGGAGTTTACAGATGACAAGGGACGAGCTTCGCCTGATTCAAAAAGAGCTTGAAGTAAAAAATCGGCTGGCAGTAGCTGGAGAGGTCTCAGCCCAACTGGCTCATGAAATCCGGAATCCCCTGGCAGCAATCTCAGGCTCTGTTCAGGTTCTGAAAGACGAATTAGACCTGCGCGAAGACCAAAAAGATCTGATGAATATCATTGTTAAAGAATCAGGGAGAGTTTCTCAATCCATTGAGCAATTCCTGAATTTAGCTTCCCCGGTCAAGCAAGCCTTTTCCTCTATCGACCTTTCAGCTATTTTAGAAGAAACCGTGGTCTTGCTTCAAAGCGGCGGCGAGCTAAACGGGGACTTTCGGGTTGAGGGGAATTTTAAATCAGTCCATGTTCGATATTTTGGAAGCGGCAGCCAGTTCAAGCAGCTCTTCTGGAATATCATTAAGAATTCGCTCAGAGCCATGCCCGATGGCGGGACGTTGACTGTTGATTTTAACCAGGAGAAAAAGGATGAAATCCAATTAAGGATTTCCGATACCGGAAAGGGCATGACCGAAGAGGGAAAAGAAAGGATTTTTGAACCTTTCTATTCTGGTTTTGAGGGTGGGCAGGGAATTGGGATGGCTGTTGTTCACCGGATTGTGGACGACTATAAAGGGGAAATCAAGATTGACTCTGAGCTTAATAAAGGAACAGAGATCGTCATAACTCTTCCCCTGAGGGGACCTGGAAGTCCAAGAATACTGAAAAGTGTAAAGAAAAAGAAAGATGGAAAAAATACTCATAATAGACGATGAAAAGAGCGTTCTCGATATGCTCAACGTAATCTTTAAAAAGGAAGGCTACAGAGTAAAGAAATCCCTTTCTGCCCAAAAAGCCCTTGAATTGATAGATGAAGAAGACTTTGACCTTATCCTCTCCGATATAAGGCTTCCCCAGATAAGCGGAATGGAGCTTCTCCGGAAGGTCAAAGAGAAAAAGCCCGGAATTCCTGTCATCATGATAACAGCTTACGGGACGATCAAACAGGCGGTGGAGGCTTTTAAAGCAGGGGCCATAGATTATGTTGTGAAGCCCTTTGACGTGGAAGAGCTGAAAATCATTGTTTCTCAAGGACTGGAAAAGATAAGGCTTAGAGAAGAGAATATTCTTCTTAAAAAAGAACTCAAGGAGAAATACAGTTTCAAGAACATGGTGGGCAAGAGCAAGAAAATGAAGGAGATATACAGCTTGATTGAAAAGCTTGCAGCAACGGATTCCACCGTTCTCATAACTGGAGAAAGCGGTACGGGAAAAGAGATGGCTGCCAGAGCAGCTCATCTTCTCAGCCCGCGCTGGGAAAAGCCGTTTGTCTCCATAAACTGCGGCGCTCTTCCCGAAAATCTGCTGGAGAGCGAGCTTTTTGGCCATGTGAAAGGGTCTTTTACAGGTGCAGTGGTTGATAAAAAAGGCATGTTCGAAGTGGCAGAGAAAGGAGTTTTGTTTTTAGACGAGGTGGGAGAGATGTCTCCCTGGACTCAGGTGAAACTCCTTGGAGCTATTCAGGATAAGAAAGTAAGAAGAGTGGGCGGGACTGAGGAAATTCCGGTTGATGTCCGGATCATTGCCGCTACTAATCAAAATTTAAAGAAGAAAATCGAGGAAGAGAAATTCAGGGAAGACCTCTTTTATCGCCTGAATGTCATTTCTTTTGAAATGCCCCCTTTAAGAGAGAAAAAAGAAGACCTGCCGCTCCTTGTCTCTCATTTCCTCAAGAAATACTGCAAGAAGATGGGAAAAAAGATGAAAAGAATTGTTCCCGAAGTGATGAATATCTTCGAATCCTACCCTTGGCCAGGGAATGTCAGGGAGCTCGAGAACCTAATAGAAAGAATCGTCGCCATCGAGGATAGGGTGACAATAACAGAAGATAGCCTTCCTGAAGAACTTTTAAAACCCCATAAAAAGCCAGAAACCAACCTCCTTTTTCAGCAGGGTTTTAACCTCAATTCACATCTTGATGAAATTGCCCAAGATTATATCAAAGAGGCTCGCCAGGCTGCGAACGGTAACCTCAAGGAAACAGCTTCTCACCTTGGCGTCAGCTACCGCACATTGCGGTACCTCATCGATAAATACGGCTTAAAATCTTCCTGAAAAACTCCATAAGAAGGAAAATTAAAGGAGATAATAGAATTTTGCTTGAAAAGTGACATATTTTGTCAAAAGAGAGACAAAAGATGTCATTTTGAACTGAGGAAATTGAGATTTTAAAATATAACCTTTTTATTTTCAATAAGTTAATATTTTTTTTAATTTGGCACAGAAATTGCTAAATAAAGATTGCACATTAAATAATGTCAAATTTAACATTTTCTGGCGGACTAGAACAATAAAGTCGCCAGAGCCAAGGAGGTTTTAATGTTAAAAAAAGTAAGAGGTTTTACACTGATTGAGTTGCTTATCGTTGTTGCTATTCTCGGAATTCTTGCCGCCCTTCTCATCCCCAACGCTATTACCGCCATTCAGAAAGCGAAGCAGAAAAGTACCATGAAAGACATCGTCGTCATTTCCACAGCTGTCACAGATTATGTTACTGATAACGGAGTCACTCCCACACAAAATGGTGTTTACACAGCCAGCTCTGCCTTCTATACAGGGCTTTCCCCCTTCTACGTCAAAGTCCTTCCCCTTAGCGACCAGTGGGGTACTTATTATAATGCTTACTGTGGTACTGATGTAGACGGAAATTATGGAGTCACTGGAGCTGCTGGAGATGATTTCTTGATTGCTTCCTATGCACGCGATAAAGCAATAGAAACTTTTTCCTTCAATGCTGCTAATCCTGAAGCTGGAATGTTTATAGTCAGCGCAGCAGCTCATTTCAACTATGATTTAGTAATGTGGAATGGTTCCTGGATTCGTGCGCCAAGGACTGCTGCAGCCGGTAGCTAATTTCAAGCTAGCACTCGCTAAAGTGCTTTCCAAACTTGTAAGAGGGCGATACACCAAGCAGTGTATCGCCCTCTTCTTTTATCTAGTATAAACGCAATATATATTTTTACAATGTCATTGCGAGCCCTGAAAGGGCGTGGCAATCCGTTGTTGCGAGCGAAGCGCGGCAATCTCAACCTTTTCTTACGAGATCGCACAGCCTGTTCCGAGCAAAGCGAAGGAATCTTCTTCGCTCCTCGCGATGACACTGGAATAATTGCGTTTGTATTAGTAACTAAATGTAGTATAATTTTATCTCTGGATTCACTCTAAAAAGAGAATTCAAATGTTGAAAAAAGCAAGAGGTTTCACATTGGTTGAATTGCTCGTCGTTGTTGCTATCATCGGGATCCTCTCGGCGCTTGTCATCCCCAATGCCATAGTCGCCATACAGAAAGCTAAACAAAAAGAAACTATGCAGCAAATTGTCCACCTGGCCACCGCCTGTGCAGATTATGTAACATCGGTTGGATACGCCCCTGATTCTGGAAATCAATCAGGTGCTCTTCAAGCCGGCAGCAATTTCTTAAGTTCTATTTCCCCTATGTTTTTAAAAGTTTGCCCTATAAATGATCAATGGGGGAATCCTTTTCGAGTTTATACAGGCACAGCCGTAGCCTCGGTTTACGGTATTCCTGCAGAAGATATAGCGGCTGATGACTTTTTAATTGTTTCCTTAGGACGAGACGGAGAGGACGGCGGAGATGAAAGCTTTACTTATAATACCGCTAATCCTACAGCGGGCATGTATCAGATAAATTCTGTTGCGGATTTCGATAATGATTTGATCAATTTGGGTGGATCCTGGCTTCATGCTCCACGAACAAAGTAACGTGGTTCATGATTTAAATAATTTTTAGCTATGCAGTGCGGTACATTGCCTAATGTGTCGCTTTTTTTACCCTTCCGTACTTGACTGATCCCCGCTCTCCTTTTATTCAAGGACTTATGTTATAATCTCAGCAACAAGGAATGCGAACAATTGTCCTTTTGATCATTTATACTCTTCTGGCGATTCTTCTCATTCCCCTTCTTCTTTTCTGCTACCCGATAAAGTTTGCTCAGCCTATTATCTTGATCGCCAAGTGGGCTTTTTGGGTCGGGCAGAAAATATTGAGGATTCGCCTTGATGCTTCCAGAATCGAGAGAATAGATAAAAGAGTGCCCTATGTTTTTATGGCTAACCATCTGAGTTTAATCGACGGGCCTTTGCTTTTTATGCTCATTCCTCAATTTGTTAGAGTTCTCCTGAAAAAAGAAGCTTTCAGGATTCCTATTATCGGCCAGGCTATGAGACAGGTGGGTTTTGTTTCTGTTGATAGAAAAGGTTTAAAGGGAGGGAAAAAAAGCATAGATCGAGCCACTCGCATGATAAAAGAGAAGGGCATATCCTTCCTGATATTTCCCGAAGGCACGAGGAGTCTAGACGGGAAACTCCAGCCATTCAAGCGGGGAGGATTCTTCCTGGCGGTCAACAGCCAGGTCCCCATATTTCCTGTGAGCATAAACGGAAGCTACGCACTCATGCCCAAGGGTTCTTTTTTTGCAAAAAAAGGAAAAGTGGGCGTGATATTTCATCCCCCCGTTTCCGTTCAGGGATTTGACAGGAACAACCTCTCTCAGCTCATGGGTAAAGTCAGAAGCGTCATACAGAGTGGATTAGATTGAAAATTTTCAAGAAACTTTATTATTAGCCAGGAGGGAAGATGGATTATCAAAATGTTATCGAGGAATGGAAACAAATTGCCGAGGATTTTTTTGCAGCCAGGGGTGATCTTTTCGAAAAAGTTGTGAACCTTTCGGTCGAAAAGCTAAGAGCCGGGCATAAGATTCTGATTTTTGGTAACGGTGGGAGCGCTGCCCAAGCTCAACATTTTGCTGCAGAGCTTGTGAATAAATTTCTAAAGGAAAGGGCTCCTATTCGAGCGATATCCTTAACCACAGACACTTCTTCCCTCACGTCTATTGCCAATGATATATCTTACGACTATGTCTTCAGCCGCCAGATAGAAGCCCTTGGGGATAAAGAGGATGTTGCCCTGGGCCTTTCCACAAGCGGAAACTCACCCAACGTAATGGAAGCCATGAAAGTTGCTAAAGAGAGAGGATTACTGACCGTTGCCTTAACCGGAAGAGGAGGAGGAAAGCTCAGCTCTATCGTTGATTATCTCCTTGATGTGCCTTCAGAGAGCACTCCCAGGATTCAGGAGGTTCATCTTCTCCTCCTTCATCTTTTAGCTGAGGAGATAGAGAAAAGGTTGGAATAAAACTCTTTACCTTGACCGCCAGAACCTCTCCCTGCGGGGTCTGGATTTGGATTCCCTGAACGTGATGGGCTTCTCCTCCGCAGCTGGGCTTTCAAGTACAGGTGCCTTTTCTTTTTTTTCACTTTTATCGATGCGGAAAGATCGTTCTGCTGCATAAAGAATTTCTTCTCTGAGTTCTTCAGAGGAAACTTCCTCCGTAAACTTCCGTCTGCCTGCTACTAAATCTTTGATATAGAGCTGAATCTGCTCCTCAGAGTAGAAGTTGCGGAGAGCGTATTCATCAAGGATCTTTCCTTCGCAGAGCCTTATTTCCTTGGTTCCGAGCAGTCCTTTCTCATAGTGGTTGGTTCCCCTTAAATCCCCCCTCTGGATTTGAGCCATAAGATTGATGGGAACACGGCTCACCTTGCGCACCAATCTTTTTTTCGTTTGACCGTTTTCTTCATGAGTTTCGATAATCTCTCCAAGCCCCCCTGTGTTGTACTGCATGAGTTTGAGTTTTCCCGGGTAGTTGCTGGCCAGGGTCATGATTATTTCATAGAAGCGATTGATTTTTTTGGCTCTGGGCCCGACGATGAAAGGATCGGTTCCGACAATGCGCACTGATTCACCGGCTTTGAGGGGCTGGCTGGCATAGCTGTGGGTGCTTTCTCCCCAGAGATAAGCAAGCACAGCTTGCTCTGGGGTCAACTCCTGGGCAAAACTCATTATCGTATTCCTTCGGGTGATGAAAGCAAAGACCAGCCCGTCAAGCTCTTCCAGAGGAGGGAGGTTGATAGATTTAGAGTAGATGCCAACCGTTTTTCCTTTTACCTTGACCTTGAGTTTATCACGCCTCACAACTGCCCTTCCGTTCGCCGTAAGAGTTTCATCGAGAAAATCGACTTCCCCATCGGCTTTGATCATGACGTTTTCAAACAGCGCAGATTTGTCGGTTAGAGCGTTGTACATCGCTTCCTGGCTTTCTTGTTCAACATCTGTTTTCACAAAGAAGTTGTCTTCTGTCCCCAAGGCAGATCCATCAGTCTTCAAGAAAACAATATCATCCTGGGAAACTATGGTCTTTTCGCCTTTATCATAATCAAGCCCGAGTTTGTGGCAGGACCAGGTGGATTTTCCCGTTGCTGTCAGGCCAAACAGAAATACTCCGTAGGTTTTGAGCTTATTGTTGGAATCTCTGACTGTAACCAGCTTTGTTCCGGCGTGAAGACCGAGCATACCCAGCTCATCAGCAGACCACATGGCCTGACGGAGAAAACCTTTTTTGTCTTCTCCCATGTAATCAGTTCCCAGAGCGACATTAATTTTTTCTTCAGGAAGAACAAGAACTTGCTGCCGCAGAAGATGCTCTTCCGGAATATGAATCATGATGAACTCAGGGCCAGGACGCTTTCCTGGTTTGAACATGGTGTGTCCCCACATAAATCCGATGCGATTGTTCACAAGATCTGCTTCGGAAACATAAAGATTGCAGATGGGGTTGTAGGAATCATTTTCTCCCATCTGTCTCCGGATGTGGTAGAAGGGGAGAGTTCGCAGAAGATGGAGCACCTTGTCCAGCTCCTCCGGTGCCCTGGCGATGAGTGTTTGCTGTTCTGCTGTGGGAGAAGGAAGATGGACTGCTTCACTCCCTAAGTAAACGGTTTTCGGAGCAATGCGGCTTGATATGGCTGCCCGCCAGCCGTAGGATCCGAACTTTGTTTTCACTCCCGCTGCTTTGGCCCTTGGCTCGAGCCATTTGAGGTCTACATGTCTGATGTTCGGTCCCTTTAAGACTCGAGAGAGTTCCTCCTTGAATTTATTGTAGGCTTCCTGGTTGTAAATTCCTTTGTTATTCATCGGAATTATGCATTTTCTTTTATTAATACAAACGCAATATATATTTTTACAATGTCATTGCGAGCCCTGAAAGGACGTGGCAATCCGCCGTTGCGAGCGCAGCGTGGCAATCCGCCGTTGCGAGCGCAGCGTGGCAATCTCATCCGGTTGTTGTCATTGCGAGGAGTGTAGCGACGCGGCAATCTCAAACTTTTCGTAAGGGATTGCTTCGCCCCCTTTGGGGCTCGCAATGACAAGCGAAGAAATCTTCTTCGCTCCTCGCGATGACACTGGAATAATTGCGTTCGTATTAGATTATTCTGTTTTTGGCTCATCTGTCACAATTTTTTTGAGGTCATCGACTGAGGCCTTTCCGCTGTTAAAGAGGTAACAGGAAGTGCTCTCGAGAAGACGCTCGAAAAAATTCCTCTGAAACTCCATCTTTTCAGGGGTTGTGAGCAAAAGATGGGGATTGAAAAAAGGCTGGCTTTTAGAGGGACTGAGAACGCGCGTTAGTCCCAGGCTCTGTCCAGACTCGAGAATGCGCAGGGCATCCTCAACCTGGACTTCCACCACGGGAGGAGAGACAGTATCATAGCGGAGGATGAATACCCAGCGAAGAGAAGTGCGTTTAACGTGCTTTGCTGGACCCTCGATCCAATAAGGATCAAGAAGAGCGTGGGAATCTTTGGAGGCTTTATAGCAATAGGGGGAGCCGCGGTCAAGGCGGCAGTCGTCAATACGAAGGCATTCTGTATCCTGGCAGTCTTCCTTGAGCGTAATTACGTTTTCACATTTACTTGAGTCGAAAAGAGGAGCTAAACGGGGATAGGATTCAACAGTGTTTGTCGGGAAAAAAAGCTTTCTTTCGACAGAATCAGCCAGGGTTGGGCCTCCTGCCAAGCGGACGAAGATGATGTCGTTGGAGTGCAAGCGGAATCTTTTATCTTGAAGAAGAGCGAAGAAAAGTTCAGTCTTTTTTGTTCCTTTTGGCCCGATCAGGACGAGACCGCTTCCGTCAATATCAGCCGACATTCCCCGGATAGTGTGGACATTAAAAAGCTTTTCGGAGACGTCCATGACAAGACCAAAAGCCAGGCTGCGCAGAGAAACGTAATTGTCTGTGTTGACGAGCACTCCTGTGTTTGTTTCTGAGTTGTAGAATGAGTGTGGTTCGCGTCCTGTTATTCCGTCGACAGCGTATATGATGCCATGGGGTTCCAGGTCTGCTTCAAGTTGAGCCGGGTACCAGTTTTCGATCCAGAAATCATTGAGGTGGGAGACATTCGTACGCAGCTGAACAATGACGCCGTTGATGTTGGCGTTCCATTCAAAATAGTTTTCGTAGCTGATATGGCTTTCCATTTCAGCGATCAGAGCATCCTTCATTTTGACAGAGATTGTGGAATCTACTGGCACTGATTTTTTTCTTCGTGTTATCGTATTGTCTAAAGATACGCGCTTGATTTTTTTGGCTGTTTTAAGGTTTGAGAGGGCCTCTGTGATCCTGTCCATGCCCTTTTCCAGGTTTTCCATGGAAGTGGCGTATGAAATACGGATATAATCATCGGCACCAAAGGAATCTCCTGGAACTATGGCTACTAAAGCTTCTTTTAGAAGATAATAAGCCATGCCGTAAGAGTTTCGAATCTGGACATTGTTGAATTCTTTATCATAATAAGAGGAGAGATTAGGAAAAAGATAGAATGCTCCCCGTGGTTTAAAACAGGATAGATGAGGGATTCTCTGAAGCCTCATCAAGAGATAATTTCTCCGTCTCTGAAACTCAGATGTCATTTTGGAAACTTCATACTGGGGACCGGCCAAGGCTTCTAAACTTGCCTTTTGAGAGATCGAGCAGGGATTGGAGGTGGTGTGACTCTGGATTTTGGCCATGCCATTGATTATTTCTGCAGGGCCGGCTGCATATCCTATGCGCCATCCAGTCATGGAGTAAGATTTTGAGACGCCGCTGATGATAGCCGTTTTCTTTTTTATTTCCTCTCCCAGGGAAGCAAAGCTAACAAAACGAAAGTCATCATAGACGATTTTTTCATAGATTTCATCAGCGATAACAAAGATATCTTCTTCCATAACTACGTCCGCCAAGGCTTCAAGGTCGCGTTTCCCGTAGGCCGCTCCAGTGGGATTGGAAGGATTGTTCAGTATCAAAGCCTTGGTAGCGGGTGAGATGGCAGATTTTAGCTGATCTGGCGTCAAAAGAAATCCATTTTCTTCTTTTGTAGGGATTATGACGGCTTTGCCTTTAGCGAGTGAGACTGAATGGGGATAGGTTACCCAGTAGGGAGCCGGGATGATGACTTCTTCGCCTTCATCTACCAGTGCTTGAACCAGATGGTAAAGCGAGCTCTTTGCTCCTGAGGAGACGATGATTTCATCCAGAGTATATGTGAGGCCAAAATCTTGTTTCAGGCGGTTTATGATTGCTTCCTTCAGGGCAGGAATTCCATCGTTTTCTGTATACTTGGTAAAATTTTGCTCGATGGCCTGAATACCAGCCGCTTTTACATTATCAGGAGTGGAAAAGTCTGGCTCTCCCACACTGAGGTCAACAACGTCTATTCCCTCGGCCCTCATTGCTTTGGCCTTGGTTGTTATTTTAAGGGTGGGAGATATGCCGATTTGACTAGCTTTTTCTGATATCATGACTGGCCTACTTTTCCTGGGGAATGATTATTATTCTTCTTTCTCTTCAGGCGTGAGTTTCTCTTTGAAATATTTCTTCAGGTCAACCCCTGTCAGGGACTTGACTACCTCTGGCATTTGAGCCAGGATTTCTGCTACTTGGGCGGTGATTTTTGAAGTACCCAGGCCTTTATCGCCTCCGACAATCACGATTTTATCAACCTTGGAAAGAGGTTCGGAGACGGCCTTGGCCAAGTCAGGGAGGATTTTAAGATAGTTATCAAAGAGAGCAGCCTTGTCGTACTTTTCCCAGGCCTGAGCTTTTTTCAGCATTGTTTCAGCCTCGGCTAAACCTCGCTGCCTGAGCTCTTCGGCTGCAGCAGTACCTTCGAGTTTTATCGCTTCTGATTTTCCCCTGGCTTCAGCCAAGATGCGGTATTCTTCTGCCTCTGCTTCGGCTTTTAGCTGGTATTTGCGGGCGTCAGAAGGTTTGATAACGCTGGACTCAAGCTCTTTCTGCTTACGGCCGATTTCTAAATCCTCTATCTTTATGGATTGTTCCTTTTCTATAAGCTTTACCTTGGCTTCTTCTTTTTTTATTTCCTGGTCGATACGGATGCGCTCAAGTTCATAGGCGAGATCTGCTTGTGCTTTTTTCTGGTTGACCAGAGCCTGCGACTCGGCGTTTTTGCCTTCGTTTTCCCACTCGGCCTTGGCGATGAGGGCTGCGGCAGCTAGGCGCGCCACTTCTGCTTCCTTTCGAGCTTCTGAAGATTTGACCACGGCTTGCTTTTCTGTTTCTGCTTCTGCGATTGTAGCGTCTCGTTTGGCTGCAGCTATCTGTGGCTTTCCGAGGGCATCAAGGTATCCCTGGGTGTCGCTTATGTCTTTAAGGGCATAGGACATCATGACCAGACCCATCAGGGCAAAGTCTTGATGAGCAGCCTGGATCACTTTTGATGAAAATTCGTGTCTTCCCATATAAATTTCTTCCACGGTCATGGCACCTATAACCTCTCTCATCTTTCCCTCTAGGATTGTCATGGCGACATCCTTGATGCCTTCTTTTCCCAATCCCAAAAATTGCTCTGCGGCCAGGCGAATAGAGTGGTCCGAGGAATCTACCTTGACCTGAGCAGTGGATTCAGCCATGAGGGGAACTCCTCCTCGGGTGAGAACTTCTGGGGTTTTGATGTTCAAGGTGATCACTTCCATGGGCAAGATGTCAACGGTTTCAATGAAAGGCAAAACAAAAGTACCTCCTCCTAGACGATAGCGATAGCCAACTTTTCTCCTGGTTCCATCAGGGGCGATCACTGCTCTCTTTCTTCCTCCAGAAATAATAAGAGCTTGATTGGGGCCGACTTTTCGATACTGTTTGGCCATAAGAAGAATTATTAAGGCTAAGAAAATAAGTATGATGCCTAATATGATCAGCTTGGTAATGATAGTCATTATAACCTCCTTGGAATCAAGCCTCTCAAGATAAGGCAGGATTTGGATGAATTATTCATAATTATAAATATTTGCTTGTTTTTCTTAAAGACCTCTGATAGCGGAAATGTTATAGCGAAGAGTGATTATTGTCAAGAAAGACTCAGGTCTCAACATTTGACATATCCCCCATTTTTTTAAATTGATAATTAATGCTTTTCTCCTGATAAATATGTCAAATGTTGCCTTCGTTGATACCTGTCCCCTAACTTAAGCTTCGCTAAGTAAAATTTGTTCCTGATAAAAGGCGGGCTATTTTTTCTTAAGCTCCAGTTTTTCTCTAAAGAAGGCGATGGTTTTGAGCAGTCCCTCCTCTAAACCTATTTTTGGCTGCCAGCCGAGTTTTTCTTTGGCTAATGAGATATCCGGACATCGGCGCACAGGGTCATCCGGGGGCAGAGGCTTGCGGATGATCTTGGAAGAGCTTTTGGTGAGTTTGATTATTTTTTCGGCTAACTCAAGGATAATGGATTCTGCTGGATTTCCCAGGTTCACGGGCTGTGTAAAACCTTCTTTATCCATCGTCATTATAAAAGCATCAATGAGGTCTGAGACATAGCAAAAGGAACGTGTTTGAGTTCCGTCTCCGTAAACGGTGACTGGTTCTCCTCTTAGTGCCTGAACGATAAAGTTGCTGACAACCCTTCCGTCATTTATGGCCATCCGCGGGCCGTAGGTGTTAAATATACGGACTATTCTGGTGTCAACGTTGTTCTGACGGTGGTAGTCCATCATCAGCGTTTCAGCCACTCTTTTTCCTTCGTCATAGCAGCTTCGAATACCGACAGGATTGACGTTTCCCCAGTAACTTTCTTGTTGAGGATGAACTGCCGGATTCCCGTAAACTTCAGATGTAGAAGCGAGGAGGATGCGGGCTTTTATTCTCTTGGCCATGCCCAGCATATTTATGGTCCCCATGACGCTGGTTTTTACCGTTTTTATCGCATTGTGCTGGTAGTGGAGTGGTGAGGCAGGGCAAGCGAGATTATAAATTTTATCAACCTCCAAAAAGAGAGGATGGATGATGTCGTGGCGGATCAGTTCGAAATAAGAGTGGGAAAAGAGGTGCCGGATATTATCTTTGTATCCCGAGAAAAAATTGTCGACACAGACCACATCCGCCCCCTTTTCTAAAAGAGAGTCGCAAAGATGGCTGCCTAAAAAACCGGCTCCTCCTGTTATAAGGATTCGATTCATATTTTTTTCTCCTTTTTACCTGTAGGCCATGAAGAGAATGCTCTTTTTTTTGAGGACGTCCTTCTGCACTTGGGCTATTTCTTTTATTCCTTTATAGGCTAAGTTTAAAAGAGTGCTCAGTTCTTTTCGTGAAAATGGGTTTTTCTCTGCTGTTGCCTGTAATTCCACGAGCTGCTCCTTCTCTGTACCGACAACATTCATATCAATTTCTGCTTTTGAATCCTCGGAGTAATCGAGGTCAAGGAGGATTTCTCCTCCCACAATGCCCACACTGATGCCGCTGACCAGGTATTTGAGGGGCATCCGGTCGATGATCTTTTCGTCCATCATCTTTTTCAAGGCGAGGGCTAAGGCAAGGCAGGCGGCTGTTATCGAAGCTGTTCTTGTCCCCCCGTCAGCCTGGAGGACGTCACAGTCAAGGATGATAGTCTTCTCTCCAAGGACGCTAAGATCTGTCACGGCACGAAGTGAGCGCCCTATGAGGCGCTGAATTTCTTGACTTCGGCCCGAAATATGAGCATGTGTTCTTTCTCTGATGTTTCTTTTTTCAGTGGAGCGGGGAAGCATGGAGTATTCGGCCGTGATCCAGCCAGTTCCGCTTTTCTTAAGGAAGGGCGGAACCTTCTCTTCAATTGTAGCTGCAGCAACGACTCTGGTTTTGCCGATCTCTATGAAAGCAGAACCGTCAGCAAAATCCAGATAATCTGTCTTGATTTTTATCGGTCTTAATTCATCGAAAGATCTCTTATTGGCTCTCATTTTCCCGTTTCCTTCAGAATCCTCGCATCCACCTGGGAAAGCTTGTTGAAATTTTAATTTTTCTATGCCTGGATATCAAGGATTTGACCATTTTCAAAATTCAAGCCTCCTCTTCCTCTGGTCTCGTTTTCCACCTGTTGTGGAACCAAAACCAATAATCTGGATTTTTCCGTATCTGAATTTCTATAATCTTAGTGCATATTTGGGTAATTTTCAATACTTCCTGATTGTAATTTCCTCCCAAGGTTAAGCTTAGAGGGCTGAATATTTTAAGGTGATAGGCATGGGATGATGTGGGATAGCAAAAGACCGGGATGAGAGGTGATTTTGTCCTGAGGGAAAAAGATGCCAGGCTTGGGGTTGTGGCTGCTTTCTTGCCAAAAAAATCGACAAAGACAGCTTGTTTTCTGAGAACATTCTGATCTATCAAAAAGGCAACCATTTCTCTTGCCCGAAGAGATTGAAGAATCTTTTTTGTTGCCCTATGTTTGTAGATGACGTTTGATCCCTGGCTCGTTCTAAGCTTGAGGAGTTCTTTCTCCAAGAGCTTGTTATCCAAGGGGCGGGCAATAACACTCAGTTTTCCCTTTTTGGCCAGGAAAAACGGAGCGATTTCCCAGCTTCCGTAGTGAGCAGAGAAAAGGAGCGCTCCTTTTTTTTCTCGAAGGGCCTTAAGTAGATTTTCTTCGCCTTCGACATTTATGAGGGCATTCATTTTCTTCTCTCCAAGATGGGGAAGCTTTATGATATCCATGAAGGTCTTTCCGAAATGCATAAACGAGTTGCGGGCTATTCTTTTAAGCTCAGAAGCGGACAATTCCTTTCCAAAAGCGGTTTTTAGGTTGGATAAGGCGATCAGGCGGTGCCTTTTATCCAGGTAATAAAAAGCTAATCCTAAGGTTTGTCCCAAAGAGAGACACAGCTTCCGGGAAAGAATGGACAAAGGAGCTTTGGCTATTTGAAAGAGTGAAAATTCAAATAATTCTTTAAAACTTGCCATTTTAGAATATTATACCCAATTTTGGAGTAGATTTGATATCCTGGCGTAAAATTTATCCTCCACTTCGAGGTCGATCTTTAAATAATAAGCAGGGATTTTTTTAAAGCTATTGTTGTGAATAATCTTCAAGGCGTCTTTCTCAGTAGTGATGATTGCTTCAGCGTTGATTTTTTTGTATTTTTCTGTGATTTTTTCTAGAGAAGATTTGGGGTAGGGATGATGATCAGGAAATTTAAAGAAAAACGATGGCTTTATGCCTTCCTCGTGGAGGATGGATAAGAATCTTTCAGGCCGAGCTATTCCGCAAAAAGAGAGAAATTTTTTTCTTTTAAGATTTTCACCCGACTCTCTCCCTTTCTCTACTAACTTGAAGAAACCCTTATTTTTAACAGAGTATTCAAAGACGGTTGATTCAGGAAAGCGTTCCCTTATTCTTTTTTTTCTCTGAGGGCCGACTCCTTTCTTCATCAAAAGAATGTTGGCTCTTTTAAGGGAAGAGACATGTTCGCGAAATGCAATTTTTTCTGCCGGAGTGTAGAGAACAATGTCCAAATCTCTGTGGAGGCGGCGATGCTGGAAGCCGTCATCCAGCACAGCAAGCTCGAAACCCATGCTCTTTGCTTTTTGGCAGGAGAGAAGACGATTTTTACCGATGAAAATTCCAGCCTGAGGAATGTTTTGGGCGACCATAAATGGTTCATCACCGGAATCCTCCCAAGGAGCGAGAATGTTTTTTCCGTCAGAAAGAATGCCTCCGCTCTTTTCCCATCTCCCTTTATACCCACGGGAGATCAGGGCAGGTTTGAAGCCGTGTTTAATGAGATAGGTTATCAGATTTATGACTAATGGCGTTTTTTCTGTCCCCCCAAAGGCGATGCTTCCCACGCTGATAACGGACAAAGGCGCTTTTTTTGGTGTTGATATTTTCTTTTTGTAAAACCAATTTTTAATCTGGCATCCTGAACGGTTGAAAAGAGAAAGAAGGAATAAGAGAAATTTCATCCTCTGGGGAATATACTATATTCGTTTTTCTCTTTCAAGAAGTCATTTATGAGCGCTGCGCATTGGAAGCATCTCCAAATCCATGATTGGAGAAGGTTTTGGAAATAGCCTGGCTCCCTTCAGATTTTTAACGCCATTCTCCATTCGCTCTTCTCTGCGGCTCCGTAACTCGCTCCGCTCAGACATACTCGCCGCCCTACTCCGTAGGGTTCTCTGCTTGGCGATGGCTGTATGGTGAAAAACCGTGAGAAAGGCTGAGCGGGCATGGTTTCTCTCCGGGGGAGAGGAGAGCGAAGCCTTGATCCGAGTTGCTTTTGACTCGCTGGGGCAAAAGCAACGTGTTTTGGAATCATATAGCCTGAGCCTTTCTTCAATGGTCGCTGCAGCTATTTCCCAAAACCTTTGTCCTAAACATAGGAACCAGTTATTACGGAAATGGAGATGCTTACAAGCACATTTTTGCTTTGACTTTTTTCTTTGTCCTATGTTAGTTTTTGCTTTCTATTCAAAACATAAGATGAGTATTTTGGCATAATGCTCGTTCATCACAAGGATAAAGGAGGATATGATATGAAAAAAGGAATATTTTCGTCTAGGTTTCTATTGGTTCTGTGTATGGGATTGGCCCTAAGCCTTTTCCTCGGTGCGAAAAAAACAAAGAAAGAACCTGAACCTCTTCTCAAAGAATCAATCCTTGACGGGCTGAGATGGAGATGTATCGGCCCGTCCAACATGGGAGGACGGATTGATGATTTTGCTGTTGTGGAAAGCAACCCTAAAATTATTTATGCAGGGACTGCCTCAGGAGGAGTGTGGAAGACCACCAATAACGGCGTAACCTGGGAACCCATTTTCGACGACCAGATTACGAGCACCATCGGCGATGTGACCGTGGCGCCTTCCAATCCGGGTATAATCTGGGTTGGCACTGGAGAACCGAACAATCGTCAGAGTTCTTCCTGGGGAGACGGGATTTATAAATCTACTGATAGCGGCAGGACATGGAAAAATATGGGGCTTCGTGATACCCATCATATTGGTCGTGTTGTCATCCATCCGACCAATCCGGATATTGTTTATGTTGCAGCCTTGGGTCATCTCTGGGGTCCGAACAAAGAAAGGGGCTTGTTTAGAACCATGGATGGCGGAAAAACCTGGAGCAATACTAAGTTTATTGATGAGAATACAGGATTTGTGGATGTTGTCCTGGATCATGAGAATCCAAATGTTCTGTATGCAGCAGCTTATCAGAGGCGCCGCCGCGGCTGGGGTTTTAACGGAGGAGGACCTGGCAGTGGTCTTTACAAGACGACCGACGGCGGAGAAACATGGGCCCGTCTGACAAATGGACTGCCTTCAGGAAACACAGGACGTATCGGAATAGATATTTACAGCAGTAGCCCCAATGTTGTTTATGCCGTTATCGAACACAAACAAGGTGGAGTTTTTCGCTCTGAAGATAAAGGCTTGACATGGAAAAAGATGTCGAACACCAATCCTCGGCCGATGTATTACAGCCAGATCCGGATTGATCCGAACAATGACCAGAGGATCTGGGTTCTCGGGGCTTCTATGTATGTCTCGGAGGACGGGGGGAAGTCTTTCAGCACTAATTATGTAGGGGGAGTACATGGAGACCATCATGCCATGTGGATTAATCCTTCCGATTCCAATCACATGGTACTGGGCTCAGATGGAGGGATTTATTTTTCTTATGATCGCGGCAAAGCCTGGGATTTTGTCAATACGCTCCCTCTTGGACAGTTTTACGAAATAGGTTTTGACATGCGTGATCCTTATTATATCTACGGAGGATTGCAGGATAACGGAAGCTGGGGAGCTCCCAGCTCAACCTTAAATAGACTTGGAGTTTCCAACGAAGACTGGGTCAGAATTGGGGGTGGAGATGGATTTTATACTCAAGTCGATCCCGAAGACAACAACACCATCTATGCAGAATCCCAGAATGGGAATCTTTTCAGGTTTGACGTGAGGACAGGAGAAGACAAGTCCATAAGGCCTGAACCTAATGATGGGAAAGAGCGTTACAGGTTTAACTGGAATTCTCCGATTTTGATATCCCCCCATGATTCCAAAACAATCTATTACGGCGGAAACAAACTCTTTAAGTCCGGGGATAGAGGAGAGACATGGGAAGCCACGATTGATCTGACAACTCAGCAGGATAGAGAAAAGCTTCCACTTATGGGCGTGCTTCCAGACGAAGACACCCTTTCCCGACACGACGGCACTTCCTATTACGGCGATATCACAACGGTTTCTGAGTCCCCTCTTAAAGAAGGTCTCATCTATGCAGGCACAGATGACGGTAACCTCCAGGTCTCCCGCGATGGCGGGAAGAATTGGAAGAATGTGATCAGCAAAGTTCCCCTGATGCCCAAATATACCTATGTCACCAGGGTTGTAGCTTCCCGCTTTAAAGAAGGGACAGCCTATGCCACATTTGACGGCCACCGCAATAATGATTTTAAAGCCTATGTCTTCACGACAACCGATTATGGAGAAAGCTGGAAGAATATCTCAAGCAATCTGCCTCAAGGCGGAATTGTCAATGTCATAAGAGAGCATCATCGGAATCCCAATCTTCTTTTTATCGGAACAGAAAGAGGTGCCTACTTCTCTATTGATAGGGGAAAGAAGTGGATGAAATTTAAGAGCAACTTCCCCACCGTTCCCGTTGATGACATTGCCATTCATCCTCGAGAGAATGACCTGATTTTCGGCACCCATGGCCGGAGTGTATGGATTTTAGATGATATCACTCCCTTAGAGCAGCTTGCAAAAGATACCTTGGCCTCTTCCGCTTATCTTTTTGACATCCGTAAAGCAACAATCTTTAATTCTTACAACCATAAGGGAGATCTTGGTCACAAATTTTTCGTCGCTCAAAATCCGCCTTTTGGGGCTACGATAAGCTACTACCTGAAAGAGGAAGCGAAAGAAGACGCAAAAATAGCTATACAAGACAGCCAAGGGCAGCAAATAAGGGAGCTCAAAGGTCAGAAAAATGCTGGAATCAATCGCCTTGTCTGGGATATGAGGTATGAGCCTCCTGAAGCTCTTGGAGAGGATAGGATTAGCCGTCGCTTCAGAGCTCGAGGGCCCTTTGTTCTTCCCGGAGAATATAAGGTGACGTTGAAAACAGCGGGTCAGGAGATGACAAAGATTGTTAAGGTTGAGGGAGACCCCAGGATCGATATTTCCTTCGAGGACAGAAAAGCCCAGCATGATGCCCTGATGAGCATTTATAAGCTGTCCCCTGCTATTTCAGAAGCGACCCGTGCTTCAGATAGTATAAGAAAGGAGATAAAAAAGCAGGAAAGCGCTCTACAAAAGATACCTGGCGTCCCCGCGGCAATTCATGAGTCGATTAAAGCTATCTCCATAGAGATCGATGATATTCGGCTAAAGTTAGCCGGAGACCCGGGATTAGGTTATGGGGGGATGCGCCTTTCAGTCAGGGGGCGGCTCCGCATGACTGGAAGGTCTATCGGAGGATATACAGGTGCCCCTTCTGAACATCATGTTCAGCAGATAAGGAAAAATTCTGAAGAGTTAAAGACACTTATTGAGAGGATAAACAAGATAATAGAGGTAGATATCCCCAAGCTGAATGAGTTGATGAACAAAAACAATATTCCCCGTATCGTTGTTGGGAAAAAAATAAAAATTAGTTAGACTTGCTGGATGACTGAACTTGCTGGACAGCTAGATTAGCTGAGCCAAATAATTATCTTTTGGGGCAAAGAGCATAAAGTAAAGCGGACAAAGATAATAGGAGTTGGCCTGATTCATCAGATCCAGGCTGGTTGATGAACGCTCGAAGCTGGCCGATACCGAAAAGACATAAGGTTCTTTTCCTATACTTTTTGATTTCTCATAATATTTGCACCTATTGAGAGAAAAAAGGAGGATCGAGATTATAAGAAAGGTGGCAGGAATCTTTCTTATTATGCAGATGGCATTTGTCTCTTTCAGCTGCAAGAGGGAGACACAGGTCGGGGGGATCGAACTCGAGGTGAGCTTTTCTGAAGCGACTTTATCAGATGATCTGATTACTGATATCCAGTATAGATGGAAGACGAAGAAGGACTTTGTAGAGGTAAAAGAAGACTACCATGCCTATGTGCATTTTTGGCATAGATATAACCTTCTTTTCTACGATAATCATTCCCCGGAAATTCCAACATCTCAATGGGAGCCGGAAAAGGAATACACTTATTCACGAAGAATATATATTCCTACCTTTATTGATAAGTCTGACCCTGCGTTCAAGGGAAAAGGTACCTTGAGATTGTCTATCGGATTGAACTCTCCTTATGATAGGTCAGGGAAACTGCCAAAGCCTCTTTTTGATAAAAAGTTAAAGTTTTTACCTGCTCCCGCCGATACTCCCAAAATCAGATACGAAGATGGATGGTATGATTTAGAGATAAGCCCGAAGACTTCTCTTAAAAGGTGGAGATGGACAGCCAATGAAGCTAGATGCAAGATTGATAATCCTCGCCAGGATGCTCTGCTGTTTATAAAAGGAGGGGTGAATCTGGGAGTATTGAATAATCAAAAAGTCATCTTCAAAGTCAACGATTCGATTTTGGATGAGTTCATCCCAGAGGAAAGTCAATTCGAGAAATCATACAGGATAAAAAAAGATATGCTCGGCGAGGAAGATAAATTTTACCTCGTTATCTCTACAGATAAAACGTTTATCCCCAAGCAAGTTATCCTTCATTCTAAGGATGAGAGAGAGTTAGGGGTTCAGATTTCCTTTATTTATTTTAGATAGATAAACGGAAATGAAGGAGAACTCACTCTTTCTTTTTGAGATTTGCTGAGGGAAAGCGGCACACTCTAAAGAACTTACTCTTTTCTTATATTCTTGGCTTTCTTGTTAGGACTATCTTCTCTTTGTGGCTCCGGTCCTTGCCTGCTGATATTCTTTCCTGGCCCTGGCTTCCTCTTCCTTAGCTTTCTGAAGTCTCAGAGAAGTTTCGCTTATATTTTTCTGAATGTTTTCTCTGGAATCCATATCGTCCATGCTGTAAAATTCTTGCCATAGACCGTTCATCCTCGTGGTTAATAAACCTACTTGCTCTCTTGCGCTCTTCCATTTCTGCTCGAATTCATCTGGTGTACTCTTTTGAGGCTCCGCTCTGTCTGGGCTTCTAGCATCTGATGAACTGGGTTTGGCTCTTGATGGCTCCGCCTTATCTTGTGCAGACATCTCAGATGAGGATCCTGCCCTTGCGCTTCCTTCTGGGGAGCCTGCTTGTCTTGAAGTGGTAAGAGCCGGCCCTCTTTTAATGTTTGACAGATCAGCATTGGTGACAACTGTCTTTTCTTGATTCTTTAGTTTTTCTCTTCTTTCTTTTTCCTTTTTGGCTAACTCAACCAAGCTTTGAGAGGAAAGGACAGTGGTAAGGAATAAAGGGAGAGAAATTCCTACGATAATTTTTTTAAAACTCATTTTTCCTTCTCTTTAAAATTTATTTTATACATCAGAACTTTTTATGTCAATCAAACGAATAACTAGCGCTCGCCAAGAATTACTGGCTCTTTCACACCTCTATTTGGCAATAAATACCGTAGGGGATTCATTATTGCCGCAAATATAAGGTAATAAAAACCCCGATATAAGTAAATACCCCTTTGAGATGATTTGGGGAATGATTTATTTCCCTTTTTTCCTCACCTAAAAAGATGACCTATCCTCACCATTTCAGTTTACCTGATTTATTCATAAATTATGCCGACACCAATATTTATTTTCATTGATATCTACTAGTTACGCTGATTTCACCTCTAGCAGAACATTCAATCGATCTCAAATGCGTTTCTTTTTATTATATGTCGGCATAATTTACCCTTCGGGCGGGCCGATTTGACGACCTGTGCTATGATAAAATTGTCATCGCGAGCGAAGCGTGGCGATCTCAAGATGATTCGCCAAAGGCATGAGATTGCCGCGTCGCTTCGCTCCTCGCAACGACGTCTGCTTCGTTACAGGGCATTTGCGGTGAAGAACCACAGCCGCATACCCTGTGCCTCGCATCCGACGACATATATTTTAAATAACATCGTCGTTGCGAGCGGAGCGTGGCAATCTGAGTAAAAAAAGGGGACAGGTTACTTTTTCTATAAGAAACAGGACAGCTCTAGGGTCAGGCCTTGCCATCGAGAAAAGATATTTTCCGCACTCTTGCCCCTGTGGCATTCCCTCGGATAAGGCCTGACGCCAAAAGGCCCATCAGAAAAAGTAGCCTGTCCCCTTTTTACTGAGCTGTCCGAATAAAAATTGTCCGCCCATCTGAGGAGATTTCTACTGCTCCATGAACATCGGTGCGGAAGACTTTGGCTCCTATCTTTTTGTATCTTTCTAAAATTTCTTGATCTGGAAAGCCGTACCTATTGCCCTCGCCTACGGAGATCACAACGATTTCGGGAGATACCCTGTCGAGAAACGCTTCGGTGCTTGAAGATGGGCTTCCGTGGTGAGGAGATTTGAGCACCTGACTCTTGATTTGTCCGGAGCTTTCTAAAATCTTTTTTTCAGCATCCATGCCGATATCGCCTGGGAGAAGAAGTGAAATTTGATTGTAGGAGAGTCTGAGCACAAGAGAGTGGTCATTGCTTATAGTGTAAACATAAGGCTCTCCTTTTTCAGGATGAAGAACTTCGATTCTCACCTTTCTTTCTTGATGGAAGTAGCCACGGAAACGCCTTTTACGAGAGACAGATGAAGAGAGCGATCCTTTGAATTCCGTGTATGGATCACTTTCCAAGGGGCTGAAAGTTTCCCAGTATTCACCTATTTTAAAATTTCTGGCAACTGCTTTTAAGCCGTTTAGATGATCGGGATGCGCATGGGTTAAAACCAGGTAATCAATTCTTTTTATTCCTTTCTCCCAAAGGAAAGGAGAAACTACTTGTTCGCCTGTATCAAAAGTTCCCTCTGGATGACCGCCTCCATCGATAAGCATTTTTTTGCGGCCGGGAAATTCAACCAATATAGACTCCCCCTGTCCGACATCGATAAAAGTGAGTTTAAGGTTTTTGGATAAGGAGGGAAAAGGATAGGATATAAGAACAGTAAAGAAGACAAGAAAAAGGACGATAAGGACCAATTTTTGGCTCCTTATTTTGGAAGGCAGGAGCAAAAGAAGCAAAAAAAGGAAATAGCCGATTATGGTGAAGAGATGGGGTGTGGGTATTCGGTAGGAAATGAAAGAGACCTTATCAAAGAGATATGAACAACTGATGAGAAGGTTTATGAAAGACTCCATACCTTTGGCGAGAAATTGGGACAGGAAAGAGCTTGCGAAGGAAAGGGGAAGGAATATATAACCGCCGGCCATGATCAGCCCTACCAGAGGTAGGGCGGCATAGTTAAGGATAAGAGAGGAGAAAGTCACCCTGTTGAAAGAGCCGGCAATAAAAGGAAAAACTCCGAGTTGGGCTGTAAGGGAGAGAACAAGGATCTCGCTGATTCTGAAAGGAAGGCGGGGGAAGTATTTAATGATCCTGGGAAAAAAGAGAATGATGGAAAAGGTGGCAGCAAAAGTAAGCTGGAAACCTACATTAAACAGGCTAAAGGGATTGAAAACAAGAAGGATAAAGGCGCTGATGGAGATCGTGTTGATGAGGTTGACATTCCTCCAGATGAGTTTCCCCAAAAGAAATGCCACAGCCATTATTGTAGCCCTCATTACAGAAGGCCTGCCTTCCACCAAGAAGGCATAAAAAACGAGAAAGATAATCACGAACAGATAAGAGAGGCGTGTGGGCACTCTCGAAAGCTTCAAAAGAGAGAAAAGAAAGAAGGAAATAATTGCAATATGAGCTCCAGAAATAGCAAAAAGATGATAAATTCCCGCCTTTTGGAGAGACCGGGTGATAGAAGGATCCATTCTTGATCTTTCACCTAAGAGGAGCGCTTCAAGAATAGCTCCCTGAGGAGAAAGTGCGCTTGTTTCAGAGGAAAAGTAATTTTCGATTTTTTGCTGCAGTTTTTGGCGAATAACAGATACTAGATGTAAGGGAGAATACTTTTTTCCGGATTCTAATCTTTCTACAAGAAGCGCGCTTTTGGAAAAGGCCCTGTTGTGGATGTTCTGGCTTTTGAGATATGCATTCAAGGAAGATGCTTTAAAGTTTCTATAGCCTCTAGAAGAAAGAAGACGGGCAGAAACCTTGATCTTATCATGGATAAAAAGGTTGAGAGAGGAGGAAGACTCTGAGGAATGAGGCACTGTGATCCTAAGATTCCCTCGGATTTTTTCCTCTTTATTCTCGTAAAAAACTTTTTTCACCTTTATGAAGAGAAAGTCCTTATCAGATCCTCGAGAGGGAGATTTGTACAAAGTGCCGTAAAAATCGGCATAATTTGAGAGCTTTAGCCTCTGAAGAGAATTTCCTTCGAAATCTCTATCGGAGAAAGAATAGAGACTTGCACCGAGAAGAAAAGTAGAGAGGAGAATAAAAAGGAAAGAGCGCCTTTCTTTTCTGAGGATAAAGAAGAGCCAGGCACAGGCGAGAGATGCCATCAAGGATAAGATCCAAGTTGGCAAGGAAAAGGAGAGAAAAGAAGATAATAAAATTCCTGATGCCAGCGATAAAGCCAGGAAGAGAAACGGAAAAAGCATCGGTTTAATGAAGACTAAGGTGAATATGATTCAAGATGGCCCTGACGCTCGAGACAATCCAAGAGAAGGTGGCACATAATTTTGATACCCAGGGTTATGCTCCCTTCATCAGGATTAAAATAAGGGTTGTGAAGGGGAGCCATGGTTTCTTGTTCGGGATTTTTAACACCCAAGAAAAAATAGAAGCCTGGAATTTCCCGGCAGTAATACGAGAAATCCTCGGCTACCATCTGGGGAGCTAGCTCTTTGACGTGCTCTTCCCCCAGGGCTTTTATAAGAGTGGGGAGCATGATTTTTGCCAATTCTGGATGGTTATATAGAGAGGGGGCGCCATTTCTATAGCTAAAGGTGTAGTCTGCTCCGAACGAATGGGTGATTCCTTTTATTATATCTTCCATCAATTGTGGAATTTTTTTCCTGTTTCTGTCACTCAGAGTCCTCACCGTCCCCTCAAGAATAACTTTTTCAGCAATAATATTAGATCTTGTCCCTCCATTGATCTTTCCGATAGTCAACACAGCAGGGTCAGTGGGATTGGTCGTGCGGCTGATAACAGATTGGAGACTTACCACTATATTAGAAGCCAGGGCAATGGAATCGATTCCCTCGTGAGGCCGAGCTCCATGAGAGCTTTTTCCTTTGATGATGATTTGAAACCAGTCTGAGCTTGCCATCATATGACCAGGGATAAAGTATGCTTTTCCCAGATCTTCAGGCCAAACGTGAAGCCCAAAAATCGCTCCAACGGAAGGCTCTTGCAGAACGCCTTCTTTTATCATCAGACTCGCCCCGCCTTCCTCGCCGGGAGGGGGCCCCTCTTCGGCAGGTTGAAAAATAAATTTGATGTTGCCTTTGATTTTGTCTTTCAGCCCAGTCAGGACCATGGCTGCGCCCAGAGCGATGGATGTATGGACATCGTGACCGCAGGCGTGCATGATTCCTGGATTTAGAGATTTAAAAGGAACATCTGTCAATTCCTGGATGGGTAAAGCATCCATATCTGCCCTTATGCCCACTGTGGCTCCTTGCTGAGAGCCGCGGAGCAAAGCCACCACACCAGTTTTGGCGACTCCTTTTTTGACTTCCAGACCTAAGGATATGAGCTTAGCACTCACGAGCTTAGCCGTTTCATACTCACGATTGCTTAGTTCTGGGTTCATGTGTAAGAAGCGTCGTATTTTTATGATTTCTCGGCTATGTTTTTGGATTTCTTTTTCTATCCGAAGTGCTGTGGTTTTATCAACTGTGAGGCCTTTTAGGGGAAAAAGAAGCAGGACAAACGAGAAGAATAAAATTTTATACCTGAGATTCCCTTGCATGGATTTATCTTAGATTTGCTGCAAGGTAATGTCAAGAAATCATATGAGAAGGATGAGGTGGCTCAGAAGGCGATTGTTTCCTTAAAAGTGCCGTAAGCCTCTTTGAGGACGGAAGATATTTCCCCGAGAGTGGCCATTGCTTTTACAGCATTCATTATATAAGGAAGAAGATTCTTTTCAGCCTCAAGCGCCTCTCTTAATGCCTGCAGCTGCTTTTGCACATGTTCTGCTGACCTTTTATCTTTTAAGAGATCGAGTTTTTTTATCTGAGCTTTTTCTAACTTTTTTGGAGGATAGTAGAGCCTAAAGTGAATTTTTTCTTCCTTATTTTTGTACTCGTTAAGACCAACGATAATCTGTTCTTTGCTTTCAATTTGTTTTTGATATTTATAGGCACTTTCTTGAATTTCCTTCTGAATAAACCCTTTTTCAATAGCGGCAAGCATTCCTCCCCATTCTTCTATTTTCTGGAGATATTCCACTACTTTTTCCTCAATCTGGTTAGTCAAGCTCTCGATAAAATAAGAGCATCCTAAAGGATCTACTGTATTAGCCACTCCACTTTCGTGGGCAATGATTTGTTGTGTCCGGAGCGCTATTTGGACCGATTCCTCGCTGGGGAGAGCCAGGGCCTCGTCCCTGGAGTTTGTGTGAAGAGATTGTGTGCCTCCCAAGATTGCGGCTAAAGCTTGAAGGGTGATCCTGATAACGTTGTTTTCAGGCTGTTGGGCTAAAAGAGCCACTCCGCTTGTCTGGGTGTGGAACCTGAATTTCCAGGAGAGAGGATTTTTCGCCTTATATTTTTCTCTCATGAGCTTGGCCCATATTCGCCTTGCGGCGCGAAACTTGGCAATCTCTTCAAAGAAGTTATTATGGGATGCCAGAAAAAAAGAAAGGCGAGGGGCGAAGGCGTCCACCTCAAGGCCTGTTTTTTGGGCAGCCTCGATATAGGTGATAGCATTAGCCAAGGTGAAAGCCAGTTCCTGAACAGCCGTAGCTCCCGCTTCTCTGATATGGTAGCCGCTGATGCTCATCGTGTTCCATTGAGGAACATTTTTTTGGCAGAAGGCAAGAATGTCTGTGATGATTTTAAGAGAAGCACGAGGAGGGTATATATAGGTTCCTCGCGCGATATATTCTTTGAGAATATCGTTTTGGATTGTCCCTGAGAGCTTGCTCCATTCAACTCCCTTCTTTTCAGCTAAGGCTAAATACATGGCGAGAATAATGGCTGCTGTGGAGTTGATTGTCATGGAAACGCTGACTTTATCGAGAGGAATGTGGTTGAAAAGTATTTCCATATCATCGAGGGAGTCGATAGCCACTCCGACTTTGCCCACTTCCCCTCTGGCCAGAGGATGATCCGAATCAAAACCCAGCTGGGTTGGAAGATCAAAAGCCACACTTAGTCCTGTCTGGCCTTGGGAGAGGAGAAAGCGGTATCTTCTGTTGGACTCTTCCGCTGTTCCAAAACCAGCATACTGGCGCATAGTCCACAGCTTTCCCCTGTACATGGTTGGATAAATTCCCCGGGTAAAAGGATATTTACCGGGATCACCCAGATCCCGGGAAGAGTTGAAGTTAGTTAGATCTTTTTCGCTGTAGATTTTTTTAATTTCAATCTGGGAGGGAGTTAAAAATTTATCTTTTCTTTCTTTATCTGAGGCCATAATCCGCTCAGACTTCTATAGTAATCTTCTCTTCATAAAGGCCTTGGCAAAAAGTTCTTTTCATGATTAAACATATGTTTTCAATACCGAATTCTGCTTCCAATCAGGAGACGTACCTGGCGAACACTTGCGAGCCTGCATAGGTTCCTTTGTCTTTTAGCTCCTCTTCTATCTCCAAGAGCCGATTGTACTTGGCCACTCTTTCGCTTCGGCTCAAAGAGCCTGTTTTTATCTGGCCGGAGTCAACGGCGACACTTAAATCTGCGATGAAAGTATCTTCGGTCTCTCCGGAACGGTGGGATATCACGGTGGAATATTCTTTCTCGTGTGCATATCTGATTGTCTCTAGTGTCTCGCTCAGGGTGCCTATTTGGTTCAACTTGATCAGGATTGAGTTTCCTATCTTCATCTCCACGCCCTTTTTGAACCTCTCCAGGTTGGTGACAAAAATATCATCACCTACAATCTGGATTCTATGGCCAAGCTCTTCTGTCATGAGAGTCCAGCCTTTCCAATCATCCTCTGCAAAGCCGTCTTCTATGGAGATAATGGGATATTTTTGAACCAAAGACTCGTAAAAATTAATCATCTCATCAGATGATCTTTTCGAACCATCCGACTTCTTAAAGAAGTATTTCTTGTCGGTGAAGAATTCAGAGGCAGCCACGTCAATAGCGAGAAAGATATCCTTGCCGGGTTTGTAGCCTGCCTTTTGGATGCTTTCGAGGATCAATTCAAGGGCTTCTTCGTTGGATTTCAGATTCGGGGCAAATCCTCCCTCGTCTCCAACGGCAGTGCTGTAATCTTTTTTTTGGAGGATTTTTTTTAGGTGATGAAAAACTTCTGCGCTCATTCTGATGGCTTCAGAGAAATTGGGGCTTCCTGTGGGAACGATCATGAACTCCTGAATATCGACGTTGTTATCGGCATGAGAGCCGCCGTTTAGGATGTTGATCAGAGGAACGGGTAGTCGATAGGTTTCTTTTTTCCCCAGGTAGCTATAAAGAGGTAAGCTCATGGCCTGTGAGGCAGCATGGGCGGTGGCCATGGAAACTGACAGGATGGCGTTAGCCCCCAATTTTTTTTTGGAGGGCGTTCCATCAAGTTGAATAAGGCGCTTATCTATCTCCTCTTGCTCAAGAGCATCTAAGCCTATAATTTGAGGCGCAATGATCTCTTTAACATTGGCGACTGCTTTAAGAACCCCTTTTCCAAAATAACGAGAGAGATTTCCATCTCTTAATTCCAACGCTTCATGCGTGCCCGTTGAAGCTCCAGAAGGAACAGCTGCCTTTCCTACCGTTCCTGAACTGAGGATAACCTCGGTGCTTATAGTAGGATTTCCCCTTGAATCTAAAATCTCTCTGGCTCTGATTGCAGTTATCGCTGTTTTTGCCATCATGGAATTAGACGGGGTTTTTATAGATGTATGGGTATTTTTGCCGAGAAAAAACTGCTTCTAAGTTGATCAAGAGAAGAGGTTATCTTTTCCCTTCTTCCTCCTTAGGAGCCTCATCTTTCTTTTTAAAGATTCCTTCCTGCTTCCTCTCAGCAAACTCTTTTAAAGTATCGAGTCCTTCAGAGGTTTTTTCTTTTACGATCTTCATTCCTCTTTCAGCCTCTTTGGCGATTTTTTCATAACTTTCTTTAGCTTTCTCTCCTGTTTTAACAGCTGTTTCCCCGATTTTCTTCCTTGTTTCTGTTCCGCTTGCAGGAGCAAAAAGGACGCCCAGGATAAAGCCTGCAGCTGACCCGATAAGAAATGAGAAGGTGATTTCAAAGAAGCTCGCACCTCTATCGTTTGACATTTTTACCTCCTTTTTTTTTTCATTTGTCGCCAACCAAATCGAAGAATGGGAAATAAATAAGGCCAGTATTTGGAGGAGGGCTTAAAGACTCTTGCAGTTAAGAGCCAGGCGATATCAGATATTCTGGCAGCAGTTGTTTTTGTGGCTTCGAGCACAGGGGTTAAATCATCTATTTTTGCGTTCACTTTTTTGTCTGTTTCCTTCAAATTCTCGATTAGATCCCTTATTTCAACCAGAGTTTCTTCACCCTCTTTGGCTGTTTTTCGAAGCTGGACAATGAGAGCGACAAGGAAAGCGACAGATACAACAATGCAAATTGTTATCACTAGAAATAAAAACTGGTTTAAGGTTAACGACATTGCAGTTATTAATAGATAAAATAAAATCTATGCTTTGTCAAATGAAAAAGAATTACCATAAGCATCTTTTTTTCCGTGATTGCAAGTAAACGATCAGGCTGGGTGTTTCGAAAACACGCGGGATTTCCCCAGCGAGGAAATCCCGCTCGGATACAGGCTTCGCTCTCCTCTTCTTATTGGAGAGATTGCTTCGTCGCTTCGCTCCTCGCAACGCCCGCTCAGCCTTTCTCACGGTTTTCTCAATCACCCAGCCTGATCAATGTTTGTGGTTTTTCCAGCCCGTCTATTTCCAGGAAAAAAAGATGCTTCCAGAGTTACCCTAGCATTTCTTTTTCCGTGATAGGGGGAGGGCTCGATAAATCAAGCCCCTCTTATTTCCAGAGGACTTTATGAATGTCCTGAAGATTGTATTTCTTTTCGATTTTTCCCAGAATTTGACTATAATTTTCTTCTTTTTTAGATTCGAGCATCTGTTCCCAATCTTTAAAAAGTGAAGAGGGGATAAACTCATGTTCTTTTTTTAGCAACCGGCTTATTCCTTTAAGAGCCTGCCAGTGTGTAATCGTTAAAAGAGCCAAGTAGCCAAAAAAAACGTTCGGTCCAGGGAGGATAACCGCCAATCCGCTGATGGGGAGAAGCAGAGCTTCTCCGCTGAGCATGAAAATGTGCTTTGTTCTTTGTTTCTGGAGGAAGAAATAAAATTTGATTTTTAGTCTTTTCTTATCCAGTCGGCCTGAGTGAAAAACCTGGATTTTCTTCTCCTCTAGTTTCAGGACTCTTCCGAAAGCCTGTTCTTGCCTGAGAACTCTTTGAGGCAAGAGCATAAGCTTCTTTTTAGCCAATTCCCAGATCTTTTTCCAGCGAGAGGACTTGACTTTGATTTGACTGAAGGTTTCAGAAGAAAAATATCTGTATTTCCGCGAGTAGTCTCGAACGAAGAAGAATTTCATGAGCGTGCTTCATTTTAACATTTCTCTGGGATAATAGACAAGATTTGCTCAGCTCTCGCAAGCATTTCCATTTCGTTATTGGGGAAGGTTTTGGGAAATAACCTGGCTCCCCTTCAGATTTTTGACGCCATTCTCAATTCGCTCTTCTCGGCGGCTCCGTAACTCGCTTCGCTCAGACATACTCGCCGCCCGACTGTGTCGGATTCCCTAGCTTGGCGAGGGCTGTATGGTGAAAAAACCGTGAGAACGGCTGAGCGGGCACGGTTTCTCTCCGAAGGAGAGGAGAGCGAAGCCTTGAGAATAAATGGGGCCAGGCCCCATTTATTCCCTGGGGCAAAAGCAACGTGTTTTAGAACCATACAGCCGGAGCCTTTCTTCAATGGTCGCCGTAGTTATTTCCCAAAACCTATACCTTAGCAATTAGCGATACCGGATATGGAGATGCTTCTTTTTTATCTTCGCTGGCTGAGAAGATAGATGAAGAACGGAGCACCCACGACTGCAGTGATGATTCCGATGGGTAGCTCGCCCTGGAGAAGAGTGCGGGCCAGAAGATCCGAGTAGAGGAGAACGATTCCACCTGTTAGAGAGGAAAAGAGGAAGAGATGCCTGTGATCAGGCCCTATGAGAATACGAATCCCATGGGGAACAATAAGGCCGACAAAGCCGATAATTCCGCTGACAGAGACAGATGAAGCAGCGAGGAACGTGGAAATAGCCAGGAAGATTTTCCTGACGCTATTAACCGGACAACCCAATGATTGGGCAACATCATCCCCCAAAACCAGGAGGTTCATATCCCTGGCTAGCCACTGAGCGATGATAAAACAAAGAAAAAAGTAAGGGGCGACAGCAGTTATTTGATTCCAATCAGAAAGAGCAAAGCTTCCCAGGAGCCAGAAAACAGCCTGCTCGAAGGAGTCTGCTTTTAGGAATATCAGAAAGGACGTTAGAGCTGAGGCAAGAGCCCCGGCGGCAATTCCTGTCAGGAGCAGAGTCTCAACCTTAAAAACACCTTTTCTTTGGGAGAGGAGATAGACAAGAGAGACAATGGCAAATCCTGAGACAAAGGCAAAAATACTCTGAAGAGAGAAACCGATGATTCGTATGTTTAGTCCAAGATAAATACAGAGGACAGCCCCGAAGGAAGCTCCAGAGGAGACGCCGACAACAAACGGACCAGCCATTGGGTTTTGGAAGTATCCTTGGAGGATTGCCCCGGAAAGCGAGAGGCTAGCTCCTACCAGGAAAGCTAAGAGTGCCCGGGAAAGCCTGAGGTCAATGAAGATTGTCCTAAATGTGCTATCGTTATTGATGATAAGATTCCATAAATCATTGAAATTCGTCTCAACAGGCCCTTCAAGAAGAGAAATCAAGAAACCCGTAACAAGAAGGATAAGAAGAACAAGGAGAAGCCTGAGTTTTTTCGTCCTTGATTTCAACGCTCTTCCTTAAAAAATTGAGGATGGAGGATTCGAGCCAGTTCTTCAAGAGCATCTATAAGGCGAGGACCTGGCCTGGCGGCAAGGTTTTCATCTAGAAAATAAATTCTGTCTGTTTCAACGGCCTTGATTCCCTTTAGATGAGCTTCATTTTTTATCCAATCTTTGACGTTAGAGAATTCTCTTTGTGATTTGGATAAGGTGATGATGACTTCAGGATTATCATGGATGAGTTGTTCGCGATTGTAGTGAAGCCATTTCCTAGGTATGTTTCCGGCAATATTCACTCCCCTGGCTTTTTCGACAAGGTCGTTAAGGAAACTCCCTTTTCCGCAGGTCCAGAGACCAGTTCCATGGATAGAGAGAAAGACTCTTGGCTCATGCTGCACATTTCGAAGTGCTGCCTGAGTTTTGTTGTATTTTTTTTTCAGAGATTCTACAAGGATTTCTGCCTTTTTTTCCTTTTGGGTGATTGTTCCTATTTTCTCGATGATGATGAATACTGTTTCAAGATTTGTTCCTATTTCTAAAACAAACAAAGGAACGTGGAGACCCCTGAGGCGCTCGATGATTCTGAGAGGATTTCCTCGAAAGCCTATGATTAAATCAGGTTTCAGGGCGATTATCTTTTCTAGATTAAGGTCAATCATCCCCCCGATTTTTTCTTTCTTCAACGCCTTCTCCGGAAAATCGCAATAGCGCGTAACTCCGACAACTTTTTCCCCTAAATCCAGATCAAAAAGAATCTCTGTGATGTTGGGAGCCAGGGAAATGATTCTTTGAGGAGGAGAAGTTAAAATATAAGGGAAATCCAGATCGTCCTTTATTATTTTCTGCTGGTCCCCAAAGAGAACAGCATTAAGCGAAAATAGCAGAAAAACTACAAGCATTTTTTTCGAGTTCACGACTTCTCCCCTTTTTTCGGGATTAAAGATATTTCAGGGAGCTTTGAGTGGATATTTTCTCTTATTTCCACATCTGCCTCGAAAACTTCTTTGATGTTCTCCTTTGTTATCAACTTTTCTGGTTCACCTAAGGCCTTAACCTTGCCCTCTTTTAGGAACATGAGTCTTTGAGAATAGGGAATAACAAGGTTAATGTTGTGCTCGGTGGAGAGGATGGTTTTGCCTTTCTCTTCTTGCAGGCGCTTAAGTATCTGATAAATCTCTACCTGGTAGCTTATGTCCAGATGGGAGCTGGGTTCATCGAGAAAAAGAAAGGGCGTATCCTGGGCTAATGCCCGAGCGATGAAGACTCTCTGGCGTTCACCACCGCTTAGATGAGCTATCTTTTTATCTTTTAGGTGGTCAATCTGGGCGAGGCTCATGACTTCCTCCACTATCCTGGAGTCTGAGGAAGAGATGTTTCCCAGACGGCCTTGATGAATGTACCTTCCCATAAGAATAGTTTCCATCACACTGAATTCAAAGGAGAAGCTGAATATCTGGGGAACATAAGCTATTTTTTTGGCGAGCTGCCGGGCTTTTAAAGAAAAGATATCTTCACCATCAACCGTGATTTGACCAGAAACATTCTTTAATAGTCCCTGGAGGGCTTTTATCAATGTGCTTTTACCTGAACCATTTCGTCCAAGAATAGAGAGGAACTCCCCATCTTTCAGAGAGAAGGAAATATTCTCCAAAACATACCCGTTTTCGTATCCTGCAGAAAGGTCTTTTACTTCGATAAGTGCCATTTTAAAAGGTAAGAAATTTAATTTTTTCGAAAGACAATGGGAAAAATATATAATTTCCCAACAATAATCAAGTCAATGCGGGATCAGACTTTCATCTAATTGGGGTCAGGTCTTGCTTTTTGCCTGTCTTAAAAATCTCATACAAACGCATTAAAATTTCATTACAAGGATGAAAGCGACACAGGTAACTCCTATCTTCAGGATGAGATTTTGCTATGCTCGCTTGCCCATTTATGAAAAGAGCGGGGCCGCTCACAGTCTAATGCATTAGTATAAATTGCGTTTGTATGAGCAAAGGCAAAAAGCAAGACCTGACCCCCTTGACTAGACCTGACCCCAACATTTTTACTATTCAAAGTTTTACTCCGCATGACCTGACTACATTATCTTGACTTTTAGGGGTAATAAATCTAATATTTATGATTGAATTTCAAAGAAAAAAAGGACAAAAAAAGAGGCTGTTTCTCTTCTGTCCTAACTCCTTAAAATAACTTAAGAAGATTAAAAAGATGAAGGAAGAGTATAATTTCCAGCAGATTGAGAAAAAATGGCAAAAGATTTGGGAAGAAAAAGAAGTTTTTCTGTCTTGTGAGGATCCCCAAAAATCAAAATATTACTGCCTCGAAATGTACCCATACCCTTCTGGAGCCATTCACATGGGCCAGGTCCGAAATTACACGATCGGGGATGTGATTTCCCGCTATAAGATAATGAAGGGCTTCAACGTGATGCATCCAATCGGATGGGATGCGCTCGGGCTGCCAGCGGAGAATGCCGCAATTACTCAGGGAGTGCATCCTCAAGAATGGACTCTTAGCAACATAGCCCATATGAGAAGTCAGTTGAAAAGAATAGGCTTCAGCTATGACTGGTCGAGAGAAGTAAACACCTGTTTACCCGAGTATTATAAATGGAACCAGTGGATTTTTCTGAAGATGCTCGAAAGGAATTTGGCTTACCGCAAGAAAAGCAAGGTTAACTGGTGCCCCCAATGCCAAACCGTGCTGGCGAACGAACAGGTAATCGGGGAGCGGTGCTGGCGGTGCGAGTCTCTCGTCAAGCTGAAAGAAATGGAGCAATGGTTCTTGAAGATTACAGATTATGCAGAAGAACTTATTTCAGGTCATGATCTTTTGGAAAAATGGCCTGAACATGTCCTTCTTATGCAAAAAAATTGGATCGGAAAGAGTACGGGAGCTTATATCACTTTTCCTGTTCCTGATACTCCCCTATCAATAGATGTATTTACCACGAGGGTTGATACAATCTATGGGGCTACATTTTTGGCGCTTTCTCCTGAACATCCGTTAAGTAAGGAGTTGATCGCTGATTCAAGACAGAGAGAAAAATTACAGAGGTGGATAGATAAGAATATAAAGAACCTCCGTTTCAGGAAGGAACCAGGAGAGGTAGAAAAGGAGGGAATCGATACAGGCAAAAAAGCCACTAATCCTTTCAGCGGTGAAGCGATTCCGGTTTGGATCTCCAATTATGTTTTGATGGAATACGGAACCGGGGCGATCATGGCTGTACCTGCCCATGATCAAAGAGATTTCGAGTTTGCTAAAAAATATTCCTTGCCAATAAAGGTTGTTATTGTTCCTGAAGGGGAATCTCCACCGGGAGAGCCGGAAGAGTCTTTTGAGGATTATGGCGTGGTTGTTAATTCCGGACCTTTCTCTGAGAAACCTTCTCTTGAAGCTATAGAGGAGATGGGCCAGCATGCGCAAGAAAAGAGATTCGGAAGAAAAAGCATACTCTATCGGATTCGGGACTGGGGCATTTCCAGGCAGCGCTATTGGGGTACCCCTATCCCAGTTATCCACTGCCAGAACTGCGGAATAGTGGGAGTTCCGTATGAAGATTTGCCAGTTGTACTCCCTCTCGATGTTGAATTAAAAGGAGAGGAAGGTTCTCCTCTTGAAAAAGTGGAAAGCTTTGTCAAGACGACATGTCCCAAATGCAAAGGAGATGCACGGAGGGAAACAGACACCATGGACACTTTTTTTGATTCATCGTGGTATTTCTTTCGTTATACCTCCCCTAGCGAAGAAAAGCTTCCTTTCAGCCCTCAAGCTGCCGATTACTGGCTTCCCGTTGATCTTTATATAGGAGGGGTGGAACATGCAATTCTTCATCTGATTTATGCTCGTTTTTTCTGCAAATATTTCAGAGATTTTGGATTAACGGTAATAAATGAGCCTTTTCCTCGCTTGCTTGCCCAGGGCATGGTTGTCAAGGACGGAGCCAAGATGTCCAAATCAAAGGGAAATGTTGTCGATCCTGACGATATAGTAGAAAAATACGGGGCAGATTCGCTGAGGCTTTTCATTCTTTTCGCTTCTCCTCCGGAAAAAGAGTTCATCTGGAACGATAAAGGGATAGATGGGGGCTACAGGTTCCTGAATCGTCTCTGGGCGACAATGCAGGAAAATCTGGATCTGTTTAAACAGAAGCCCAGTCCTCGAGAAGAGACAGGAATAGAGGAAAAAGCCAGTAAACTGAGAATAAAAATGCACCAGACGATAAGAAAAGTCAGCGATGATATTGACAAAAGATACCATTTGAATACAGCCATAAGTTCTATAATGGAGTTTTACAACCTGATCAAGAAAGAAAAGGAGACGTTGAGTCAAAGCGTTAGAGGGAAAAATCTGTTGAGGGAATCCCTGGAGAGCCTTGTTTTGCTTCTTTCACCCTTTGCCCCTCATCTTTGTGAAGAATTATGGGAAAGAATGGGTCATGAAACTTTTCTTATCCACTCTCCTTGGCCGTCTTTCGATGCGGACTTAGCTACCGAGGAGAAGGTCACCATTGTTGTTCAGGTCAGCGGCAAGCTGAGGGACAAGTTTGAGGCGGAAAGAGATTTAGTTGAGGACCAAATAAAAGAAATGGCTCTGGGCTTGAATCGAATCAAAAGTCTTGTAGGAGAGAAAAAGGTCAAAAAAATAATTTATATCAAGAACAAACTGGTTAACATAGTATTGTAAATGTTTTTTCTGAGCCTGTTATGAAAAGAATATTTTTGCTTTTTCTCGTATGCTTTTTCTTTCTCCATTGTGGTTACCATCTTCGGGGGACAGGGAGCTTCCTCCCTCCCCATATAAAGAGAATGAACATTCCCATGTTCAAAAACTTAACCACACGCTTTGAGCTGGACTTGAAGTTGACCCAAAGCGTCATTGATGAGATTGTAGCTAGAGGAAAAGTAGAGATCACCGGAAATATGGAGTCCGCAGATGCTGTCTTAATAGGGGAAATCATCGGCTTCCGTGTCATCCCTATAGCTTTTTCTAAAGAGGCGACGGCTGACCGGTACAACATCACTGTTGTGGCCAAGATTATCCTGAAAGATCTGGTTAATCAGAAAATCATCTTTTCCAATCCAAATTTTCAATATGTGGAAGAATACGAGGTACCAGAAGGGGTAGATTTTGAGACCGTTGAATCAGAAGCTTTGGACAAGGTCGGTGTCAAATTCGCTAGAAGTTTAGTGAGCACGATTTTAGAAGGATTTTAGGAGAGTGGCAAGTTTCCAGGGTAAAGGAATAAAAGAAGAGACTCTTATCCCCTGTTATTTTTTTTATGGAGATGAGACTTTTCTTGCCTGGGAATTTGTTAACGAACTCAAAGAAGCCCTGATTTCTCCCGAAATTCAGGATTACAGTGTGGAGAGATTCAACCTTGATGATAACTCATGGGCGGAAATCATCGATTCGGCCAGAGCACTTCCTATCTTTATCTCACCATGTCGAATAATTGTCGTCGAAGTTCCTAAAGGTAAGAAGGAAAGCCTTTCCTCCAGCGAGAAATCAATATTGAAGGACTATTTTTCCTCTCCCCCTTCGAAGACCGTCATCGTCATCGTTTTCTCCGGGAAAATAAAAAAAAATACCTCCCTCTTCAAATTTTTTTCGTCCCTTTCTTCAGCAATGGTTAACTTAAAAGAGTTAAGATATTTAAAAGAGGAAGCTCTTTTTGCCTGGATGGATAAAAAATTTATTTCTCAGGGAAAGACAGCGGCTCGTGAAGCGAAAATAAAACTCCAGGAGCTCACCGGGAATGACTTGAGAAGGGTGAGCAGTGAGATAGAGAAACTTATAACATACGTAGGCGAAAAAAAGGTGATCGAATTGGATGACGTCAACCAGGTTTGCGGCTGGGTTAAGGTTTTTTTTGAGTGGGAAATTGCTGATAGCCTGGAAAAGGTTGATTTTGAACGGAGTCTTATCGTTTTGAATAACTTGTTCAAAGAAGGAGTGAAGCCTGAATATATCCTAGGTTCAATGGCCAAGTTTTTTCGTGATATTTTTCTGGCCAAGCTCTTGCTTAAAGAGAAAAGTCTGGATAGGAAGGCGATTTTCAAGGAATTGAGGCCCCATATCCATGAAAAATTTGGAAACTTTTATGCGGCTAAATTCAGGGAATTTTTCTCTTTGGTTGAAAAATTTTCCATGAGAGATTTGAATCGAGCTTTGGCTGAGCTTGAAGAGGTGGATTTAAAGCTGAAGACAACCTCTCTCACTCCTCAGACACTTCTAGAAAGCTTCCTGTTTGATTATTGTAGTCCTCGAAAGAAAGAAAGAATCACTTGGAGGGAGCAGAGGGATTAATCATTTCAACCTGCTGGCTCAATCTTGACTTGTGTCTGTTTCCTTTGTTTTCATGAATCGTCCCTTTTTTGATTGATTTATCAATGAGGGAGAAAGTGAGAGGGAGAAGCTTCTGGGCTGTTTCCTGGTCCTTATTTTTAATGGCATCATTTAATTTTTTTATCTGACTACGGAGAGCAGATTTGTTTCTTTTGTTTATAGCATTCCTGCGCAGGCTGCGTTTCCACTGTTGTATTGCTGATTTATGAATGGCCATTTCTCTCTCTTTTTTGGAAATGGTATGATAAGATATCTCTATTCCAAAGTCAACCTCTGGGAAGGAAAGTATTTCTTTTTCATGATGGAAGACAAAATGATTTATCAGGCTGGATGTCTCGAAAACACGCCCAAAAAAAAGGAGCAGGCTATTTTTTCTGGAAGAAAGGTCAGAAAAAGTAGCCTGTCCCCTTTTTTAAGGAAATGATGAAGCAAAAGGACCGAAATCGAAGATTGCTGAAGTCGACTTTTGCCGTGGCCGCGCCGACCCTGCTGAGCAGAATACTTGGTTATATCAGAGATATGATCCAGGCATATTACCTGGGGACAGGCAAAAATGCCGATGCCTTTTACATCGCCTATATCATCCCCAATTTGCTCAGAAGATTGACAGGCGAAGGGGCGATGACGGCGGCTTTTATCCCCGTTTTTACTCAGGCAAGAAAAGAAAAATCGAAAGAGGAGCTCTGGAAATTTGCCAATGCCTTCTTTTTTAATTTGACCCTTGTTATGGCTGCTCTTGCAGTCTTGGGTATCGTCTTTTCTCCTCTTTTGGTTAAAATTATAGCCCCTGGTTTTGGGGCTGTCGAAGGGAAGTGGGAGCTGACAATTTTTCTTACTCGAATAATGTTTCCCTACATATTTTTAATCAGTTTAGCCGCGCTAGCCATGGCTATCCTGAATTCTTTCCATAAATTTTTTGTTCCTGCCTTTACTCCTGTCCTTTTCAACCTGGCGATAATCTGCATCGCGGTTCTTTTTGCCAGAAAGGCGGAAGAGCCGGCTCTTGTTTTTGCGGTTGGGGTTGTTCTCGGAGGCGTTTTTCAGCTTGCATTCCAGCTTCCTTATCTCTGGCGAAGGGGAATGCGGTTCAAATTAAGTCTTTCTTTTTCCCATCCTGCCGTTCGTAAGGTGGCCAAGCTTATGATTCCGGGCATATTTGGCGCTGGGATTATTCAGATAAACCTTGCTATAAGCCGGATTATTGCCTCTGTTTTAGAGGAAGGAAGCGTGTCCTCTCTTTACTATGCAACAAGAGTACAGGAGCTTACCCTGGGAATCTTTTCGATAGCCCTTTCCATTGCCCTCCTTCCTACCCTATCCGAATTGACTGCCCATCGCGATATTCTGGGTATGAAAAGAACTCTTATCTTCTCTTTTAAGCTGGTATTTTTTGTTACTATCCCGGCTATGGTTGGGCTGCTTGTTTTGAGCCGCCCCATCATTCAAGTTCTTTTTCAAAGGGGTGTCTTTGATGAACAATCAACAGCCATCAGTGCTTCATGCCTGTTCTTTTTTTCCTTTGGGCTTCCTTTTATCTCAGGAGTAAAAATTTTGGCCTCTGCCTTTCATTCCCTTAAAGACACTAAAACCCCTGTTATTATCGCTTTTTTTGTGATGATAAGCTATATTTCGCTCTCCTGGATTTTAATGAGGCCACTTCGGGTGGGAGGCCTAGCCTTGGCGCTCTCCATCTCTTCTATCCTGAATTTCTTTCTTCTTTTTGTCTCGCTGGATAGAAAGATCGGGAAGATAGAGCGGAAAGGATTTTCAGCATCAGCCTTGAAGTCTTCTTTTTCGGCAGCTGTGATGGGACTGGCTGTCCGGTTTTTTATGAATTATTTTGACTTCCAGCGCCTCGTATTCTCGGAACAGCTCGGAGTTTTGCTCTCGGCTATTTTCATCGGAATAACCATTTATCTCTTGATGAATATGCTTTTTAACCATGAAGAATTAAGAAGCCTAAGAGATGTCTTATCTCGCGAGAGAATTTTGAAGGAATGAGAGGAAGATGATGAAGATTGTCTTGCAGAGAGTCAAACAGGCTTCGGTTGAAGTTCAGGGAAGGACGACAGGAGAAATAGAGCGGGGAATTTGCCTCCTTGTCGGCATTGAAAAAGGAGACTCAGAGGATGATGCTCAATATCTGGCCAAAAAAGTGGTGGAGCTTCGGATTTTCCCGGATAAGGAAGGAAAAATGAACCTTTCCTTGCCAGAGACTCGAGGAGAAGTGCTCGCAGTCTCTCAGTTCACTCTCGCTGGCTCAGTGCAGAAAGGAAGGAGGCCCAGTTTCGACAGAGCTGAGTTGCCAGAAAGGGCGGAGGAGCTTTTTCGTTATTTTGTTGATCTAATAAAGCAGAGAGGTATTAAGATCGAAACAGGAATTTTTGGGGCTCTGATGGATGTCCATTTGGTCAATGATGGCCCTGTTACTTTTATTCTTGAAAAGAAAAAATCTTATGAGGATTAGATTTTAAGGTAGATGCAAGATTTTTGTTTTAGACCATATCCAGGATATGGCCCATTTTTTCTTTCTTGGTCTTCAGGTATTTGAGGTTTACCTTGTTAGGAGGAATTTCGATAGGCACCCTTTCCACAATTTCTAACCCATATCCTGAAAGCCCGATGAATTTTCGAGGGTTATTGGTTATAAGACGGAGCCTGTTGACTCCAAGGGAAACCAGGACTTGAGCTCCTAGCCCATAGTCCCTTTGGTCAGTCTTGAAACCCAGTTTTAGGTTGGCTTCAACTGTATCTATTCCCTGTTCCTGGATCGCGTAGGCTTTAATTTTGTTGGCGAGGCCGATACCTCTTCCCTCATGATTGAGGATGTAAAGGATGACTCCTTTTCCTTCTTCGTTGATCATTTCCATGGATCGGTGAAGTTGATCTCCACAGTCGCAGCGAGCTGAACCAAAGGTGTCTCCAGTCAAACACTGAGAGTGAGCACGGACAAGTGTAGGTTCATCCTTTTTTATATCTCCCTTAACCAGGGCTATATGGTGTTCCTTATGGATGCTATCTTCAAAAACCATCACCTTGAAGTGCCCAAACTTCGTTGGCAAATCGGCTTCTTCTATTTTCTTAACAAGTCTTTCATGCCTCATCCTGTATTTTATGAGATCAGCGATAGTCAGGATGGGAATATCATGAACCTGACTAAATTCCTCAAGTTGAGGCATCCTGGCCATTGTTCCGTCTTCGTTCATGACTTCGCAGATGACGCCTGCAAGCCTTAATCCAGCCAGACGAGCGATGTCCAGTGCTGCCTCAGTCTGACCCGCTCTTTCCAGAACGCCGCCTTCCTGAGCTTGAAGGGGAAAAATATGCCCAGGTCGAGTTAGGTCAGCTGGGCGAGTTTTGGGGTTCATGGCAATCAAGACTGTTTTGGCCCGGTCATAGGCTGAAATACCCGTCGTGACTCCCTTTTTAGCATCTATGGAAACGGTAAAGGCTGTTTGGAAGGGAGCTGTGTTATCTCGAACCATTAAAGGGATATCGAGTTTCCTTAGCCTTTTTTCTGTCAGGGGCATACAGATAAGACCCCGCCCGTGTTTGGTCATGAAATTGATGACTTCTGGAGTTACCTTTTCAGCAGCAACCATAAGGTCGCCTTCATTCTCCCTGTCTTCATCATCGACGATAATGATGAGCTTTCCCGCCTTTACTGTTTTTAGAGCTTGTTCTACTGAAACAGCTTGTGATTTCCTTTTCATCTTATATTCACTCTCTTTTCCTGTTGTTCTATCGCTTGTCTTTACTTATCCAATTATACACGTATTTTCCGATCATGTCACACTCTACGTTGACCGCATCTCCTCTTTTTAAGTTACCTAGATTAGAATTTTTTAATGTGATGGGGATAAGCTCAACATCGAACGAAGAGGAACTTAAACGAGCTATGGTCAAGCTAACTCCGTTCAAGGCTACTGAACCTTCAGGGATGAAATATGGCCTGAGCTCTGGAGGGAAGGAGACTTTCAGTCTTTTTCCTGGTTTTTTCTGCGAAATCAGGAGAACCTTTCCTCGGGAGTCGACATGACCTGTGATGATGTGGCCACTTAAGGGAGAAGAAAGGGTAAGAGGTTGCTCAAGATTGAGCATTTCACCCTGTCTAAGTGAGCCCAGGTTGGTTTTTTGAATGGTTTCCTGAGAGAGATTAAAGAAAAGGGCTTTATTCTCTTTTTTGATGAGGCTCAAGCAGACCCCGTTCACAGCCAGGCTTTCGCCGATCTCAATTTGAGCAATGATGGAGGGAGCCTCGACAGCTATTTCTTGTTTTCCTTGGCGGTATCCTTTGAATAAACCTGTATGATGAATGATTCCTGTAAACATTAGAGATATCCCTCCATGATGATGTCTTCATCAATTTGAAAAGAGTTTGTTCTCTTCAAATGCAAAGAATTTTTAATGAATTCTGCTCCTTCTCCTTGGAGAAGAGACGGTGCTTGCTTTCCCCCGATCAATTTGGGAGAGATGGATATAAATATTTTATCTACCAGCCTCTCTTCGAGCATTGATGTCAGCACTCGGCTGCCGCCTTCCACCAGCACGCTCGACATCTCATTCTTTCCCAGCCAGGATAGAACTTCCTTTAAGTCCAAAGTTTGTGAAGAAAGAGAGATGACCTCTACTCCCTTTTTGCGCAAAGTGTCGGCTTTCTTTTGGGAGGCTTTCTTAAGAGAAAAGACAATAATTTTTCCCTGATAGAGGGTTGAGAGAATTTTAGCCCCTAAAGGAAAGCGAAGATGGGAGTCGAGGATTACGCGCACTATTTTCTTTCCCTTCCAATTAGGATGGCGCACAGTAAGCAGGGGATCGTCCTTGATAAGCGTGTTTATACCAACCATAAGCACATCATACTCTCCTCTTAAAAGATGAAAATATTCTCTTGTTTGTTGAGAAGAGATCCATCGGGACGAAAATTTCCTGGTGGCAATTTTCCCATCGAGGCTGATGGCAGCTTTAGCGGTGACAAAAGGGATTTTTTTTGTGATGTATTTTAAGTATACTTCATTCAGCCGTCTGTTTTTCTCCTCGAGAAGACCCGAAGAGACTTCTATTCCAGCCTGCTTTATTTTTTTAAATCCCTTTTTAAAAACAATGGGATTTGGATCGAGAGCGGAGATAATCACTCTTTTCAGGCGGGCCTGAAGTATTGCTTCCGTACAAGGAGGCGTTTTTCCCCAGTGAACACAGGGTTCAAGAGTGATGTAAGCAGTGCTGTTTCGGGAAAGAGGGCCTGCTCTCTGGAGAGCTAGAGCTTCAGCATGGAGTTGGCCAGGCTTTACATGATAACCATGGCCTACGATCACATCTTTGTGCACGATCACTGTGCCTACGTAGGGATTTGGGCTTGCCCATCCTTTAGCTTTTTCAGCTAAGGCATAGGCCATCTGGAGGTAGAAAATATCTTTAAGGTTTTTCATGAAAGAAGGGCTCTCGCAAAATCCTGGGGAGAGAAGTAAAGCATGTCCTTTTCATTTTCCCCGATACCGATGAATTTAATCGGGAGCTTCAATTCGTCTACTATGCTGATAACACTTCCTCCTTTGGCTGTTCCATCCAGTTTAGTGAGGAAAATTCCGGTTAAACCCGAAAACTTAAGAAATTCTTTGGCTTGAATCAGAGCGTTTTGGCCTATACTGGCATCCAAAGCGAGCAATATCTCATGGGGAGCTCCTTCGATTTCTCTTGAGATGATACGTTTAATCTTTTCTAGCTCCTTCATTAAATTGGTGTTGGTGTGTATTCTTCCGGCAGTATCCACAAGAAGAAGCTGTAAGGAGCGGGCCTTTAAGGATTGAATGGAGTCGTAAACGACAGAAGCAGGGTCAGATCCGTACTGGCCTTGTATTATAGGAACATTTAATTTTTTCCCCCATAATGCTAACTGTTCCTGGGCAGCTGCCCTGAATGTGTCAGCCGCCACCATCAATACATTCTTTCCTTCCTTTGTAAAACGATAAGCTAGCTTAGCCAAGGAGGTTGTCTTTCCCCCACCGTTTACTCCTACCATCATGATAACAGAATGAGAGTGATCAAGGTTGAAATCGGAGGAGAATTGGGCGAGAGTATTGATGATCTCCTCCTCTAATATTTTCTTAATTGTCTCGAAAGAATCGCTTTTTTTGCTTTTTTCCCTAATAGAATGAATAATTCTTTCAGTAGAATGGATTCCAATATCAGCCAGAACCATGGATTCGGCGAGCTTATCAAGAATTTCTTCTCTGTCTTTGTTACTCTGTAGAAGTTCTTCGAACCTTTCTTTAAAGGTTTCTCGCGTTTCCGCCAGTTTTTCTTTTAAATTTCCGATCACAGCACAATTATTATATTTTTCGAGGTTTTTAAAGTCAATTCACATTGAGGGAGTAAGTATTTATAATTTTGTTATTAGAAAAGGTTTTGGTAAATAGCCTCGCTCCCTTCTTGTGTGGGGTCAGGTCTTGCTTTTTGCTTTTATTCATACAAACGCAATTTATACTAATGCATTACGTCACGGGGCGGCCCCGCTCTTTTTATAAATGTAGTATGGGGAACATCCCCGATAATCCCCGATAAAAAAGTAGCCTGTCCCCTTTTTTTATGTTAAATTTAAGAGCTTATGATCGAAACTATTTGGGTGCTAAATCCTTACCGGGAGGAAGCGAAGACTCTTTCTGCTGAGCTTGGTATTCCTTCAGAAATTGCTCAGATATTAGTTAACCGGAATTTGTGCGATGCAGAATCTGCTGGCAAATTTCTTTTCGGGACTTTGGAAGGCCTTCATGATCCTTATTTGATGAGAGACATGAAGAAGGCAGTGGAGAGAGTCAGACAGGCGATTTCCCGGAGGGAGAAAATATTGATTTTTGGCGATTACGATGTGGATGGTATTCTTTCTGTCGTTATCCTCTCCAAAGCCCTGGAATCCTTAGGAGCAGACGTGGATTACTTCATCCCTGAGAGATTGAAGGAAGGATACGGGATTAAAGAGGAGCATATTGAAATTGTCCTTGAAAGAAAAGCTAGCTTAGTAATCAGTGTTGACTGCGGGATAAAAGCGACGCAGTTTACGAAAAGAGCTAAAGAGGCAGGGGTTGATATCATCATAACTGACCATCATCTGCCGGGAGATATCCTTCCTGAAGCTAAGGCGATCCTCAACCCTGTACTTAACGACTCCGGATATCCTGATAGGAGGTTAGCCGGAATTGGGGTGGTCTTCAAGCTGATCCAGGCTCTTTTTGAAAAGAAAGGGAAGTCTTCTTCTCTTCCCCATTATATGAAGATGGTCTCAATAGGAACAATAGCCGATGTTGCAGAATTGAAAGGTGAAAACAGGCTTTTTGTTAAGTTCGGACTAAAGGGGCTGGAAAAGGTTGCAAATATTGGATTATTAAGTCTGATGAAAGCCTGCGGTTTGAGTGGAAGAAAAGTCTCAGCGGGAGATGTCGGGTTCAGGATTGGGCCGAGGATTAACGCTGCTGGAAGAATGGGGATGACTGATTTAGCTGTTAGGCTATTTTTTACGGATTCTCTTCCAGAGTCGGTTGAACTTGTAGGCCATCTTGATAAGCTGAATTCCCTGAGGCAGAAAACACAGCAGAAAAATTATGAACAGGCCTTGAGGAAAATCAGGAAAAGAACTCTTGATAAACGCTACAAATTTCTGATACTGGGCTCCGAGGAATGGCACCGTGGAGTGAGCGGTATTGTTGCCTCAAAACTTAAAGATTTTTTTCATCGGCCTGTTTTGATCTTTGCCTATGAAGATGGAAAGGCATATGGCTCAGGGAGAAGCATCAATGAATTTCCCCTTATTGCGTGCATGGATGAATGTAAAGATATGTTCCTGAATTATGGAGGACATTCAATGGCCGTTGGTTGTGTGATTGCCCAAGAAAATCTGATACCTTTTAAAAAGGCGGCAAACGCCTATGCCGGCTCGAGAATAACTGATGAGCATTTAAAAAGAAAAATATACATAGACTCGAAGATAGATTTTCCTGATATAAGCTCTGGTTTCATCGAGAATTTTTATCTCCTTTCTCCATTTGGAGTTGGAAATCCCAAGCCAATTTTCATGACTGAAAAAGCAGAAGTCGTGAGGGAACCCCAGAAAATTAAGGGAAAGCACGCCAAGCTTTTGGTAAGGCAGAAAGGAAGGATTTTTGAAGCTCTGGGGTGGAATAGGGGTGAATGGGCCCAGAGCATCCAGAAAGGCGATAAAATCGATTTGGCTTATTCTTTTCAATTTTCCAAATACATGGGGGAAGAAAAGCTCAGCCTTTCTCTTGAAGACATAAAAACATAGGGGAAAGGGTTGAAGGAAAAAACATGAATTTCCCGAAGATCATGAGAGCCGGGATAATAATTCTATTTATAGTACTTCTGGCCATAATTGTAAGATATTTTATGATTCGCTCGCTTGGAAAACCTCAGGTCCCCCTGAAAACTGATGATCTAACTCAACAGAAAATAGAGAAGAAAGATAAGATTGTCCATTTCGAAATCAAAGGAGGAGAGGAAAGTGTCCGGTTCAAGGCAGATAAGCATTATGTTGGTGAAGATAAGAATTATCACGCAGAGGGGAATGTAGAAATTATTTTTCTGAAGAAAAGAGAAGGCAAAGATGTTTTCATCTACGGCAATGAAGTTGTCTATGACAAAGACTGGAATCATTTTGTATTATCTGGCCAGGGAAAAGTTAAATACAAGGATTTGGTGATTGAATCAGTTTCGCTGTATTATGACAATACAAAGGAACTTTTCAGCACCGAAAGTGGGGTCAGTTTTTCCTCAGAGGGCTTCAGCGGGACTGCCCAGAAGTTGGACTATTTGATGGAGCAAGAAAAGCTACATCTCCAAGAGAACGTCCATCTCCGCCTAAGGCCTAATCTTGAAACATCCTTCCCCCTTATTGTTCAAGGGAAAACGTTGGAATACAGCCGAAAAAGTAGACAAGGTATGATGGATGGAGGAGTGCGTCTTTTTCATGGAGAGAGCCGTGCCACAGCTTCGAATTTAAGGTTTGATTTGTCAGCAGATGAAGAAAACATCAGAACTTTGGTTCTAAAAGGCAAAGCCAAAGCTTTTATTAGAGAAGAGGAGAAGAAAAATATTTCTTCATCGAGGCGGTCTTCTCCTTTTTCTCAAAGTGCTATGCGCGAGGTCGAAGCAGAGGAGATAGAACTTAGAGCCTTTGCCGGCTTTCAGAAGGTTCAGTCCGTAGAAGCGAGCGGGAGTTGCTCCTTTAAATTTGTATCTTCCTCAGGGAGTTTTACCCATATTTTGGCAGAATCTGTAAAATTTTTATTCGATCAAGAAGGAGAGCTAAAAGAATTTCAGGCGTTGAAAAAGGCGAGGATGATCGACCAGGAAGAAAACTCAGAAGAAAGGAGGTTTATTGAAGGAGATGCCCTAATCATAAAGGACAAAACAGATGTTCTCCGAGTGAAGGGAAAAGGTCCATATGAAGCGCGCGTAGCTTCTTCAGACAGCGAGATTTTTGCCGAGGAGATATCCATTTTCCTTGATAACAATAACCTAGAGGTGAAAAGGGGGGTCAAGGTTATTCTGAATTCAAAAAAAGGAGAAAAGAAGCGCATAGGCCTCTTTTCCAAAGAATTCCCTGTTCTTATAAATGCAAAGGAGATGAGATATTTCGACGAGCAAAAGCGTTTTCTTTTTAATGGCGATATAAAAGCATGGCAGGAGAAGAGAATATTGCTTGCAGAGGAGATCGTGCTTTATGAAGAGACGGGAAAAATTCTTTCCACAGGAGGGGTAAAATCCATCTTTCCTCATAAGCCAAAAGATGAAGAAAAAGAGGAAAGAGTGGAAATTTCTTCCGATAAAATGACTTACCAGCCTGAGCAGAATCTTATTTTCTACGAAAAAAGAAGTACCTTAAAGGTTAAGGACATTGACGTTCGAGCCCAATCCGTTTCAGTCTATCTGAGCGAGGAGGAAGGAGCCATGGAGAAGATAATCGCCCGCGGGAATGTTGTCGTTGTTCAAAATCTTGGAGAAGGAAGGGGAGAAGAAGCGATATACGACCCGGATAAGGAGTCTGTTGTCCTTTTGGGAAACCCGGTCCTGATAGATAAAGATAGGGGGATAACGAGGGGAGACAAATTGACTTTTTACCTGGCCGATGATAGAATCCTTGTTGAAAATAAGGCTAAAGAAAGGTCGGCAACAGTAATAAAACGTGAGAAATGAAAGACTCTCTAGAAGCGATAAAACTGGAAAAAAGCTATCAAAAGAAAAAAGTCGTAGATAATGTCTCTCTTAGCGTTAAAAAAGGAGAGGTCGTTGGGCTTTTGGGGCCCAATGGAGCAGGAAAAACGACAACCTTTTCTCTAATACTCGGTCTCATTCCTAAAGATTCAGGGCGAATTTACCTGGATGAAGAAGATATTACGGATCTTCCTATGTATGCCAGGGCCAGAAAAGGATTGTGTCTTCTTCCACAGGAAGCATCTGCTTTCAGGAGACTGAGTGTCGAGGACAATCTGTTGTCAATAATGGAGACGAAGCGGAATGTCCAATCAAAGGGAGATAGCGATCTGGCCGGGATTCTTAAAGAGTTTGGGCTTGATAAGCTTCGAAAAGCCAAAGCTTATACATTATCAGGGGGAGAAAGAAGAAGGCTTGAAATTGCTAGAGCCTTGATCACAACTCCTGAATTTATCCTTCTGGATGAGCCTTTTACTGGCATCGATCCTTTAGCCATCCTTGACTTACAGGAAATCATCCTGGGCCTTAAAAATAGAAGAATAGGGATTCTTTTAACAGACCACAGCGTTAGGGAAGCATTAAAAATTACGGATAGAGCTTATATCATCGATAAAGGAAGGATCTTAATGGAAGGGACTCCCCAGGAATTGGTTTTTTCTGAAGAGGTAAAGAAAAGTTATTTAGGAGAAGATTTTCATCTTTCTTGATTTTATGGATTAAGATCGATTCGGTTATAATCATGGTTATGAAACTACGGCTGGATCAAAGACAAGTTCAAAAATTAATTCTTGCTCCTGCTCTTCAGCAGGCTATTAAACTCCTCCCCTTAACTAATTTAGAGCTTATTGAAATCATTGACACCGAGCTTTCCGAGAATCCCATGCTCGAGTCTGAGGAGGAAACGAGAGAAAAAACACCAGGAGAAGAGGCCGAAGAAGGAGAGAAAGATAGAGAAGAAAAGGGAAAGGAGCAAGAGGAGAAAGCAGAAGATTTAGAGTCTGAGGGAGTCAGGGAGGCCCAAAAAGAGGACGAAGACTCAGAATTTGAAGCTTACTTTCAAGAATATTTTGATGATAGATTTCGTTACTTTTCCTTGGAGAAAAAGGAAGCACTTTCTCTAGAAAATATCGTTTCTAAAAGCTCTTCTCTTTGGGATCATCTCGATTGGCAAGCGAATCTGACATTTTTTGATAAAAAAGATAAAGAAATTGCCCAGTATATTATCGGGAATATAAATGAAGATGGCTATCTAACTACTTCTGTGGAAGAAATAGCAAAAACATGCAAGACTTCTGTGGAGAAGGTAAATGAGATCAGAGAGAAAATCAAAGAATTTGATCCTGTTAGTGTAGGGAGCCTAACCCTCAAGGAAGCGCTCTTGGCTCAAATTGAATATCTTCAAATCAAGGATGAGATAGCTTGTGCAATCATTAACGATCATCTTCATCTTGTGGAAAAATCAGATTATTCTCATCTGGCAAAGGTGCTTGGTATTCCTCTCTCAGCAGTAAAGTATCATATGGAAATTATCAAGGGTTTGGATCCAACGCCCGGAATAAAATACAGTCAGGAGAGAACGCTTTTTGTTGTTCCAGATATTACTGTTACCAAGGAAGATGGTAAGCTTAATATCGTGCTAAATAACGAAAGCTTGCCTCGGTTGAGAATTAGCAGCTACTATAAAAAGCTTCTGGCTCAAGCTTCAAAAGATAATCCTGACACATACATGTTCTTGAAGGATAATATGAAAAAAGCATTTTGGTTTTTGCGAAGCCTGGACCAAAGGAATCAAACGGTTTTTAAAGTGGCAAAATACATCGTGGAGAAACAAAAAAATTTTATCGAGAAGGGGATTGAACACATTAAGCCTTTAACTTTAATTGAGCTGGCCCAAGAGATTGGCGTCCATGAGTCTACTGTGGGACGAGTGGTCGCCAACAAATACATCATGACACCTCGAGGTGTCTTTTCGCTAAAGTATTTTTTCCACAAGTCCCTCTCGGGAGATTTTGGCGAAGAAATTTCTTCCTTAAGGATCAAGGAGAGGATTAAAAAACTTATAGAAAGTGAAGATAAAGGAGATTCGTTAAGTGATATTGAAATAGGAGAAGTACTAGCCAGGGAAAACTTAAAAATTGCTCGCCGGACTGTGGCCAAATACAGGAAGCAACTCCGGATACAACCGTCCCACATAAGGAAAAGAAAGTTCGAGATGGAGGAAGCTTAATGAGTGTAAATTTCACAGCGCGACACACAAGCATAACTCCTGAAATAAAACGGTACTGTGAAAAAAGACTTAAATCTTTTGCGAGGGTTTTGGGAAATAAGATAGATGCTGACCTTATTCTCTCTGTTGAGAAATACAGACATAAAGTCGAGATCAATGTGAAAACCAAAGGGGCGGCTTTAAATGCTGTGGAAGAGACGCATGATATGCTTAGTTCCCTTGGCTTGGCTTTTGACAACATAGAGAAGAGAGTCAAAAAAGAGAAGGAAAAATTAAGAGAAAGGAAAAGAAGAAAATATAGAGAAAGAGAAGCTTTTTCTCTTCCCATCGAACCAGAAGAGAAGCAAAGGAGAGTTATCAGCAGTCAGGACTATTCCCTGAAGCCCATGTCTGTTGAGGAAGCCTTTCTTCAATTTGATCTGAACAAGAAAGAAATATTTGTTTTTCGAAAATTAGGCTCAGAGAAATGGGCTGTAATATACCGAAGAAAAGACGGAAATTATGGCTTGGTGGAGCCTGAATGAATTTTGATAAGTGAGAGATAGAATTGAAGCTACATGATTTATTGACGTGGGATATGATTATCCCTGAGTTGGAATCCGAGAATATGGAAGGTATTCTCAGAGAGATGGCCAGATTTTTAAAAAAGAAAAACAAAGTTTCTAAAGAAAAGGAACTGTACGAAAAGCTCGTTCAAAGAGAGAAACTAGGGAGCACGGCTATTGGAGAGGGTGTTGCCATTCCCCACTGCAAGATAAAAAGAGTGAAAAATCCAGTCGTTATGCTGGCCATTTCGAAGAAAAATGTGGATTTTTGTTCCTTAGATGGAAAGCCTTCTCATATTTTTTTTCTGGTCGTATCTTCTCCAGATAATCCAAGCATGAACCTTCAAATTTTAGCAGCCATAGCTCACCTTGTCCGGAAGTCAAGCTCTTTGGCAAAGAAAATTCTTAAAGCCAAAAATACCAGTGCCGTCTTGGATGTTATCAGAGAAGAAGAAGAGAAACTAAATGGATAACAATCTCGATGTCAAAGAGTTTTTCGAGAGAACAAAGGATTTACTGAAGCTGAGACCGGCATTTAAAAAAATTGATTTTTCCAGAAAAGTGGGGGGGAAAGGCAGTGTATCCGTTCAGGTCTGGGGAAAAAAAGAAATTCAAGATTTTGAAAAACTTTCTTCCAAGGAGAGGAAGGACTTTATAAGGAAAAGATTCAAGGAACGCCCGTCTTGTGTTATTCTTGCCGATAATCTTTCCTTTTCTCCGGAAATTGAGGAAGAGGCGAAAGAAAAAAGATTGGCACTTTTTCGCTCTATGCTCTCTCAAAAAATGTGTCGGCAAAGAATGAAGAACTTTCTTTTTCATCTTTCGCCTGACCAAGTCACAATTTCTGGAGGGTTGCTCCAAATTTCTGGCTTGGGAGTTCTTATTGTGGGGGATAGCTGCATCGGAAAGAGCGAAAGCGCTTTAGTGCTCATCTCTAGAGGTCATCGTTTTGTTTGTGATGATGTAGTGCACGTTAAGAGAGAAAATGGCAGTAGGTTAGTAGGAAGAGCTCCCCCAATCTCATGCAATTTTATGGAAATAAGAGGTTTAGGAATAATCAATATTAAAGAGATTTTTGGATCCAAAGCTGTCATGAAGCGATCAGCAATTGACTTGGTTATCAAACTGGAAAAAAGGCAGCGAGAAAAAGAGGGCGACCGCCTTGGCCTAGAGACCCCTGAAGATTACAAAATTTTAGGGGTGAAGATCCCTCAGATAAATATTCCTGTGGCTCCTGGCAGGAACATAGCAACCTTGATAGAGGTTGCTTGTAAGGTCTATATTTTAAAAGAAAAAGGTTACCATGCACCCCAGGACATGGTCCGGAAGCTCAATCGTGCCCTCTCCCCTCGTTGAAGCTAATAGAGGAAAAAAAGTGAAAGACGATAGATTTCTTATTATCACAGGATTATCCGGATCAGGGAAGACTGTAGTCAGTCGGTTTCTCGAGGACATTGGGTATTACTGTATAGACAATTTGCCTTCCAAGCTTATTCCCAATTTAGTTGAATTCTGGACAAAAAAAGAGGTCGAAATAGAAAGAATCGCTCTTGTAGTGGATATAAGGGAAGCTGGATTTTCCAAAAAATTTCCAGAGGTTTTGAAGACTATTAGAAAGAAAATATCCCCTCGCCTGATCTTTCTCGAAGCTTCAGACGAGGTTCTGGTTAAAAGATTCAGCGAAAGCAGACGACCTCATCCCCTGGCCAGAAAGAGATCAGTGATGGAGAGCGTTAAGTTAGAGAGGAAGAGATTGGCTGAAATAAAGAGAATGGCTGATGAAGTTATTGATACCACTTCGACCAATATTTCTCAGATAAAAGAACATCTTACGAGAAAGTTTTTTAAGAAAAAAGATCGGAAGATGCAGATTATGGTTGTCAGTTTTGGCTACAAATATGGCATTCCTCTGGATTCGGATTTGGTTTTTGATACAAGGTTTTTGCCCAATCCTTTTTATATTGATGAGTTGAGAAACAAGACAGGAAAGAGCCCGAAGGTCAGGGAGTTCGTCCTCAAAGAAGAGGAAACAAGAAAATTTCTTTCCAAATTGTATAGCTTTGTCGATTTTTTGATACCTAGATTCATAGGCGAAGGAAAAAGCAACTTGACTATTTCTACAGGGTGCACAGGGGGAAAACACAGGTCTGTAATATTGGCTGAAAAGCTAAAGGAGCACATAAAGCATAAGAATTATAATGTAAGAATTTATCATCGCGATCTATTTAGATAAGTGACTCTGTTGATCGTTTTTCTATTTTTCCGAGAAAAAATAAATAAATTAAGCCATCGGTTTTTTGCTAGAATTATCCATGAAAAAAACTTAAGATTGGAAAGAGTAAATGGTAAAATGTATAAGTTAATAATTAGAGATGAAAATATAAATGAAAAAAATTTGTATTAAGCAGACTAACGGAAGAAGAAAATGATTGGCGGAGTCATCGTTTCCCATGGAAAATTGGCCGAGGAGATATTAAACGCCCTGACGATTATCATTGGTGAGGCAGTGAACATAGAGGCTATTTCTATCGGTTGGTATGATGATGTTGAGGAATCGAAAAAAAAGATCAACAAATCACTGAAAAGTGTTGACCAGAAAAATGGAGTAGTAATTTTCACTGATATGTTTGGGGGAACAGCTTCTAACCTGAGTTTCTCTTTTCTTAAAAATGATCAAGTAGAGATCATTACTGGCGTCAACCTCCCGATGCTTATAAAGTTTGTTTCCCTCCAGAGAAGCAATAATCTGAAAGAGGTGGTAAAAAAGGTTGTAGAACAGGGAAAAAAGAACATCCATATTGCCAGCGCTCTTTTAAGTTCTAAGGATTAAGATTTGCGGAGGAGATGCTCAAGAAGAAAATCACGGTGAAGAACAAACTGGGGCTTCACGCCAGGGCTGCAGTTAAATTTGTCAATCTGGCAAACCGTTTCGGTTCTTCAGTAAAAATCGAAAAAGACGATGCGGAAATCGACGGCAAGAGCATATTGGGCATACTTACTTTAGCTGCGGTCAAAGGCTCTCAAATCACTTTAATAGTATCAGGAAAGGACGAAGCCACAGCTCTCAAGGCATTGGTGGCCCTTATAAATAATAAGTTTCAAGAGAAAGAGTAATTTTTTATGGATTACTTCAGGCTGAGAGGAATTGGAGTTTCGCCAGGTATTGCCCTTGGTGAAGTTTTGCTCACAGAAAGAGTCATTTTTACTGAAAGAAAAGAGAGTATTTCTCCCCATAAGGTTGAGGAAGAATTGAAGAGGTTGAAAAAGGCAATCAAAAGAACAAGGGGGCAATTGACTCAAATAAAAGAACAAATAAAAGAGAAAATGGGGGAGGAGTATTCCTTTATCTTTGAAGCGCACCTTCTTATCCTTGAAGGTAAGTCACTGCACGCGAACTTTGAGAGAATCATCAAGGAAGAGAATTGTAGAGCAGAATGGGCACTTTCGCGAGTTCATGATAAATACGATAAGCTTTTTGAATCTCTTAAGGATGAGTACTTCAAGCAAAGAAAGTCAGATGTAACAGACGTTTTAGCGAGAGTCTACAGGAACCTTGAATCTGTGGGCCGGAAAAGAGAAGATGAGGGGAGAGAAAAAATCTTAGTATCCCACGAGCTCCTTCCTTCAGAGGCTGCTGTAAAACTCAGCAAAGGAAATGTCTTAGCTGTTGCGCTCGATATGGGTGGACAAACGTCCCATACAGCTATTCTCGCTCGTTCCTTAGATGTCCCGGCAGTTGTAGGTCTCCACAATATTTCTCAGAGAGTTAAAAACGGAGACACTCTGATTGTGGATGGAACGGATGGGGAGGTCCTAGTCAATCCTCCTCTAGCTATAAGAAAAGATTTCTTAAGTAAGAAACAAAAATATAATGACTACCGAAAAGAACTCAGAAAAACAGCAAAATTAAGATCTTTGACCTTAGATGGTGTTAGTTTTTCTACTCTGGCCAATATCGAGCTTCCTGAAGAAGTAAATCTTGCTCTTTCTCTTGGGGCTGAAGGGATCGGGCTTTTTAGGTCTGAATTTATCTATCTTCAGAGTACATCTCTTCCCAGTGAGGAAGATCATTTTTCAATTTATTCTCGAATCGCAAAAGAGGCCTATCCTTATCCAGTTTACATTAGGACCGTTGATGTGGGAGGAGAAAAAAACCTGCCTCAGTTGAAGATAGAGAAAGAACCAAACCCTGCCCTTGGTTTGAGAGCTATAAGGTTTTCCCTTCGGGGCAAAGACCTCTTTAAGATCCAGCTCAGGGCCATACTGAGAGCAAGTATCCAAAAAAATGTCAAGATTCTCATCCCCATGATAACAGAAATTGAGGAGGTGGAGGAGGTAAAGCTTCTCTTACGAGAGGTCAAGGATGAGCTTAAAACAAAGCGGATTAAATTCGATGAGAAAATTCCTCTTGGAGTAATGATTGAAGTGCCTGCTGCAGCGGCCATTACAGATTTATTGGCAAAAGAAGTGGATTATTTAAGCATTGGCACCAATGATTTAATCCAGTATTACCTGGCAGTCGATCGTTCAAACGAATTTGTTTCATACCTGTATAAGCCTTTGCATCCCTCCATTTTAAGGCTACTTAAGTTTATCATTGAGACCGCCCATAGAGAGGGAAAAGAAATCACTGTTTGTGGAGAGATGGCCGCAGACCCTCTTTGTGCTATTGCATTGTTTGGATTAGGCTTGAATAAATTTAGCATGAACCCGATCTCTATCCCCAGGATAAAAAAGGCCTTGCGTTCCGTAGAGCATAAAACTGCGAAAAGAGTCATTCAAAAAGCGATGACATTAAAGACTGCTCAAGAAATTGAAGAGTGTATTATTGAAAATATACTGGCAAAGCATCCAAAGGCCTTCCTGATGGGGCAAGTGATTTAAAAAGGGGACAGGCTGCTTTTTCGGTGTAGGTTAATTTTTCTGTGATGACCGGCCCTTTAGAAATTGGGGCCAGACCATTTTTGGAAAGAAAGAGAACAAAGAAATTGGGAACAACAAAGAAATTGGGGTCACAGAAAATGGGGCCAGGCCCCAATTTATGTCCCCTCTTTACTACAGAATAGCCTGTTTTTTTTATGTTATCCGCTAAAAATACTATCTGGCTCAGTTGTTCTTACTTCATGTTCTGTTAGGCGGTCAACTAATTTTCTACTGCGATAGAATTCTCTTATCTGAGAAGCCTTTTTTTTATCGAATACACCTAATAATTTCTTGTGCCCTAATTCGTCATAAAAATAGAGCACTTTTTTACACTTCGCCTTTTTCAGGGCCTCATCTATTTGTTTTTGAGTACTTGTGTCTTGAACTGATTGCATTTTTTATTCTCCCTGCTTTTTAATTATGCAAAATTCATGCCAACTATATCTTCTATAGAAGTAGTCCCCTTATCTATTTACATAGTATGATTAACCTGATTTATTCATAAATTATGCCGACACCAATATTTATTTTTATTGATATCTGCTTGTTACCATGATTTCATCTCTAGCAGAACATTTAATCGGTTTCAAATGCGTTTCTTTTTATTATATGTCGGCATAATTTACCCTTCGGGCGGGCCGATTTCACCGCATCTGCTTCGTTACAGGGCATTTGCGGTGGAGAACCACAGCCGCATACCCTGTGCCTTGCATCTACGGCAAACTCGATCCGTGAATAATCCAGGTTGATGAATTTAGTGTAAATAATTTTTGCAGTTGTAAATTTTTTTTCACTTGGAAGCATTTCCAAATCTCTCCTCTTTGTTCAGAATGCAAAGGGAAGTTGTGGCCTGCTGTTGTTTTTTTTTGGAGAGGCCGGAAAGATTCTTCCCCAGATAGTTCAAAATTTAAAGGATGGCTGATTAATTCTCTTCGGTTTTCTCTTCTCTTCCATATTTATCCTCAAGGCGGACAATGTCTGATTCATCAGAGTCTCCTATCCAAATCTCCATCACGCGAGCCTGCTTTGACCCAAGGCAACGAAGACGATGAGGGCTTTTCTTGGGAACAAAGATTTCTTCGCCTTCTTCTGGCTGCCAGACTCTTTTGCCTTCGGTCACCTCAAGACCTTTATCCAGCACGACCCAGAATTCACTTCGGTGAAGATGATACTGAAGAGAGAGCGTTTCTCCGGGATTTACAGTGATAATTTTTATGTTTCTGGCTTGTTTATAGGGGAATGAGCGGAATTTTCCCCATGGCCGAATGTCTTCTTTAATTTCTTTTTTAAAATTTTCAATATCGCTTTTCTTGTTTGAAGTCATTAATGCTCCTGCAGGTAACCCGGCTTACAGGAATCGCATTGAAGGACAAACCTAATCAAAGGAATTACGAGTAAATTTTTCAACCTTAAATAGATTAAAAGGGAACCTCGTCTTCGTCTTCCTTTTCCTTATCAGGTGCTTCGGCGGCATCCTCAGGAAGATCAGAAGGTGGTTTAGGTTCTGCCTGATCTTGATCTTCAATCTGTTCTTCCCTCTTGCCAAGGAGGGTGATATTTTGGGCTTCAATTTCGGTTGTATATTTTTTATTACCATCTCTGTCTTGCCAGTTTCGAGTTCTTAATTTTCCTTCCAGGTAGATTTGTTTTCCCGGGTTCAAGTATTTTTCGCAGAACTCGGCCAATTTGCCCCAGGTCACTATACGGTGCCATTCAGTGCGATTGTCTGATTCGTTTGTGCTGGGGTTGAAATAACGCTCATTGGTAGCCAGGGTAAATTTTGCCACTGCCCTTTCTGTCTGGGGAAGGTATCTTAATTCAGGTTTTACCCCAAGACGCCCGATTAGCATAACCTTATTAAGGCTGTTTATATCTCTCATTTTCCAATAACAACTCCCTGATTTTTTGTTGAGCTATTTTTGTTTCTTCTTCAAGGGGATATTTACTTATCAAGAGTTTAAACACGATAAGAGACTCTTCTTTTTTTCTAAGTTCCATAAGGCTGATTCCCTTTTTCAAATAAGCTGCAGGAATCTTGTCTCCCCGGGGATAGTTAAGAAGAAGTTCGTTGAATTGTTCGATAGCTTCTGCGTATTTTTTCTGACTGAAGTAGCATTCTCCGATCCAGTATAAAGAATTGTCAGCAAGAGGGCTTTCTGGAAATTGTACTCTGTACATCTTGAAGCCATCAATTGCCAGCTCGAAATTTCCTTTTCGATAATCTGAATAAGCCATGTTGTAGACTTCTTTGGAAGACAGATGAGTTAAGGGAGGTTTTTCAGGTTCTCCTTCGGCTTGTTCCTCTTTTTTTTCTTCTTCTGCCTGTTTCCCAGCTTGATCCTCTTTCTTTTTGTCCTCTTTTCCTTTTTCCGGAAGAGGAGGCTGTCCTTGCTTGCTTTCCAAATTTTCCTCTTGCTGCTCAGGGGAAGGAAGATAGGCCATCTTTATTTCCGTGAGTCCCTCAGAAAATTTTATAAGCTGCAGAGTCATCGTCTCTAGTTTTTCAAGAAGAATTTGATACTGGGTAGGGATGTTTTTCTGATCTTCTTTAAAACTTGCCTGCTCTGTTTGGAGATGCTTCACCATACTCAGAAGTTCCTCTAATTGTTTCCTTATGAAACTTATGTCCTCGCTGTTTTTTTCTATCTTCTCTTTGAGTTGAAGGAATTGTCGTGTTAGAAGCTGAACATCTTGGTAGATCAATTCATAGGTTTTTTCCTTCTTATCAGCTCCAGCAGAAACGAGGACTAAAAGCAGGATAAGAAATACCCCGATTGCCCCTTTGCGCATAATTATTTTCTTATGATTAAGAACTGAGCTCTTCTGTTTATTTGCCAGGAAATTTCATTATGCTCTGGATCCAGGGGCATACTTTTTCCGTAAGAAATGGTTCTTATTCTGTCCGCAGAAATACCGAGAGAGGCAAGATAATCAAGGGTGCTCTTGGCTCTTTTCTCACCCAGAGCTAAGTTGTACTCCTCGGTCCCCCTTTCGTCGCAATGGCCCTCAATAAGGATTACTATAGCATCGTATTTCTTGAGCCAATCTGCATTCGCTTCAAGGACAAATTTCGCGTCGTCTCGAATAAAGTATTTGTCATAATCGAAATGAATCATTTGCAAGGGAGCTTCCAGGTTGATTTCTTCAAGAGTTTTGCTCATGAAAATTTCTTCTTCTGTAAGTTCCGGCTCTTTCACTATGACAGGTTCTTCTACCATTTCGACCGTTTCAACCTCAGGCTGCTCTTCAACCTCAGGAGGCGGAGGGGGAGGAGTCACTTCTTCTACTCTCGCTCGGCCCCGGCAGGAGGAAAGAGCGGCGAAAACCATGAGGAAAGCCAAAGAAAAAATGATTGCTTTTTTCATTTCATCTCCTTTAAGTGTTTTTTTCTCTTCCGATTTGTTCAGAAGAGCCTTTTTTATCTTTATCTTATAATTTTATACTTGTAAACGCGTTTTATGTCAACATAACCATGATATTCTATGAATCTCATCTATGCAAATCAAAAAAAAAGGATGAAATCCCGAACGCGATATTTTATGCTACAGGAACGAATTCCGCAAATTATTCTATCGTGACCAATCAGGGAGTTTGTTTTCTCCCTTAGAAGTGAGACGGCGAAGGTTGGAGCCATCGTAATCAATGGTGTAAAGCTGTATTGTTCCAGTAATGTTTGAGGAGAAAACAAGATGCCTGCCGCCAGGAGACCAGGAAGGAGTCTCGTTCCGGGCATTGCTCTCTGTGAGTTTGACAACTTGCTCTGTCCGGAGATTCAGGGCATATATATCAAATATTAGGTCTACACGGGAAACGTAAGCAATCCTGTCTCCAGCGGGAGACCAGGCGGGTGCATCATGATAGCTTCCCCCAAAGCTTATCCTCCTGACATTTGAGCCCTCGGCATCCATGATGTAAATTTGAGGAGTCCCTCCCCTGTCAGAGGTGAAGGCTATTTCTCGACTTGTCGGAGACCAGGAAGGAGCTGTGTCAATTGCTTTGTTAAATGTCAATCTTTTTATTTCCTTGCCCTCGCTTGTAGCCACATAAATTTCTGGATTTCCCTCCTCCAAAGTAGAGCAGAAAGCTAGTTTTTTTCCATCAGGAGAAAAGGTTGGGGCAAAGTTTGTTCCTTTGCTGACCACTTCAGTTATTTCTCCTTCAAAGGGATTTAAAATATACAGGCCTGCCGTGTTGTTTCGGTAAGAAGTATAAGCGATCTTTTTCCCATCAGCAGACCAGGCCGGCATATAGTCCTGTTTGTTGTTGAACGTAACTCGCGTTTGGTTATGGCCGTCATAGTCCATCATGTAAAGTTCGTCGTTGCCATCTCTATTAGAGATAAAGACGATCTTGGAGGTGAAAAGTTCTCTTTCTCCATAGATTTTCATGATTTCATTTGCCATTTTGTGAGCTACCAGACGGAGCAGGACTTTTTCTGATTGATATCGCTTTCCAAAAATTAATCTTCCGGCCTTGACGTCATAAATCTTGCCCTCGAACAGAAATTTTTTCTCCTCGCTCTCCGGAACCTCTCCCACAAAAAGGATATTGGCCTGGATGGATTCCCAGTCTTTAAAAAATATTTCTTCAGGATTCAGGGGTCTTATATAGCTGTAATAGCTCTTGGGCAAGAGTTGAAAAACCCGACTGTATTCTAAATCGTCGGAGATGATTTGATGAAGTTCTTGAGCAACAGCTTTTGTTTCAGGAGAGGAAGAACGGACTATGAAATCGGGGAGAGCCAGAGGAATGGCCGGCATCCCTTCTTTTATACTTATAACCACTTCCTGCTGAGGATGGAGTATTAATACTGCAAGAAAGATAATAATTCCTCCCAATAAAATCCACTTTGTCTTCATTTTGAGTGCTCAAATATCAAATATATTCCTAAATATTCATCCTCGTAGGCTCCTGGGAGGGGAGGAAATGGGGCTGATGTTTGTATAGCCCGAAGGGCGGACAGATCTAAGGATTTTATTTTGCTTGACTCCTCGATTTTTAGTTCTGAGATTTGGCCGTTTTTGTATATTTTAAAATGGACAGTTGCCTGGAAGCTGCCCGAGATTCCTGGGTCGACAAGAGAAGTGAACCAGTTGTTTGAAACCCTGTCTATTATGATTTGGAGATAATAAGTGAAGGGAAAGTTGGAGAGCCCGATTTGGGAGGAATACGCTGATCCAGTATCCGAGCCGGCGCCTAAACCGCCGCCGAGCCTTATACCAGAGCCCGGACCAGTGCCGTTTCCTTTGGCTGGGCCAGCTTCAGCCTCTCTGGTTCCAGTTGATTGTTTTTGAATAACAGTTTTTTTTTCTTTTTTTGTCCTTGTCTCCTTTTCGGGTTTTTCGACTGGATGTCTTAGGGTTGGAGGTGTCTCTTGCTGCAGCTTTTGAGGTGTGGTTAAATCTCTTAAAGTATCTCTTTCTGGCAAGGTGGTTTCTGCAATTTTTTCTTCGCCTCCACCACCTCCTCCGGGAAAGGAGATAAGCTCAACATAGTGAATCATTTCTCCTCTTGAGGACTTTTGTAAATGAGGAGAGAGGAAAATAAACAGGAAAAATGCCAGATGAGCAGTGAAAGAAAGGACAACAGCCTTTTTAAATACGGGATTTCTTTTGCTGAGCGCTATCATTTTTATTTTTTTTTCTCGGGCTCTAGTGGTCTTGTTATAAGTCCGGTTATCTCCACACCCGCTTTTTTAGAAATATCAAGAATGCGCATAACAAAACCATAGGGAAGGCTCTCATCGGCTCGGATGAACACAATTTTCTTTTCTTTTCCATAGAAATATTCTTTCAATTTTTGTTCCAGCAAAAATTGATTGATGACAGAACTTTCAATGTGAATGTATTTATCCTTGGTGATAGTAAGGGTTAGGCCTTCTTCTGCAGGGGTTGAGTCTGTTTCAGCTTGAGGAAGATTAACGCTAATTCCAGATTGAATCATAGGGGCTGTGACCATAAAAATGACCAGGAGAACGAGCATGACATCCACAAAAGGTGTGACATTTATCTCCGATAGAGAAGTTCCGAGACGTCTTTTGTAGGGCGGGCGCGCTTTAAGGGCCATAGAGCTTCTCAGCAATGCCTAAAAATTCGAGAGAAAAACCTTCCATCTCAGTTATCAGGTTTTTTATTCGGTGAAGGTAATGGTTGTAAGCGATAACCGCAGGAATGGCAGCAAAGAGGCCTGCGGCTGTGGCAATAAGTGCTTCGGCAATTCCGGGAGCCACTATATCAAGACCTGCAGATCTGACTATGCCGATTCTCTGGAAGGCAACCATGATTCCCCACACGGTCCCGAACAGGCCAATGAAAGGAGTTACACTTCCTGTAGTAGCAAGGAAGCTCATCATTTTTTCTAGCTTGGATATCTCGTTGTTTGAAGCCATTACCAGAGCTCGATTCACTCTTTCGAGCCTATCCAAGGTAAGAGGCCGTTCTGGATTGGATTTGCTCAGATAGACGAGCTCTCTGTATCCAGACTGAAAGAGTGAAGCCAGAGGGCTGCCCCGGTATTTCCTAGAGGCTTTATTCACGTCAGATAGATTATTGCTTTTTTGAAACACTTTCAGAAATTTTTGCGACTGGGAAAAGGCGGATTTCAAAGTCGCTCTTTTGAAGAAAATAACTGCCCACGAAAAGACTGAGAAGAAAATAAGGACGAGAATGACCAGTTGGACTACAATATTGGCCTCAATGACGAGCTTTAGAAAATTCATCGGCGCTTCTTCAAAAAAGTAGCATATGCCAGGGTTAAAGTCAATCTGGCGTCAAAGCTTGGGGTCAGGTCTTGCTTTTTGCTTATCTCAAAAATCTCAAGACCTGACCCCAATTGATCTCGATTGACAAAATCTTGATTAAGTAATAGATTTGATATCTAAATCAAGACAAAGAGGAGGGCTTAAAAAGGAGGCAGCCTATTAAAGCAGAGAGGAGATTTCAGCCAGCTCAATTCCTGGCTATAAGTTTTATTGTTGCCATATTGGCAGGCACCTTCCTTCTTTTTCTTCCTTTCAGTACAAAATCAGGCCATATTTCTCTCGTTGATGCTCTCTTTACAGCTACATCCGGAGTTTGTGTGACCGGTCTTATTGTCCAGGATACAGCCACGTACTTCACTCCGTTCGGTCAGGCCGTTATCCTAATTCTGTTTCAATTGGGTGGACTGGGAATCATGACTTTTTCGACCCTTATTCTTTTGGTTGCTGGAAAAAGAATTTCCATAAAAGACAGGATCATCATTCAGCAGGGATTTCATCATGGGGCACCTAAAGATTTTAAATCTCTCATCAAGAATATATTTTTATATGCTTTGGCTCTTGAGGTTGCAGGAACTCTCTCTCTTTTTCTTCGGTGGCAGAAAGACTTCCCCTGGCAAAAGGCTCTCTCTTATTCAGTTTTTCATTCCATCTCAGCTCTTTGTAATGCAGGCTTTTCTCTTTTTAGCCGCAGTTTCATTGCTTACAGAAGTGATACATGGATAAATATCACGCTCTTTCTTCTGATAATACTGGGCGGAGTGGGATTTTTAGCCCTTCAAGAAATGAAGGAAGTCTTTTCTGGTGTTTTAAGAAGACAGAAAACTAAAATTTCTCTCCATACCAAGTTGGTTCTTACCATCACTTCGTTCCTGGTGGTTTTTTCCTTCGTTCTATTTCTGGCGATTGAGTGGAATCATTCGTTAAAAATGTTCACCCTGAAAGAAAAGATTTTCTCTTCCATTTTTCAAGTTGTAACTCCTCGCACGGCCGGATTCAACACCATGGACCTGAATTCTTTAAGTTTCTCCGCTGTCCTGCTTTTAATTATGCTGATGTTTATAGGAGCATCTTCAGGCTCAACAGGTGGAGGTGTCAAAACAAGTACCATTGGAGTGATACTTGGATTCTTGAAATCTAAAATCACGGCCAGGGATTCGGTTAATCTTTTTCGTAGAACTCTACCTCTGGAATCAGTCATGAAGGCCTTCACAGTCATTACTTTGGCCATATGCGTCATTTTCTTCTCTTCTTTTATCCTCCTGCTTACCCAACCAGTGGCAAGCATGAAGGAGGCGCTTTTTGAAGTTTTTTCTGCGTTCAGCACTGTGGGGCTTTCTCTGGGCATAACACCAAAGCTGAGCAGCTTGGGTAAAATTGTGATCATCCTAACCATGTACATCGGGAGGATTGGTCCCTTAACCTTGTTGTATGCTTTCAGCCGTCAGAAGGCCTACGGGCGATTTGAGTATGTTGAAGAAACTGTTATGATAGGATAGAATCAGGAAAGGAGGCTTCGGTTATGAAATTTGCAGTGATAGGACTTGGAAGCTTTGGATCAAACATTGCCAAAACTCTTTATGAGAAAGGAAATGAGGTGTTAGCAGTGGATGAAGATAAGGAGAAGATTGACGAAGTCAAGAATTTTGTATCTCATGCTGTACACATGGATGCTGCTGATAAGGAAAATCTTCAGGCTCTGGGAATCAAAGATATGGATGTTGTGATCGTGAGTTTAGGGCCGGAGATGGAAGCTTCTATACTCACTGTTCTTTACCTGAATGAGATGGGGACAAAGCGCATAGTGGCCAAAGCCCTGACAGACGATCATGCCAAAATTTTAGAATCAGTTGGAGCCACAGAGATTATCTATCCAGAGAAGGATATGGCCATTAAGACAGCTCTGAAGTTGTGCTGTCCTAACGTGCTGGAATACCTTCCTCTTATTTCTGGTTTTGGAATTCAGGAGATTGCACCCCCAGAAAAATTTATCGGAAAGAATTTACGAGAGCTTGATTTGAGAAACAAGTACGGTATTCAGGTTATTGCTATCAAAGAACTTATCCCAGAAAAAACGACTTTTGTTCCTAAAGCAGATTTTGTCTTAAAAGACAGTGATATTTTGGTCATTTTGGGAGAAGATAAACAGCTCGAAAAAATAAACGCGCTATAATGTTTTTAGCCTATCTTTTATATTGTTTCTGTCCCATCTTTCTTTGCTAAAGCATAGGTTTTGGCAAATAGCTTTGCTCCCCTTCAGATTTTTAACGCCATTCTCCATTCGCTCTTCTCGGCGGCTGCGTAACTCGCGCCGCTCAGACATACTCGCCGCCCGACTCCGTCGGGTTCCCTGCTTGACGATGGCTGTATGGTGAAAAACCGTGAGAAAGGCTGAGCGGGCATGGTTTCTCTCCGGGGGAGAGGAGAGCGAAGCCTTGGGAATAAATGGGGCCAGGCCCCATTTTGTAAGAAAGAGTACATTCTCATACAGAAAATGGGGCCTGGCCCCATTTATTCCCTGGGGCAAAAGCAACGTGTTTTTGAACCATATAGCCTGAGCCTTTCTTCAATGGTCGCTGCAACTATTTGCAAAAACCTTTTCTAATCGCGTAATTGGAATTGCGTACCTTTGTCTTTCTGTATTTGACTATCTCTTTTTTATTTGATATATAAATAAAGGTTATCGCAGGTAAAAGACAAAAAGAAAAGAGAAAAATGGTTGCTTGATCGGACTTGATCAAGAACAAATTTCTATAAATTCAGGGTTTGGATAGCAAAATTAAAGAAAAAGTGTTATTCTATAAAAAAACTTCTAAACAGGACTTATGACCAGCGGAAACATCCTCATTCTAAATAAAAATCCTGAAGAAAGAGCACTTTTAGATAAGTTATGCGGCAAAATTGGCACTGCTCATTCTTCTTCCAATCTTGAGAGAGCAATCTCCTTCCTTGAGTCAATAGATTTCAATGTGCTCGTTGTGGATTATTCTCTGGCCAGCTACGCTTCCCTTAAAGGGTTACTAGAAAAGCCAGTGAGTATCATTATAACGGGTAGTGAAGAAAAGAAAATTAAAGAAATAATTAACGAATGGTCTTTAAACCGCTATGTAGACTATCATATCATCCTTTTAGACGAACACGATGAGAAAGCTTTCCTTCGGACTCTTAAGAAAGCGGCCGAACACTCCTTGCTCAAAATGGAAGTGGAGAATCTTATACATTATATTGAGCGGACTAAAGTTGAGATAAAGGATGCTTACTCCGAAATCAAAGAAATTAAAAAATTTGTAAATGAAAGTATTATCAGAGAGTTAGAAAAGCGTTTAGAGTTAGAGGCAAAACATATATGGTTCAAAAAGGAAAAACAGAAAATAGAAGAGATTTTAAAGAATATTTATGTAGCTCACGATGTTACAAGTCTACTGGATACTGTCTACGAGATAAAAGACATTATCCAAGCCAGCAGCATTTCAATTTACATCCTGGATGAAGATGAGACTCTCGGAAAATTCCTCAAACCGTTAGTATGGGATGATGCTTTCCTGTTTCATCCTGATATTTCAAAGCATATCGTCTTAATAAATTCGCAAGATTTTGCAGCCTTCGTTGCCCGTTACCGTCAGGAAATAAATATCACCGACTTATCAAACGACATTCGGATGTCAAAAAGATATTTGGAGCAATTTAAACCTCCCTTGAAGAACATACTGTGCGTCCCCATCATGCACGACCAGGAAGTCATAGGTGTGCTGGAAATCTACGACAAAATACACCGCAAAAACTCAAACCAGGGAGGTTTCACAAAGGAAGACGAGCAAATTATGCGTACCCTATCCGAGCATATATCCTTAGCCATCACAAAACTAAATCTGATTCAGTATGACGCCCTTACAGGTTTGCTGCGCCCCGATCCTTTCTATGATAATGTTAGCCAGAAGCTAGAATCTCAGAGGAAGAGGCGCGAAGAAAAAGAATCATATGCAATGGTGATGGGTGATGTCGACTGGTTTAAGAACTATAACGACAGAAATGGCCATGAGGCGGGCAACCGACTTCTTCGAGAGTTGGCAAAGGCCCTTAAGTCTTCGACCAGAGATCAAGATTTTCTCTGCCGGTATGGGGGAGAAGAATTCCTGTTCTTTCTCACAGGATTAAAAGACATCGAAGAAGCTTGCCTATTTACGGAAAGGATAAGGAAAAATATCGAAGAACATTATTTTAAATTCCAGGAATATCAACCCAGAAAAAACCTGACTATGAGCTTTGGCATAACTTATTTTACAAAGGAGAGGATTGATTCCCTGGAGTTGATAACCAAAAGTGATTTAAAAAAGATGGCTAATGAAGCGGATATTGCTTTGGCAGAAGCAAAGGGCAAAGAGTCTGCAGCCTTAGGCGCACGGGGGAAGAAAGATTCATCCATGGTCAAAAACAGAGTCTGTGTTTATTACGGCAAAGCAACCGATGAGCTAGAAAAAGAAGACGTTATCAGACCTTTCGAGAAAAAACTCCTTCAGGAAAGAAGGCAATTCGAAAGATTCTATGCTTCTACTGTTCTTATATACAAAGAAAATGGCGCTCGCAACGTGGCCCAGACAATAAACATAAGTTTAGTGGGAGTAAAAATTTCCTCAGAATTAGAGCTTCCTCGTGATCATACTCTTGATTTGATGATAGTTTTGAAGGATAAAGCCTATCAGTTTAAAGGGAATGTTGTCTATTCTGAAAAAGTCGAAAAGAATTTTTTCCGTTATTACTCAGGATTAAAATTTAAAGATCTTTCCCCAGAAGACAAAACTATCTTGGAAGATTATTTTTCTTCTTTAGATTTAGAAGAGAGATTATCTCTACCCCACTAAGACAGCCCAACCTACTCTATTCCTAATTCCTCAATCACAGATTTTGAATAAGCAGCCCACGGAGTGATTCGTTCATAATATGCACTTTTCATTTTTTTAGCGGACTCATCAAAAGAATGGAAATCATCTTGGCTATTCCAGTTCTCCATGCTCACCTTTTCAAGAATATCTCTGAGAACATCCATATTCAAAATGTCTGAGGTATATTCAGGAAAAGAGCAGGTTTCTTTTTCGCACAGTCGAACATTTCCCAATATAATTTTCCGGAGGCTCTTTTGATATCTTATGATTTCTTGTTTTATAAAAAACTGATCTTTTGAAGATTCAGCCTGAGTGAGTTTTATGAAAAGCTTTTTTGCCTCATCCAGATCTTTATTCAAGTTTGAGACAAAACTCTCCCCGTCCAGAATCATTTTATCCTTATTCTGAAAATAACTCACTTCACCCTCATTCTTAGCTCTTTCAGATTTCCGGAACTCAGCAAGAGTTTCTGATGCCTCTTGAAAATTTGTTTCACCCTTTAAAATGCTATTTTGCGATTCTCCCTTGGCCAATGGCTCTTTGTCTTTTGCTTCATTCTCCTCTGATAAAGAGGATTCCGTAACTTCATTCATCTTTGGTTTTTCAACATGAAGTTCATCTTCTTTACTTACTTCTGATTCTTCAATTCCCTCTTCGGCTTTTCTTTTTTCTCTTGTTCTACTTGTTACAGGTTCGGGTGTCTCTTTCGAACCTAACAGTTCTTTAATCTTCTTCAGTTTTGCCAGCTCTCGCTTCAAATCAACATCCTCAAGTTCTTTTTCCTCCAGGCCTTCAGCCACAATTCCGAATTTCTCTTCAAGATCTTTTTTCAAGATGGAGGTTTTTTCTTCAGTCGCGTGATGGAATTCCTCAAGCTTCTGGTTCAACTCGTTTACTTTTTTTAGCTCCTCGAGAGTTTGGGCAGTCAGAGTTTTTATTTCTGTCAAGGATTGAACCGCCTTGTCAATATGTTCTTTTATCTGATTTTTAGTATCTACCTTATTATTTTCAAACTCAGCAAGTGCAGTTCGATAATTTATCAAAGCCTCTTTTTCATCCTCAAGCTCCTTTTCAACTTGATTAATCTTCTTTTTCGCTTCTTCTTTCTCCTGTTGAATCTTTCCTTCAAGCTCCTTCTCTATTTCCTGTTTTTTCTTTTTGAAAATTTTCTCTACTTGATTTTCAACATCTTCGATGATTGGAGCTAGATCTTCGAGGATTTCTTTATTTTTTTGCATTTTTGCTTTTTCTTGAACCACTTTTTCATCTTAATTATTATCAATAAAAAAAAATTGTCAAGAAAAGTTCATCTTTTTAAAGAAATAAACATAAAAAGTGGGGTCAGACCTTTAAAACTCTCATAAGTGGGATCAGGTCTTGCTTTTTGCGTGTCTCAAAAATCTCAAGACCTGACCCCATCGAGGAGGAATTTTTGTCTCTATATTCTTCGCTTCAATAGGGAATTAAATTAGACTTATCAGTATTTCCAGCGCGACTTGCTTGGCTTGTTTGCCGCTTTCTTTAGTAGGTCCTACGCATGAGGGACATCCTTCCTTGCAGGGGCAGGCTGCGATCGTTTTCTGACAGTGTTTAAGGAGCTCTTTTTCCAGTTCAAAAAGAGAAGGGCTTAAACCTATCCCTCCAGGAAAGTTGTCAAAGATGAAAATATTCGGTTCGAAGGCGATATCTGTGAAGTCAGGCCGTTCTTCATCTCGGGTTATTTTAGAGGGAATGTTACGCGGGGGGACTGACTTTCCTGTTGTATTGTCACCGATGGATACGCCGACATCATGGAGGTCACACATCATAAACAGAGGCGAGACATGATGGAGAAGATAAGCCACGCCGAAAAGACCGTTTATCTTTTGCTCTGTGGAAAAAGGAAAAGAATGGAAGATTTCAGAAGGTATCGTCAACCAGTAGGCTGTAGTGTGCATTTCGTTTTCAGGAAGGCTTAAATCTCCTGCACCTACATTTTCCGAGGTGTAGAATTTTATTTTTTTGAAGCCGACAACCTGTGTGGCAACATGCACCTCGCCGTGGGAGATGGAACATTTCTCCAGGCTCTTTTTATCAAAAACATCAAGGATTTTGATTTTAGTGTAGTCTATAGCATCTGTGAAATAATCGACGTCTGTTTTTTTGACATAAGCTTTTCTCTGATTATAATCGAGCTTATCCACAAAATATTGATCTCCCTCACACATATAGATGGCCTTTGGATGCAGGGTTGTTAGCGCAGAAGAAAAATCAACTTCGGCGATGACTCTTGTTTTTTTACTTGTATCCACAACCACGAAATTATCGGAACTTATGCTCCTCAGGCTGACACCATCGGCAGGATAAGCATCAGATGTCCAGAACCATTTATCTTTTGAATGATGAACGAGCTTCTCCTCTTCCAGAAATTTGAGGATTTCTCCGATTTCAACACGCCCGAATTTATCTTTCTCGGCAAAGGGAAGCTCAAAGGTTGCACACTCGATATGGCTGACAAGAATAGACAGATTATCCGGGTTAATCAAAGCTTTCTCTGGATTTTTTGAGAAGAAGTAATCCGGGTGATTGATGATGAACTGGTCTATGGGGGCGCTTGAAGCGACTAAAACTGCAGCTGATTTTCCTGTTTTACGACCGGCCCGTCCTGCCCTCTGCCAGGTGCTTGATATGGTGCCTGGATAGCCTGCAAGCACGGCAATATCAAGACTTCCGATATCAATTCCTAATTCTAAGGCATTAGTAGAGATAACACCCTTTATTGTCCCCTCTCTTAAACCCTTTTCGATTTCTCTTCGCTTTAAGGGAAGATATCCTCCCCTGTATCCGCGAATAAGACCTCGGTTCTTGATTGTCTTTTCGATGTCCTCTTTAAGATAGGTCACCAAGATTTCGGTGATTAGACGACTCCGAGCAAAAACGATGGTTTGGAGTTCGTTTTTGATGAAGAGAGAAGCGATTCGCCGCGATTCATTGACATAGGAACGGCGAATACCCAAGAACTTATTGACCACCGGCGGATTGAAGAAGATAAAATATTTTTCTCCGCGAGGAGCGCCGTTGTTGTCAACAAGGGAGACCGGCTCTTCTGTCATTTTTTCTGCTATCTCCAGAGGATTAGCGATGGTGGCTGAACAGAGGATAAATTGGGGTTGGGCGCCGTAGAATTTAGCGATTCTCTTCAGTCTTCTCAGGATATTTGCCAGATGGCTGCCAAAGACACCGCGATAATTGTGAAGCTCATCGATCACTATGTATTTTAGATTTTCGAAGAGTTTAATCCACTTTGTGTGATGAGGTAATATTCCGGTGTGAAGCATATCGGGATTGGTCAGGATGATGTGTCCGCGAGCTCTTATGGCTTTTCTTGCATCCTGGGGAGTGTCGCCGTCATAGGTGAAAATCCTGATTTCTCCCCCAAGATGTTTGATTGTTTCGTTGAGCTCAGTCTTCTGATCCTGGGAAAGAGCTTTTGTGGGGAATAGATAGATTGCACGACTTGAGGGATTCTCAAGGATTGCCTCAAGCACTGGGAGGTTGTAACAAAGCGTTTTTCCTGAAGCTGTTGGAGTGACAATAACAATGTTTTTTCCTTCCTTGAGCAAGCGCCATGAAAGATGCTGATGCGTGTAGAGTTTTAAAAATCCTTTTTCTTTCAGGGCTTCAGCAAGAGCAGGGTGGACATCGGAGGGATACTCGCAGTATTGTCCTTCTTGGGCAGGGATATGTTTTATGGCCCGGATGGAGTCATTTTTGACGCCAATTTCTTTTAATAATTCTAAGGATTTAAGTAAATTTTCCTCTCTACTCATATTAACTTAACCAGAATCTCCGAAAACCAATTCCTATATTATTATTTTTACAAGGAGGCGGTCAACAGAAACTGCGAAAACTGCATTTTTATTCGCCAGTCTATCTCACAATATGATAAAATAAAATCTAATGATAGAAGAAATTAGAGTAAAGAAGGCAGCCCAGCATAATTTAAAGAGAATCGATGTAACCCTGCCGCGCAATAAATTGATTGTCATCACTGGGCCGAGCGGCTCTGGAAAGTCCTCTCTTGCCTTTGACACTCTCTATGCTGAAGGACAGCGCCGCTACATTCAATGCCTCTCAGCTTATGCTCGCCAGTATATTGAACAGATGGAAAAGCCGGAAATGGAGTCCATTGAAGGTATTTCTCCTTCCATTTCAATCGACCAAAGGACGATCTCTTCAAATCCTCGGTCTACGGTTGGGACAGTCACAGAGATTTATGATTTTTTAAGGCTTCTTTTCGCCAGAGTAGGATCCCCTCACTGTCCTCGATGCGGAAGAAAGGTGAGCTCTCAGACTCCTCAGCAAATCTTGAAGAGAATCTTTGATTCTTCCTCTGGCGAAAAAGTTAAAATTCTTTCTCCAGTGGTTAAAGGACGCAAAGGGGAATACCAGCGTCTTTTCGAGAAGCTTAGAAAAAAAGGTTTTCTTCGCTTTCGGGTGGACGGTCAGTTCAGGGAAGTTGAGGAGGAAATTTTACTGGAGAAGACAAAAAAGCACAACATCGATATCTTGATCGACGAAATAAAAGTTTCTTCCGCATCAGAAAGAAGATTAAAGGAAGCGGTGGACAAAGCTCTTGAGATTGCCAGCGGGGACCTCTTGTTGATAAGAAAAGAAGGAAAAGAAATTTATTACTCTCTAAACTTGCTATGTCCTTTTTGTGAGATCAGTCTTCCAGAGCTTGAGCCCCGGAATTTTTCCTTCAACAGCCCGTACGGAGCCTGCCCTCGTTGCCATGGTCTTGGCTTTGAAACCGTATTGGACATGCGGGGTGAAGTGGAGCTTACAGATGAAGTCTGTCCCCTTTGTGAAGGAGGCCGGCTGAAGAAGGAAAGTCTGGCTGTGAAAGTAGGAGACCGGAGTATTTATGAGCTGACTTCCCTGCCCGTAGGAAAGCTGACTGATGAACTTTTTACTTTTAAGCTTTCCTCTTCTGAAGAACTGATCGCTTCAAGAATACAAAAGGAGATTCTTTCACGCCTTGAAATCATGGTTGAACTGGGAATGCCATACATCCAGTTATCCCGAACGACCGCTTCTCTCTCGGGCGGTGAAGCTCGGCGCCTTCGTCTGGCTGCGCAGGTTGGTGCTCGCCTGAGGGGCATACTCTATGTCCTGGATGAGCCTACCATAGGTCTTCACCAGAGAGATAACCGCCGTTTGATTTCCCTGTTGAGAGAAATCAGAGATCAGGGGAACTCTATAATTGTTGTTGAACATGATGAACAGACGATTCGCTCAGCTGATTTCATCCTGGATTTAGGCCCTGGCGCTGGGGAAGGAGGAGGATTTAAAGTAGTTGAAGGAAATTTAGATCTCATCCTTTCCTCTCCAGTTTCTCTGACTTCGAAATATCTTAGAGGGGAAAAATGTGTCCTTGTTCCTTTAAAGCGGAGAAAGCCAAAAGGCTGGCTTGTGATTTTAAAAGCGGCAGAGCACAATTTGAAAAATATCGATGCTCGGATTCCGATCTCAGTCATGACAGGTGTCACAGGGGTTTCGGGTTCAGGGAAGAGTACTCTTGTCTACGATATTCTTTTCAAAAGACTCTTGAACATATTCTACAAGGCTAAACAAAGACCTGGAAAACACAAGGCTATTTCAGGAATTGATCAAATTAACAAAGTCGTCTCCGTCGATCAGAAGGCCATCGGTCGAACGCCTCGGTCAAACCCAGCCACTTATACAGGGCTCTTCACCCCTCTGAGGCAGCTTTTCTCTCGTGTTCCGGAGTCAAGAATGAGAGGGTATTCGGCAAGCCGTTTCAGTTTTAATCTTCCTGGAGGACGATGTGAGGAATGTCGAGGAGCAGGGGTCAGAAAAATTGAGATGCATTTTTTACCCGATGTTTTTGTAACCTGCGACCGTTGCGGAGGAAAACGCTACAGTACGGAGACTCTTTCTGTCCGGTACAAGGGGAATAATATTGCGGATTATTTGGATATGACTGTCGATGAAGCATACGAATATTTGAAGGCTGTTCCGATTCTGAAGAGGAAGCTGGGAACATTAAAAAAAGTAGGCTTAGGTTACATCAGATTGGGTCAGCCAGCTCCTACTATCTCAGGGGGAGAAGCTCAGAGAATCAAGCTGACCAAGGAGCTGAGCCGGAAAGATACAGGGAAGACTCTGTATCTTCTGGATGAACCTACCACCGGTCTCCATTTTGATGATGTTCGCAAACTTCTCGAAGTTCTTTCAGAGTTGGTGGAGTTGGGTAATACTGTGGTAATTATTGAGCATAATCTTGATGTTATCAAGTATTGTGATTATATTATAGATTTAGGTCCAGAAGGCGGTGAAAAAGGAGGCTGGATTGTTGCTCAGGGTGTTCCAGAAAAAGTGGCGGAAGCAGAAAATTCTCACACTGGCAGGTTCTTAAAGAGGGTCTTTACAGAAGGAAAACCAGTTTTCGAATGAAAAATGGCATTTAAAGATATATTGGGCAATAGCCGCGTAAAAAAGATCTTGAGGAAAGCTCTGCAGAAAAACAAAGTTCCCAATTCTATGCTTTTCTGTGGGCCGAGGGGAATCGGCAAGAAGGATATGGCTTTGGTGTTGGCTAAAGCGATGAACTGCGAGAGAAAAAAAGATGATGCCTGTGAGGTCTGTGCATCCTGCAAAGCGATCAATGCGGGAAATTTTCCCGATGTCCTTGAGATTTCTCCTGAGAAAGAAGTGATAAAGATTGATCAGATGAGGATATTGAGAAAGATAGCTTATCTGAAGCCTATGATGGGAAAGAAAAGAGTCTTTGTTGTTATTGATGCTGATAAGATGAAGGAAGAAGCAGCAAATTCTCTTTTGAAAATACTGGAAGAACCCCCTCTTTTTTCTTATATTATCCTTGTTGCTCATAATCCTTTTATGATTATGTCTACCATAAAATCTCGATGTCAGGTATTATATTTCTCCCCTGTCTCTAAAGAAGAGATAGGGAAAATTTTGGTGGAGAAGGGATATGAGGAGAAAAAAGCCCGAATTATTTCTCTCCTCGTTCATGGGGATCTTAAACAGGCTTTAAGTTTGGAATGGGAAGAGGTTCAGGATAAAAGAGCGGAAGCTTGGCAGCTTTTCCTTTCTCTTCTCAGGAAGGGAAAAGTTGCTCTCTTTTTGAGGAATTATGCTACTTCTCAAAGAGCTCTTGTCCGGAACGAATGGGAGCAAGTCTTAGAAATGCTCTCGTCTTTTTGCCGGGATTCAATCCTGATCAAAGAAAAGAGCGATAGACGCCTCCTGATGAATCCTGACTATGAGGAAGAAATCAAGAAAGAAGAAGCCCTGCTGAGCCTCGAGGGGTTGATAGATTGCCTGACAAAGATAGATTATGCGATTTATGGTTTAGGAAAAAACCTTAATGTGAATCTGCTTGTCAGTTCGTTTTTTTCATATTTTAAGGAATGGGAATATGCCTGAGATTATCTGTGTACGTTCTGAGCTTTCGGGTAAAGTTTTTCGGGCCAAAAAGGGAGAAGAAGATTTAAAGAGAGGAGATTTCTGTATTATTGAATCCGAGTTAGGAGGCGATTTGGTGGTTGTTATAGATACATCGAGCAAGGTGTGCAGTCATCTAAAATCTGCCCGGGATGCAGTCAAGGTCATACGAAAAGCCACCGAAGAAGACGAGAAAAAACACGAATGGCTTAGGAAGAAAGAGAAGAAGGCTTTCGACTTTTGCCTGGAGAGAATCAAGAGCCGAGATTTGCCGATGAAATTAGTCATGGTTCGGTATTTCTTTGATGAGAAGAAAGGAATATTCTATTATACAGCAGATGGACGCATTGATTTCAGGCAGCTCGTGAAGGACTTAGCCAAAGAGTTCAAGATGCGGATTGAAATGCGCCAGGTTGGAGTGCGGGACGAGGCAAAGATGGTCGGAGGACTGGGAGTTTGTGGACGCCAGCTTTGCTGTTTTAGCTTCATGAAAGATTTTAAACCCGTAACAATTCAGAGGGCAAAAAAACAGAAGATTGCCATTAACCCTACTAAAATATCCGGGTTGTGTGGACGATTGATGTGCTGCCTTGCTTTTGAAGAGGAAAGTCGGGGTCGGATGTATGCAGAAGAAAAAGCGGAAGAGGATCAGTGAGGAATATATTCAGGATTGGGAGTGAATGAATGGGATTCTATTCGCCTTTTGTAATTTTGAAGTGAATCTTGCTTGATATAGCGGTAAGGGTTCCTTCGGGAGAGAAAGCTTTCACCTCCCAGGAATACTTTTCACCCAGTGTCATCCGTTTTCTAACTTTTTCCGGAAGAACAATGAAATTATCTTTTGTTGTGGCAGCCCACAAATTACCACCATTATCATAAATGTAGATTTTGTATTCTGCATCTTCACCTGAATCTTTCCATTCGAATTTTGAAGGGACTATTTTTATATCTATTACAGGGGAGATGAGAGTTATTGATTCCCCCCTGACTTTTTCTTCACTTATGAAAAATTGAGGTGGTGCGGACTTGAAATAAGGGATAAAAACGCAGGTGACGATGAGGAGCAGAGCCGCATAAACTGAAATCAGTGCCCACTGCTTAGGAGTAAAGAAAGAAGCGATTTTTTCAAACCAGGTCGCTCCTTTTTCCTCTTCAACAACGTATTCATCTTGAAAGATCATATCTCCTTTTTGCTTGATTATGGAAATAAGCTCGTCTCTTTCCACCATTTTTTCAAAGCAATAGTGGCAGTTAAAATAATGCTCCTCGAATTTGTTCTTTTTCTCATCATCTAATCTATCAAATAGATAATCATCGATGAGATGTTCGCATTTACACATTTTCATGCCATGTTCCTATCAAAACATTGATTCCATAAGTTTAGTCGTAGCAGGAGCAAAAAATGGAAAAAAATTCATTTTTTTATCAATTTCTTTAGAAGTTTTTGGGAATAGTTCACACGCTCGCTAACCCTATGGGGAGTGATGGATAGCTTTTTAGCAACTTCCTCCCTCGAAAGTCCTTTATAATAATAAAGATAAAGGACTTCTCTGTATCTGGGCTTTAGTTTTTTTATCGCACCTGCTATTAATTCAGCCCTTTCTTTGTTTTCAGCTTGCTCATGAGGGTCGGGATAAGGAGTCGGTTCTGGGGCATGTTTCAGCACTTTGGTCTTTTGCCTTATGTAATCAATGATCCTGCGGCTGGTGATAGTATATATAAATGTTCCAATCGAAGATTCTCCCCTAAACTCCTTCTTCTTTATTTTTTCTATGACATTAGTGATAATTTCGTTAACAATATCCTCCCAATCTGGATTGGAAGCCCCTAAGGATTTTCTAACTCTAAAACTAATAAGAGGACTATATTTAGCGTAAATTTCATCTAAATTGGTTTCCTGCTTCTTTTTGTCCATTTTTGACCCGCTTCTCTTTTTCTATAGCATTATACGGACATTGACATCAGATGACAAGTCTGGAGTTTCAATTTTTTGGGTTTAATTGCGACTAAATCTTTCGCCCTAAAAATTTGAGGATGGGTAGTTGAAAAAGAGTTTCCACAATTTGTCAAAAGCAAATTCCATTCTTTCGGGCATTAGCGAGTAGCTTGGTGCAACAAAATAGACAGGGACAAACTTCAAGGGGGAAACATTCTTACGCAATAAGAGAAAATACATTATTTGCCGACGATAAAAAAAGCAGGAAAAATTCCTTTTATCAGTCTTTAATCCACAGAAGTCTTGAACTTTATACTTCCAAGGAGGCGGATAAAAGCGAATTTGTTTTTGGCTCTAATCCTTATAATTTCATTATCTTAAATGAGGGGGAAGCTCCATGGAAAAGGGCAGGTTCAAAGCCTCCCTTCGCCTTTGTCTTAAATGAAGAGAAAGAGGAGCAGGGTTATTCGTCTTGGGGTATGGAAAGTACGGAGGTCAGGAAGATGTCATCGGCTAGAAATATATTAAAACACATGGATCTTCACTACGGGAATATTTTTAAGGATCAAATCTCTAATGTTGAAGAAGATATCGCAGAAAAGCAGATATTTTTCAACTCGAGCCTTCTCTATTTAATTGCCGCAACTGACGGCAATGAAGACAGCCTGGGCCATTCTAAGCTTGTGGCCAGTTACACGACGCTTTTGACCAAAGATCTCGGGATTGAAGATAAGAATTTTTTGATCAATATCCAGAGGGGTGCTTTGCTTCATGATGTCGGAAAAATAGGGATTCCCGAATGCATCTTGAGAAAAGCCAGCTCTCTAACCGAAAGAGAAAAAGGAATTTTACAAGAACACCCACTTTTGGGTTATGAGATGATAGAGGAATTTGATTTTTTAAGGAAAGCAGCCCATGTCGTTTTGTATCATCATGAGAGATATGATGGAGGCGGATATTCTTTTGGTTTGGTCGGAGAGGAAATTCCACTGGAAGCGAGAATCTTTGCTTTGGCTGATACATTAGATGCTATAACTTCTGATAGGCCCTACAGGAAAGGAAAAAGCTTTGAAGAAGCTTTGAAAGAAATGGAAAAATGTCGAGGTAGCCAGTTCGACCCTGTCCTTTTGGATACCTTCCTATCCATTCCGATAGAAAAGTGGCAGGATATAAAAGCGGAAACTCTGGCTTCCCTTCGTCTTCCCCCTATTCACTGATATTACTCCCCCCTTTTAAAGGTTTTACCTTTATTCCCTTGAAATCTTCTCCATGACCTTGGCCTAAAGCTCAGCCGTATGAAATATTTTAAAGGGATGGCTCTCCTTCTCAAGGTTTGCCCTTAGCTGGAAAAGGCAGCCCGGACAGTCAGTAGCAACGAGCGAAGCTTCGCTTTTAAGAATTTTTTCCTTTTTTTTCCCGACCAAACACTCACTCATCTCTCTTCATTTTTTCCAGATACGATTGAGGATCGACCAAAAATTCTCTGGGCTTGCTCCCCTCGGAAGGGGCCACTATTCCTTCATGTTCCATCTGGTCAATGATCCTGGCAGCCCGGGCGTAACCCAACTTGAGCTTTCTCTGAAGATAAGAGGCAGAAGCCTGACCTGTTACGAGTATGAGCTTAAGAGCTCGATCATAGAGTTCATCTTTTTCGCCGTTTTCCTCCCAGAGCTGGTCAGTTTGGCTTTTGAGGGTTTTGACAATTTTTTCATCATAGCTTGGGCTTGCCTGTTCCTTAACAAACTTGACCAGTCTGGTGATTTCAGGAAGAGAAATATAAGAACCATGCAATCTAATATGGCGAGGATAATTAGGAGGCATAAAGAGCATGTCTCCTAAGCCAAGGAGTTTTTCAGCACCGGACGCGTCAAGGATGATTCGAGAGTCAATCTTTGAGGGAACGCGGAAGGCGATACGGCTGGAAAAGTTATTTTTGATAGTCCCGGTTATCACATCTATCGAGGGCCGCTGAGTGGCCATCACGAGGTGAATACCCACTGCTCGGGCTAATTGAGCCAGGCGGGCAATGCAATACTCCACATCTTGAGCCCCGATCATCATCAATTCTGCTAATTCATCGATGATGATGACGAGATAAGAGAGGGGCTTGAGTTTTTCTTTATCATCTTCTGTGAGATTCTCTTTTTTTTCTTTTATTATTTTTTTTACCTGGTGATTGTATTGTTCGATATTTCTTACTTTGAGAACACCCAACTTTTGGTATCGCTCTTCCATTTTTTTTGTTGTATCCAACAAAATCTTGCCTGCCTTCTTGGCGTCCTTAATAACAGGGCAGAGAAGGTGAGGGATTCCGTCCCAAACCGTGAATTCTAATCTTTTAGGATCGATGAGAATGAGCTTGACTTCTTCAGGTGTAGCCTTGAAAAGAATGCTGGCGATAAGCGAGTTGAGAGCTACGCTTTTTCCTGTTCCAGTGGCTCCGGCAATAAGAAGATGGGGCATGATGGCTAAATCTGTGACATAAACTTCACCATGAATAGTCTTTCCCAGGGCAAAAGTCAGTTTAGAGGGAGAATCCTGGAATTTTTCCGATTGTATTACGTCTCTGAGTTTAATGATTTCTCTTTTGTTATTGGGAATCTCAACTCCCAGAGAAGATCTGCCCGGCATTCTTTGGACCCTGACCGATTCTGCCCCTAATGCCAGGGAGAGGTCTTCTGTGAGGTTAGCCACCTGACTCACTTTTATTCCTGGATATGGATAGAATTCATAAGTGGTGACCACAGGGCCAGGATGATACTCTTTGACCTCCCCCTCGACGCGGAATTCCCCTAATTTCTCCTCTATCCGTTGTTTTTTTTCATAGAGTTCGTTTTTATCGATTTTTTCATAGGATTTTCCAGGATCCAAAAGAGTAAGAGGTGGAAAATTGTAGTCCTCTTTTCCTTCCATTTCAGGAAAAAGATACTTTTCGGGCATAGTAGGAGGGACAGGTTTTGTTATTGCAGGTTCTGGCCCAGGTTCTTTTTTTCTCTTTTTAAGTTTCGATTTTTCAGTCTTTGTCTCTTGCAGTAAAAAATATTTTTCGCCAACCTTTTTCCTCATCTTCTCCCGGCGCTTTGATTTTTGGTAACGGATAATTTGGATCCTGACTTCCTTGAAAGCGAAGCGAAAAAACCGCTGAAAGATGCGGAAGATAGTTCCAAAAGAAATCTTAGTGGAGAAGATGAAAAAAAGGATGAGGAAAACAAAAAGAACAAGGTAGGTTCCAACATGGTCAAAATATCGAATCAAAAAGGAAGATACCAACTCACCGCTAAGACCTCCGCCTGAAAGCTCTGTTCCTCCCAGAGAAAAACTTGGGAACAGCATGAAAAAAAGGGAACTGACGATGAGAACAAGAAAAAGAGACCCTGCAGTTTTTAGGATGAATCGCTTCTCCTTCTCGGACGAGAAAGTCTGGAGACCAAGGTAAAAAAACGCTAAAGGCAGAAGGAAAGAAGCGAGTCCTAAAACTTGAAGTATGGCATCCGAGAGGAATGCGCCAACTTTTCCAATATAATTATGGATTTTTTGGCTGGCAGCAGAAGCATTGGCCCAACCTGTGTTGGTCCAGGAAGGGTCCCGTGAATCATAGCTTATGAGGCTTATAAAGATGAAAACAGCAAAAAAAATGAGGAAGATTCCGGTTATTTCAAAAGATCGGATTCCCCTTTTTTTGAGAAACTTTAGAGAAGACGCCTCTAATATATCCCTTCTCTTCTTTCTCATTGTCAGAATTATATCATATTTATATTGTTTTACTAAATGCAGGGATTTAATTTCTTGTAGGGATTTGTTTTCTTGTAGGGGCTTGATTTATCAAGCCCACCTTTTTTTCTAAATAAAGGGATTAGATTATATTAAGGGGGTTTGATTTATCAAACCCGCTTTATCTTTTGTAAAAACAATAATATGTGTTTCATGAATCAGACACATACATAATTTATTCTTCTATTTGATAGAAAAAATTAAAGAGAGCCACAAACTGAGAAATTGATAGCTGTTCGGGGCGGAGATTCCTCTCTATTCCGAATTTATCAAGCGCCTCGTCTATCAGAGGTAGAGGGAAATTGAATTTTTCAAAATTATTGCGAAGGATTTTTCTCCTGTGCTTGAAAGCCCCTTTTAAGAATTGTCGAAATAGTTCTTCCTGCTTTATTAAAAAGAGAGGATGGTCTTTTCTCTTTAGAGAAATCAAGGCAGAGTAAACTTTGGGAGGAGGAGAGAAACATTTTGGGGGGACGAGAAAAAGGAGCTTTGTAGAAAAATGAATCTGGAAGAGGATAGAGAGAGGAGCATAATTTTTCGACCCGGGCTGGCCGCAAATTCTTTCCGCCACCTCTTTCTGGAGAAGAAAGATACACTCTGAAAAAAGCTTTTTTTCTTGAAGCACTTTGAACAGCAGCGGGGACGAGAGAGAATAGGGCAAATTTCCTACAAGTTTCACTTTATTTTTAAAGTCTTGCGCTTTTATGAGCTGGCTGAAATCAACTTTCAAGATATCTTCTTCTACGATCGTTAAATTCGGAATGTTTTTTCTCTGGAGGAAAGGAATGAAAGCTGAGTCTTTCTCGATGGCGATAACTTTTCCTGCTGTTGCTGTCAGAGGAAATGTTAGTGCTCCCTTACCTGCTCCTATTTCAATGACTAGGTCATTTTTCTGCGGAGAGATGTGAAGAATGATCTTTTTTAGGACGGCATGATCTTTCAAGAAATGCTGCCCCATTGCCTTTATTTTAGTTCTTTTCAACACTTTTGACCTGAGGAGCTAATACAAGCGCAGTTATCATTGTTACATTGTCATGGCGAGCGACCGAAGGGAACGTAGCAATTTAACCAGGAAAAAGGTTCAGATTGCCACGTCGCTGCGCTCCTCGCAATGACATATACGCAATGACATATAAATAAAATAAGATTGCTCAGCCTGGTCCGAGCGAAGCGGAGGAATCTTCTTCGTTCCTCGCAATGACATTCTATATAATGCGTTTGTATTAGGTCATTTTCTGGATTTGTGGATCCAGCCGTTGAAGAAAGCCACAACCAGCGCGGCTATGATGGAGGCTGCCCCGATGGAATACGTTAGAGCAATCCCGTAGTTATAAATCAATATCGGAGCTGCTGCTGTAATAAATCCTCCTCCCATCATGGGTTCATACAGGATTTGTTTGAAACCAAAGGATTTTGCCGCCGGCGTCTTGAAGTTCGGATCAGCAACGCGAAGCAATAGAAGACCCAGTGCTGTGACTCCCGTCTGCATACCATATTCGGTGATACTCCGCTCAAACCAGGCATCAGGAAGCATACGCGGCGCAATGAACCATGTGGCAAAAAGGACCCAGACCAGACCGACAACCATCAAAATCGAAAACGGTAGGAAATAGGCAAAAAACACATCCAGCTTTATGGAAGCGATGGCCGATATTACCAGGAAATCGAGAGCCAGTCCCAGGATGCGGTCGAATGTCTGTCTATCCAGATACTTGGAAAGTCCGGTTTTACCGCCGAAAATCTGGATAAAAAGACCTCCCAGCATGGCCAGTGGAAAGAGCGGGAAGGATTTAAACAGGTCGGGCTCCATGTTGGCGCTCAGGCTTTTGATGCCTTTGAGCATAAACCATCCGATTAGAATCGCTACACCGACCCACGCGGCATGAAAGGCAAAAGGTTCGAGGGTATCAGGGGATATGGTTATGATCGAACCATGCGTTCTCTTATCCGGCGGTATCAGACCTCGGGTTTCCGCCCGTGACAACAGTTTCGGTGATTTGATGACTTTTGTGTAGCCACGCCTTGCGGCCATATTGATCATGGCCATTCCGAAGACCACAGCGCTGATCACGCCAACTGTTGCGGACATCAAACCAAGGTCAGACCCGGCCTGGAAGCCGAGTTGATCGAACGCTTCGGCCATCCCGGCCGCAGTTCCGTGTCCTCCCGAGAAACCGATTTCGAGAAGACAGCCGAAGAAATGGGGAACGCCGAATACAGGCGTGAGCAAAATGACGGAGATTCCCACACCGACCATATACTGCCCCATGCCTACTAACCACCCATAGCATAATTGCGGTCCTCCTTCTTTCCAAATAGACTTGACGGAGGGAACGGCAAACCCGAGAAACAGGCAGGCAAACACAATATTGATCAATAGGCTCGGATAGAGCGACCAGGAGTTCATGATCTCCTGGGGGATGAAGGTGAAGAGGTATTTCCCGCAGACATAGGGTCCGAGAAGAAGTCCTATAAACCCGGCAATAACCGAGGCGGGCAAAAAGAGTCTCTGAAGCAAGACCAACCTTGTTCGTAGATATTTACCAACAAGAAGCAGGAGACTCAACCAGCAAATATCTACCATCAGGTTTGTGAGTTGAGCGCCAGTTATTTCCATTACATGTTTCCTTCTGCAAGAAAATTGGAATTCATATCGTATTTAGATTGATTCCGCCTCATTTCCTCGGAAAATGCTTTATGAAAATGTTTTTTATCTTTTTGTCACCGTTCTCAGCGCGTTTGAAGTGCATCTCTAAGCTCTATGGCGGATGGAGTTCGTTCTCTGAGTGGGCGATGACTGTCGCCGCAGCTACATCCCCTGTGATATTGATAACGGTGCGGGACATATCCAGGATGCGTTCTACACCCAGGATGAGTGCGATGCCTTCCAGGGGGATCCCCACTTGTCTGAGAACGATAACCAGCATGAGCACGCCCATGGCTGGCGCTCCGGCAGCTCCGATGGAGGCGAGCGTTGCCGTGAGAACGATGGCCAGCTGGTCGCCGAATCCCAGATTCATGCCATAGACCTGGGCGATAAAAATGGCTGTTACTCCCTGATAAAGAGCTGTTCCGTTCATATTTATGGTCGCACCCAGCGGAAGGACGAAGCTTGAAATCTGCTTTGAAACGCCGATGTTGTCTTCAGCGCATTCCATGGTGACAGGCAGTGTAGCGGAACTTGAGCAAGTGCTGAAGGCAATTAATTGAGCCTGGATAATCCCCTTCCAGAACTTAAAATAGGGATATCTTGTGAAGAGCCAGACAACAGCCGGGTAAGTCAAAGCGAGGATGAGCAGCCCTCCGATAACGACCGCACAATAGCGGATAAGGGACATCAATATATCCACGCCGAATGTGCCCACAACTGCAGCGATGAGGGCGAAGACAGCAAACGGAGCGATCTTTATCACAATCTCGACGACTTTAATCATGATGTCATTTATTGCTTCAAAAAACGAAATGACCGGCTTCATTTTTGCCTTGTTAAGAAGAGAGATGACCACACCCATAAACATCGCAATAAAGATGATTTGCAGCATATTAGCCTGGACAAATGAACCGGCTGGATTGTCAGGAATGATGTCGAGGAGGACTTCCCCTATGCTATGCTTCTCCTCGGCACGTATTGCCTGCATATCTGCGGTCTCCCCGTAGCTCGCCTTGAGCTCAGCCTGAACGTATTCAGGGAGATTGCTGCCGGGTTTTAGGCTGTTAGCCAGAAAAAGGCCTAGGGCAACAGCCGACACGTAATAGGCAATATAAAAAGCGAATGTTTTGGCGCCAACACGCCCCAGTTTGCGCAGGTCGCCGAGAGACGCAACACCAACCAGTAATGAGGCAAAAATCAGAGGGATCACAACCATTTTTATAAGGCGGATAAAAGCCGTCCCCACAGGGCGGATAACCGCTGCATCCGGACCGAAGATCACACCAGTAACAGCTCCGAGAATTAGTCCGGCTAAGATCTGTGTCGGTATGCCTGTTCGGCGAAGGGTTGTTAAAATCAAGATAACAATGGCTGCAAGCATCAGCAGGGCTTGGATGATTTTGATGCTGAGTGCGTCTGCCGGGTGGCCCAGAGTATAAGAAATAGCACAGAGAGCAACGGCAGCAACTGCTCCGGAGATTCGCCTCATGAGTCCTCCTCACGTCCAGGGTGGTCTTTAATTAGATAATCTTATTGCACCGTTCATGCCTAAAGTCAATATTTCAGGAAATTAAAATTCATAATATCTGCTTGATCTTCTTAAGTCAATTTACGCTTGTTTTTTTGGATTCTTGAATAAGGACTTTTTATTGGACAGGAGGGAAATCAGGGAATTTAATTATATTTAAAAGAATTAAAGACATTATTAGTATTAAGACCATCAATACAATCCGGATGATCCCTTCTCCCTTTTTCACAGAAACCTTTGCCGACCACCATGCCCCAGATGCAGTTCCTGCTGCAAGGGCCAGCCCAAACTTCCAGTTCACATTGCTAGTGAAAATGAAAACAAGCAGTGCTGGAATTGTATAAATAAATATTATAAAAACCTTGTGCATGTTGACATGAACAAGGCCGATTTTCATCAAGTGATATATCGATGCCATAAGCACAAACCCCACCCCGACCTGGATAAAACCTCCATAAAATCCGATGGCAAACATTGCAGGATAGATAAACCAGGAATTATGATGAAGGCTTTCGTTCTGGTTTTTCCTTTGATTTGATTTCCGGAAAACCATTGAGATGATAACACCAATCATGGCATAACCTAAAATATCCTTAAAGAGTTCATCACTGATGTTGACGGCGATGATGGAGCCAGCTATAGCTCCTGGCAGGGCGAAGGCAGCCAATTTTAAGCTCAGTTTGAATTCGGAGTATTTTTCCTGGCGAAAGGATAAAATTGCAGAAAAACTTTGAATGAGGATACCTAGACGGTTGGTTCCGTTTGCTACGGAACCATCGAGTCCAAGAAATATGAGCGTAGGGAGGGTAATTGCAGATCCACCACCAGCCATGACGTTGGTGAAACCAGCCAGAGAACCGATTCCAAACAGAAGAAGCAGCCTTAATAACTCATCCATTGGTTTTACTTTAGAGAAGCTTATGAGTCAGGATATTTTACCATTCTGAGAGCAAGATGCAAAAATTATTTCAAAAAAGATTTGCAAAAAAAGGTGCAGGAAATAAAACGCTCCTTTTTTCGCCCTAAAAAGAGGACAGGTGTAAAAAAATTTAACTATACTCTTCTCGTCAGGGATTTTTTTTGTAACTTCCTATCTTCCCTCTTTCTCCTTTGTCGCACTCAAGATGTCCTCACTCTCTGTGGATACTGAAATTACCGCACCAGTCTTGTCTTTATTCAGGATTTAGCTTATCTTTTAGAGAATGTTTGAACCTGTTGTAGAAGTCAAAGGATTAACAAAGGTTTTTAAATCATTAAAAGCTGTAGACAATGTATCTTTTGATATTTATCCCGGAGAGATATTGGGTCTTCTTGGCCCTAACGGTGCGGGCAAGACAACTATTATCCATATGCTCCTTGGCCTAACTACACCCGCATCAGGAGACATAAAGGTCTTTGGCTTTGACCTGAAAAAGCACAGAGAGAAGATCCTTCAGGATGTCAACTTTTCTTCCTCTTATGTCTCCATGCCTAACTCCTTACCTGTAAGGGAAAACTTAAAAGTATTTGCTAGACTATACAAGGTAAAGGAAAAGGAAAGAAGAATATCCGAACTTCTCAAGATTTTTGAAATAGAGGCCATAGAGAGCAAACTGGTAAGGCATATCT
>Ga0307379_10000214_pt1 | contig 101156 bp, 105 predicted proteins | sample UN2MG_FD_202237 | JGI IMG/M metagenome (GOLD analysis project Ga0307379, IMG submission 202237) | Soil microbial communities from Risofladan, Vaasa, Finland - UN-2 | ecosystem: Environmental > Terrestrial > Soil > Coastal area > Acid sulfate soil | place: Finland: Risofladan, Vaasa... | reverse complement strand
GATATACATCATCACCACGAGGCGGATCACCTCGGGCGAGCTGTTGAAATAACGGAAGGGATTGCGCATCGCCGGAGGCTAAGGAACCTCGCCTAGAGGCTCAAGCCAATTTACTCTGACAATGCCGTCCAATATGCGCTGCACGAGTTCTTCCGCCACGAAGACGATCTGGCGCGGTCGGGGCTCACGCCCTCCTTGGCGGGCAAACGGCTGATCATCCAGGGGCTCGGCAATGTCGGCTATCATGCCGCGAAATTCCTGAGCGAGGAGGATGGCTGCCGCGTGGTCGGCGTGATCGAGCGCGATGGCGCCGTCTGGTCCGACGACGGCCTGCCGATCGAGCATCTGAAGCAGCATTTGTCGAAAACGGGTGGCGTCGAAGGGTTTGCCGATGCTGAGTTCGTCGCCGATGGTGCGTCGGTCCTCGTGCGCGACTGCGACATCCTCATCCCGGCGGCGATGGAGCGCGCCATCCACGACGGCAATGCCGGGGAGATCCGCGCCAAGCTGGTCGTCGAGGCCGCCAACGGTCCGACGACCTTTGAGGCGGACAAGATCCTGCGCGATCGCGGCATCGTTGTTCTGCCCGATCTCTACGTCAATGCCGGCGGCGTGGTCGTCAGCTATTTCGAGTGGGTGAAGAACCTGACGCACATTCCGTTCGGCCTGATGGAGCGGCGTCATCAAGAGGCAAGCCACCAGGTCCTGGCGCGCTCGCTGGAAGCCATGACCGGCACGCCCTTCCCCTTGGAGACCGCCAGCCAGTTCCTTCAGGGTGCGAGGGAGATCGATCTGGTCCGCTCCGGCCTCGACGACATCATGCGGTCGGCTTACGGACAGATCAAATCCGTCTGGAGCACGGCGGGAATCCCCGATTTGAGAACCGCCGCCTACTCGATCGCCATCCGCCACTGCGCCGACGCCTACGGCGCCATAGGCATTTAGCCAGCATGGGCGAGGTCCCGGGCCCGCGTCCGGCCGACCGTCGCTTTCTCGCCGAAAAGGGCACCTCAGGCCTGAGTGTTTGCTTGCAAAGGCCACATTTTGCGCCAAATACCCGCGCAGATTAACGCTGCCTTGCGGGCGCCCTACCATCTGCCCCGCGCCTGGCTAGTATCCCGCGCAGCGCGCCCGAAACCTTCAGATCGAGATCATGTCCGCCGAGCTCGCCTTCAATCGCAGCGTAGATGTCGACTATGGCGTGGCGGAGGACGTCGCGCCGCAGGTTCGCCGCATCGTCGCCAACAATCCGGGCCCCTACACCTTCCTCGGCACCAACACCTATCTCGTCGGCCGCGGGCAGGTGGCCGTGATCGACCCGGGCCCGGCGGATGAGGGCCATCTGGCCGCGATCGTCGAGGCCACGCGCGGCGAGCGCGTCACCCACATCCTCATCACTCATAGTCATCGCGACCATTGCGACGGCGCGCGCGCCCTACAGGCTCTGCTCGGCGGCGAGATATTGAGCTTCGGCCCGACCGGCAGCCGGCGCGGCGCCGGCGCTCCCGGGCTCGGCGAGGCGTTCGTCGACCCGGCCTTCCGGCCCGACCGCAGGATCAAGGACGGCGACGTGATCAGGACCGGCGGCGTCATGCTCGATGTGCTGCACACGCCAGGTCACGCGCCCGATCACCTCTGCTTCGCGCTGGTCGGACACCGTACCGTGTTCACCGGCGATCACGTGATGGGCTGGAACACGACCGTGATCGCGCCGCCAGAGGGCAGCATGTCGAGTTTCCTCGCCTCGCTGGAGAAGTTGCTGCGGCGGCATGACAAGATTTTTCTGCCCGGCCACGGCGGCCGCGTGCAGACGCCGCAACGGGTGGTGAAGGCCTATATCATGCATCGCCAATGGCGGGATCAGACCATCCTCGCCTGCCTCGAGGACGGCGTCTCCACCATCCCGAGGATCGTCGCCAAGATCTACGGCGATCTAGATTCGGATCTGAAATCCGCCGCGTCCCTGTCCGTGCTCGCGCATCTGGAGTATCTGATCAGAAGGGGTTTAGCGGTCGTTGCCGGCCCGGCCGGAACGAACGCTGGGGCGGCGAATCCTGCGGGGCTGTCGAGCGCCTATTCCGCCGCACCCGCTGCTTCTTCTTCGGCTTCTTAAGCTTCCGCTCCACAGCGGCCTTCGGCGCCTTCGGCTCGGCCTGCTCCAGCCCGGTCTTCTCGCCCTTCTCCAAGGTCGCTTTGATCTCGTCGAAGAAGCCGCGGATACGCTTCGCGTTGGCACCCAAATCGTGCATGCCATAGCGCGAGGCGGAACGGAGATCGATGAAGGCCTGGGTGTCGTCGCCCCTGACGCGGACGAGCACATCGTCGGTGAAGCCAAGGATCATGGTCGTGTCGGTGGCTTCGATGCGGCCGATGCCGTCATCTCCGGGCGGCTCGTTGAGGACGATGGTCCAGCCCATCCGCTTCACCGCTTCATGCACCATGTCGTAGACCTCGATCGAGGACCGCTCGAGCTCCATGGACCGAATATCGGGATAGGCCGCTTCCTGCTCCTCGGCCTTGGTCAGATCGGGATCCTCGATACGGTTCGCATCGGCGGGGCGGGCAAGCTGCCTGAACTGCATGGGCTGCCGCGGGGTGGTCTCGATATCGTTGAGGCGCGGCAGGAGAAAGAACTGCGAGCTGAACCAAAGCGGCGCCGCGAGCCCGACCGCGGCAATGGCGATGCCGGCGAAGGCCTCCTTCGCTCCCGACTGGCCACCGAACCAGATGCGAACGAGACCGAGGATGGCCACGGCGATGGCGAGGAACAGCCCGATCACCGAGACCGCGAACAGATTTATCGCCGCCGGCGTGGCCAAGGTGCCAAAGCGGTGGAGGATGACGGTCAGCACCAGAAGCTGGAGGAAAAAGAGCGCCATGCGGCGCGACCAGAGCCCCTCATGCACCGTCTTCTGCAAATAGATCGCCGTCACCGCGAACGTCCCTCAAACCCGGCCATTGCGCGCCCTCGGGGCGCCATGCTGCCCCTCTTATACTGAAATTGCGCGCTTGCGCGACACCGGTCCTAGCGGTCTCACCCGCCGTCGACGCTAGAGCGAAGGCATGGCGGGTTTGTGGTGCGCTGGCTCGGGAACAGGTCCCGCGCGAAGACTTGGCCCCGGCCCAACCCTAACCAATCCTAAACTTCTCCCGGCGATCCTGCCGTGGGCCCCAGTGCAGGTTCGCGTAAAAGTCGGATCGGTCTTACGGTCATGGTCAGGTATCGGCGCGCGTTCCATGCGCCACTCGCAGTGCTTCTCGGCGTCGCGCTCAGCTCTTTGGGCGGCTGCGTCTATGAGCAGGACGGGCCCCCCGAGGCCCATTTCCAGAAATTCGAGACCAAGCCGCCCAAAGGCGACACCGTGACCGTCTGCCATGCCTATGGCTGCAAGCAACAGACGCGCTACACTTTTACGCCGGAAGATATCGCCGAAATCTCGGCGCTGATGGCCCGGGTCCGCCGCAACGACAGCCCGGCCGAGGACCGCCGGGCGATGTCGTATGCCATTGCCTGGATGGAGCGGCGCGTGGCCCCGACCGCAGGCACCGCCAGCGACCGGCCGAGCATGGATTTCATCGGCTCGGGCGACTCGACCCAACAGGATTGCGTGGACGAAGCCACCAACACCACAAGCTACCTGCTCGTGCTGGAGCGCCACGGGCTGCTCCACCACCATTCGGTGCAGAGGCCCTTCGCCAAGGACAGTGTCAGCCGCTGGACCCATTGGGCGGCGATCATCGAGGAGAAAGAGAGCGGCGCCCGCTACGCCATCGATTCATCGAGCGGGCCAAATGGCGACAACCCGATGGTGCAGGCGGCATCGAGCTTCTACGTGCCGGACGGCTCGGGCAATGTCACGCCGCCCGAGACCGGCATCGCCAGCGCGGAAAGTGACGCGGGCGGCGCCAAGGCGCCGGCGGGCGAGGGCCTCGCCGGCATGATCGAGCGAATGAATGCCTTGGGTTATGCGGACTGATCTCGCTCAGACCTCTCGCGGCGTCCCGTTCAGGATCTGAAGCGCAAGCTCGATCGGGCTGAAGGAGCGGCGATGGTGGGGGCACACGCCGTGCTGCTTGATCGCGCGCGCGTGCTCCGGCGTGCCATAGCCCTTATTCGACTCCCAGCCATAGCGGCGGTAACGGCGCGCGAGCTTCACCATCAGCCGGTCGCGCGTGACCTTGGCCACGATGGATGCGGCGGCGATCGAGAGCGACAGACCGTCGCCGCCAATGACGGTGCGCGCTTTGCCGGGAAACCGGCGCGGGGCGATATTGCCGTCGATCAGGGCCGCGGCGGCCGGAATTTGCAAACGGCGATAGGCAGCGCGCATACCCCAAAGCGTCGCCTGCAAGATATTGTCACGGTCGATGCGGCTGACTTGGCCGATGACCACGCTGACGCAGGACGTGGCCATGATCTCGGCATAGCGATCCTCGCGCGCCTCGGGGGTGAGCAGCTTGGAGTCGTTGAGGCCCTCCGGGATGCGGTCGGGATTGAGGATGACGGCGGCGACGACCACGGGCCCAGCCCAGGGGCCGCGCCCAGCCTCGTCGATGCCGACGATGGGCCCATGCAACTGGTCCATCAGCTCGGCTTCGAGGTCGAAGCTCGGTACGGTGCGCGGATTGGAGGAGCGCTGCGCGAATCCCATGGCGGGGAGTCTTCGCCATCGAGGGCGCCTTTGGCAACCCGGAAGCGGCTAGCGGTGTCGCGACTGTGGAAAACGGCCTATAGCAGGCGAAGCTGCTGACCCGGAAGGACCGGCGGGCTGAACAGATCGGTGCGAAGCTCGACCAATTGCTGGTTGAGCCCCAGCCGTGCGGCGGCGACCTCGAATCTCCGCCCGATCATCCAGGCATAGGGCCCCTCGCCCACCTGGCGCTCACCCCATTTGGCCTCGTAGAGCCTGCCGCCCCGGGTCGAGCTCATCAGCGACAGCACGCGCTTGGCCCGGTCGGGGCAGTTCGCCTGAAGCCATTCGGTGAACAAATCCCCGATCTCGAGCGGCAGCCGCAACAACACGTAGCCCGCGCCCGTCACCCCAGCGGCGGCGCAGCGCTCCAGGATGCGCTCCATCTCCATATCGGTGAGACCCGGGATCACCGGCGCCACCATGACGGAGGTTGGAATGCCGGCCTCGACCAGCCGTCCAAGCGCCTCGATGCGCTTGTCGGGCGTGCTCGCCCGCGGCTCCATGGCGCGCGCGAGCTTGCGGTCGAGCGTGGTCACCGACAACGCCACCTTGACCAGGCCGCGATCGGCCATGGAACGCAACAGATCGAGGTCGCGCAGGATCAGCGCCGATTTGGTGACGATGCCGACCGGATGGTTGGCGGCCGACAGCACTTCGAGGATGCGCCGCATGATGCGGTATTTGCGCTCGATGGGCTGATAGGGATCGGTATTGGTGCCGATTGCGATGGTGCGTGGGCGATAAGACGGGGCGGCCAGTTCGCGCTCCAGCAGCGAAGCGGCATTGGTCTTGGCGAACAGCTTGGTCTCGAAATCGAGCCCGGGCGAGAGGCCGAGAAAAGCGTGGGTGGGACGGGCGAAGCAATAGATGCAGCCATGCTCGCAGCCACGATACGGATTGATGGAGCGGTCGAAGCTGATGTCGGGAGAGGAGTTCCGGGTGATGATCCGCCGCGCCGGGACCTCCTGCACTTCGGTGGTCAGCGCCTCGAGATCGGCCAGAGACTCCCAGCCGTCGTCCACCGGCTCGTAAGCGATGGGCTCGTAGCGGCCGGAGCGATTGGTCTCGGCCCCGCGGCCGTTCCGGCGCGCACTGGCGACGCCAGCCGCATCGAGCGGAAAGCTTTCGGACGTCTCAGGTTTTCTCAGGGCCACCGACATGGCTCTGATATAGGGCCCGACCGTGAACAAATCAAGAACATTGTAGCTGGAAAGACGCTTTAATTGCTGGAAAGCGCCCAGGCGCTATAGTCGCCCCGATGATTTCCGTGGTTATCCCCACCCTGAATGCCGAGGCGACGCTCGGCCCTACCCTGGCGGCGCTGGTGCCGGCGGTGGCGGACAGCGTGGTGCAGGAGGGCATCATCGTCGATGGCGGCTCGAGCGACGAGACCATCGCCATCGCCGACGCCGCGGGAACCAAGGTGATCATGGCCAAGCGCGGCCGGGGGAGCCAGCTCCACGCCGGCGCCGCCGTGGCGCGCGGGGACTGGCTCCTGTTCCTGCATGCCGACACCGTGCTCGAGCCGGGCTGGGCGGAAGAGGCCGAGGCGTTCATGGAGCGCGTGGCGGCGGGGCGGCGCGCCCCGGCGGCCGCGGCCTTCCGCTTCAGCCTCGACGATGACGGTCTCATGCCGCGCCTGGTGGAGTGGCTGGTCGGCCTGCGCTGCCTCCTGTTCGCGCTGCCTTATGGAGACCAGGGCCTGCTCATCTCGCGGCGGCTCTACAACGAGCTTGGCGGCTTCAAGCCGATGCCGCTGATGGAGGATGTGGATCTCGTCCGCCGCCTCGGGCGGCGCCGGCTGGCGATGCTGAAATCGCGCGCGGTGACGAGCGGGGCGCGCTACCGCCGCGATGGTTATCTCGCGCGGTCATTGCGCAATCTGTGCTGCATGCTGCTCTATTTTCTCCGCCTGCCAACGCGCATGCTCGCGCGCTTCTATGGCTAGACACCGCAAGCGCCGCGTTGCCCGCGTCGCCTATGGTCCTCGCCTCGTGATCATGGCCAAGATGCCGAAGGCCGGGCGGGTCAAGCGAAGGCTGGCGCGCGAAATCGGCGGGACCGCCGCCACGCAATTTGCCCGAACTTGCCTCGGGCATACGCTGGCGCGGCTGGGCGCAGATCAGCGTTGGGAAACCTATCTTGCCGCCGCACCCGATCCCGAGGCCGGAGCGTCGCTTGGGTCCGCCGGTTCAAGACGGATCAAGCGATTGCGCCAAGGCGCCGGCGATCTCGGTCAAAGGATGCAGAGAATTTTTCAGCGCCTGCCGCCTGGGCCGGCGATCATCGTCGGCGGCGATATTCCGGCCATCGGCGCATCCGACATCGCATTAGCCTTTCGCCTGCTCGGCGGTGCCGATGCGGTGCTCGGTCCGGCCCCGGACGGCGGCTATTGGCTCGTGGGAATGCGGCGAGCGCCCCGCGTCATCGCCCCCTTCGCGCGGGTACGCTGGTCAACCCCGCAGGCCCTTGCCGACACGCTCAATAATCTCGAAGGGAGCCGGGTCGCCTTCGCCGCGACCCTCGGCGACGTCGACGATGCGGACGACTATGCGGGGCACCGCGCATGGTGGCAGTGTCTGATCCCGCCCCGCTCAGCCAGACCGAGACCGGCCTAGGATTTAGTCTTCGCGCCCTCCTGCCCCTTGAAGCGCGGCATCACCTCGATGAAGCTGCACGGGCGGTGGCGGTTGTCGAACTGATATTTGAGGATGCCGTTCCAGGCATCCTTGCACGCGCCCGGCGATCCCGGCAGGCAAAAGATAAACGTATCGCCCGCCATGCCGCCGCATGCTCGCGACTGAATGGTCGAAGTGCCGATTGTGGCGTAGCTCAGCATATGGAACAGGGTGGAGAAGCCATCGACCTCCTTGTCGAAGAGCGGCGCGACCGCATCCGGTGTCACGTCGCGCGCGGCGAAGCCCGTGCCGCCGGTGGAGATCACCACATCGACCTCCGGATCCTTGATCCACTTCTTCACCTGCTTCCGGATTTTCTTGGCGTCGTCGGTGACGATGGCCTGATCCGCCAGCAGATGCCCCGCCTGCCCGATCATGGAGGCGAGCAGATTGCCAGACTTGTCGGTCTTCTCATCGCGCGTGTCCGAAACCGTGAGGACCGCAAAGCGCAGCGGGATGAAGGCGATGCTTTCGTCGATACGGGCCATGGGTTCCTTCCACGCCAAATCTCTTGGCGATCGGCGATGAAAGATTTCAGCGGCGGCCGAGCGCCGCCTTCAACATCAGCAGGTCCCGCCAGGCGTAGCGCTTTTGCTCCGGCTTGCGCAACAAATAGGCCGGGTGCAGCGTGGCGAGCACGGGCAAATCGCCGATGGAACAGGAATAGGTCAGCCACCGGCCCCTGAGCCGCATGATGCCCTCATTGACGCCGAGAACATGCTTCGCCGCGGCACCGCCGAGCAGGACCAAGAGCTTCGGCGACAGCAATTCGATCTCCCGGGCGAGGAACGGTGCGCAGGCTTCGATCTCCTCGGTCGTCGGCGTACGGTTGCCGGGCGGGCGCCAATAGACGGTGTTGGTGATGTAGACGTCCCCCTCGCCCAGCCCAATCGATGCGAGCATGCGATCGAGAAGCTGACCGGCGCGGCCGACAAAGGGCTTGCCTTGCAGGTCCTCGTCGCGGCCCGGCGCCTCGCCGATCAGCATGATCTCGGCCTGCGAATTGCCTCTGGCGAAGCACAAATTCTTGGCGGTGCGCTTGAGCGGGCAGCCATCGAATTGGGCGACCAGGGCTTCGAGCTGGTCCAAGGTTGAGACCTCGGAGCCGATGCTGCGAGCCGTTGGAGCGGCACGGGTTTTGGCCGGGGCGCCACGCGGGACATTCACCACGGCAACGCGCGCCGGTACCGGCCGCGCCGGAGCAAGCTCGGGGCGGGCTTCGGCGAAGCCATTGCGAGGCTCTTCGCCCACGACCGCGTCGACGCCCATGGCCTCGTACCAGGCGAGCAGGGCCTGGACGGGTTTTAGGTCGGCTTGCGCCATCAAATTGCGCGTGCTCCCGATTTGCGAATCGCCCAACTGGACCGGGCAATTCAAACGATCTAAGCCTTGGTCTTGGCCGTTGGCCAAGGAATACTGGATTCCCGCGCCCGCGGGAACGGCCTAAACCTCGGCCCTAAGTCCTGAACCTGGAGCTTAGCCTTGAACGACGTGACCGAGCGCGAGACCATGGAATTCGACGTGGTGATTGTCGGCGCGGGGCCAGCCGGGCTCGCCGCCGCGATCAGGCTCAAGCAGCTGGCAGCGGAGCAGGACAGCGACATCTCCGTGGTGGTGCTGGAGAAGGGCTCGCAGGTCGGAGTCCATATCCTGTCGGGGGCCGTGATCGACCCGGTCGCGCTCGACCGGCTCCTGCCGGATTGGCGCCAACAGGCCTCGCCGCTCGAGACGAAGGTGAGCGAGGACCGCTTCTATTATCTGTCGGAGACGGGCGGTGTCCCAGTGCCCTCGCTGCTGATGCCGCCGCTGATGAGCAATCATGGCTGCTACATCGGCAGTCTCGGTAGCCTGTGCCGCTGGCTGGGCGAGCAGGCCGAGGCGATGGGCGTGGAGATCTATCCCGGCATCTCCGTCACCGAGGCGATCATCGGGCCAAATGGCGAAGTCGAGGGCGTCAACACCGGCGATATGGGGGTGGCGCGGGACGGCACGCATAAGGACAGCTACACGCCCGGCATCGCGCTCACCGGCAAATACACCCTGCTGGCCGAAGGCGCGCGAGGCTCGCTCACCAAGCAGCTGATCAAACGCTTCGATCTCGATCGGGAGAGCGACCCGCAAAAATATGGCATTGGCCTCAAGGAGTTGTGGGAGGTGCCGCAGGAGAAGCATCGGCCGGGCCTGGTGCAGCACACCATGGGCTGGCCGCTCAATGATGCCACCGGCGGCGGCTCCTTCCTCTATCATTTCGGCGAGAATCTGGTTTCGGTCGGCTTCGTCGTGCATCTCGACTACGCCAATCCCTATCTCAATCCGTTCAAGGAATTTCAGCGGGCCAAGACCCATCCGCGCATCGCCGCCCAGCTCGAAGGCGGCCGCCGCATTGGCTATGGCGCCCGCGCCCTCACCGAGGGTGGCTGGCAGGCGATCCCGCGCCTCGCCTTCCCCGGCGGCGCGCTGATCGGCTGCGCCGCGGGCTTCATGAATGTGCCCCGCATCAAAGGCAGCCACAACGCCATGCTGAGCGGCATGATGGCGGCGGAAGCGGCATACTCGGCGATCCAGGCGGGACGCACGCGCGACGTGCTCGACGCCTATCCGGAAGCCGTGCGGGCGAGCTCGATGGCGACGGAGCTGAAGCGCGTGCGCAATGTGAAGCCGCTCTGGTCGCGCCTCGGCACGCGGCTTGGCGTGATGCTCGGCGGCATCGATATGTGGTTGAGCACGCTGTTCCCGTTCCTGAGCCACACGCTGAAGCATGCCAAGCCTGACTATGCGAGCCTCACCAAGGCATCGGCGGCCAAGCCGATCGACTATCCCAAGCCCGACGGCGTGCTCAGTTTCGACATTCTGTCCTCGGTGTTCCTGTCGGGCACCAACCATGCCGAGGATCAGCCGGTGCATCTGCGCCTCGCCGATCCAAACATTCCGATCGAGGAGAACCTGCCGGAATATGCCGAGCCGGCGCAGAGATACTGCCCGGCGATGGTGTATGAGGTGGTCGAGGAAGGCGGCACGCCGCGCTTCCAGATCAACGCGCAAAACTGCGTCCACTGCAAAACCTGCGACGTGAAGGACCCGGCGCAGAACATCACTTGGGTGCCGCCCGAGGGGGGCGATGGACCCAACTATGTGAATATGTGAGCCTCGCCCGCGCGGCTATATCGCGGGCGGCGGTCACAAACGCGCCGCCTTTAGGCGGCAAGGAAGCTTTTGGGTTGCGGTCGAGGCCAAAAGGCCTAATCCTCCCAAATGGGGGGCGTTGAGAACCGCATTTCTGGGGCGGCGCCAAGCCGGACACATCATGCCAATTGACGACCGAACCTTCCGCAAATGGGCCTGGAGGTCTTTGCTCGCTCTGGCGCTGGTTGCCGCGCCGGCCGCCTATTCGGAAGTGGCGGGGCCAGGCGCGGTGCAGGCCGGTCCGGGGACCTTGCTCGGCAATTATCTCTCCGGCCGGGTGGCGCGAGGCGACCACGACACGACCGCCGCGGCGGAGTTCTATTCGCGCGCACTGGCCGAGGATCCCGGCAATGAGCTGATCCTCGAACAGACCTTCCTGCTCGAAACGGCGGCGGCCGATTGGGATCGCGCCATCGAGCTCGCGCATGAGCTCGTCAAGCATGAGCCGTCGCACCGCATCGCCCAGTTCCTGCTTGGCATCGATTCATTCAAGCGCGGCAAATACGACGAAGCCGACAAGCACTTTGCCGCGGCCCGTCAAGGTCCGATCGCCGATCTGACCTCGATCCTGGCCCGGGCCTGGGTGCAGCAGGCGGCCGGCAAGACCAATGACGCCCTGGCCACGCTCGACAGTCTGAGCGATGCCGATTGGGCCCAGTTCTATCAGCGCTATCATCGCGCCCTGATCGCCGATCTCGCCGGCAAGCGCGACATGGCGCGCACCGCTTTTTCGCAGGCGTTCAGAAAGAACCCCACGACCTTGAGAGTGGCGGATGCCTATGCGCGCCATGCGGTCAACGCCAAAAACCGCAAGCTGGCCAAGCAGACGCTCAGGACCCATATCGCCAAAGCCTCGCGCCATCCCTTGTCGCTAGCGCTGCTCGGTGAAATCGAGGCCGGCAAGACCCCGCCCTTGCTCGTGACCTCGCCCAGCGACGGGCTGGCGGAAGTCTTCTACGGCATCGGCGACGCCCTTGCCGGTGAAGGCGGCCTCGACATGGGCATCGTCTTCTTGCAATTCGCGCTTTACTTGAAGCCGGACTTCCCCCTCGCCCATGTTGCTCTGGCCGAGGCCTTCGACGGCGCCAAGAGATACGATCTCGAGCTGGCTGAATTCAACACCATCAGCGAGGATTCGCCGCTTTGGCTGAACGTTCAGATTCAGAAGGCCTTCGCCCTGAATGCACTGGAGCAGGTGGATGAGGCCAAGGTGCTGCTCGAGAAGATCATCGCGCAGAACCCGAAGGATGTCCGCCCGCTCGACGCCTTGGGTAACATCCTGCGATCGCATGAGCGCTACGCCGAGGCTCGCGATTATTACAGCCGCGCCATCGATCTGATCGACAAGCCGACCAGGGAGCATTGGGCGCTGTTCTATGCCCGCGGCGTCTGCAGCGAACGGCTCAAGGAATGGCCAGCGGCCGAGGCGGATCTCAAGCGCGCGCTTGAGCTTTCCCCCGACGAGTCGCCGGTGCTGAACTATCTTGGCTATACCTGGGTGGACCAGAACCAGAATCTCAAAACGGCGATGGACTACATCCGCAAGGCGGTGAAGCTGAAGCCTGACGATGGCTATTACGTCGATAGTCTCGGCTGGGCCTATTTCCGCATCGGCAATTTGCAATCGGCGGTCGAGCAACTTGAGCGCGCGGTCGAGCTGAAACCGGACGATCCGGTCATCAACGATCATCTGGGCGATGCCTATTGGCGCATCGGGCGGACACTCGAGGCCAAATATCAATGGCAGCAGAGCCTCACCCTGAAGCCGGACAACGATCTCGTCGCGTCGATCGAGAAGAAGCTTGAGGACGGGCTTCCGGACAGTGCGGAGACCAAGGCCGCAAATTCTTCGTCGGGGCAGAAAGTCGCCGAATAAGCTGCCGCTTCTCGTCCACAGAGTGGCGCCGGAGCATTTTCGATGACGGCGCTCCGCGACACCGCTAGAGCCAAACTCAACCTCACGCTCGAAGTGCTGGGGCGCCGCGCCGACGGCTTGCATGAGCTGCGGAGTCTCGTCGCCTTTGCCGAGCTCGGCGATTGGGTCGCATTCAAACCCGGGTCCGAACTTCTGCTCGCGATCGAGGGCCCGTTCGCGGGCGCGCTCGAGGGCGACAATCTCGTCCTCGCCGCGGCCAAAGCCGTCAAAGCCGCGGCGCCCACAATCGAGCTTGGCCAGTTTCGCCTGGCGAAGATGTTGCCGGTCGCGGCCGGCCTGGGCGGTGGTTCCGCCGACGCCGCCGCGACGTTGCGGCTGCTCGCCCGCGCCAATCCGGGTGCGCTCGCCCCTGCTGTCCTTGCAGAACTTGCGGCCAAGCTCGGATCGGACGTGACGGTCTGCCTCGAAAGCCGGCCGGCGCTGATGAGCGGGCGGGGCGAGCGCGTAGCCGCCGTCCGGGGCATGCCCGGCTGCGGCGTGGTGCTGGTCAATCCGAGGCTCCCGCTCGCCACGGTTGCCGTCTATGGCGCGCTGAAGGCGTCGCCTTTATCGGAATCGCGGCACGGCGCGACGGAAATCCCTGCGTTCGGTGGCTGCTTCGAGCAGCTGATCGCCTATGCGCAGGCGCGCGCGAACGATCTCGAACCGACGGCTTCGCGGCTGGTCCCCGCCATCGGCGAAGCGATCGGCGCGCTGAAGGCCGTCGAAGGAGCGCGCCTGGTCCGGCAGGCCGGGAGCGGCCCGACCTGCTTTGCCCTGTTCGCGAGCGCCGATGAAGCCGAATCAGCGGCGGCCACGGTCGCGGCAGCCAATCCATCCTGGTGGGTGGCCGCAAGCACCATCCTGCCAAGCGGATGAGTCCAGGCGGCTAGAAGGGCCGATCGACGCAAAAAGCCACCGCATCGAGCAGCGCCGCCTTGGCGTCGCAATCGGGGAAGATCGCGAGCGCATCGCGGGCAATGGCGCCGTAGTGGCGGGCGCGCTCCATAGTGTCGGTGAGCGCGTTGTGTTTCTGCATCAGCGCCATGGCCTCGACGAGATCGTTGTCGTGGATGACCCCGTCCTGGAGCGTCCGCTGCCAGAAGGCACGCTCTTGGCCGCTGCCACGGCGATAGCACAGCACCACGGGCAGCGTGATCTTGCCCTCGCGGAAATCGTCGCCGACGCTCTTGCCGAGCGTCGCCGCCTCGCCGGCATAATCGAGCGCATCGTCGACGAGTTGAAAGGCAACGCCAAGATTGCGGCCATAGGATCTAAGCCCGGCGGCCTCGGATTTCGGCCGCTCGGCCACCACCGCGCCAACCTCGGCCGCGGCGGCAAAGAGAGCCGCGGTCTTGGCGTCGATCACCGCCAGATAGTCGTCCTCGGTAGTCTCGGTGTTCTTGGCGGTGACGAGCTGCATCACCTCGCCCTCGGCAATCACGGCCGCGGCGTCGGCGAGGATGCGCAGCGCGCCGAGCGAGCCGACATCGACCATCATCTTGAAGGCTTGGCCGAGCAAAAAATCGCCGACGAGAACGCTCGCCTCATTACCCCAGAGCAGCCGGGCCGCCGCCTTGCCGCGGCGGAGATTGCTCTCGTCCACCACATCGTCATGCAGCAGCGTCGCGGTGTGCATGAACTCCACGCTTGCCGCCAGCCGCACATGGCCGCTGCCTTCATAGCCACAGAGCTTGGCCGCGGCGATGGTGAGCATGGGCCGCAGGCGCTTGCCGCCGGAATCGATCAAGTGACGCGCGAGTTCGGGGATCAGCTCCACATTGGAGCGGGCGCGGTCGAGAATGATGCGGTTGACATGGCCCATATCCTCCTCGACAAGCGCGAGCAGTGGCGCAAGGCTTGCCTTTGGATCACGCGCGCCAGAAAGCTGAACAACGACTCCCAAGAGATCTCTCCTAAAGCGGCTTCGCGTTTAAGATGATTTTGACGGCTGGGCCGATATTGTCTTTGCTCCAGCCGCTAGGTCAAGGCGCACCAGTGCAAGGGTTGCCTCGGATGAAGGAATTGTTGCGGTCAAACGACGCGGTGCTGATCTCCTTTGTCAGCGCTCTGCTGGCTGAACAGGGAATCGCCTTCATGGTCGCCGACACGAATATGAGCGTGCTGGAAGGCTCGATCGGAGCGCTCCCCCGGCGCGTTCTCGTGGATTCCGATGAAATGGAGCGCGCGCGCCGCATTCTCACCGAGGCCGGTATTGGCGATGTCATCTCCACCGACGGCAGGATCTAAGCGCACGGGCACGCTCCCACCCGGGACGACGCTGGACGACTTCCTCGGCGGCCGGATCGAGGTGCTACAGCCCAAGCAGGGCCACCGCGCCGGCAGCGATGCCGTGTGGCTGCAGGCCGCGGTCCCGGCGCAAGCCGGCGAGCGCGTGCTCGACGCCGGCGCCGGCGTCGGGGTGGCGGGGCTTTGCCTGCTCGCCCGCGTTCCAGAAATCGCCGTGACCGCGGTGGAAATCGACGCCGGCCTTTGTGCCCTGGCGGAGGCCAATGCGCGGCGGAACGGTGTGGGCGACAAGTTCAAGGCGATCGATGCCGATGTGACCGCTCCGGCCGAAAGCCTCCTGGCCAAAGGTCTTGTGCGCGACGGCTACGATCAACTGATGGCCAATCCGCCCTATTATCCGGCCGGGACTGTCCGGGCAGCGCCTGACCCAGCGCGAGCGGGGGCTCATGTGATGCAGGAGGGAGCGCTTGAGGCTTGGATCCGCTTCCTCGCCACCGTGGCGGCGCCAAAAGGGCGTCTCACCCTCATCCACCAGCCTCGGGCGCTGCCGCAATTGCTGGCGCTGCTCGATCGGCGATTTGGCGGCGTCACGATCTTTCCCCTGTTCCCGAAGGCGGGCGAGCCCGCCACGCGCATCATCGTCCAGGCCGAGAAAGGAAGCCGTGCCGCCCTTCGTCTCCTCGCTGGCCTCGTGCTGCATGATGGAGACGGGCACTACACGGCGAAGGCCGAGGGCGTACTTCGGAGCGGCGAAGCGCTCGATCTCGGAAGGTAGGAGACAAAAAAGGGCTGCCGCCTAAGGCAGCAACCCTCGATTGGCCCAAGCGTGAGGCGGGCCCGGGCGCGCAAGGCGGCCTAGTAGCAAATGTTGATGCCGCGATAGACCGTCTTGTAGATGTAACCGTAGGCATAGTCGCTCCAGACGCGGATCGTCACCGGACGGGAGACGTAGCAACCACCGCCGTAATTGGAGTAGTTCCAGTGCTTGCTGTAGTTGTGATGGCCGTGGCCGTGGCCGTGGCCGTGACCATTGCCGTGGCCATAGCCGGCTTCAGCCTGAGGGGCGCCGAATGCGAGAGCGGTCAGGGCGGCGGCGGCGATGAGGGTCTGCTTCAACATTTTAGTCATCCTCCAGAGTGTGACGCGGGGGTTCGCGTCTGATTGGGACCATCGAGCCAAGGGGTCTTCCCTCGGGTCATGATGCAGTTCTAGCTGGAGGGCTCTGAACCGAAGCTGAGACCGCCATTCATGTGGCGTTCAGCCTGCTGGTGCCGTCTCAGGGCAACGGAAAGGGCCATCCCCGTGGCCGGGAATGGCCCTTCGCGCAAATCGCATCGTGCAGCGTCTTGGCCGGCTAATACCGCCAACCGCGGCGGCCGCGCCAATAAGGGTAATAGGCGTAAGGGTAGTAGCCGCCGCCATAATAGCGGTAGGGGCGATAGCCGTAGCCATAGCCGGGTCCGACATAGACCCCGGCGCCGGGTCCGTAATAGCCATAGCCTCCCCAGCGCCGCCAGCCGGCGGACGCGGGATCGGTGGAGATGGCAACGAGCGCAACGGCGAGCGCGCCCGCCGCGATCAGCAGAGTTGCAAGCCTGTTCATGTGCTGTCCTCCTGGTCGGACGCCGCCCCGGCAAAATGGAAGCGCCGCCGGCGTTGGATCCGCCTGAAACTCAACTCTATCAAAAAATCGAGTCGCGTTGATGGCGGGAGCAAAGACTGCGTTAAGCAAAGCTTAGAGACGGAGGCGGCGTTACTCTAAAGACTCCGCTTCCGGCCTTGATTTGACCTTTTGCGTCTGTACCCTTGTATCGCATGGACAATCACTCAGACGAACGCCCTTCGGCTTTGGATCGGGCCGTGGGACTCCTGCCCGCGGCCTGGACCGGCCGGGGCACCCTGATCCCGGTACTGCGATTCACCGGCCCGATCGGCGTCACCATGCCGCTCCGGCCAGGACTGACCTTGGCGACAAGCGCTGCCGCCATTGAGAAGGCCTTCTCCATGCGCGGCGCCAAGGCCGTGGCGATCCAGATCAACTCTCCCGGCGGCTCGGCGGTCCAGTCGGGGCTAATCTTCAAGCGCATCCGCGCCCTGGCCGAGGAGAAGGGCTTGAAGGTCTATGTCTTCGCTGAGGACGTTGCCGCCTCGGGCGGGTATCTGCTGGCCCTTGTCGGCGACGAGATCTACGCCGATGCCAGCTCGATCGTCGGCTCGATCGGCGTCGTCACCGCGACCTTCGGCTTCAATGAGCTGATCAACAAGATCGGGGTCCAGCGGCGGGTCTACACCGCCGGCGCCAACAAGGACACGCTCGACCCGTTCCTGCCGGAGAAGCCCGACGACGTGGAGCGGATCAAGGCGATCCAACGCGACGTGCATGACGAGTTCATCGCCCTGGTCAAGGCCAGGCGGGGCTCCCGCATCGACAAAGCGAGTGAGAGCCTGTTCACCGGGGAGTTCTGGTCCGGCAAGAAGGCGCTCGAGCTCGGCCTGATCGACGGGCTGAGCGACCTCCGCTCGAAGATGCGCGAGATCTACGGAGACGAGGTCCGATTCAGCCTGGTCATGCCCTCGACGAGCTGGCTGCGGCGCAAGCGGGGCGTCTCCGTGCATGGCGGCGGGTTCGACTTCGGTCTCACGCCTGGCGGACTTGCAGCCGACTTTATTTCTGCTATCGAAGCGCGCGCACTCTGGTCGCGTTTTGGATTTTAGGCCATGCCGCAGCTTCTCATTCTCATCGCAGCTGGCGCCGGCGCTCTCCTCGCCAGAGGCTGGTATCGCCGCGAGCGCGCACGCATCGCCGCCGAGCTTGCGCGCGCCAGACAGGCAATGGAACGGCGCGAGGGAGAGGGGATGGTCCGCTTGGAGCGCGACCCAGCCACGGGGGTCTATAGCCCGAAACGCGGTTGATCTGGGCCGCCAGCACCCTTGACCCCGGCCTCCTGTCGCCGCATAGCGTCTCTCGCCCATAAGCAACCCTCCCCGACGGCTTAAAAAGCGACGAATGACCGCCACCCCCAAAGCAGCCGGCCGACACGCGCCCTCCTCCTTCCAGGATCTGATCCTCGATCTCGAGCGTTATTGGGCCGAGCAGGGCTGCGTCATTCTTCAGCCCTACGACATGGAGATGGGGGCCGGCACCTTTCATCCCGCCACCACTTTGCGCGCGCTAGGCCCCCGGCCGTGGCGCGCGGCCTATGTGCAGCCTTCGCGGCGGCCGAAGGACGGCCGCTATGGCGAGAACCCGAACCGGCTCCAGCATTATTACCAGTTCCAGGTGATGCTGAAGCCGTCGCCCCCGGACATTCAGGACCTCTATCTGAACAGCCTTCGCGCCATCGGCATCGACGTCGCCAATCACGACATCCGCTTCGTCGAGGACGATTGGGAGAGCCCGACGCTCGGCGCCTGGGGACTGGGCTGGGAGGTCTGGTGCGACGGCATGGAGGTGTCCCAGTTCACCTATTTCCAGCAGGTCGGCGGCTTCGATTGCGAGCCGGTCGCGGGCGAGCTCACTTATGGGCTGGAGCGTCTGGCCATGTATGTGCAAGGGGTCGACCGCGTCTTCGACCTGAACTTCAACGGCGCCCAGGGCGACGACAAGGTCACCTATGGCGACGTGTTCCTGCAATCCGAGCAGGAATATTCGCGCTACAATTTCGAGCACGCCGACACCAAGATGCTGGCCGCGCATTTCCGCGATGCGGAAGCCGAGTGCAAATCGCTGCTGGCCAAAGGCGATGACGGCGGGCGCCATCTCATGGTGCTCCCGGCCTATGATCAATGCATCAAGGCCTCGCATCTGTTCAACCTGCTCGACGCGCGCGGCGTGATCTCGGTGACCGAGCGGCAGGGCTTTATCCTGCGCGTGCGCGAGCTCGCGCGCGCCTGTTGCGCCGCCTGGCTGAAGACGGCGGCGGGCGGTGCCGTGCGCGAACCTTCCCGGGCCGCCCATGGCTGAGCTTCTGCTGGAACTGTTCTCGGAGGAGATTCCGGCGCGCATGCAGCCGCGCGCCGCCGAGGACCTTGCGCGTCTTCTCGGCGACGGCCTGAAGGCGGCAGGCCTGACCTTTGAGACCATTCGTAGCTTCGCCACGCCGCGCCGGCTCACGGTGGTGGTGGATGGCTTGCCCGCGCGCTCGCCCGATGTGCGCGAGGAGAAGAAAGGCCCCAGGGTCGGCGCGCCCGCGGCTGCCATCCAGGGCTTCCTCAAATCCTCGGGACTCGATGCTCTCGATCAGGCGGAAACCCGCGCCGACAAGAAGGGCGACTTCTATGTGGCGCTGATCGAGCGGCCCGGACGCCCTACGGCGGATGTGGTGGCTGAGATCGTGCCCGAGATCATCCGCGGCTTCCCTTGGCCTAAATCGATGCGCTGGGGCAGTGGACGCCTGCGTTGGGTACGGCCGCTGCATTCGATCCTCTGTGTCTTCGGCGGCAAAGTGGTGCCGATCGAGATCGACGGGATCGCGAGCGGCGACGAGACGCGCGGCCACCGCTTCATGGCGCCGAAGCCATTCAGCGTGAAGGGCTTTGACGATTATCAGGAAAAGTTGCGCCAGGCCTTCGTCGTCCTCGACGGCAATGAGCGCAAGGTCATCATTCTACAGGCCGCAAGGAACCTGGCTGCGAAGGAAGGGCTGGAGCTTATCGAGGATGAGGCGCTGCTGGCCGAGAATGCGGGGCTCACCGAATGGCCGGTGGTGCTGATGGGCGCCTTCGACGAAGGCTTCCTCGAGGTGCCGCCAGAAGTGCTCGCCACGTCGATGAAGGCGCACCAGAAATGCTTCTCGCTCACGCGCGGCAAGGAACTCGCCAACCGCTTCGTCATGGTCGCCAATCTGGAAGCCGAGGACGGCGGCAAAGCCATCGTCGCCGGCAATGAACGGGTGATCAGGGCACGTCTCGCCGACGCCAAATTCTTCTTCGACCACGACCGCAAGGTGATGCTCGAAGACCGCGTGCCAAAGCTGAAAGAAATCGTCTTCCACGACCGACTCGGGACGCAATATGAGCGGATACAGAGGACAAGGATGCTGGCGCGCGAGATTGCGCTGACTATCGGCACCGATCCGGACCTGGCCGAACGCGCAGCCATCCTAGCCAAGGCAGATCTCGTCTCCAACATGGTTGGCGAGTTCCCGGAACTGCAAGGCGTGATGGGCCGCTATTACGCGCTCGATCAAGAGGAAGATTCGGTCGTGGCGGACGCGATCGCGGCTCACTACAAACCGGTCGGACCATCGGATCAGGTGCCGCGCGATCCCGTCGCGATTTCGGTCGCGCTCGCGGACAAGATCGACATGCTGGTCGGGTTCTGGGCCATCGACGAGAAGCCCACGGGCTCGAAGGATCCTTACGCGCTCCGCCGCGCCGCGCTTGGCGCGATCCGCCTCATCTTGGAGAACGGGCTTCGAATAGCTCTGATCGAGCCGCTCGATTCTCAGTCGATCAAAGTCGGCAAAACTTTTGCCGCCTTGGCCAAGGCCGCCGGGAAGAGCGCCGCGACAAGCGATGCGACCGTCAAATGGGCCGGGCGCAACGTTCGGGCGAGAAGCGTCGACCTGCTCTCCTTCTTCGCCGACCGGCTGAAAATATATCTCCGCGACCAGGGCGCCCGGCACGATCTGATCGACGCCGTGTTCTCCCTTGGCGGCCAGGACGATCTGCTGATGGCTGTGCGCCGCGTCGATGCGCTCGGCCGCTTCCTCGACACCGAGGACGGCGCCAACCTCCTCACCGGCACCAAGCGTGCGATCAATATTTTGCGTATCGAGGAGAAGAAGGACAACAGAGCCTACGATCAGCCGCCGGACGCCAAGCTATTCGAGCTGGCGGAGGAGAAGGCGCTGGCAAGGACCGTCGACGAGGTAGAGCGGGCCGCGGCTGCGGCGGTGAACAAGGAAGACTTTGCTGCCGCGATGACGGCGATGGCGCGGCTCCGCGCGCCGGTCGATGCCTTTTTCGATCACGTCACGGTCAATGCCGACGAGCCAAACCTCAGAAAGAACCGGCTCAGGCTGCTCAACCGTATTCGTGCCACCACCCTGACCGTGGCGGATTTCTCCAAGATCGAGGGCTGAACCTCAAAGTAGGGCACAAAGGGGAATCGCGGAGGTACGCCATGCCTGCCCACATCAGCATGATCACTCTTGGCGTCGCCGATGTGGCGAAGGCCACCGCCTTTTATCAAGGGCTTGGATTTGTGACTTCGAGCGCGAGCCAGCCGAGCGTCAGCTTCCTGCGCGCCGGGCCGGTCGTGCTTGGGCTGTTCGGCCGAGAGGCGCTTGAGGGCGATGGGCACATTGATACGGTCTGGACCGGCAATGGCGGCATCGCACTGGCGCAGAATCTGGCGAGCGAGCAAGAGGTCGATGCCATGATGGCCAAGGCCGAAGCCAATGGCGCCCGCATCCTGAAGCCAGCGGCCAAGACCTTTTGGGGCGGTTATGGCGGCTACTTCGCCGATCCCGACGGCCATGCGTGGGAAGTCGCCCATAATCCATATTGGGTCTTGGAGGCCGACGGCCGGGTGAGTTTGCCGGACTAGTCCTATGCCCAGCCATCTCTTCGTCTACGGCACGTTACGGTCGGAAAGCCGCCATCCCGTCGCCCAGCGGCTTCGGGGTCAGGCCAAGCTCGTCGGCAAGGCTTCGACTCCCGGCGTGCTCTGCGATTTTGGCTGGTATCCGGGCGCGCTGTTCCGGCCCGACGCCAAGACTCGCGTCGTCGGCGATGTGTACGCACTCAGGCACGCAGAGCGGCTGCTGGCGCAGCTCGACGACTACGAGACCGGCGATCCGGTGTCGCCCTTTTTCAGGCGCATCGCGATCGTGGTGCGCCTCGACGGGGGCCGTGCCCTCGAGAGCTGGACCTATGAGCTGTGCGAGGCTCCGGCACGACTGAAACCAATCGAGAGCGGCGACTTCATCTTGCATCGGCGCCTGCGCGCGGGGCGTCCGCTTCGCGCTTAGCGCGTTCCCTCCCCGCCATTTGTGTCAATGGACCGGGGCCGCTAAAAGAGCAGGCTCGCCAGTTGGCATGGAACACGCGACAGGAGAAGCCGCCAGGCCATGAGTGCGTCGCCCAAATGGGTCTTCATTTTCGGTGGAGGCCGCGCCGACGGCGCCGCCACGCAGCGCGATCTGCTCGGCGGCAAAGGCGCCTATCTCGCCGAGATGGCGCGCCTCGGCCTGCCGGTGCCACCTGGCCTCACCATCTCCTCTGAGGTCTGCGCCGCCTATTACAAATCCGACCGAAGCCTGCCCGAGGCGCTGAAGCCGATGGTCAGCGAGGCGCTCGACGTCGTGGGCGAGATCGCTGGCGCCCGCTTCGGCGATGTCGAGAATCCGCTGCTGGTGTCGGTACGTTCAGGCTCGCGCGCTTCGATGCCGGGCATGATGGATACGGTGCTCAATCTCGGGCTCAACGATTTGACGGTCGAGGGGTTGGCGCGGCGGTCCTCGGATCGAAGATTCGCCTACGACACCTATCGCCGCTTCATCCAAATGTATGGCGACGTGGTGCTCGGCATCGACCACGATCTGTTCGAGGAGGCCCTGGAGAACTACAAAAATCTCAGGGGCTTCGAGCTCGATCCTGAACTCAAAGCCGAGCACTGGTCTGAGGTCGTGACCCGGTTCAAAGCCCTCGTCGAGGAAGAGCTCGGCAAACCCTTCCCGCAAGATTTGCATGTCCAGCTTTGGGGCGCGATCGCCGCCGTGTTCGGGTCCTGGCGCAATGCCCGCGCCATTGCCTATCGCCGGCTGCACGACATTCCCGACGACTGGGGCACCGCGGTGACCGTGCAGGCCATGGTATTCGGCAATATGGGGGAGCGGAGCGCCACCGGTGTCGTCTTCACCCGCAATCCCTCCACCGGCGAGAACGAGCTCTACGGCGAATATCTCGTCAATGCGCAAGGCGAGGACGTGGTCTCGGGCCTGCGCACGCCGCAGCCTCTGACCGAAGCTGCGCGCACCGTCGCCAGCGATCTCCGGCCCTCGCTCGAGGCGCTGATGCCCGATGTGTTCGCCGAGCTCAAGCGCGCTTGCGCTAAGCTCGAGGCGCATTTCCGCGACATCCAGGACATCGAGTTCACGGTGGAGGAAGGCAAGCTGTGGATGCTGCAAAGCCGCTCGGGCAAACGCAGCATGCAGGCGGCGCTGAAGATTGCCGTCGACATGGCGGCGGAAGGATTGATGAGCCGCGAGGAAGCCGTGTCGGGGATCGATGCGGCCCAACTCGACCAGCTCCTGCATCCGACGCTCGATCCCAATTCCGAGAAGGTGATCATCGCCACGGGCCTGCCCGCTTCGCCGGGAGCGGCCTCGGGCGAGCTCGTCTTCGATTCCGACCAGGCCGTGCATCTCAAGGCGCAAGGCCACACGCTCATCCTGGCGCGGATCGAGACCTCGCCGGAGGACGTCCAAGGCATGCATGCCGCGGCCGGCATTCTCACCACGCGGGGCGGCATGACGAGCCATGCGGCGGTGGTCGCGCGCGGCATGGGACGCCCTTGCGTCGTCGGCGCCGCCTCGGTCCAGATCGATATGGAGCGGGAGACGCTGATGGCCGGCGGCGAACTTCTGCATAAGGGCAGCATCGTCACCATCGACGGATCGTCCGGCCATATCATCAAGGGCCACGTGCCGATGCGCGAGGCCACCCTCTCACCGGACTTCGTGACCCTGATGGAGTGGGCGGATTCGTTCCGCCGCATGAAGGTCCGGGCCAATGCCGACACCCCGGCCGACGCGCGTCAGGCCCGCGCCTTCGGGGCGGACGGCATCGGGCTTTGCCGCACCGAGCATATGTTTTTCGAGGAAGGCCGCATCGTCCCCATGCGCGAGATGATCCTTGCGGATGACGAAGAGGGCCGCCGGCATGCGCTCGACAAGCTGCTGCCGATGCAGCGCCAGGATTTTCTCGAGCTGTTCGAGATCATGTCCGGCCTGCCGGTGACCATTCGCCTGCTCGATCCGCCGCTGCACGAGTTCCTGCCCCACACCGAAGCGGCCATCGGCGACGTCGCCTCGGCCATGGGCGTGAGCGTGAGCAAACTCAGGCGGCGGGTCGCGGCGCTACGCGAGTTCAACCCGATGCTCGGCCATCGCGGGGCGAGGCTGCTGGTGAGCTTTCCCGAAATCGCCGAGATGCAGGCGCGCGCGATCTTCGAAGCCTCGATCGAGGCCGGACGGCGGCTCGACATCGGCGTCATGCCCGAGATCATGGTGCCGCTGGTCACGTCCAAGGCCGAGCTCGACATCGTCAAGGAGCGCGTCGCGGCCACGGCGCGCGCGGTGGAGACGGAGCAACGGCTCGCCGTCCATTATTCGGTCGGCACCATGGTCGAGCTTCCCCGCGCCTGTCTCAACGCCGGCGAGATCGGCCAGAGCGCCGATTTCTTTTCGTTCGGGACCAACGATCTGACGCAAACCACCTTCGGCCTGAGCCGTGACGATGCCGGCCGCATCCTCGGCGAGTATGCCGACAAGGGCATTATCCAGCACGACCCCTTCGTCACACTCGATGCCACCGTGGGCGAGCTGATGGAGATCGGGGCCGAGCGCGGGCGGCGGGCGCGGCAAGACCTCAAGATCGGCATTTGCGGCGAGCACGGAGGCGACCCCGCCTCCATCGGCTTTTGCGAGAGCATCAGGCTCGATTACGTGTCCTGCTCCCCCTACCGGGTCCCCGTGGCCAGGCTCGCCGCGGCGCAGGCCGCTTTAAGGCTCAAGAGAACGCCGCATTAACCATGTTCTCAAAAGCATTTGGGCCTTGGCCTTCACCATAATTTGTCCTAAATCATTGGGCAGCATAACTGCCAACTAGACGGGACTCCGGGCAAACCGGTGGGGGACGAAAAAACTCAACGCTTTATATTTCCCACTTTTTTGGCTGGTTTCTAGATGGGGACTAGCCTCGACCGCGCCCACCAAGTGGCGTCATCGAGGCGCGCGAATGGCCTGACGGGGTAAAGGTCAGCCTTTCGCGTGAGTAACGGGGACAGCCCGGGAGGGACCTTTGGGCCGACGCTCGCCTCGTCGGATGTGGCATGTAGCCGCTGCGCTCGCGCCGCTTCCGTTGATAGGACTGGGCTATGCTTCGATTCCGGGCAACCAAATTGCCTTTCGGATCGAGCTTCTGCTTTCGGGGGACGGCTCTGTCCACGCGCTTTCGCGGGACGCGGCCGCGCCATCGGAAGCCCACCAGCCCTTGCCCAGAGCCGCGGCGTCACTCTTCCGCAGCCATGGCAAAGGCCCCCGGGCCGATCAATATCTCGCCGTCGTCACCACCACCTACGCCAATAAGCAGTTCGTTTCGGCCAGCCTCGCCGGCGCCGACTTGAATGGCGCGACCCCGACCATTCGGGGTGAGATCATCCGCGACAACAAGGCGGACCGCCTCAACCCAACCGTGACGGAAGTCGCCCTCCACGGCTCGTATAAAGGCGGCAGTGTCTCCTTCCTCGACTTCCCAGCCCAAACCATGCAGTTCCAGCCGGGACTCGCCACCGTGTCACCGGCGGTGAAAGCCGTGGCCTACAGCCCGTCCCCCTCGGCCCTGAACTTCAAATATAAGGGTGAGAGCCAGGCGGAGTTCGAGGAGCGCGAGCGGCGTTGCCTCGCCACCGCGATCTATTTCGAGGCACGCGGCGAACCCTTGCAGGGGCAGATCGCCGTGGGCCAAGTGATCCTCAACCGGGTCCGGAGCCCGCAATTCCCGGAGACGATCTGCGGCGTCGTCTATCAGGGCCAGATGGCGCCGGGCTGCCAATTCTCCTTTGCCTGCGATGGGCGCACCGACAATCACAAACCCGGCGCTCAGTGGGACCTCGCCACCAACCTCGCGCGTAAGATCACTTCGGGCCAGGCATGGTTGCCAGAGGTCGGATATTCGACCTTCTATCACGCGGATTACGTCAGGCCGGGCTGGGCCAGCGCCATGAACAAGATCGACTCGATCGGCCGGCACATCTTCTACAAGAAGCGGAACGAGCGGCCTTACGTGGTGGAGGCTTCGACCAGCTCCGCCGCCTCTGACGCGGTGACGGTCTCGCTCGCCTCCGCTACCCCAACCGCGATCAGCGCCAGTCCAGCGCTAAGTCTAGGCATGGCGCCGAGTGAGTAAGCGCTCCGACCGAGATTAGGTCGACCCCGCTTCCCGCGATTTTTGCAACGGTCTCCAAATTCACGCCGCCCGATGCTTCTGTCGTTACGCGGCCGTCGACCAGCGCCACCGCTTGTTTGAGCGTGGCGACATCCATATTGTCGAGCAGCACCGCGTCGATCGGGAAGCGCAAGGCTTCTTCGAGCTGAGCCAGACTGTCGACCTCGACCTCGATCTTGACCAGATGCCCGGAGCGCAGCCGCAATCGCTCCAGCGCGCAGCCCAGGCCTCCAGCCGCGGCGATGTGGTTGTCCTTCACCAGCACCGCGTCATAGAGGCCGAAGCGGTGGTTGACGCCGCCGCCGGCCCGTACCGCGTATTTCTCGAAGGCGCGCAAGCCCGGCGTTGTCTTGCGTGTGCAGGCGATGCGAGCCTTGGTGCCCTTGACGGCCGTAACGTAAGCCGCGGTGAGGCTTGCGATCCCGCTCAAATGGCCGAGGAAGTTGAGTGCGACGCGCTCGGCCGAAAGCAGCGCCCGGGTCCTTCCCTTGATGCCTGCGATGCGCGCGCCGGCCTGTATTTTGGCGCCGTCCCCGACAGAAGCGGTGAACTCCGCCTCCGGATCTAGCGTCTTGAAGGTCGCGGCGGCGAGATCGAGCCCCGCGATCACGCCGGCCTCGCGCGCCAGGATCTCGGCCTCGCCTGTCGCCTCCGCGGCGATGATGGCATCGGTGGTGATGTCGCCGGCGAGCCCCAAATCCTCGTCCAGCGCCCCGGCCACGGCGCGCTGGACGAGGAGCGAGGGCAGCTCGAATTTCACTGCTTCAGCCGTCATAGGGTCAAACGGGCGGCCCGCCTCGCGGGGGCGGCCCGCCGCGGGGCCCTGGCGCGCGTGGCCACGGCCTCGGCGGCGATGGCCTCGGCCTCGACCAGCGTCAGGAAGCTCCGCTGGGCTAGCTTCGGATCCGGTTCAGGGTAGTCGCTGCGAAAATGCGCACCGCGGCTTTCCGTCCGCGCCAGCGCCGCGGCGGCGATCAGCTTGGCCGAGATGAGCATGTTGGCGAGGTGCCGGTCGGGCTCGGCACTGCGCTCGAGCTTGGCGATCACGCGCAGCGCGGCCCGAAGCGAGGCGCCGTCGCGAATGACGCCGACCTTGCTGGTCATGGCCTGGCGGAGGGTGCTCACCGCGATAGAATCGGGCTCCGGCTGCCACGGCGCCAAAGGCGGGACTTGAGGCTCCGGCGCATGCAGCCGATCGGCGCGCCCGCTATCGGCGATGTCGCGCGCGGCGCGGGCCCCGAACACCACCGCCTCCAGCAGTGAGTTGGAGGCAAGACGGTTCGCCCCATGCGCGCCGGTGGAGGCAACCTCGCCGCAAGCCCAAAGCCCCTCGACACTGGTCCGGCCATTCGCGTCCGTGAGCACGCCGCCCATGTGGTAGTGCGCCGCGGGCGCGATGGGGATCGGCTCTCGTCTCGGGTCGATCCCGGCCGCCTGGCAGGCGGCAAATGCCGTGGGGAACTCAGTAGCGAGCTTGGCGCCAAGACTCCGGCAATCGAGAAAGGCGCCGCGGCCGCTCATCAATTCGCCATAGACCCCCCGCGCGACGATATCCCGGGGCCCGAGCTCCGCGTCGGGATGGAGCGCCCGCATGAAGCGCTCGCCATGACCGTTGATCAGCAGCGCCCCCTCACCCCTCAGCGCCTCGGTGGCGAGCGGAGCGGGATCGCGGCCGATGTCGATCGCGGTCGGGTGAAACTGCACGAATTCGGCGTCGGCGATGACAGCGCCAGAACGGGCGGCAATGGCGATACCGTCGCCGCGCGATTCACGCGGATTGGTGGTGATGGCGAAGAGCTGGCCCGCGCCGCCGGTGGCCAGCATGACGGCCGAGGCCTCGAGCACCAAATTCGGCTCGGCTGGACCCGCGTCCGCCCGGGCGAGAGCGATGCCGGCGACGCGACCCTCCCGCATGATGAGATCGTGAGCGCCAAAGCCCTCCAGCACATGGATCGACGGCGTGGCGTGGGCGGCCGCGGTCAAAGCCGCCATGATGGCGCGGCCGGCGGTGTCGCCCTTGACGTGGAGAATGCGGCGGGCGCCGTGAGCGGCCTCGCGGGCAAAGTCGAGATGACCTTCGAGATCCTTGTCGAAAGGCACCCCATAGCGCAGCAGATCCTCGATGCGATTGCGGGCTTCGCTGGCAAGCAGCAGGGCGATCTTCTCGTCGACGATGCCGTCACCGGCGCCGATCGTGTCGGCGGCGTGAGCCTCGGGGCTGTCGCCTTCGGCCAGCGCCGCGGCAATGCCGGCCTGGGCCCAGATGCTCGATCCGCCTTGGCCGAGGGGACTAACCGAAATCGCGGTCACCGGCAATGGCGCCAGCTTCAGTGCGGTGAACAGTCCGGCGAGCCCGGCGCCGACGATAACCACGCCGCCGCCCCCTCGCGCCCGGCGCGGGGGCCTCACCGCGGCGAGGCTTTTGATCTTGGTCATGGATGCGGCCCGGAGGCCACCCTAGTGGCTGAGATTGATCATGCGCTCGACCGCGGCCCTCGCCCGGCCCGCAATTTCGTGCGGCACCGTAACCTCCTCCTTGAGGAACACGAGAGACTCCAGAATTTTCGCGAGCGTGATCCGCTTCATATGCGGACAGAGATTGCAGGGACGCACGAACTCGACCTTCGGCGCTTCGACGGCGACGTTGTCGCTCATCGAGCACTCGGTCACGAGCAGGACCTTGCTCGGCTGATGATCATGCACCCATTTGATCATGCCGCTGGTCGAGCCGGTGAAATCGGCCTCTTCGATCACGTCGGGCGCGCATTCGGGATGGGCGATGATCTTCACGCCCGGTTCGGCCTCGCGATAGGCGCGAAGCTCATCCCCGGTGAAGCGCTCATGCACCTCGCAATGACCCTTCCAGGTGATGATCTCGACCTTGGTCTGGGTCGCGACCCATTTCGCCAGAAATTCGTCCGGAATCATGATGACGCGCGGCTGCCCAAGGGATTCGACCACGCGCACGGCGTTGGAGGAGGTGCAGCAGATGTCGGACTCGGCCTTCACCTCGGCCGAGGTGTTGACATAGGTCACCACGGGCACGCCGGGATAGGCCTCGCGCAGCGCGCGCACATCGGCGCCGGTGATCGAGGCGGCGAGCGAGCAGCCGGCGCGGCTGTCGGGGATCAACACCATCTTGTCGGGATTGAGCAGTTTGGCGGTCTCGGCCATGAAATGCACGCCGCCCTGGACGATAATGTCGGCATCGCTCTTGGCCGCCTCGCGGGCGAGTTGGAGCGAATCGCCGACCACATCGGCGACGCAATGGAAGATCTCCGGCGTCATGTAATTGTGAGCGAGCACGACCGCATTGCGGGAGCGCTTCAGATCGTTGATGGCCTTGATATAGGGAGCGAAGCCCACCCATTCGATGGGCGGAATCACGCGCGCCACGCGCTCGTAAAGATGCGCGGTCTCGCGCGCCACCTCCGGCGAATAGGCAAGATCGGGCATGCTCGCCGGATGCAACGCTGCTGCCGGCCTAAGCTGCCTGCCACTCGTCGCGACTGAGACTTCAGGCGTCATCACTCTGCTCCACTCATTCGACCTATAATGCTCATACTGAGTATATATAGGTCGTTAAAACATCCGGCACAAGGCCGGCATTCCTGCCCCAGCTATTCTCAATCGGAGTATAGGGTATCCCAGGCGCGGTTCAAAGACCCAGTGGCGAGATCGTGAAGGCCCCTGAGAGCGCGCTATCGGCCCGGATCGGCGCCTAATCACTCCCCGAGCATGGCCAGGGCCGCTTTCCTCTCGCCCGTCTTGAGCTTGAGGAACAGCGCGCGGGCAGCCTTGATGTCCTTGGCCGAGCCGCTCTCCGCCGCGGTCTTGAGTGCCGCCGTGGTCGGGTGGTCGGCGCCGCAGATGAAGGTCAAGGCTTTGGCCAAGCGCCCCATGGCGTCACGGTCGATCGTCGTCTCGTCCATTGGAGATAGCCTCTAACTGCCGGTGGTTGGGATCGCAGACAATCACGGCGCGGGGGCGGACGCCACCTTTGGCCGTACCAAGGCGTAAACGCCGAAGCAACCGAGCAACAGCACCCCGGCGATGGCAGGCGCGCCCCAATCTCCGGTGGTCACGCGCACGGCCACGAGCCCGAGGCAGACGACCGCGCCCAAGGCCGGGACGAAGAGCGGGATCTCGAAATAGCCGTGGGCCTCGCCCTTGCGGCGCTTCAGCACGAAGAGCGCGCCATTCATGCAGGCGAAGACGATGAGGAGCAGGATCACCGTCGCCGCCGCGAGCTCGCCGATGGTGCCCATCAGAGCGAGCGGGGTCGCGATGAGGAGAAGGGCGATGATGGCGATGTGGGGGGTCCGCCGTCCGGCATGGACGTGGCCGAACCACGCCGGCAGCAAGCCTTGCCGCGCCATGCCATAGAGCAGGCGCGAGGCCGTGACGTAATTGACCAGCGCCGTGTTGGCGACGGCGAACAGGGTGATGCCGGTGAACACGACCGGGGGAAGCGCCGGCGCCGCGCGCCGCATCACCTCGGTGATCGGGCCTGGCGCCTCGGCCAGTTCGGGCCAGGGCACGACCGAAACGGCGGTGATGGCCACGGCCATGTAGATCACCGCGGCCATACCCATGGCGAGGATCAGCCCGATGGGAATGGTCCGCTGCGGATCGCGACATTCCTCGGCCACGTTGAGGGTGTCCTCGAAGCCGATAAAGGCGAAAAAGGTGAGGACCGCGCCCTGCGCCAGCAGCAGCATTTCGCCCTCCCCGGTCGGCGCCTCGCGGATGTCGAAATAGTCGACGCTGCCCCAATAAGAGAGCCCGGCCGCGACCACGATGATGAGTCCGGCGGCCTCGACCAGGGTGCAGACCACATTCAACCACATCGATTCCCTGATGCCGCGAAAGGCGATGCCCGCGAGAATGAGGAGAAAACCGAGGGCGAGCAGCCAGAGCGGCATGGCCTCCAGATGAAACAGCGAAGCGAGGTTGGCGGCAAAGACGCGGGACTGGGTGGCGACCGAGGTCAGCCCGGAGCAGACGAGGGCGAGGCCGATGCTGAAGCTCAGGATCGGGAGGCCAAAGGCGCGCTGGGTCACATAGGCGGCACCGGCGGCGCGCGGGTAGCGCGAGCCGAGCGAGGCATAAGAGAGCGCCGTGAGCAGGGCCGCGACCAGGGCGATAGCGAAGGCGAGCCAGACGGCATTGCCGACCTGCCCCGCGGCCTGGCCGATAAGGCCATAGATGCCCGCGCCCAGCATGCTGCCGAGCGCGTAAAGCGCAAGTTGCACCGGCCCGATCGAGCGCCGCAGCGTCGGCTGGGCCGAGTCGGCCTTGGTCAATGCTGCATCGGTCATCCCGCTATCGACCTTCCGTAGATTGGTGGGCTAGCTCTTGAGGCGGTAGCCCGTCTTGAAGATCCACCACACCGCGACGAGGCAGATCAAAAGGAACAGAAGCGTCATGGCCAGGCTGAGGCCGACGCCCACATCAGCCTTGCCGAAAAAGCTCCAGCGGAAGCCGCTGATCAGATAGACGACCGGATTGAGCAGCGTGACTTTCTGCCAGAAGGGCGGCAACACATTGATCGAATAAAAGCTGCCGCCAAGAAAGGTCAGTGGCGTGATCACGAGCAGGGGCACGATTTGAAGCTTTTCGAAGCCGTCGGCCCAGATGCCCAAGATGAAGCCGAACAGGCTGAACGCCACCGCGGTCAAAACGAGGAAGCCGAGCATCCAAAGCGGATGCTCGATGTGGATCGGCACGAAGAACCAGGACGTGGCCAGAATGATAAGGCCGAGGATGATCGACTTCGTCGCCGCCGCACCGACATAGCCGATGACGATTTCGAGATAGGAGATCGGCGCCGACAGCAGCTCGTAGATGGTGCCGGCGAATCTGGGGAAATAAATGCCGAAAGACGCATTGGCGACGCTCTGGGTGAGGAGCATCAGCATGATCAGTCCTGGCACGATGAAGGCGCCGTAGCTCACGCCTTCGATCTCGGCGATGCGCGAGCCGATGGCGGCGCCAAAGACGACGAAATAGAGCGAGGTGGACACGACCGGAGCGACGAGGCTCTGCATCAACGTGCGCCGCCAGCGGGCCATCTCGAATTGGTAAATTGCGCGGACTGCCGGCAGGTTCATTTTCGCTGCCTCACCAGGTCGACGAAGATGTCTTCGAGCGAGTTCTGCGTGGTGTGGAGGTCCTTGAACCTGACCCCGGCCTCGCTCAAATCCTGCAACAGCCCGGTAATGCCGGTGCGCTCGCCCTGCGTATCGTAGGTGTAGACGAGCTCGTGGCCGTCGGAGATGAGCGCCAAATCATGCTTGGCCAGCTCGGGCGGCAGCGCCTCCAGCGGCTGGGGAAGCTGCAGCGTCAATTGCTTCTGGCCGAGCTTGTGCATCAGCTCGGCCTTGTTCTCGATCAGAATGATCTCGCCCTTGGAGATCACGCCGATGCGGTCGGCCATGTCTTCGGCTTCTTCGATGTAATGCGTGGTGAGGATGATGGTCACCCCGGAATCGCGCAAAGCCCGCACCACATTCCACATCTCCTGGCGGAGCTCGACGTCGACACCCGCGGTCGGCTCGTCCAGGAACAGGATCTCGGGCTCGTGCGACAAAGCCTTGGCGATCAGGACGCGCCGCTTCATGCCGCCGGAAAGCGTCATGATCCTGCTGTCGCGCCGGTCCCACAAGGACAGCTCCTTCAGCACCTTTTCGATATGGGCCGGATCCTCCCGCTTGCCGAACAAACCGCGGCTGAACGACACGGTGTCCCACACGGTCTCGAAGGCGTCGGTGGTCAGCTCCTGCGGCACGAGCCCGATCATCGATCGCGTGGCGCGGTAGTCGGTGATGATGTCGTGGCCGCCGACAAGCACGGTGCCGGCCGATGGATTGACGATGCCGCAGATGATGCTGATCAGCGTCGTCTTGCCGGCGCCGTTCGGGCCCAGCAAGGCGAAGATCTCACCCTTCTTGATCTCCAGATTGATGTTCTTCAGCGCCTCGAAGCCGGCGGCATAGGTCTTGGACAGGTTCGAGACGGAAATAATCGGCTGCATGATCGTCGCTCACGTCTCGCTCGGGCGCAGAGTCTCGTTGGGATGTCGTCTGATCGGTGGAGGGAGGGGCCAGTCGACCGCAATTGACCAAGTTGCGCAAGGTTTAAGCGGGAATCCAGTCGGCAATGCGGCGGGCGATTGTCTCGGCCCCGGGCTCGATGGGGAGCATATGGCCATGCTCCGGCTCCTGCCAAAATGTCGCGCCCGGATAGGACGCGGCCGTGGCGCGCGCGGTTGCGAGCGACACGAGCTTGTCGTCGGCGCCGGAGAGGCAGAGCACCGGGCAGCGAACCGCCTTGGTTTCGACCGCGGTTGCGCGCGAGCGGTCGAACATCCAGAAGAACAGCTCGAAATAGGCTTGCCCCGATTCCGGTCCGAACTGGTCGAAGACGCGTCTCTGCTGCGCTTTCGGCACCCGATTGAGCGAATAGAAGCAGGCCAATTTGAAATCTGGATGAATGACGGTGTTCCAGAAGGGCCCGATCGTCATCAAATCGATGTCGAGCTGCCTCTCGCTGTCGGTTGCCGGCAGAATGCCGGAACGCGGCGCCGGGCTGACCAGAACCAGCGCGCGGGCCATTCCCGCCGCAGCCAATTGCTGGGCGAGCACCGCTCCCATGGAATGGCCGAGCAGAACCGGCGGCGTGGAAAATCGGTCCAGAAATTTGACCAGCTCGGCGCGATAGTCGGCCATGCCCACGCCAACGAGCTTGGTATCGGCTGAAACCTTGTCCTGACCATGCCCGATTAGGTCTGGAGCATGGCAGGTCCAGCCCCGGCCTTCGAACACCCCGCGAAATTCATCGAAGCACCAGCCGCCAGCCGAAGCGCCATGCAGCATCACGATGTCCTTGGTCATGTCCCCTCTCTTGCAGGCCTTATGGCCCTTCCCTCAGCCTATCGCGCATCAGGGCCGCGAGCCCGGCGCCGGTGCTGGTCACGGGAACCCAGCCGACGCGCGCGAGCGCCGAGCTATCGGCGACCAGGGGGCGCGAGAACAGCCGATAGGCGTCGGCCTCTCCTATGGCCTGAAGTGCTGCTTGCAAGACCGGGCCCGGCACCGGGAAGAGTGCCGCTCGCCGCCCGAGACCGCGCCGTATGGCCATGACCATTTCGCCCACGGTCAGCTTCTCGCGATCGGCGACGATGAAAGGACGCTTGAGCCCGGCCGGCGCCGCCAGAACCTTGGCCACGGCCTCCACCAGATTGTCGAGCGACAGCAGCGAGCGGCGAGCTTTGAGCGCGGCCAGAGGCAGCGGATAGGGTGAGCGCGCAAGCTCGAGCAGCCGCGCCATGTTGCCCTGCACACCTTTGCCATAGACGAGCACGAGCCTGAGCGCGACCCAGTCGAGATTGGTCAGGGCCAGCCCCTGCTCCGCCGCGAGCTTGGAGCGGCCATAGGCGTCGGTGGGTTTCGGCTCGAATGCCTCCGTCAACACGCGCTCGGAGGTCCCTCCAGCTTGTGCCCGGATCGAGGACAGAAACACGAAGCGCTTGACGCCGGCCCGTTCCGCCGCGCGCGCAAGCTTGATCGTAGCCTCGGTGTTGAGCAGCCGATAATCGTCCTCGGGCACGCCGGACATGGTCTGCGCGATGCCGGCGGAGTGGATCACGGCGTCGACCCCGGCGAACGCCTCCGACATGTTGTAGGGCGTGGCGAGATCGCCGATCAGCGCACTGGCGCAATCGAGGGGAACGCCGCTCGGCCGGCGCAGGAGCACGCGCATGCGGTAGCCGCGGCGTGGCAGCTCCCGCAAGAGATGCTGGCCGATGAAGCCGGTGGCCCCGGTCAGCGCGACGAGGGGCTTATGGGACATAGCGGGAGCCGTCGCCGCCACTCCTCTGTTCCGCCGCGCAACGCTCGCTGCGCCTTGCCCGGCCCGGGTTCGGGCCCAGCGCCGCTGATCTTAGAACTGGAGCGTCATTTGGGCGAATTTTCGAGTGACAGACGCAGGATCTTGTCATCACCGTCGTCGGTCACGGCATAGAGCGAGCCGTCGGGCGCCACCGCCACGTCGCGGATGCGGGCGTTCATGGGAATCCGCTCCTCGTCGACGACCTTCTCGCCATCGAGGGTGAGGCGAATAATTGCCTCCGACGACAACCCGCCGATCAGAAGATTGTCCTTCCAACCCGGGATCGCCTCGCCGGTATAGAAGGTCATGCCGGAGGGCGAGATGACCGGCGTCCAATGATGGATCGCGTCGGCGAATTCGGGGTGGGTCGGCGGGTTCGCGATCTCGCGACCGTCATAGTGCTTACCCCAGCTCACCACCGGCCAACCGTAATTCGCGCCGGCTTGCGGAATGTTGAGCTCGTCGCCGCCAAGCGGGCCGAATTCATTCTCCCACAGCTTGCCGGTCTTGGGGTGGATCGCGGCGCCTTGCGCGTTGCGGTGACCATAGGACCAGATTTCGGGCCGCGCGTCGTCGCGGCCGACAAAGGGATTGTCCTTCGGCACCGAACCGTCGGGATTGATGCGCACGATCTTGCCGAGATGGTTGGAAAGATCCTGGGCCGGGGTGAATTTGAAGCGCTCGCCAAGGGTGATGAACAACTTGCCGTCGGGACTGAAGGCGAGACGCGAGCCGAAATGGAGGCCGCCGTCGACCTGGGGCTGCTGCCTGAAGATGACCTCGACATGCTCGAGGCCGGTCTCGGCGAATTTGCCTCGCGCCACCGCGGTCGAGGCACCGCCTTCGCCCGCTTCCGCATAGGTGAGATAAACGAGGCGGTTCTGGTCGAAGTCGGGGTCGAGGGCCACGTCGAGTAATCCCCCCTGCCCTTGGGCGAAAACCTCGGGCACGCCTGTCAGCGGCTTCGACAGCTTGCCGTCGGCAAGGAGGCGCAACCGCCCGGGCCGTTCCGTCACCAGCAAGCGGCCATCGGGCAGAAACGCCAACGCCCAGGGATGCTTGAGGCCATCGGCGACCGTCTCGACTTTGAGCCGTCCGGCCTCGGTGTCGATGACGCGGTCCTCGGCCAAGCTTGGCTGCGTAAGAAGTATCATCGTCCCCATAGCGGTTGCGAGCAGGCAGCAAAGCCACCGCTGTGGCGATCGGCGGCTGCCAGGCAGTTTCGTGTCATAGCGGAGCATCGATCCTCAAACGGTTGAGCGTCTCGTTAGAACGCAGCTTGTGGCCGAAAGTTCGGCACGATTGGGGCTCCCGGCGCGGCGGATTGAATAGGCTCGACCTGGAGGGAGAAAGAGCGCACGGTTCGATCATGCGTGGGTGACCCTCCGGTGAGTATGGCCGTCCTTCTCGACGGCGTTCCCTGTGACGCGGAGCTCACGCACAACCGGCTTCGGCGCATCGGGTCATGCCGCGGCAACAACCCAAAGAGAATTAATTGGATTTCTGGGCTTGGGGTTCCAGGGGCGTGGGAATCAGCCAGATCAGGATGTTCTCGGGCTCTTCGATGCTCGGATCGTTGGTGACCCGATCTCTCGATGTCCGCCAGGCCGTGGATTCGCCCGTGGTCGCTTTGCGGGCCACGATCTCCGACCGCCCATCCCAAATGGACCTGCCGTCGCTTTGCAGCCTGGATAGGGTGCGCCGCATCAGGCCATGGATATCGAGCCACGCTTGCGCGCAGGATTCGTCCGCCGAACGGAAGGCAAAGATCGCGCGCCCGTCAATCTCGGCGACGAAGGTCTGCATGCAAATCTCCTGGTGGCGCGATACGGCCGGCGGCTCGCTTAGTTTTTGGCCTTGGTGCGCCGGCGCAGGGGATAGTTAGTGCTCTCGTACAAGCGGCGGATGCCACCGCCATCGAATCTCTCCTCCTCCACCTCCAGATAGGCGCCGAGAAGCAGCTCAGGCGCGAGCTCCTCGATGGCGAACCTGATCGCTTCGGAGGCGCGCGTGAAGCGCTTATAACCCACGCCGCGTGATTTGGATTTCCAGTTTCTGGCGGGAAAAAGCTCAGCCTCGGCGGCGTAGTCAAAACCGGTCATAGCTCAAACCTTGCTGGGCCCGTTCGCCGGAATGCGACGAGGGGGGAGATTACAGTAAAGCCGCGTCAACGCGGCTCAAAATAAAGTCAATATCATCCGGGTGCGCGTGAACCAGATTACCCACAAGATATAGTCCTTTTGCGCCAAAAATTCAAGTGAATGCGCCAAAAATCCTTCAACACTGGCGGTTCCTGCTGGCGTTTGTGCTCAAAGAGTCTGCGAGCCTGATGATGATTCGACGGCCCCGATCATCGGCGCTCGCCTCAGGCGCGACCCGGCTTCACCCGCAAGCCTGGCGCCGGGCGCTCCAGCACGACCTCGCGGCGGAAGCGATAGAGCTTCGCCGGCCGCCCGCCGGTCTTGGTCGAGACGTTCCCGGTCGGCTCCACCAGGCGCCCCTTTTCTACCAGACGGCGAAAATTCTGCTTATGCAACAGGGTGCCGGAGATAGCCTCGACCGTCTTTTGCAGATCGAGCAGGGTGAATTCCGGCGGCAATAGCTCAAACACGAGGGGCCTGTATTTGAGCTTGCCGCGTAACCGCCCCATGGCGGTGGCAAGGATGCGGCGGTGATCGAAGGCCATGGGCCGGCCGAGCTCGGGGAGATTGTCCCATTGGCGCGCGGAGGTCCGGCCGTCCCGCGCGGCCTCGGTCACCAGTCCCGCCTCATAGAGAAGCTCGTAGCGCTCAAGCACCCTCTCCTCGTCGAAGCCGGCGCCGATGCCGAAGCAGACCCGCAAGCGCTCGGCCCGCCGGAGCGGCCGCATCGGCTCGCTGCTTGACGGCGTCCGCTCGGCCCAGGCCTTGAGCCGCGGCTCGATCTCAGAGCCGAGAATCTCCGGCTTGCCCTGACGCCAGTCCTCCCAGGGAAAATAGGCGTACCAGGGCGACCAGCGCGACCCGAGCAACTCCTCGTCGGCGCTGCGCGTGAGCGCGAGATATCCCACCGACAGGATATGCGAGGCGGTGTCGCCAGGCTCGGCATGCCGGCCCCGGTCGCCGAAAGTATAGAGCTGCTCGACATAACCGAGCTCGAGGCCCGTCTGCTGCTTCACCCAGGCGCGGAGGCCGATCTCGAGCGTCCGGTGCGCGCGAGGGGAGAACGGCCCGAACGGCATCGAATCGAAATCCCCGCACCCCACGGTGCCAGGGCTCACCACCAGGATCTGAGGCTGCTGCTCGCGCACGCTGACGATCGCCGCGTTGAGCCCAAGCTCGATCTGGGTCTCCCCGGCGGTCTCGGTGGCGCGGACGGCGTCAGACATCGGATCAGGTTTCGCGTTGGACCGGCAGGGCGAACACTCGTCCTTCCTCGGCGAGTTCGCCGCGGCCGATTTTCTCGACCGCGGCCATCATGCGCCCCGACCGGGACAGCACCCCGTCGCCGAGCGCCACGAGCCGGCGGTTTGGATAGGCGGTGGGGGAAGCCTCGCGCAGCACGCGCGCCAAATCGAACTCGTCAACCTTCGGATTGAGGGCGCAGAGTGAGATGAAGGCCGCGGCGGTGGAGCGGCTGATGCCGGCCCAGCAGTGAATCAGGAGGGGCGCCTTGCGATCCCAGTCGAGGGCGAATTGAACGAGCTCGGCGACATGGTCCTCATGCGGGAGCACGAGCCCGTCGGCCGGCTCGCAGATATCGTTCATATCGAGCCGGAGATGCCGCTCGGACCCGATCGACGGCGGGGTGGGAACCAAGGTATCGCCATTGATGAGCGTCACCAGATGGCTGACGCGAACATCGGCGATGGTGGTCTGGACCCGGCTCAGCGGGGCGACGTAAATCGTATCTGGGGTCATGACGCGCGGCACTTTAAGCGTGTCTGTTGGCGAAATCAGGGACGACGCGCGACCTGCTCCAGAGAGCCTATGCTGCAACAGTGTCATTGGGTCAACTCATTGAACCGTTTGATGAACTTATCCTCGCTTGCGGACGCTGGCGATGGCGTTAGCCGCGACAGTTTCGTCACCAAACCCGGTTTCAGCCCGCGCGGCTGCCCGAAAAAGCGGCGGCCCTCCTCGACCGAAAAACCGGCAAGGGCGACGGCCTCATAATAGGCCGCGATCTTATCGGCGCGTTTGATCAGTTTGGTGACCGCGGCCGGCAGCTCCGCCGGTAGGCCGAAGCGAATGTGGATGGCGCCGAGCAGTCTCGCCTCGAAGGCGCGGTAGTCGAGCGACAGCGCCGCCTTGAACGGGCTAATGAGGTCGCCGATGACATATTCGGGGGCGTCGTGAAGCAAAGCTGCGAGCCTCATGCTGCGGTTGAGATTGGGCGACAGAGCCCCGGCGATGGTCTCGACGAGAAGGCAATGTTCGGCGACCGAGAAAGCATGATCGCCGACTGTCTGACCGTTCCAACGCGCGACACGCGCAAGTCCATGCGCAATGTCTTCAATCTCGACGTCGAGAGGCGAAGGATTGAGCAGATCGAGTCTTCGCCCGCTCAGCATTCGCTGCCAAGCGCGTGCGCCGGTCTCGGTGACAACATTATGCATAGTTCACGCGAACCTTATCGCCAAATCTCGATGAGCATCTATTGCCGCTCATCGTGATTAGTTGTGCAAGCGAGTCAGGAAAACATGGACGAATTGGACGCATAATGCCATTCATTAGCCGATTCTTGCTCGCGTACAGACCAACCTCAGTCCAAGACTCGGGAGATGCACATGGCAAGGCTGCCCAAATTTTCACTTTCGCACAATGAGCAGAGGAACAAATGGGAGCTCAAGCGCGAAGGCACCGGCGAGGTGATCAAGCGATTCAAAACCAAGGCCGCCGCCACCAAAGGCGGGGTGCTGGAGAAGGCCGTTGGTAAGATGGGCTCGGTCAAGATCAAGAAACGCAACGGCAAGATCCAGGAAGAGCGGACCTATCCCCGCAGCATGGATCCCCGCGGCCGCGGCTAAGTCAAAGCAAGCTTGCCGCATTCGGCGTGACGCGGGCAGTGCGTGAGGTGGTCGTTGACCATGCCGACGCTCTGCATGAAGGCGTGGAGCGTCGTCGGTCCGCAGAAGCGAAAGCCCCTCGCTTTGAGCGCCTTGGCTAGAGCGCGGCTTTCCGGCGTCTCGGTCGGGATGTCGGCCATGCGGCCATAGGCGTTCTGCTTCGGCTTGCCGTCGGCGAAGGCCCACAGGAACTGGCTGAAGCCGGGTCCAGACTCAAGCTCGAGAAAAACTTTGGCGTTGGAGATCGCGGCCTCGATCTTGCCGCGATGACGGACGATGCCGGCGTCCTTGAGCAGGCTTGCGACCTTCTTCTGCCCGTAGCCGGCCATCGCCTCGGCGTCGAAATTGTCGAAGGCGGCGCGGAAGGCCTCGCGCTTGCGCAGGATGGTGATCCAGGCGAGCCCGGCCTGGAAGCCTTCGAGGATCAGCTTCTCGAATAGAGCGCGTGGGTCTCTCTTCGGCACGCCCCACTCCTCGTCGTGATAGGCGATATAGAGCGGGTCCGATCCGGCCCAGGGGCAGCGTGCTTGCGCCATGCCGCTCATGGCGTGACCGGCGCCGCCGTCTTGAAGCGGGCCCAAGCGGGGATGCGCAAAGCGATGGCAATGTCGCCCGCGCGCAATTGGTCGCCGCGCGCCTTCGCCTCCTCAGCGCGATCGAGGCGGAGAAGCGCGAGCCCCGAACAGCCGCTCACCGAGCCGAGCGTTCCGATCGGCGTCTCGCCGGCCCTGATCTCGGCGCCGGTCGCGGGCAAGTGTCCCTCGCCTTCAACCCCGACGATGCGCTTCCGCGCCGTGCCGCGATGCTCCATGCGCGAGACCACCTCTTGGCCGATGAAGCAGCCCTTCCTGAAATCGACGCCGGCGAGCTGGTCGAACATCGCCTCATGCGGAAAGGCATCGCCGTAGGTGAAGTCGCGTCCGCCCTCGGGCACGCCGAGCTCGATCCGCCGCGCATGATAATCGTCCGCGCTGACGACGCCGCAGCCGAGACCGGCGAGGTTCGCCTCGGACGGAATGAGCAGGCGAAGTCCGAGTTCGGGCAATCTCGGATCGGCGTAGGCAATCGCGCCTTCCGGCAGGTCGGGTCGCTCGCCCCAGGCCGCGGCGACGGTGAAAGACGGATCTTCGGCGATCTCCACCTCGGCCCGGAGTTTGTAGAAGCCGAGCCGCTGCGCGAGTTCGCTCGCCTTCGCCTTGGCCGTTTCGAGGAGAAAGCCGTCGCCGTCGGCCACGACAAAAAAGTCGAACAGAATCTTTCCTTGCGGCGTGAGCAGCCCCGCATGGATAGACGTCCCGTCGCGGACCTTGTCGATGTCGTTGGTAATCAGCCCCTGCAAGAAGCCGCGCGCGGCCGGTCCGGCGACATTGAGGACCGCGCGGTCGGGAAGATAAGCGACGCTGCACTGGCGCATGATCGGGTGTTCCGCTTGCAAGCTGGGTTAGAGTTATTTATGCGGGCAGGAGCCTGCAAGCACTAGCCGAAAGACCCGGTCTTGGCAGAAACCTTCGATCTCCTCATCAAAGGCGCGACCCTCGTCAGCCATTCAGGCGAAGGACTTGCCGATATCGGCATCAGGGATGGCCGCATCGCCGCCATCGGCGCCCTCGCGCCGGAGACCGCCGGCCAGACGCTGAATGCGGCCGGGCTCCATATCCTGCCCGGCGTCATCGATACGCAGGTGCATTTCCGCGAGCCCGGGGCCGAGCACAAGGAAGACCTTGAGTCAGGCAGCCGCTCCGCCGTGCTGGGTGGGGTCACCGCCGTGTTCGAGATGCCGAACACGCGTCCGGCCACGGTCACGGCCGAGGCGCTGGCCGATAAGGTCGCGCGGGGCCGCGGGCGCATGTATTGCGATTTCGCCTTCTTCGTCGGCGCCACGCGGGAGAATGTCGAGGAGCTGCCCCGGCTCGAAAAGCTTCCTGGCGCCGCCGGGGTCAAGGTGTTCATGGGCTCCTCAACCGGCGATCTGCTCGTCGACGATGAAGGAACCTTGTCGCGCCTGCTTGCTCTGATCGAGCGGCGCGCCGCCTTCCACGCCGAGGATGAGACGCGGCTGCGCGAACGGAGCCCCCTCAGGCGCGAGGGTGACCCGGCAAGCCACAGCGAATGGCGCGACCCGGAAGCGGCCCTCGCCGCGACGGCGAAGCTGCTCAGGCTTGCTTCGGCCGCGGGCAAGCGCGTGCATGTGCTGCACGTCTCCACCGCGGCGGAGATGCAGTTGCTGGCGCTGCACAAGGATGTGGCGAGCGTCGAGGTCACGCCGCAGCATCTGACCCTTGCCGCGCCGGAAATCTACCGGGTGCTCGGCACCAAAGCGCAGATGAACCCCCCGCTCCGCGACGCCTCCCATCAAGAGGCGCTGTGGTGGGGTCTCTCGCAAGGCGTGGTCGACGTCCTGGGCTCCGATCACGCGCCGCATACGCTGGAGGAAAAGAGCCAGAGCTATCCGGCTTCGCCCTCCGGCATGCCGGGGGTGCAGACCCTGGTTCCGGTCATGCTCGACCACGTCGCCAAGGGCCGGTTGAGTCTGGCGCGCTTCGTCGATCTGACCAGCGCCGGTCCACAGCGCCTGTTCGGCATCGCCGGCAAAGGCCGCATCGCGGTGGGCTATGACGCCGACCTCACCCTCGTCGATCTGAAATCGGAGCGCGTGATCGAGCCGGAATGGATCGGCAGCAAATGCGGCTGGACGCCGTTCGCCGGGCGCAAGGTCAGAGGCTGGCCGGCCGGCACCATCGTGCGCGGCCGCGTCGCCATGTGGGAGGGCGAGCTCGGAGCCCCTGGCGGCGAGCCGGTCCGTTTCGGCGAGACGCTGCCGCGCGAGGCATAGCCGGACGGCTTGCTTGTGGGCCCCGCATTGGTGCGCTTAGCGGACGTCGCTCTTGCCAATCGCGTCGAGCTGGACGAGCACCTCGTCCGACAACGCGAGTTCGGTCGTCGCCAGATTCTCATGCAGGTGGCCGATCGACGAGGTACCGGGGATCAGGAGAATGTTGGGCGCGCGATGCAGCAGCCAGGCGAGCGCTGTCTGCATCGGGGTGGCGCCGATCTCAGTCGCGACCTCCGAGAGGGTAGATGACTGGAGAGGCGTGAACCCGCCCAGGGGGAAGAACGGCACATAGGCGATGCCGGTGCCCGCCAATTCGTCGATCAACGAGTCATCGTCGCGATGGACGAGGTTGTAGTGATTCTGCACGCAGACGACGTCGGCGATGCCGCGCGCCTGTTTAAGTTGGTCGGAGGTCACGTTGCTCACGCCGAGCTTGCGGATCAGTCCCTGCTGCTGGAAATCGGCAAGCGTGGCAAACTGTTCCTCGATCGATCCCTCGATCGGCCCGTGAAAGCCACCAACGCGCAAATTGACCACATCGAGCGCCTCGACCCCGAGGTTTCGGAGGTTGTCGTGGATCGCGCGCTTGAGGTCCGTGGGGGTGAGCGCGGGGATCCACGAGGCGTCGTCTCCGCGCCTGGCGCCGACCTTGGTCACGATCACCAAGTCATCTGGATACGGATGAAGCGCTTGGCGAATAAGCTGGTTTGTGACGTGCGGTCCATAGAAATCGCTGGTGTCGATGTGATTAACCCCGCTCGCAACGGCCGCCCGCAGCACCGCCAGCGCCGCGTCGCGATCCTCCGGCGGTCCAAACACGCCGGGCCCGGCAAGTTGCATGGCGCCGTAGCCCAAACGGTTCACAGTGCGGTTGCCCAATGAGAAGAAGCCCGCAGCGGTGATGTCGGTCATGTCAGGTCACCAAGTTGGAACAACCAATAGGGATGCATTGGCATTGCCCGATAATCCTGCATAGCCGAGACAAGCTGTGCGGGAGGGCGAACAATGACCACGGATCTAAGCGACTTCTCGAGCCGCTATTGCAGGAAGTAATGCCAGACACCATCGCCGCCGATGCCGGCGCGATAATAGGTGTATTTGCCGCTCTTCTGCATTTCGAGCGCCTGAGCCGCGGGCACGATGCGATAAAGCTCGACCTCCTGCGCCGGCGTCAGCTTGGTCAGATCCATCTCGGCGAAATAGGGCCAGACATACATCGCGTCCTTGCCCTCGCCCATGCGGACGAAGCCTGAGCTGAAGACATTCATCATGGCGGCGAGGATGTCGCGCCCTTCGCCGTCGACGGAATTTTTCTTCCAGAAGGCGATAGGATCGCTGACCAATGTCGCGCTCAGCATCGGCGGCAGCTCGTTCTCCTCAAGCACCGGAAGCATGTCGTCGATATCGCCGCTCTGCGCCGCGACCACGATGCCCTCAAGCGTGCTCCTGATAGGCGCGGGCAGCTCGCCGAAATCGTATAGGACCTGTTGCGCCGAGCCGGTTGGGGGCGGCGCCGCGGCTTCGGCCGGCGCTGCGATCTCACCCGGCTTGGCCGGCACGGCATCGGGGATTGGAGCTTGATCCTTCGGCTTCGCCGCTTCGGCCAAGGCCAGCGGCTGATCCTGGATGATCTCGGCCGAGCGAGAGAGGCCCTCGCTCGCTTCGGCCGGATCGGGCGAAGCGTGCTCCCCCCGGTAGGCGTAGACAATAAGGAGTGTGCCAGCTACCAATGCAGCGAAGGCCGCCATGACGAATCTCGTGCGACGACTCATTCATCCTCCCTCAGGCGCTCGGCCACTCTCGCACACCGGCGGTGGCGTGTCCTACACGCTCGACGCGGAGCCGAGCCGCAAGGCGCTCCTCTCCAACCTGCGGCGATAGGCTCCGGATTTTGCTGACCGGTGCGCATATCGTCCTCTCCACCATCCAGTTGATGCTGGCCGGCCTCGGTATTGGCGTGCTCGTAGCCGCACCCATCGGGCCGGTCAATGTCCTTTGCATCCAGCGCGCCGTAACCAAGGGCTTCTGGGGCGGTGTCGCCGCTGGGCTCGGGGCCACCCTGGGCGACGGGCTACTCGCGGCGCTCGCGGCCTTCAGTGTGACGGCGATCTCCGACGTGATGATCACCTATGCCGGCCCCATTCAGCTGATCGGGGGATTGGTGCTGGTCGTGTTCGGCGTCGGCCTGCTGTTCAAGAGCCCGATCCTGCTCATGGTACCGGAAGCCGAATCGCGGCTTTTGGAGCACACCAGCATCATCCCACAGACGTTCCTTCTCACCATCTCGAACCCTGGCGCCATTCTCGGCATGGCCGCGCTGATCGGCGCGCTGAGTTCCCTGATCGGCGGCATCGGCGGCTATCTCGACGCGCTCCTACTCGTCGTCTCGATCATGGGCGGAAGCTTGTTGTGGTGGCTGGGCATATCGGAGTTGATCGCCACGATCCGGCATCGGCTCAACGAGAACCGCCTCAGGCTCATCAATCGCGTGGCGGGAACCCTACTGATCGTCTTTGGCGTGGCGCTTCTGCTCAAGGAGTTCGTGCTGCCTTGAGCGCGCGCTATTGCGCGGTGCGCTCGAGCGTGAACTCGCCATGCTGGATGCGCCGTGAAAGGCCCCCGGTCATCCTGGCGACGGCGTCCTCGCCATATTGGGAAATCAGATCGGCAAGGGCTGCGAACAATGCGGCATTGGCGAGCATTTCCGGCTCGATACCGTCATGCAACGCCTCTTCCCAGGCATCGAGGATATATCGGAGCGCGGCTTGCTTCTGAGCGTCGAGCTCCGCGCCGTGTGAGATTTGCTGACCAGACCGCAACGGGAATTCCCCCCTCTTGCTCTAGCGTTGTGGCCTCCTATCTCAGACTTACACCGCTTGGCTTGCCTGCTGGGGAATAACGTGAACTAACGGTTAATACGGGGCTCGGTCCGCTCGACCTGCCGCGGCTTGGCGGCTTCGGCCGGTTTGGGCTCGGCAGGCTCGCCGGTGGCCTCGGCCTCGCTCGTGCTGCCTGTTGGCGCTTCTTCCGGCTTGACCTCTGCCTTATTGGCGTCAGCCGGAGCCTCTCCCGCCGGGGCCGGGGCCACAGCTTCGATGGCCGGACCGCGGTTGGCCAGATGCGACGGCTTGGCCAGAGTCGAGGTGATTTGCGCACCCTCGGTGGAGAAGCGCGTGATGGCGACCGTGGCCGAGGAGTTGCAGGTCCGGTAGGTGCGGCGGTAACCGCGATAACCGTCATTGAAGCTGTTCACGAGCTTGGCGCGGCGGACGGCGGTGGACCCCTCATATTTGACGATGTTGGTCATCTGGTCGCGCCAGAGTTGACCTTCCTGCGCGCCGCACAGCTCGCGCAAATAATGCACGGCGCCCAGAATCTCGGCCAGCCGCAGGAGTTTGGGGTCGTAGGGCCGGTCGTCCGGCGGCGGCGGGGCGGAGCTCTCTTTCGGCACGATGGGCGGCAGGTCGTCGCTCGGCGCCCGCGGCGCCGCCGGTTTACGCGGCTTTGCCGCCTTGCGCGGCTGCTCCTGGAACCATGGCGACCAGAAATATTGCGCTTCGGCAATCGGCGACCAGGCAAGCATCGCCGTGGCGAGCACGCAGAACCCAAATCCGAGCGCGATTGCCCTGGGGGCCGGAGTTTTCATGGACCTCTGAGTAACCCGTCTTGGCGGCGAAAGCTAGGCGGGCCAACGTGCCCCCCGCTCCGCCGCAACGTCAATCCGGCTGTACAAACGGGGTAGGCTGAGCCATGGGCGGAGAGCCCGCTATAATGCCCGACGTCGTCTCGCTTTCCGGCCAAACCCATGTGCTCACGCTATAACCTGACCTCGCCGCCCGAAGCTGTCCGCGCGACCTTCGCCTATCGGGACAAGCCGAATTTTCCGCCCCGCTATAATATCGCGCCGACGCAGATCGTCGGGGTGGTGTGCCTGGATGAAGAGGGCGAGCGCCGCTTCAAGCCGATGCGCTGGGGCCTGCTGCCCGCCTTCGTCAAGGATGCCAAATCCGCGCCGACCCTGATCAACGCGCGGGCGGAAGGGATCGCGACCAAACCATCTTTCCGGCAAGCATTCGCCCGGCGTCGCTGTTTGCTGCCGGCTGACGGGTTCTACGAATGGACCGGCGCCAAGCGCGCGAGACGCCCCTTCCTGCTGCGTCCGCGCCAAGGCGGCCTGATCGCCTTCGCCGGAATTTGGGAGCGCTGGCGTGATCAGGAGGGGGCGGAGAGCGATACGGTCGCCATCATCACCTGCGCCGCCAATGCGAGCGTCACCCCGCTGCATGACCGCATGCCGGTAGTGCTCGATCAAAAGCAGCATGCGACTTGGCTCGATTGCGAGGGGACGGCGGTGGATACCGCTCTGGCCTTGCTGCGGCCGGCCGCCGACGATCTGCTGGAGGCGATCGAGATGGATCCGAAGATCAACGATTCGCGCCGGGACGAGCCGGGCCTGCAGCAGCCGCTGCAGCCACGCCTGCTTTAGAGCAGCTTGCCGGGGTTGAGGATGCCGTTCGGATCGAAGGCCCGCTTGATCCTCCGCATCAGGTCGAGCTCAAGCGGCTGCTTGGCGTGGGGAAGCAGATCGCGCTTGAGCCGGCCGATGCCATGCTCGGCGCTGATCGAACCGTCGAGATCGAGCACGATCTCATGCACCGCGGCGTTCAGCGCCTCCCAATTGGAGAGGAACACCACACGGTCCATGGCAACCGGCTGGCTCACATTATAGTGGATGTTGCCGTCGCCGAGATGACCGAACGGCACCGGCCGCGCGCCGGGGATCATCAGCTCGATGAGCTGATCGGCGCGCGCGATGAATTCAGGCACCTTCGCCACCGGTACGGAGACATCGTGCTTGATGCTACCGCCTTCCTGGCGCTGCACCTCGCTCATCAGCTCCCGCATGCGCCACAGCTCGGAACTTTGCGCCAGCGAGGAGGCAAGCACGGCATCGCCCACCTCCTTTGCCTCGATCCCCGCGGCAAGCAGGGTCTCGGCCAGACGGACGATCTCACCATTGTCGCGCGGGCTCGACAGCTCGAACAGCACATACCAGGCATGAGGCGAGGAGAGCGGATCTCGGGTCTCGCTTGCGTGCCTGAACACGAAGTCGAGACCGATGCGCGGCAGGAGCTCGAATGCGGTCAGCGCCGGCCCGGCCTGCTCATGCACCCGCGTGAAGAAGGCCAGGGCGGCCTCGGGGCTGCTAAGCCCGGCGAAGGCGGTTGCCGCCTCCTTGGGCTTGGGCAACAGGCGTAGCACGGCGGCGGTGATGATGCCGAGGGTGCCTTCCGAGCCGATGAACAGGTCCTTCAAATCGTAGCCGCTATTGTCCTTGCGCAAGCCTTTGAGCCCGTTCCAGACGCTACCGTCGGCCACCACCACTTCGAGCCCGAGCGCGAGGTCACGCGCGCTGCCATAGGCGAGCACCGACATGCCGCCGGCATTGGTGGCGAGCACGCCGCCGATCTGGCAACTGCCCTCTGACGCAAGGCTCAAGGGGAACAGCCTGCCTGCGCTCGACGCTACGCTTTGCGCATTGGCAAGCACGACCCCGGCCTCGACCGTCATGGTGTCGCCGCACAGATCGACGTCGCGGATATGGGCGAGGCGCTCCAAGGCGACGACCACTTCATGGCCGCTCTCGAACGGGATCTGTCCGCCGACGAGCCCGGTATTGCCGCCTTGGGGCACGATGGCGGTGCGCGTCGCATTGGCGAGCTTGAGGATGGCCGAGACCTCCGCCGTCGACCCGGGCCTGAGCACGAGCGCGGCTTTGCCGACATAGCGATCCCGCCACTCGACCAGATAGGGGGCCATGGCCTTGGCGTCGCTGATGGCATGGCTTTCGCCGACGATGCGGATGAGTGATTCAAGCGTCGCCAGGCTCGGGCGCTGAAATGGCTCGCGCGTCTCGGTCATGGGTGGGTGCCGGAGGCGACGGTCTCGCGCGGGGTATCGCCAGCCTCGGTGCGGGCGGCAGCAGCGCGGCGCAGGCGGTCGTTGATGGCTTCGCCCAGGCCTTGGTTCGGGATCGGCATCACCGCGATGGCCAAGGCTCCCAGCGCATCGAGCTGGCGCAGCATGGCGAAGAAATTCGCCGCGGCCTGGTTGAGATCGCCGCGCGGGCTGAGATTGCGCGAAGGTCCGGCGCAAGCCGGCGCGTCAGGCCCGAACGCGAGCAGAGCCTCGCCTTGGCGCGGCGCGCTCGCCTCGAGACGCAGCGGCGTGTCCGGCGCGTAATGGATAGCGAGTTGTCCCGGCGACATCGCTTGGCTGCCCGTCTCGGGCGTGGCCAGGCCGCGCCGCAAGACCGTCTCGATCTCCGCTCGCGGCAGTGCTCCAAGCCGGAGCAGCGTGACCGTGTCGCCATCGATGCCGAGCACGGTCGATTCAAGGCCGAGGGTGCAAGGTCCGCCGTCGAGGATCATGGCCGGGAGATCACCCAGCTCGGCCTCGACATGGGCGGCGGTGGTCGGGCTCACGCGGCCGGAGCGGTTGGCGCTCGGCGCGGCGATGGGGAGCTTCGCCGCTTCAAGCAGGGCGCGCGCGCTTCTGTTGCTCGGCGCGCGCAGCGCCACGCTATCGAGCCCGGCGCTGACCAGATCGGCGATAGCGCAATCCTCGCGCCGCTTGAGCACGAGCGACAAAGGCCCGGGCCAGAAGGCCGCCATAAGTTTTCGCGCCGTGCCGTTGACGGTGGCGTAGGTTTCGGCCTGCTCTTCACCGAGAACATGCACGATCAGCGGATTGAACCGGGGACGATCCTTGGCGGCAAAGATCTTGGCCACCGCAGCGGCATCGAGCGCATTGGCGCCGAGGCCGTACACCGTTTCGGTCGGAAAGGCGACGATCTCGCCCCGCGCCAGCGCTTGCGCGGCTTGGGCGATGGTCTCAGGCGTGGCGGCGACGATCGGCATGGTGCATATCAAGGGCTTGCTCAACGTGCATTTTCATCCCATTTCGCGTGTTAGCATTGACGGGTCAAGCGACCATCCCCGCCATTAGAGCATCTTGCCATGCCCACGCTCCATCTCACCCATCCGGACTGCCTCCTGCACGACATGGGCGCGGGCCATCCCGAGCGGCCCGACCGGCTGCGCGCCGTCGCCGATGCCCTTTCCGGCGACGACTTCAAGACGCTCAAGCGCGAGCAGGCCCCGCTCGCCGAAATCGCCACAATCGAGCGGCTGCACCCGGAGAGCTATGTCGAGGCGATCCGCGCCGCCACGCCGAAGCGCGATCTCGTCTGGCTCGATCCGGACACGGCGATGTCGCCCAAGAGCTTCGACGCCGCACTCAGAGCCACGGGTGCCGCGGTCCGTGCGGTCGATGAGGTCATGTCGGGCGCGGTGGCCAATGCCTTCTGTGCCGTGCGGCCCCCCGGCCACCATGCCGAGCCGTCGAAAGCCATGGGCTTCTGCCTGTTCAACACGGTGGCAATCGCCGCACTCCACGCCCGCGCCGCGCATGGGGCGGAGCGCGTGGCCGTGGTCGATTTCGATGTGCATCACGGCAATGGCACGCAAGCGGCGTTCTGGTCGGACAAGGATCTATTCTACGGCTCGACTCATCAGATGCCGCTGTTCCCGGGGACGGGAGCTTTGGGCGAGACGGGGGTCGGCAATATTTTCAATGCGCCGCTCAGCCCGGGCGACGGCGGCGAGACGTTCAAGCATGCCTATCTCACCCGCGTCCTGCCGGCCCTGCACGATTTCGCGCCGGATCTGCTGCTGATCTCCGCCGGGTTCGATGCCCATCGCGACGACCCGCTCGCGCAAATCCAGCTGGTCGAGGCCGATTTCACCTGGGTGACGGAGAAGCTGCTCGAGGTGGCGGACAAACACGCTGGCGGCAGGGTCGTGTCGACCCTGGAGGGCGGCTACGACCTCAGGGCACTTGGGCGCTCAACCGCCGCCCATGTGCGGGCCTTGATGCAGGCTTCCTCTTGAACCCCGCCGCCCTGAGGGGCTAAGCCTTGCGCCATGGCCGACGCAGCAGAACACACCGACATCAAGGATATGAGCTTCGAGCAGGCGCTGAAGGAGCTCGAAGCCATCGTCAACCGCTTGGAGAAGGGCGACGTGGAGCTCGAGGCCTCGATCCTGATCTATGAGCGGGGTGAGGCGTTGAAGACCCATTGCGATGCGCTGTTGCGCAAGGCCGAGGCCAAGGTGGAGAAGATTTCCTTGTCCGCGGACGGCCAGCCCACGGGCACCGAGCCCCTCGACGTCGAGGACTAGCTTCACCCGAGCGGCGTGAGCGTCAGCCCTCCCGATGATGGTCAAGTCCCGGGCCAGGGTTCCATGACACATTCCGGGCCAGCTGCTAGGCTAGTTGAAAGCCGGGGGCGAGGCCGATAAAGCTCCTGTGATAACAAGCGAATTCCTTAAGTTTCGCGGGGAATGAATGAGTGCCGAAAGCCTGACGCCGCTGCTTGACCGGGTGTGCAATCCCCAGGATTTGCGCGAGCTCGACGATCATGAGCTGCCACAACTGGCGGATGAGCTTCGCCAGGAGACCATCGATGCGGTTTCGGTGACCGGCGGCCATCTCGGCGCCGGCCTCGGCGTGGTCGAGCTCACCATCGCCCTGCACAAGGTGTTCGACACGCCCAACGACAGGCTGATCTGGGATGTGGGCCACCAGACCTATCCGCACAAAATCCTGACCGGCAGGCGCGACCGCATCCGCTCCTTGCGCCAGCCTGGAGGCCTGTCCGGCTTCTGCAAGCGGTCCGAGAGCGAATATGACACATTCGGCGCCGGCCATTCCTCGACCTCCATTTCAGCCGGGCTCGGCATGGCGGTGGCGCGCGACCTCGCCGGCAAGAGCCATAATGTGGTCTGCGTCATCGGCGACGGCGCCATGAGCGCGGGCATGGCCTATGAGGCCATGAACAATGCCGGTGCCGTGGATTCGCGCCTGATCGTGGTCCTCAACGACAACGACATGTCGATCGCGCCTCCGGTCGGGGCCATGAGCGCCTATCTCGCCCGCCTCATCTCCGGCGGGACCTACCGGCAGCTCCGCAACTGGGCCAAGCAACTCGCCCAGATTCTGCCCAAGAGCTGGGAGCGGCGGGCGGCGCGAGCCGAGGAATATACGCGCGGCTTCTGGACCGGTGGCACGCTGTTCGAGGAGATGGGCTTCTATTATGTCGGCCCCATCGACGGGCATAATTTCGATCATCTGCTGCCGGTGTTGCGCAATGTGCGCGACACCGAGAACGGCCCGATCCTGATCCATGTGGTGACGCAGAAGGGCAAGGGCTACGAGCCCGCCGAAACCTCGGCCGACAAGTTTCACGGTGTCAGCCGCTTCAATGTCGTCACCGGGGCGCAGGAACCTTCAAGCGCCGGCGCGCCGAGCTACACCAAAATCTTCGCCAATGCCCTGATCGAGGAGGCGCGCGCCGACGACAAGATCGTGGCCATCACCGCGGCAATGCCGTCAGGCACCGGGCTCGACCGCTTCGCCGAAGCCTTTCCCGATCGCAGTTTCGACGTCGGCATCGCCGAGCAGCACGCCGTCACCTTCGCCGCCGGCCTCGCGGTGGAAGGCTTCAAGCCCTTTGCCGCGATCTATTCGACCTTCCTCCAGCGCGCCTACGACCAGGTCGTGCACGACATCGCCATTCAGCATCTGCCAGTCCGCTTCGCCATCGACCGGGCTGGGCTTGTCGGCGCCGACGGCCCAACCCATGCCGGCGCTTTCGACGTGGCCTTCCTGTCCTGCCTGCCAGACTTCGTGGTGATGGCCGCGAGCGACGAGGCCGAGCTGATGCATATGGTGGCGACCGCCGCCGCCATCGACGACCGCCCCTCGGCCTTCCGCTATCCGCGTGGCGAGGGCACCGGGGTTGCCCTGCCGCAGCGCGGGCAGGTGCTGCCGCTCGGCAAGGGGCGCGTTCTGCGCGAGGGCTCGGCCGTGGCGCTGCTCTCCTTCGGCGCGCGGCTAAGCGAGGTCTTGCAGGCGAGCGACCAGCTCGCGGGCTATGGTCTATCCGCCACGGTCGCGGATGCGCGCTTCGCCAAGCCGCTCGATATTGAGCTGGTGCGCCAGCTCGCCACTCACCACGAGGTGCTGGTCACCATCGAAGAAGGGTCGAGCGGCGGGTTCGGGGCGCAAGTGCTGCATCATCTCGCGCGCGAGGGGTTGCTCGATCGCGGCCTCAAGGTGAGAACCTTGACCTTGCCGGACTGCTTCATCGAGCAGGACAAGCCCCAGACCATGTACGAAAAGGCCGGGCTCAACGCCTCGGGCATCGTCGGCGCGGTGTTCGCCGCGCTGGGCAAGGACCTGCGGAAGGACGCGAGCGGCGAAACGGCCCGCCTCGCCTAAAGCGAACTACTCGACCTCGCAGTTGTGGCTGAATTTCGAGACCGCCTCTTCCCGGCCCTGGTCGGACATGGTGACGGTCGTCTCGCCCATCTTGATGGTCACCGGTCCGGGATCGCGAAGAACCTCCAGCACGGACTTGATGTCGATGTCGGTCGCCTCGCCGAAGGTCTTGCCGGTCGCTTCGTTCCGCGTCACCTCGCCCTCGACCGGGGACTGGGCCTTGGCCGAGGAAATCTCGATGAGGATGGGTTGGCCTGGTTTGACGCCGTCGATTTCCTTATGCACGTCGAGGACGACAATGCTCATGCCATTGAAGCAGGTCACCATGAACAGCGGACCGTTGGACAGGCTGATCGACCGGTAAGCGAGGGAGGTCGAGGTGCCGCTGGATTTTTCGGCCCAGATCATCGCCTCTTCGCTCCACGCCATGTTCGCCAGGGGCAAGGCCAAGGCGAGCAAGCCGGCGGCGGCCAACAGGCGCTTAAAGGGGGCCAATATCGCAATACGCATAGACATGGGCAGGGCTACCTCGAGCAAGATCGTCTCAGACCCGCATATAGGGCCTCATCCACGGTTTGCTAGCCGATGCCCTTGGCCTTGGCAAATGCGGCACCATCCGGCATCGCCCGAGGGCCAAGTCCTTGATTAGGCGCCCGTGCGCGCGCTTGGCGGGAGATTCATCGCCGCCAGCGCATTGATCGCCGCATCGAGCGAACTCGCCGGGGCCGAGCCCTTGGATCTCGCTCGGCGCGATGTATGTCGTAACGAGCATCATCACTGCTCTCTCTGCATAGTTACGGTCAACATGGTTGGATTGTTCATAGGAAGATCAACGGCGAAAAATCATGCAAGGTTGCCGCTCGCTCCCTGCACGATCGCAAGTGCTGCACGCTTGCGACGGCGGAGGCGTGGGGTCTCGCCGCGCTGAAGCGCGGCGATGCGGCGCAACAGATAGGGCGAGAAATGTCCGCCATAGCGGCCCCACAGAGAGGGGTCCCGCCAGTCGCTTCCGCTGACGCGGCCGCGGCAGCGCGGAGAACCGCAGGCGCAATCGAACTCGTCGTAAGGCGAGCCATCGCACATCGCATAGTCGATGGTCACCTCCTCGCCGGGCCGAATGACCCGCATCGCGACGATGGCGATCTGCCCGTCGAGACCGGCATTAGGATCGCAGGCGTGGTTGATGTAGTCCGGCGGCTCGGCGGCGGCGAACGACGCGAGGTAAAGCCCCTCCTCGACCTGCACCGTGTGGCGACGAATGTCAGGGGACAGACCGTCAAGTTCGTCGGCGGAGACGATGCGCCCGCTCCATACGGCGACGAGCTCGCGCGCCTCGATCAGCTCCCGAGCAAATACGGCTTTACCGCCGTTTACGTCGCTATTTCGGACTTCACATTTATCGGTGAGGTAAGCCGTTGTTCCTTGGCTCACGAGACCTCCGCGATTGCGCGCCGAGCGGTGCGCTTCGCAGTATAGTTGGCGGTGCCGTCCGCTCCCGGTTGGTCATCCGCACGCGAGAATCCCCCACGCGGGCCCGAGTGTATGTAAAGCTCATATGGCCATCTACAAAAAAAAGCGGCTCGACCAATTATTAGTCGAGCGGGGTCTGGCCTCCACGCGCTCACGCGCGGCCGACCTTGTCCGCCTCGGCTCGGTCAGGGTCGATGGCGATATTGCGGCAAAACCGGGCATGTTGCTTGCCGCGGATACGAGCCTCGAGGTCGACCCCGGCGCGTCCCCCTTCGTCTCCCGCGGCGGGCTCAAGCTTGCCGCCGCCCTCGATGGTTTCGGCCTCGACCCTCGGGGCAGGACCGCACTCGATATCGGGGCCTCGACCGGGGGCTTCACCGACGTTCTGCTCGCCCGTGGGGCTGCCCGCGTTTTCGCCGTCGATGTCGGCCGCGATCAGCTGCACCCCAAGCTTCGCCAGGACCGCCGCGTGGTGGTGCTGGAGGGAACCGACGCAAGGCGCCTCGACCGGGGGATCATCGCCGAGCCCATCGAGGCGATCGTCGCCGATGTCAGTTTCATCAGCCTCACCAAACTGCTCGGGCCGGCGCTCCGCCTGGCCGCGCCCGGCGCCTGGCTCGTGGCTCTGGTCAAGCCGCAATTCGAGGCTGGCCGCGAGGCGGTGGGCAAAGGCGGCATCGTCCGCGACGAGGCTGCGCGGGAGCGAGCCGTGGCGGAGGTGCGGGCGTTCATCGACGCGGCTCCGGGCTGGCGGGTGTTGGCGGAAATGCCCTCGCCCATCACCGGCGCCGACGGCAACGAGGAAATTCTGATCGGCGCCGTCCGATAGGGCGCAACCGGCGGGATCAGCCCTTCCCGGTCTGGGCGCGGTGACGCAGATAGTGATCGGCGAGCACGATGGCCATCATGGCCTCGCCCACCGGCACGGCGCGAATGCCGACGCATGGATCGTGGCGGCCCTTGGTCGAGACCTCCGTGTCGCGGCCGGCCGCATCCACGGTGCGGCGGGGCGTCAGGATCGAGGAGGTGGGCTTCACCGCGAAGCGGGCCACGACCGGCTGCCCGCTCGAGATGCCGCCAAGAATGCCGCCGGCATGGTTGGACAGGAACTCCGGCGCACCGTCGGGCCCGATGCGCATCTCGTCGGCGTTGTCCTCGCCCGACAGCGAAGCTGCGGCAAAGCCGGCCCCGATCTCCACGCCCTTCACCGCATTGATGCTCATCAGGCCGGAGGCGATGTCCTGGTCGAGCTTACCGTAGATCGGCGCGCCGAGCCCGGGTTGCACGCCCTCGGCCACGATCTCGATGATGGCGCCACAGGAGGAGCCGGCTTTGCGCACCCCGTCCAGATACCCTGCCCACAGCTTCGCCGCCTTGGCGTCGGGGCAGAAGAACGGGTTGCGCTCAACCTCGGACCAGTCCCAATTCCCACGGTCGATCGCATGCGGTCCGACCTGCACCAGAGCGCCGCGCACGCGCAATCCCGGCACGACTTTCCGCGCCACGGCGCCGGCGGCCACGCGCGACGCCGTCTCCCTGGCGCTGGCCCGGCCGGAGCCGCGCCAATCGCGCACGCCATATTTGGCGGCATAGGTGAAGTCGGCGTGGCCGGGGCGAAACTTGTCCTTGATGTCCCCGTAATCCTTGGACCGCGCGTCCATATTCTCGATCTCGAGCGCGATCGGGGTGCCGGTGGTGATCTGCTCGCCGCTCGCCTCGTCGGTAAACACGCCGGAGAGGATGCGGACCTGGTCTGGCTCTTTGCGTTGGGTGGTGTAGCGCGACTGGCCGGGACGGCGCTTGTCGAGATAGGTCTGGATGTCGGCCAGGTCGAGCGGGATGCCCGGCGGGCAGCCATCGACGACGCAGCCGATCGCCGGCCCGTGGCTCTCGCCCCAGGTGGTGATGCGGAATAGATGGCCGAAACTATTGTGCGACATGGGTTTCTTTTAGGAGCGTGGTCGGCTTGCGGCAAGCGGCGGCCAGCATAGCCCCGACTTCGCAACAAACGGTTTCACGGGAGGAGTGCCCCGTGAGGCGGCTCTACTCCTTGACGGAGATGTCCGGCGCGTCCTCGTTCTTCATGCCGATGACGTGGTAGCCGGAGTCGATATGCATGATCTCGCCGGTCGTACCGCGCCCCAGATCCGAGAGCAGATAGAGCGCGCCGCCGCCGACATCCTCGATGGTCACGGTGCGCCGGAGCGGCGAATTATGCTCGTTCCATTTGAGGATATAGCGGAAGTCGGCGATGCCGGAGGCGGCAAGCGTCTTGATCGGGCCGGCCGAGATGGCGTTGACCCGGATATGGCCCTGGCCGAGGTCGGCGGCGAGGTAGCGCACGCTCGATTCGAGCGCCGCCTTGGCCACGCCCATCACATTGTAATGGGGCATGACCTTCTCGGCGCCGTAATAGGTGAGCGTGAGCATCGAGCCGCCATTCGGCATCAAGGCCTCGGCCCGCTTGGCCAGCGCGGTGAAGGAGTAGCAGGAGATGAGCATGGTCTGGACGAAATTGTCCTTGCTCGTATCGACATAGCGCCCGTCCAGCTCTGCCTTGTCGGAGAAGGCGACGGCGTGCACGAGAAAATCGATGCTGCCCCAGGAATCGGCCAGCGCCTTGAACACCGCATCGACGCTTTGATCGTCAGTGACGTCGCAAGGGAGCACGAGCTTGGAGCCGATTTCGGCCGCGAGCGGCTCGACCCGCTTCTTGATGGCGTCGCCCTGATAGGTCAGCGCGATCTCGGCGCCGTTGTCGTGGCAGGCCTTGGTGATGCCCCAGGCGATCGAACGGTTGTTGGCCACGCCGAACACGACGCCGCGCTTGCCAGCCATCAGCTTGGCCGCGTCAGCCATTGACCCTCCAGCTCAAGAATGTGGGTGGCTTTATAGGGCCCGGGCACCCTGGCCGGAAGGGCCTTTGCCTGAGGCCTTTTCGCCAATCAGCCGGCGAGCGACCATTGGCCGTCGGATTGGCGGCAGGCGACGCCTTCAACCTGCTTCACATAGGCGCCGACCGACAGCGAATAGGTGAGATGACGGCAGACCCGGCCCTCGTCGTCGCGAAAGGCCGAGACCGTCTTGATCACCCCGGAGAGCGCCCGCGACGGCCTTTGCCAGACCAGGCTCGCGCCATCGCCAAGCTCGCTCAGCGCCTCCTGTAGCGCGTTCAGCGCCATGGCGCGGTCGCTACGGTCGAGCCGGGCGCGAAGCGCGGTAACATTTTCCGTCTGCTCGGCGCTTACGGTGTTGACGATCACCGCCCAGCTATTCAGGGGCACCTCGGCATTGAGAGAAAGGGTTGCGGGCGTAAGCAAGAGTGCAAGCGCGCCCGTCCCGATGATGATAGGAGCCTTCCAACGGATCGCACGCATAACCATTCGTCCCCCCAGCACTGGCGCGGAACAACCCCCCGCACCAACTATCAACGAAGCCCATGGTGCAGTATCAGGGTGAGTAAATGGTAAACGCCTGTTTCGCGGTGGGATTGCCGCACCGCCGAGGCATGGGACAGAGAACGAGACGGCCATGAATGAGCAGTCGGGCCTCGAGCCCCAAGATTTCACCGAGGCGGAGGATCCCTTCAGCCTGTTCGCCGACTGGATGGAGGCGGCCAGTTCGAGCGAGCCGGACGACCCAAACGCCATGGCGCTGGCCACGGTCGACGCGCAAGGATTGCCAAATCTGCGCACGGTCCTGCTGAAGGGCGCCGACGAACGCGGTTTCGTGTTCTATACCAATTGCGGCAGCGCCAAGGGGCTCGAGCTTGCCGCCGCGCCGAAGGCCGCGCTCCTGTTCTATTGGAAGAGCCTGCATCGCCAAGTCAGAGTCCGCGGACCGGTGGAGCAAGTGAGCGACGCCGAGGCGGATGCCTATTTCGCCAGCCGCTCGCGCGAAAGCCGCATCGGCGCCTGGGCGTCTGACCAATCCCGGCCGCTTGCAAGCCGCGAGGCGCTGAACCAAGCGGTCGAAGCGCGCATGAATCAATTCGAAGGCAAGGATGTACCCCGGCCGCCGCATTGGCACGGCTACCGCATGACGCCGCTCGAGATTGAGTTCTGGGCGGGCAGACCCCACCGCCTGCACGATCGAATCGAGTTCCGGCGGCCCGCCCCCGATGCGCCCTGGGTGAAGACCCGGCTCTATCCGTGACGCGCTTGGAGGCCTAAAAGAGGCCGGTCATGGCCCAAATTCCCAATGAAGAGCGAAAAACGCTGGTCCTCACCGGCGCCAGCCGCGGCATCGGCCATGCCACGGTGAAGCGCTTCTCCTCCGCCGGCTGGCGCGTGATCACCTGCTCCCGCCATCCCTTCCCCGAGAATTGCCCGTGGGAGGCGGGGCCGGAGGACCATATCCAGGTCGATCTCGCCGATCCCGGCAATACGCTTGAAGCCATCGCCGTGATGAAGGACCGGCTCATAGCCCAAGGCGGCCGGCTCAACGCGCTCGTCAATAATGCGGCGATTTCGCCCAAGGGAGAGGGCGGCTCCCGGCTCGGCAGCATCGAGACGGATCATCGCGACTGGATGACGGTGTTCCAGGTCAATTTCTTCGCGCCGCTGATGCTCGGCCGCGGCCTGATCGAGGAGCTGGAGGCGGCGTCGGGCGCCGTGGTCAATGTCAGCTCCATCGCGGGCTCTCGGGTGCATCCCTTCGCCGGCTCGGCCTATGCCACGTCGAAAGCAGCGCTCGCCGCGCTGACGCGCGAGATGGCCGCGGATTTCGCCCCGCGCGGCATCAGGGTGAACGCGATCTCGCCGGGGGAAATCGACACGGCGATGCTGTCGCCTGGAACTGAGAATTTGATCGCGGAGATTCCGATGGCGCGGCTCGGGCTGCCGGAGGAGGTGGCGAAGGCGATCTATTTTCTCTGCACCGAGCAATCGAGCTATATCAACGGCACCGAGCTTTATATCGACGGCGGCCAGCACGTTTGACCGCCGGCACGCCGGTTAAGCCCACCTTTACCTTGCACCCTCAGCATGGCTCTTGCCGCGCCGGCTCGTTCCGGGGGCGGCGGCAGTGCGTAGTTCTGCGTAACCAGAGTGGTGTGCATGGGTGTGGGTGGGACGCGGGGGCCAAGGCTCCCGCTCAACGAAATCATCGTCGGCGATTGCATCGAGGCGCTTGACCGGCTGCCGCCGGAGAGCGTCGATCTCGTCTTCGCCGATCCTCCTTACAATCTTCAGCTCAGCAGCGAGCTGCTGCGGCCCAACAATAGCCGGGTCGACGGGGTTGACGACGACTGGGACAAATTCGGCAGCTTCGGCGCCTATGACGAGTTCACGCGGGCCTGGCTCAAGGCCTGCCGCCGGGTGCTCAAGCCCGAAGGCTCGCTCTGGGTCATCGGCAGCTATCACAACATCTTCCGCGTCGGCACCGCGCTTCAGGATCTCGGCTTCTGGGTTCTGAACGACGTGATCTGGCGCAAGACAAACCCGATGCCGAATTTCAGAGGGCGCCGCTTCACCAATGCGCATGAGACCATGATCTGGGCGTCGATGGGGCCGAAGGCGCGCTACACCTTCAATTACGAGGCGATGAAGGCGCTGAATGACGAGCTGCAGATGCGCTCGGACTGGCTGTTTCCGATCTGCTCTGGTCCTGAGCGGCTGAAGCAGGATTGCGGCCGCAAGACCCATCCAACGCAGAAGCCGGAAGCGCTGCTGCATCGGATCATTGTCGCTTCGAGCCATGCCGGCGACGTCGTGCTCGATCCCTTCCTCGGATCGGGCACCACGGCGGCGATGGCCAAGCGCCTCGGCCGCTGCTTCATCGGCATCGAGCGCGAGCAGGCCTATGCCGAGGCGGCGAGAGCGCGCCTGGCCGCGATCGTGCCGCTGGGTGCCGAATCGCTCGTGGTCGCCCGCAGCAAACGCGCCGAAACCCGCATTCCCTTCGGCGCCCTGGTCGAGAATGGACTGATCGCGCCGGGCACCGTGCTTTGCGACGCCGGCGCCCGGCACGAGGCTCGCGTGCGCGCCGATGGCAGCATCGCCTGCGCCGGCGCACAAGGCTCGATCCACAAGATCGGCGCCCATGTGCAAGGCGCCGCCGCCTGCAATGGCTGGACCTTCTGGCACTATGAGACCGGCGGCAGGCTCAAGCCGATCGACGCGTTACGGGAGAAGGCGCGGGCGAAGCTTGAGCCACTCGCTTGAGCCGTCTCGCTTCAGGTTCCAGCGCGTGGGCGAGGACTTTCCGCATCACGCTCGGCAGCGCCGCTTCGTGCAGATCGCGGCGATGAACCCAGCGGCAGCGTTCGGGCGCCGCGGCTGCGGTCAATGCGGCATCCAGCCCGATTTCGGCCCGGTAGACCTTAAGCTCCAAGCGAAAATGGGTGAAAATATGCTCGACCAGCCCCGGCATCTCGCGCCACTCGGCCTCAACCGGCAGGTGCTGGCTCAGCGCCGCCTTGGCTGGGGCGGCCTCGAGCCAGGGTGAGGATGGCGGCTCGAGCATGCCGCCGAGCAGGCCCTTCAGCGGCCGCTGCCGCAGCAGCACCGCGCCATCCTGCCTGAGCACGACGAAGGCAGCACCTCGCCTCACCGGCCGCTCGGCCTTCTCCCCGCGATAGGGCAGGACTTCGGCGAGGCCTTGCGCCAAGCCAGCGCAGCCCGGCCGCAAGGGACATAGGCCACAAGCCGGACGCCTAGGCGTGCAGATCATGGTGCCCAAATCCATCAGCGCCTGGGCAAAATCACCGGCGCGGCTAAGCGGCGTTAGGCTTTGGGCGAGCGCCTTGATCTCTGGCTTCGCCGCCGGCAGCGGCGTGGTCACGGCGAACAGCCGCGCCACCACGCGCTCGATATTGCCATCGACCGGCGTCGCGCTTCGACCAAAGGCAATGGCCGCGATCGCAGCCGCCGTGTAGCCGCCAATGCCCGGCAGCGTTCTCAATTCAGCTTCGGTCTCGGGCAAGCGACCGCCGAAGCGCTCAACGACCGCGCGGGCGCAGGCATGCAAATTCCTGGCGCGGGCGTAATAGCCGAGCCCGGCCCAGACCGCGAGCACCTCGTCCAGCTCGGCCCGCGCCAGCGCGTTCACGTCGGGCCAGCGGCGCAGGAAATCGGCATAGCGCGGCGCCACGGCCTTGACCGTGGTCTGCTGCAGCATGATTTCGCTCAACCACACGGCATAAGGGTCGGGTGTGACGCCGGGGGCCGCCCGCCAGGGCAGGTCCCTGCGCGCGCGCTCATACCAGGCGAGCAAGGCTTGGGCCCGATCTCTATTGTGCAAATCGCATCCCCTCGCCGCCTCCTGGCCCGCTTTGGTTCGGCCTCGAGCGCCGCCATGGTGTAGGATCGAACCGGGCGAAGGCAAGGAGCGGCGGCATCCGTCCACCGCAAAACCGGGGTGCCATGCGGGATTACGACCGAAAAGCCTGGGTCAAGGGAGCGCGCGGCCCGCGCGCGATCGGCGCCTTCGTCGCCCAGATGCTCGATCCCATTGCGCGTGCCCGCGGCTTCGCCACCACCGCGCTCCTGACCGAATGGCCGAATGTGGTTGGGGCCGAGCTCGCCAAATTCACCATGCCCGACAAAGTGCTGTGGCCGCGGCGGCGCGAGGACAGGGAGGCGCCGGACAGGCAAAGTGGTTGGAGAACCGAAGGCGCCACCCTGGTGCTGAAGGTCGACGGCCCCCGGGCGATCGAGGTACAGCATCGGGCCGAGCAGATCCTCGACCGCGTCAACACCTATTTCGGCTATCGGGCCATCGCCCAATTGCGCTTCCTGCAAGCACCGGTCGGCCGGGCACAGCCCCGCAGCCGGCCCTCGCCGCTGCAGCCCCTGGACGAGACGGCCCTGCCGGGCGCCGCGGCAATTGCCGACACCGGCCTGTCCCAAGCCTTGCGGCGGCTCGGTTCGGCCGTACTGGGCCAGATCACGAGGCGTTGAGAGACGCTTTCGCTTTTCTCGCTCTTGCCATAAGAACTTGCCAGAACCCAAGGCTCGCCAATCCAGGTCAATGGCTGGCGAGGTAGAACTAGACCGGAAACGAACAAGCGAGTGGAGGAATGCCAGTGACGGAGACCGCAAACCCGGCCCGAAACAAGACCCTGTTGATGGTGCTGGGCGTCGTAGCCGCCGTGATCATCGCCGCGGGCATCTATGCCTATCGCGGGGGCTTCGATCAGGGTGGCAGCAGGGTCGCGAACAAAGACAAGGTCGACCCCGACGTGGCCGCGCTCATGGCTCCCGGACCGCTCCCAGACATCGTCATCGGGTCAGCCGATGCGCCCTACACGATCGTGGAATATGCCTCCATGACCTGCCCGCATTGCGCCCAGTTCACGACGGAAGTGCTGCCCGAGCTCAAGACCAAATATCTCGACACCGGCAAGGCCCGCTACATCCTGCGCGAGTTCCCGCTCGACAATCTCGCCGCCGCCGCCTTCATGCTGGCGCGTTGCTCGGGCGACGACCGCTATTATCCCATGGTCGACGCCATGTTCGAGACGCAGGAGACCTGGGCCGTTCCGGGCGCGGACGGGAAGGAGCGCCTGTTGCAGATCGCGCGGCAGGCCGGCATGTCGAAGGAGCAGTTCGACAAATGCCTCGCGGACCAGGACCTGTTCAAGAAGATCGTGGAAACGCGCACGATCGCCAATGACAAATTCCAGGTCGATTCCACCCCAACCTTCTTCGTCAACGGCAAGCGGTTGAAGGGCGATCATCAGATCGAGACGTTCCAGGTCGAATTCGGCGAGACTCCCGCGAAGAAGGAGACCGATGGCGCCGAGACCGATAACGCCGAGACCGATGGCGCCGAGACCGATGGATCGCCTCCGGCGCAGTGAGGTCGAAACCTGCAAGGACGATGAGACCGCCGGCAGCACTGCTGCTCATCGCCATCGGGATGGCGCTGTCGGGTTGCGGCGGCGGCGCCGCATCCGTTGACGCCACCGCCAACAAGGCGCTCAACGTGCCGGCGGCTGAGGAGCTGATGCGCGAGGGGCCGCTCGGCGAGCGCGCTATCGGCAATCCCAATGCCCCGGTGACGGTGATCGAATATGCCTCGCTCACCTGTCCCCATTGCGCGCATTTTCAGCGGGACGTGTGGCCGCGGGTGAAGAAGGAGTTCATCGACACCGGCAAGATCCGCTTCATCGTCAGGGAGTTTCCCATCGGCCGCACCTCGGGCGCCGCGGCCATCGCCACGCGCTGTGTGCCGCCGGAGAAATATTTCGCGCTCCACAGCGCTTTCCTGCTGCGCCAGCCCGAATGGGTGAGCCAGGAGGTCCGCCCCGACGCCATCTATGCGGTGGCAAAATCGAGCGGGATCACACGCGCCGCGTTTGACACATGCATGGCGAATCAAACCATTATCGACGGGCTCACGGAGGTGAAGCAGCGGGGGCGGCAATTTGGCGTCATTGGTACGCCGACCTTCTATGCCAATGGCCGCAAGGCGCAAGGCACCATCACCTTCGAACAGTTCAAGGCTCTGATCGACCCGCAATCGCCATCCTGACGCGCGGCGCCGATCGGTTCGAGCCCTTGATACGCGCGTCGCTTTTGGCACGAATAGAGGCACTCTCGCCGTGAAGATTACCCGTCTTCGCCTTTTGGGCTTCAAGTCCTTCGTCGAGCCGACCGAGATCCTGATCGAGCAGGGGCTCACGGGCGTCGTCGGGCCGAATGGCTGCGGCAAGTCCAATCTGCTCGAGGCGCTGCGCTGGGCCATGGGCGAGACCTCCTATAAGAGCATGCGCGGTTCGGCCATGGAGGACGTCATCTTCGGCGGCTCGCAAAGCCGCCCGGCCCGCAACATGGCCGAAGTCACGCTTTTCATCGACAACAGCGCGCGCACCGCGCCGGCGGAATTCAACGACAGCGAATTGCTGGAGGTGACGCGGCGGATCGAACGCGAGGCTGGCTCGGCTTACCGGGTCAATGGCAAGGACGCGCGCGCGCGCGACATCCGCCTCCTATTCGAGGATGCGGCGACCGGAGCCCGCTCGCCGGCACTGGTGCGCCAGGGGCGGATCGGCGAGATCGTGAACGCCCCGCCGCAGGAGCGCCGGCGCGTGCTCGAGGACGCCGCCGGCATTGCCGGGCTGCATAGCCGCCGGCATGAGGCCGAGCTTCGCCTGAAGGCGACCGAGGTCAATTTGGAGCGGCTCGGCGATTTGATCGGGCAACTCACCTCGCAATTGCAGGCGCTGAAGCGCCAGGCGCGCCAGGCGCAGCGCTATCGCGAGATTTCAGGCAAGATCCGCGAGACCGAAGCCTTGCAGCATCATCTGCATTGGATCTCGGCCTGCGCCCATGTGGAGCAGGAGGAAGCCGAATTTCAGTCGGCCCTCGGTAAAATGGCGCAGGAGACCAAGGCCGAGGGCGAAGCTTTGCGCGAGCAGGCGGAAGCCACCGAGAAGCTTCAGCCATTGCGTGACGAGGAGGCGACGCGGGCGGCGGTGCTGCATCGCCTGAGTGTCGAGCGCGACGCGCTGGAGCGCGAGGAGGCGCGGGCCAAGGCACGCCAGGCCGAGCTTGAGACTCGCCTCGCGCAAGCGTCCCGCGATCTCGCGCGCGAGGAGGAGCATATCGCCGAGGCCGAGGGCATGCTGCGCCGGCTCGAGCAGGAAGCGCGCCGCCTGGCCGAGGCCAGTTCCCGCGATCATGAGGAGCCGCAATTGCGCGAGGCCGCGGGCGTTGCCGCGAGCGCGCTGGCGGCGGCCGAAACCGCTTTAAGCGCCGCCACCGAGGATCTCGCCCGGGCGCGGGCGGAGCGCCGCCGCATCGACACCGAGCAGGCCGAGCTGGAGCAGCGTATCGGCAGGCTCGAAACTCAAGCGAGCAGCATTGCCGAGCAGCTGGCAAGCTTCGAAGGCGCGGACGACAACGCCGCCAATATTGTCGCCCTCAACCGCGACCTCGCCGGGCTTTCAGCCCTGGTCGAGACGCTCGAAACCGAACTTACCACCGCCGAAATGCGGGAAGACGCGGCCCATGAGAGCGAGGCCTTGTCCCGCGCCGCCGCGTCCCGCTTCAAGCTTGAGGCGCAGGAGCTTCAGACCGAGCTCGCGACCTTGTTGAAGCTGCTGAAGCCTGCCCAAGACGGCGGCTGGACCGCCATCGTCGAAGAGGTGCGCATCGATCCCGGCTACGAGCCGGCGCTCGGCGCGGCCCTTGGCGACGATCTCGACGCCGCGAGCGACGAGGCAGCACCCGTGCATTGGCTCGCCACCACGAGCCCGGGCGCCGATCCCGATCTGCCGGATGGCGCGGTTCCGCTCAGCCAATTCGTCTCGGCGCCGGCGGCGCTGGCGCGGCGGCTGAAGCAGATCGGCGTGGTCGAGCAGGCGCGCGGCAAAGCGCTACAGGCTACGCTCAAACCCGGGCAGCGGCTCGTGTCACGCGAAGGCGACCTCTGGCGTTGGGACGGCTACAGCCTCGCTTCAGGCTCGGCCACGGCGGCGGCGGCGCGCTTGATCGAGCGGAGCCGCCTGGAAGTGCTCAAGACCGAGATCGAGCAGGCGACATCTCGGCTTCAGGCCGCGGAGACCGAACTGGTCACGGCCAGGACCGCGGCTGAAGGCGCGGTGGAGGCGACGAAGGCGCTCCGCCAGAGAGTGCGGCGCACGCGCGACGAGCTTGGCCGCACGCGGGACACCATCGCCGCCGCCGAGCATGAGAGCCTGGCCCAGAGCAAGCAGCTCGGCGCGCTGGCCGAAGCCAAGAGCCGGACCGTCGCCGCGCTGGACGAAGCGCGCGAGGCTCTGGCGCGGAACCAGTCGGCTGGGTTTGAGCAGGCCGCCATCAGCCTGCTCGAACAGGCCGTGGAAGGGGCGCGCGGCGAGGCCACCGAAAGCCGCTCGGCTCATGCCCGGGCCGAAGCAACGCTTGAGGGCTTCGAGCGCGAAGTGCGGCTGCGGCAGGACCGGCTGGAGGCCATCGGGGCCGAAGATGAGCTGTGGCAGACCCGCATCGCCAAGGCGCGGGAGCAGATCGATACTTTGCGCGCGCGCGAGACCGAAACGCGGTCCGATCTCACCGCGCTCGCCAATCTGCCGGCCGAGATCGAGGCCCGGCGGGGGCGCCTGCTCGATGCCGTGGCCGTGGCCGAACGCGAGCGGAGCAAGGCGGCCGACGATCTTGCCAGGGCCGAGACCGAGCTGAAAGCCCGCGAGAAAGCCTTGCGCGAGGCGCAGGAGCGGCTTGCCGGCGCGCGTGAGGCGCGCGCTCGCAGCGAGGCCAGGCTCGAATCCGCGCGCGAGCGGCGGAGCGAGACGGCTCACGCCATCCGCGAGCAGCTCGATTGCACGCCGGAGGCCTGCCTGGCGCTGGCCGGGGTCAAGCCCGATAGCCCCCTCCCCGCCTTGTCGGAGGTCGAGGGGCGGCTCGCCAAGCTCAGAGGCGACCGCGAGCGGCTCGGCGGCGTCAATCTCAGGGCGGAAGAGGAAGAGGCCGAGCTCACCATCCGCCTCGAGGAAATGGAGCGCGAGCGCGCCGACGTGGAGCAAGCGATCGCGCGGCTCCGGCAAGGCATCTCGAACCTCAACCGCGAGGGCCGCAAGCGGCTGCTCGAAGCCTTCACCACGGTGGATGGCCATTTCCGGCGGCTGTTCCAGACCCTGTTCGGCGGCGGCACGGCTGAATTGCAGCTGGTCGAATCCGACGATCCGCTCGAATCCGGGCTCGAAATCCTCGCCTGCCCGCCCGGCAAACGTCCGCAGGTGCTGACCTTGCTGTCGGGCGGCGAGAAGGCGATGACCGCACTTGCTTTGATCTTCGCCGTGTTCCTGACCAACCCCTCGCCCATCTGCGTGCTGGACGAGGTCGACGCGCCGCTCGACGACGCCAATGTCGAGCGCTTCTGCCTGCTGATGGAGGAGATGGCGAAGGAGACCGACACGCGCTTCCTCATCATCACCCATCATCCCCTGACCATGGCGCGGATGAGCCGGCTGTTTGGCGTGACCATGGCCGAGCGGGGCGTGAGCCAGCTCGTTTCCGTCGACCTCGAGACGGCGGAGCGCCTGCGCGACGCGGTCTAGTCCGTCAGACTCTTCTCCCCGCCTTATTCAGCCGGATTCCTGAGCTTTTCCCTACCTTCCAGGGCATCCTTGACAGCCCGGAAGGCCTAACTCTAAGGTGCGCGCGAAGCTTGGGACCAGCCGGTCCTGAAGCCGTTCCCCCAAAGGTCGAGCAGCGCTATGGCGGGAGCCGTCAATGACCCGGGTCGCGGAAATGGCGACCGCGAAACCGAGGCCATTAAACGGCGCTTGCACGATCTTGAGGGCCGAGTCCGTGACGCACGCGCGCGCCATGAGCCAGCCCCTCAGAATGGCCAAAGCCGGGGGACGGCGATGGGGCAGGCGCTCAAGCTTTCGACCGAGATGATCGCGGGAGTCGCCGTCGGCGGCTTCATCGGCTGGTCGCTCGATCGCTGGCTCGGCACCGCGCCGGCCCTGATGGTTCTGTTCCTGTTTCTGGGCGGGGCCGCAGGGATCATCAGTGTGGTGCGGAGCGCGCAAAGGAGGCAGGCCGAAGCGGGGCCCCTGCCCGGCAAGGACTTGCCCGCGGACGATGACGAATAGGAGCGACTAAGCGTGGACGAGACGCACGGGGCAGAACAAGCAGCGCATGGCGCCGATGGCGGCCTGCCCAATCCGATGCATCAGTTCGAGATTGAGCGGTTGATCCCGCTCAAATTGTTCGGCATCGACGCCTCCTTCACCAATTCGGCCCTGTTCATGGTCATCGCCGCCTTCCTGATCACCGTTTTCACCATCGTCGCTATGCGCCGCCGGGCGCTGGTGCCGTCGCGGCTGCAATCGGTGGCCGAGATGTCCTACGAGTTCGTGCACAATATGGTGCGGGACAATGTCGGCACCGATGGGATGAAGTATTTTCCCTTCGTGTTCACGCTGTTCATGTTCGTGCTGGCGCTGAACATGCTCGGCATGGTGCCCTATTCCTTCACCGTGACCAGCCACATCATTGTCACCTTCGCGCTCGCGGCCTTCATCTTCATCGCCGTCACGGTGATCGGCTTCGTCAAGCACGGTCCAAAATTCCTCAAATTCTTCGTGCCCGATGGCGTGCCGTTCGTCATGCTGCCGCTCCTCGTCGTCATCGAGGTGATCTCATATCTGACGAGGCCCTTGAGCCTCTCGGTGCGGCTGTTCGCCAATATGATGGCCGGCCACACTATGTTGAAGGTGTTCGGCGCCTTCGTCGTGGCGCTCGGCGTGCTTGGCGGATGGGCGGCGCTCGGCTTCATGGTGGCGTTCACCGGCTTGGAGATTTTGGTCGCGTTCCTACAGGCCTATGTCTTCGCCATCCTCACTTGCATCTATCTGAACGACGCGCTCCATATGCATCATTAGAGGCGTCGCCAAAGGCGTCACCGGCAATCGTCAATCCTTGAAGGAGAGAGAGAAAATGGATCCATCAGCAGCAAAATTGATCGGCGCGGGACTTGCCTCGATCGCGCTGGTCGGCGCTGGCGTCGGCATCGGCACGATCTTCGGCAATTATCTGCAAGGCGCACTCCGCAACCCATCCGCGGCGCCGGGGCAGTTCGCCAACCTTCTGCTCGGCTTCGCCCTGGCGGAAGCCACCGGCCTGTTCGGCCTGGTGGTGGCGCTGATCATCCTGTTCGTGTTCTAGGCACAACTCCGAACCCGCCAGGAAAGCGACGATGCCGCAGCTCAACCCACTCGACTGGGCGCCCCAGCTGATCTGGCTCGCCATCACCTTCGGTATTCTCTATCTGCTGATGAAGCAGGTGGCGTTGCCGAAGATCGGCAGCGTGCTCGAGATGCGGCGGGAGCGGATCGCTGGCGACCTCGAAGCCGCGGAGAAATTCCGGCGCGAGACGCAGGAAGCCATCGCCGCCTATGAGCAGGCGCTGGCCGAAGCCAAGGCCAAGGCGCATGCCATCGCGCAAGAAGCACGCGATAGGCTGAAGGACGAAGTCGCGGCCGAACGTGCCGATCTCGACCGAGACCTTGCCGCCAAATCGGCCGAGGCCGAAACCCGCATCGACGCCGCCAAGGTCTCAGCGTTGAAAGAGGTGAACGCGGTCGCGTCCGACACCGCGGCCGAGATCGTGCGCCGGCTGATCGGCGTCGCGCCGGCCGCGCCCGAGATCGCCTCGGCGGTCGCAGCGGCGCGGAAGGGGTGATCATGGAGTTCATGTACGAGCCGGAATTCTGGGTCGCGGTCTCCTTCTTCCTCTTCGTCGGCCTCGTGCTCTATCTCGGCGTGCACCGAAAGATCGCGACCGCGCTCGATGCTCGGGCCGCGCTCATCGCCAAGGAGCTCGAAGAGGCGCGCCGCTTGAGGGACGAGGCGGAGAAGGTGCTCGCCGACTACCGGCGCAAGCAAAGGGAGGCCGTGGCCGAGACGAAAGACATCGTCGATCTCGCGGTCAAGGAGGCCGAGGCCCTCGCCGCCGAGACGCGCCAATCGGTGAAGGAGCATTTCGATCGCCGCATGAAGCTGGCCGAGGACAAGATCGGCCGCGCCGAAGAGGATGCGATTCGAGAAGTGCGGAGCATCGCCGTCGACACGGCGGTGGCCGCGGCCCAAAGCCTGATCGCGGCCAAGCTGACGCCGGGCCGGGCCGGCAAGCTCGTGACCGAGAGCATCGACGGGCTCAAGAGCAAGCTGAACTAGACAGCCTTAGCGGCTCATTTGTAGTAGCCGACGGCGCAAATCTGGTCGCCGACCTTGGTGAAGAAGGTGGACTTTGCCGCCGGCGTGTCGGAGCCGGGACGCGGCCAGAAATAGTCGATCTCACCGACACTGCCCTCGGTCGCGTTATTGAGGATCTCCCCGCCAAAGGCAAAACCGTTCACATCCTTGATATCGCCGAGCTGTTGGCCCTTGGCCGTCGGATGCGCCGTCTCGATGCCGTCCGAGGCGTTGGCGCAGAACACGTAAAGATCGCGGTCGCGAAAGCCCCCTTCGGCATCGTTGAACATGGCGAGCGCCTGGGCCTCGTCAGCCTTCACCGCGGCGACGGCCTGGTCGAGCATGGCCCTCGCCTCCTCCTTGGTGCCGTATTCAGCTGACCGCGCAGAAAGGGTCGCGCCAAAAATGAGTGCGGTGGAAGCCGTCACGAGAATCAAGTTGCGAAGCATGCCTTCCTCCCTAGCTGCTGCGGCTCTCGCTCCAAGCGCGCTGGACCGGAGCTGCTACTTTAGAAAAATCCGCATGTTGTCAAAGTCAAAAGTCACGGCGTAGGGCTTGAGGAAATCGTGGCCGACCATGCCAGCGAGGTCGAAGCCAAAGGAGGTTTCCCACGGGAACGGCCCATCGTAGAGGCCCGGGACGTTGTGCTCCTGGATGCCGCCGAAGGAGAGCCGGCCCACGGTGTACGGCACGATTTTCAGCTTCCCGGCTCCCCCCGCCCCTTCATAGGCCTTGTCTTCATCGAGCTTGATCCCGGCCTGCTTGATCACCGGCTCCGCCAGCTTGACGCCAGCGCCGGCAAGGCCTGAGTCAACGAAGAGGAGCGTCGGCGGCAGCGTCTCCACCCGGCCCCAGCCGACCATGAAATGGTCGCTCGCCATCCAGATCGGAACCGCGACGCTGTTGGCCGATGACTCTGCCGCGAACTGCTCCCGGCTTTTTGCGTCTTTCCGGCGCAACACCAGTTCGCCGTTCGGATAATCGAGGGTGGCGAGGAAATGGTAAAACAGAGTGGTGCCGATGATGCCGTCGATGCGCTTGACCCCGAAGCCCTTGGAGAGTTGACGGAGGGCAATGGTGATGACGGGCAGGTTCTTGACCGTCCAGTCGCCGAGGGTGAGTGAATCGATCCGCGATTGCTGAACGTCAGCGTGTTCGCCGCCGGCAAAGGTGCCTTGCACCGCGCCGAATTGGGGGAGGCCAAGCTCGCGGGCGAAGTCGGTGTCGAGCCCAACTTCGGAGCCACCGGTATCGATGAAGAACGTGACCTCCTCGCCGCCGTTCACGCGCACGTTGACCAGTGGCAGCGGCTCCGTCTTTACGAATTTGAGCCGCGTCTGTTGCCCGTCGCCCTGCACTTCATAGGGCGTCTGGCCCTTGAAGCTCTGCATCTTTGCCACATTCAGGGTCGGATATTGCTCGATAAGCAATTTGTTGGTGCTCACCTCGACGCCATTCAGCGCCGCCGCCGCCTTTTGGAAATCGTCGCGGCGATAAAACGCTTCGGCCAGCATGACTTTGGCGTCGTCGTCACCTGGCCGGAGCGCGATGGCCTGTTCCAGCCATTTCTGCGCGTCGTCAAGCCGGTTGGAAAGAAGCGCGATGCGGCCCAAGCGGCGGATCGCGGCATAGTCCTTGGGGTCTTGGCCAGCTATGCGCGCGTAGATTTCGCCGGCTTCGGCAAATTTCCCGCTTTGAAAGAGCTGATTGGCGGAATCGATTTCCGCTTGCTTCGGCTCGGATAAAGCTGGTCCCGGAACACCGCAAGGCGCGAGGATCAGGGCAAGGGCGAGGCAGATCTTGGCGGGGTTCATTTTGGCTTCCGCGATCGGGGCTGGCGACAGCGGCGGCTCAGCCCGGGCCCTGGCCTGGACCGAAGGCGACGAACACCTTGTAGTCCTCGGCCCGCGTGCCCATGACGATCGGGAACGAAATCTCCCTCACCACCGAGAAATAGCCCACCAAATTCTCCGGAGCGATCATGGTCGAGACCTTGGTCGAGTCATTGGCGAGCACTCTGCGGTCGGCGTCGGCGACTTTGATGCTGACGGGCAGGGTCACCGATCCCGGACGGCCCTTCGGCCCGAGCAGCACGCGACCGGCGAAGCCGTATTTGACCACGATGCGGTCGCCATAGATCTGGCATTCGCGCGCCAATTTGGTGATCTCACCGCGATGGATGATCGCCTGGCTGTCGCCGGTATGGCCGGCCTCGTAGACAGTGACGAGCCGGTCATGCGGCCAAGCCACCACCGGCGGGCAGTGTGAGCCAGGGCCGGTTAGCGTCGGGGCGGGGGCGGCGGCGTCGGATTTGGCGTTGGCAAGCATCTGGTCCTGGCTCAAGGGCGCGCCAGGGTTCTCGCTCGATCCGAACGGGTTGGAAATGCTGGAGATGGCGCAAGCCGAAAGCAGCGCGGGCACCAGGAGCAGGCTCCCGGTACGGCACAAAGGCAACAGCCAAAGAGCGCAAGAACGCCTCAACTTATCCCCGTCCTCAGCTTGACACGCCGGGCCTCCCCGCCTGATATGCCGCGGCAACGCCCGCGAAGGCTTCAACGAGGTTCTGGCCACCGGTTTCCCAGGATTGGGTGCCAAACTATCCCCAGTGCGAGGGCCCGACAAGGCCAGACTTGGGCAGATTTTCAGCGGTTTAGCATCGATTTCAGGACGCCGATGACCGGCATATGCGACGAGACCAGGCCGCAAGCAGGCCTTCTCCCCTTGACCATCTATCTCGCGGCGCCGCGCGGCTTCTGCGCGGGCGTGGACCGGGCCATCCAGATCGTCGAGCTGGCGCTCGCCAAATATGGCGCGCCCGTCTATGTGCGGCATGAGATCGTTCACAATCGTTACGTGGTTGAATCACTCAAGGCCAAGGGTGCCATCTTCGTCGAAGAATTGGACGAAATCCCGGATACCGGCGCGCCCGTGATCTTTTCCGCTCATGGGGTGCCGAAATCGGTGCCGGCGGCGGCTTCAAGGCGCAAGCTGTTCTATCTCGACGCCACCTGCCCCCTCGTCTCCAAGGTCCATGTCGAGGCCCAGCGGCTTTATGCGGCGGGGCGCGAGGTGCTGCTGATCGGTCATGCCGGACACCCCGAGGTGCTCGGCACCATGGGCCAGCTCCCCGAGGGCGCGGTGCATCTGATCGAGACCATCGACGACGCCCGCGGCTTCGAGCCCAAGGACGAGCAGGCGCTCGCCTATACCACGCAGACCACGCTCTCGGTCGACGACACTCGCGCCATCGTCGATCTGCTGAAGCGGCGCTTTCCGCTGATGCTGAGCCCGCGCAAGGACGACATCTGTTACGCCACCACCAATCGTCAGGAGGCGGTCAAGCGCATCGCCGGACGCTGCGAGCGCATGATCGTGGTGGGCTCGCCCAACAGCTCGAACTCGCTCCGCCTGGTCGAGGTGGCAATGCGCGCCGGCTGTCCCCTCGCCATGCTGGTGCAAAGCGCGGCCGAGATCGATTGGAAGGACTTCGACGGGATCAGCCGGCTTGGCGTCACCGCCGGCGCCTCCGCGCCTGAGATCCTGGTCGAGGAGATCATCAACGCTTTCAAGGCGCGCTTCGCCGCCACGGTCGAGCCTGTCGTGTCGGCGGCGGAGGACGTGGTGTTCAAGCTGCCGCGCGAGCTCCGAGACGCGTCGGCGCCTTAGCAATGGCCGTCTATACCGAGGTCGCCGACGACGAGCTGCAAGCATTCATCGCCAGCTACGCCATCGGTGCGCTCACCTCATGCAAGGGGATCGCCGAGGGCGTCGAGAACTCCAACTATCTGATTCAGACCGAAGCCGGGCGTTACATCCTGACGCTGTATGAGAAGCGGGTGGCGCGGGAGGACATTCCCTATTTCCTGGCGCTGATGGAGCACCTCGCCGCGCGCGGCATCTCCTGCCCGCTTCCCGTTCACGACCGCAAGGAGCGCAATCTGCGCGAGCTGGCCGCGAGACCCGCGGCGCTGATCACCTTTCTCGACGGGGTCTCGGTCAAGCGGGCCACGATCGAGCAATGCACCAGCCTGGGCCAGGCGCTTGGACAATTGCATTTTGCCGGCGAGAGCTTTCCCTTGCGCCGCAAGAACGGTCTGTCCGTTGCCGGATGGGCGCCGGTTTTCGACGCCATCGCCGACCGCGCCGACAGCATCATCCCGGGACTCGCCGGCGAGATCGGCAAGGAAATCGCGGAGCTGACCCAAAGTTGGCCCAAAGGGCTGCCCGAGGGCGTCATCCATGCCGACCTCTTTCCGGACAACGTGTTCTTTCTCGGCTCGGAAGTGTCCGGGCTGATCGATTTCTATTTCGCCTGCAACGACATGCTCGCTTATGACATCGCCATTTGCCTCAATGCGTGGTGCTTCGAGGCCGATGCGAGCTTCAACATCACCAAGGCGCGAGCGCTGCTCCAAGCCTATGAAAGCGTGCGGCCCTTAAGCGCGGCCGAGCTCGACGCGCTGCCGATCTTGGCGCGGGGCGCGGCGCTCAGATTCCTGCTCACCCGCAGCTATGATTGGCTCAACACCGATGGCGACGCCTTGGTGAACCGGAAGGATCCGAGTGAATATCTGCGTAAGCTCAGATTCCATCGCCGCGTCCAGTCCTATCGCGACTATGGGCTCGGGGAGCATTGAAGCGTGAGCGCCAAGCCGAAAGTCGTGATCCATACCGACGGAGCCTGCTCGGGCAATCCAGGACCAGGCGGCTGGGGCGCCATTCTCCAATCCGGCGATCACCGCAAGGAGATCAAGGGCGGAGAGGTGCTGACGACCAACAATCGCATGGAGCTGACCGCCGCGATCATGGCGCTCGAGGCGCTAAAGCCGCCGTCCGATGTCGATCTCTACACGGATTCAAACTATCTGCGCGGCGGCATCACGAGCTGGATCAAGGCCTGGAAGAAGAATGGCTGGCGCACGGCTGACCGCAAGCCAGTGCGCAATATCGAGCTGTGGGAGCGGCTGGACCAGGCGCAGGCGCGGCATCAGGTGCGCTGGCACTGGGTCAAGGGCCATGACGGCCATGACGAGAACGAGCGCGCGGACGAGCTCGCGCGCGAGGGCATGGCGCCATTCCTCGAGCGCCGCTAGCGCGCCCCGGAAAACGCCGCTGACGCGCCGCTACATCGATGCGAGGAGCTTCTCGGCGGTGCTCGCGTCTGCAACCGCGGGCGAGTCTTCGATGTTCAGCTCCTTCACCACGCCGTCATCGACGAGCATGGCGTAGCGCTTGGAGCGCGTACCGAGGCCGAGGCCGCTGCCATCGAAATCGAGCCCGATCTTCTTGGTGAACTCGGCGTTGCCATCGGACAGGATCAGCACCTTGCCCTGGGCGCCGGTCGCCTTCCCCCAAGTGTCGAGCACGAAGACGTCGTTGACCGCGACGCAGGCCACCGTGTCGGCACCCTTCTGCTTGAAGGCATCGGCATTGCTGACGAATCCGGGGAGGTGCTTCAGATGGCAGGTAGGGGTGAAGGCTCCGGGCACCGCGAACAGCACGACCTTCTTGCCGCCGAAAATTTGAGAACTGGTCAGGGTTTCAATGCCATCGGCCCCGAGCACGCGAAAAGTGGCTTCGGGCAGGCTGTCTCCGATCGAAATGCTCATGATGTCTCCTCGGGTGGGGGGTTTGGCTTTGGCGCGGAGAATACCGGTTGAGCTTGAGGTGGCCAAGACAAGTTTCCGCCGCGATAACGGCTTCGATGTCAGCTCACGCTATTCGACGGTCCAGCTCGCTTCGCGCGCGCCCTGATCCGAGACGAGCGTGAGCGTCAAGGGTTTGCCTTTGATCTCCGCCGCTTCGGCCTCGGAGACGAAGCTCACGACGAAGCGCTGCTTGCCATCTTCGGGCTGCCCCATAGGTTTCGGCACCGGCACGAAAATATCGGGCGCCTCGACGAAGAGGTCGGCGCCCACGGACCCAGGTGGAAACTGAGCCTCGATCAGAAGGTGCGGCTTGTCGCCCGCGAGTTTTGCTTCGGTGCTGTCGATGGCCGGCAGCTTGCCCGGCTCGACCGGCCTTGGCACGAGGGCGAGGTAGCTCTGAAGCAGAAGGGCATTGCCCTGCCCGGACGCGAGCTCGGCGGGAATTTCAAGGCTGAGACTCGCATCGTTCGGAATGCAGAGCGTCTCGCACAGGCCGTAATTGACATTGAGCTTGAGTTCGACGGGCTCGCCGGGGCGCTCCGGCGTGATCTCGACCGGAAACACCACTTCGTCCGAATAGCCGATGGCCGTGCCGCTGGCGTCGGCGAAGCGGTGCGGCGCCGGATAGAGCACTTTGGCCTGTTTCAGATTCTTCGAACCTGACCAATCGAAGGTCGGCGGCACGCCGGAATCGCCGGGGCTCCGCCAATAGGTCTTCCAGCGAGGAGAAAGACGAATCTGGACGCCAGCCAGAATTTTCGGCCCATCCTGCCCGGCAATGGCGCCGCTCACCAGCCGCACCTTCGAATAGGGTTCCTTGGTCCAGGCCGATTCCGTCGCGGGCGCGGCAAGGCAGACAGGCACCGCCACGAGGCTCAGGCCCAGCGCCACGCCTGCACCGCGCAGGCCCTGGGCCAGGCGCGCAAAAAGAGTCGCTCCGATAATTCCGATCATCCTGTCCTGCCGCTGATTTCCGCGCGCAACTCTAGCGTAAGGAATGCGGCGTGCGATGGTCCCGCCCTACACCATTGCCTCAATCTTTCGTGACCCCATGCGGCGAAATCGGCTGCAAGTGGGTTATTCCAGCATTGCCTCTTCACAACGGGCGGAACTCAACTGTAGTCTTGTCTCATGTCTGATCCCTCCGAACCGAACCGCGAGCGCGACGGTTATCTCGATGGCAGCCTGCTCGTCGCCATGCCGGCGATGGGCGATCCGCGCTTTTCCCGCTCCGTCATCTATATGTGCGCCCACTCCCCCGACGGCGCCATGGGCATCATCATCAATCAGCGCGCGCCGAATATCAGCTTCAGCGAGCTGTTGGAGCAACTCGAAATCGCGCCGCCGAAAGAACGCATCAGGCTGCGCTCGGGGCAAGGCGGCATGGCGGTCCATCTCGGCGGCCCGGTCGAGACCGGGCGCGGTTTCGTGCTGCACAGCGCCGATTATTTCAAGGCCGAAAGCACGCTTCCCATCGATGAGAGCGTGTGCCTCACCGCCACCATCGACATCCTGCGCGACATCGCCAAGGGCAGCGGCCCCGACAAGGCCCTGCTCGCGCTTGGCTATGCCGGATGGGCGCCCGGTCAGCTCGAAAGCGAGATCCAGGCCAATGGCTGGCTGCATTGCAACGCCGATCCCGAGCTGATCTTCGATCCCGAGGTCGACCGCAAATATACGCGCGCCCTGGGCAAGATCGGGATCGACCCGACACGCCTCGTCAACGATTCAGGCCACGCCTGAGGTCGAGGTCGCGGGCCTGGGTGCCGCGACCGACGCCACGGCGCTTTGCGCCTTGGAACGTTCGCGCTGCTGACGCTTGCGGTGGCTGGCCAAGGCGCCAAGCAGATCGTCAACCTCCTTCGTCGACATCGGCTCGCCGTAATAAAAGCCCTGTCCGTATTCGCAGCCGATCGAGCGCAGATAGGCGGCGTCCTCGGCCGTCTCCACGCCTTCGGCCACGACCTCCTTGCCGAGCTCATGCGCGAGCGCGATGATCGAGCGCAGGATCAGCGGCGTCGAGCCGTTGAGCCCGGTGTCGCGCACGAGCGAGCGGTCTACCTTGATCGTGTCGCAGGGGAAGCGATGCAGATAGCTCAATGAGCAATAGCCGGTGCCGAAATCGTCGAGGGCAAGACTGGCGCCGAAGGTTTTGAGCCAAGTCAGGATCTCCACCGCGCGCTCCGGATTCTCCATCACCAGGGATTCGGTGATCTCAAGCTTGAGCGTTCCCCTCGGCACCGCCTCCTTGGCCAGCATCAGCCTGATCTCCTGCACTAGATCCTGGCGGAATAGCTGCCGGCTCGACACATTGACGCTGACGAAGAGCGGATCGCGCTCGCGTGGCAGCACCTTGTGCCAGCGCACCGCCTCCTCCAAGGCCTGGGTCAGCACATAACTGCCGAGCTCGCTGATGAGACCGGTTTCCTCGGCGATGGGGATGAAGTCGTCGGCGCCCAAGCGCCCGCGCGTGGGGTGATCCCAGCGAAGCAATGCCTCGAAGCCGGCAAGCTGGTTCGAGGCCAGGCGCGTAATCGGCTGATACAGCACCGCGATCTGGCGGCGCTCCAGCGCCTTCCTCAGATCGCTTTCGAGCGGCAGGCGGCTTTCATCCTCGCCCCGCATCGAGGCGCTGAAAATCTCGATGCGGTCGGCGCCGCCGCGCTTGGCCCTGAGCATGGCGATCTCGCCTTCGCGCAAGATGTCCTGCCCGGTGGCCTGCACGCCGTCATCGACGACGATGCCGATCGAGGCGGTCAGCACGATCTCCTTGCCGGCGATCTTCATCGGCGTCCGCAGCGCGCGCCGCACGCGCTCGGCCAGGGTCGCGACCTGGCGCGGGTCGGTCTCGGAAATCATGAGGATGGCGAATTGGTCGCCGCCAAGGCGTGCGAGCGTGTCTTGCGGATTGAGGTGACGGGAGAGCCTACGGGCGAGCGTCAACAGCATGCTGTCGCCGACGGCGAGACCGAAGCTCTGATTGACGTTCTTGAAGCGGTCGATGTCGATGAACATCACCGTTGGCCGGTTCGCCTGTCCCTCGCGCGCACGGGTGATGCCGCCTTGCAGGCGGTCGATGAACAGCTCGCGATTGGGCAGGCCGGTCAGGCTGTCATGCACGGCGTCGTGCATCAGCCGCTCATGCGAGCGCTTGAGGCCGGTCACGTCCCGCATCAGTCCGACGCAGCGCAACAGCCGCGTATTGTCGCTCGGAGCGGCGCGCGCGCGAAGCTCGTACCAGAGATAGGTGCCGTCCTGCCGCTTGAGCCTGAATTCGGTCTGTAGCTCGCCGCCTTGGTTCTCTTGCAGTGACCAGAGCATCATGCGGAAGCGTTCGCGGTCGGTGGCGTGCATGTGCTGCAGGAAGCGGTCGACGGTGGTGTCGAGGGTGCCGGGAATTGCACCCAGAGCCTCCTCCACCTCTGGCGCGACGGTGATCTGATCCTTGCCGGCGTTCCATTGCCAGACGGCGGCGCCGGAGCCGTCGACCGCGAGCGACTTCATCTGCACGTGGCTGGTCGGCCCCAGTTGCAACGCGCCGCCTCCGGCCGCGGAGCGGAAGGCAAATTGGGTCACGGTGAAGCCGAGCAAGACGAGGATGAGGACAAGGCCGGCGGCCAGGCCCGCATTCATGAGGTCGCCCGACAGCTTGCCGAGCACGATCATCGCCGCGCCGAACAGCCACACCAGCAACAGCATCCAGCTCGGGATCAGAAGCAGCGCCCGATCCTGACCGCGCAGCGCCAGATAGGCGATCAGGCAGGTGCCAATGCCGGCCATGCCCACGAGCGAGCCGCGGGCGAGGCCAGCCGCCAGACGCGGGTCGATGACGGCGAAAACGATGAGGCCGAATTGAGCCGCGATCCAGCACCAGAACAGGGTCTTGATCCAGCCGTGCCAGAGACCGATGCGCAGGAAGGCGTAGAGAAACAGCACGAGACTCGCCGCCACCCCCGCCTCGGCGGCGGCGCGATAAAGCGCCATGCGCCCGGCCTCGACCGGGAACAGCTTGGTCCAGAAGCCGAAATCGATGCAGAAATAAGCCAGCCCGGCCCAGGCGACCAGCGCCGTCGCGGGGAAGATGGCCCGGTGATTGGCGGCGAAGATGGCGGTGAGAAAAATGGCCAGCAGGCCGGTAATGCCGAGCAGCACGCCGTTGAACAGCATGCGGTCCTGGAGCTTGGCCTGATAAGCGTCGGGGTCCCACAACGTCAGACGTGGCACCTGGCGCGAACTCATCTCGGCGGCAAAGGTGATGGTTTGCCCGGGCTCCAGGCTCAGACGGAACATGTCGGCGCGGTTGCTCGTCATGCGCTCGGGCCTGAAGCCAAGCGAGGGCGTGATGGCCGAGATCCGCCCGGCATCGAGCTCCGGCCAGAACGCACGCGAATTGGCGAGCGTATAGCGGGGGGCGACCAGCCATCTGGTGATGCGATCGGTCGTGGGGTTGGTCAGGGCAAACACGAGCCAGCCAGGATTGGTGCCCGGCGTCGTGGCCTGCACCGCCACGCGGCCGACAAAGCCGTCTTGGCCAGGGGCGGTCTCGATCTGGAGGCGATCGCCGCGACCCTCATAGAGCTCGCCCAGAGCGGTGACGTCGATCTTCTCCAGCTCCGGCTTGACCACGATGGCGTCGACCGCTTGCGCAAGCGAGCAGGGCCAAAGCAGGAGGCTTGCGCATAAGGCAACGGCGAGCGCAGCCAGATGTGCCCATCGGCTGTCCCGGCACCCTACCGCTTTACCACGTGCCAAGCGGCCCACTCCCATCACCCTGGCGTCTTTCAATCGCGGCCCCGAACATCACTCTTAGCGGCGCCTGTCGCTATCGAGCAGCGCATAAAGCAAATGGTCCTGCCACGCGCCATTGATCCTCAAATAGCGTCGCGCCAGCCCCTCCTGCGTGAAGCCCGTCCTCTCCAGAAGCTGTATGGAGGCCGCATTGGCGGGCAGGCACGCTGCTTCGAGCCGATGCAGCTCGAGCGAATCGAATACGAAAGGGATAACAGCGCGAACGGCCGCCGTCATGTAGCCCTGACCGGCATAGGGCGCGCCGGTCCAGTAGCCGAGCGTGCAAGCCTGGGTCACGCCGCGGCGCACATTGCAGAGCGTCAGGCCTCCGACCAGAGAGCCGGTCGAGGCCGAGAAGATGAACAGCGCATAGCCCATGTCCTCGCGCAGGTCCCGCAAATAGTGGCGGACGCGGCGGCGAAAGGAGGACCGGCTCAGCTCGTCCGGCGCCCAAAGCGGCTCCCAGGGCGTAAGAAAGTCACGGCTGATGGTCCGCAGCTCCGCCCAAGCCGGGTAATCGGACATCTGGGGCGTGCGCAAGAGGACGCGCTCCGCATGAATGATCGGCCCCAGATCGGTCGAGGTGGCGGTACGCAGCAACGCCATGGTCTCAATGCTCCTCAGGCCGCCTGGCTCGAGGCCAGCGTGAATTTTGCCGCGAGGTCCTCAAATCTTGCAACATGAAGAATTGGCCCCACCGTGGCGAGGCTGAGGGGCGATTGCAGCAGGCACTCGGTCATGCGCTGCACATCGGCCAGCGTCACCCCCTCCACCTTCTCAATCAGCTCCGCCGTGGATAGCAGGCGTCCGTGCACCAGAATGTGGCGGGCAAGCTGCTCGGCCCGAGCGCTTCCGCTCTCCAGCCCGGCGAGGAGGCCCATTTTGAGCTGCGCCTTGACGCGCCCGACCTCGTCCTCGCTGAAACCGCTATCGGCCGCGCGCAACAGCTCGCCCCGGATCACGGCCAGTAGCTGGTGGGCGCGTTCGGGACCGCAAGCGGCGTAGATGGCGAACATGCCGCTGTCGGTAAGGCCGGAGGCAAAGGCGTAGATGGCGTAGCAGAGCCCGCGCCGCTCGCGCACTTCCTGGAACAGTCGCGAGGACATGCCACCGCCGAGAGCGCCGGCGCAGACCTGCATGGCGAAATAATCGGGATGGCGGTAGGGGGGCGCTTCGAAGCCGAGCACCAGGTGGGTTTGCTCGAAGGGCTTTTCCGACCGCGTGACCCCGCCGCGATAGCGCGCCGGCGCCGGTTCCGGCGTGGCGTCGGACGCCAAGGGCCCGAGCCGGCGCAGCGCCTCGGCCAAGAGGGCCTCGTGATCGACGGCGCCGGCGGCCGCGAGCACCATGTTCGGGGCCTGATAATGGGCGCCGAGATAAGCCTTGAGATGATTGGCCTTGAATTTCTTCACGCTTTGCGTCGTGCCCAGGATCGGCCGGCCCGCTGGCTGGTCGGGAAAGGCCACGGCCTGCACCAAATCGAACACCATGTCCTCGGGCTGATCGAGCGAGGACGCGATCTCCTGCAAGATCACGTCTCGCTCGCGCGCAAGCTCATTGCGGTCGAAGCTAGGAGCAAGGAGGATGTCGCTCAAAATATCGAGCGCAAGCCCAAGGTCCTGGCGCATCACGCGGGCGTAATAGGCGGTGGAATCGACGCCAGTCGAGGCGTTGAGCTCGCCGCCAACGGCCTCGATCTCCTCGGCGATGGCCTGGGCGCTGCGGCGCGCGGTGCCCTTGAAGGCCATATGTTCGAGAAAATGCGCCACCCCGTGCTCGGAGGCGGCTTCGCTGCGGCTGCCGGCCCCGACCCAAATTCCAAGCGAGACGGTCTCGACCTCCGCCCGGGCATGGCTGACGACCGTTAGCCCATTGGCAAGCCGGGAAAGATCGATGCTCACGCGCCGACCTCGGTGCGGGTTCGCTTGGAGCGAACGCTCTCTCCACTTGCACCATCGCTCCGGACGCGGGCTCTGGCCGAAATGAACTCGGCCACGGCGTCGTAGTCATTGGCAAGCACGGTCAGGCGCTCATCCTGGCCGAGCTTCAGGCGCAAGCGCTCGGGCTGCTCCGCCACGCGCCCGGTGGCGCGCTTCACGGCCTCGGGGAATTTCGCCGGATGGGCGGTCGACAGCACGATCATGGGCGTGGCCGTCACCTCTTGCCGAGCCGCCGCCACGCCAACGGCGGTGTGTGGATCGACAAGCATACCGGTCTCCTCGAACAGGCTGCGAATGGTCATCTCCGTGTCCTGCTCGCCGACGGAATGGGCGGCGAACAGTTTTTGCATTTCGGCCTGCTCCGCCGCCTCCAAATGGAAGGCCCCGGAGCGGCGGAGCGCGTCCATGCGTGCCCTGACGCGACCGCCGTCGCGGCCGGCGAGCTCGAACAAGAGGCGCTCGAAATTGCTCGCAAGCTGAATGTCCATGCTTGGGCTCGAGGTCGCAATCACGTCCTTCGGCTCGTAAATCCCCGTCGCGAAGGCGCGCGTCAGACTGTCGTTGCGGTTCGTGGCAATAACGAGGCGTTCCACCGGAAGCCCCATCGCCCGCGCCGCGTAACCCGCGAAAATATCACCGAAATTTCCGGTGGGGACGGTGAAGGAGACGGCTCGCTCGGGGGCGCCAAGCGCCACGGCGGCGGTGAAGTAATAGACAATCTGAGCGAGGATGCGGGCGAAGTTGATGGAGTTGATGCCCGTCAGCGCCAGCTTGTCGCGTAAGGTCTCGTCGCCGAACAGGGCCTTCACAATGCCCTGGCAGTCGTCGAAGGTGCCCTCGATGGCGATATTGTGCACATTCGCCTCGGCCGCGGTCGTCATCTGCCGGCGCTGTACGTCCGTGACCCGCCCTTGCGGATGCAGGATGAAGATGTCGACCATGTCCAGCCCGCGGAAGGCTTCGATCGCCGCGGCGCCGGTGTCGCCCGAGGTGGCCCCGACCACGGTGGCGCGGGCGCCCTGGCGGAGCAGCGCGCGGTTCATCAGCCGGCCCACCACCTGCATGGCGAGGTCCTTGAACGCGAGGGTCGGCCCATGGAACAGCTCGAGCAGCCAAGTTGCCGGCGCGAGCTGGCGGAGTGGCGCCACCGCCGGGTGGTGGAAGCTGGCATAGGCCTCGTCCACCACCGTCTCGAGGTCTGCAAGGCAGGGATCGCCCTCCAAATAGGGGCGCATGACCCTATAGGCGGCTTGCGCATAGTCGAGGCCGGCGAGCGCGGCGATGTCGCTTGGGGCCAGACGCGGCCAGAATTCGGGCATGAACAGGCCGCCGTCACGGGCGAGACCCGCCAGAAGCGCGCCCTCAAAGGGAAGCGCCGGGGCTTCGCCCCGTGTGCTCACATATCTCAACACAGAACCTCGAAACGATCGGGAAAGCTTTGCCTGAACCTAGCTGCCGGAGGCCGCTCCCGCAACGGGTGGCCCGGGCGGCCGCAAGCGGCTCCGCACAAAGACGACGTAGATGACGAGGAGGCAAAAAGCGAGGGCAAACCAGGTTATCGCGTATTGCAGATGATCGTTGGGGATGTCGAGGCGGGTCTGGCCCCCAAGCGGCCAGCCGCCCGGGATATCGCTCGCTTCGGCCTCGAGCAAGAAGGGGGCGATCGGAGGGGCGCTCGCTCCGAACATGGAGGCGGCCAAGCCGCCGAGATCGCGCCAGAACCAGCGATTGTGCTCGGGCTCGTTGTCGGGGATGAACCGCCCTTGGGCTTCCGGCTGCCGCGCCAGGCCGGTGATGGTCACGGGCCATTCGAGCTCGCCCTGAGGCCGCGTCGCGGGATCCTTGAGGCCGTCCGGCACGAAACCCCGATCGACCAGCACCACCTCGCCTTCAGGCGTGGTGAGCGGCGCGATGACGTGCCAGCCGATTTTGCCATCCAGGATGGTATAGAAATAGCGCTCTTTGGCGTTATCGAAGCGGCCTTCAACCTGGACGCGCAAATAGCTGACATCCTCGCCCGCTCGGGCGCGGGCGACCGCCTCTTTTAGGGAGATCGGCGGGGCTTTGGTGCGCGCCTCGATCTGCGCGATGATCCCGTTTTTCCACTCAAGCCGCTGTAACTGCCAGACGCCCAGCCCGAGCAAAAAGGCGGCGCCGGCGGCGGCGCAGAGGGTGAGGACAACGAGACCGCGCGACGGCATGCCTGGCTCACTCCGAGGCGAGCTGACCTTCCTCGGCCTTGTGCCGATATTGCAGAGCGATCAGGACGCCCTTGAAGGATCGGAGCAGGAGCAAGGGCAGAATGATGGCGAGCGAGCCCCACAGCAGCGCATGCACCCAATAGGGCGGCGCGTAGGCGATCTCGACGCAGAGGGCGGCACCGACCACGACGAAGCCCGCGACCAGAATCACGAAGACGGCCGGACCGTCGCCGGATTCGGCGAATCCGTAGTCCAGGCCGCATGCCTCGCAGCAGGGAGCAAGCGCAAGATAGCCCGAGAACAGCTTACCGCGGCCGCAGGCTGGGCAGCGCCCGGCGAGGCCGGCAACCAGAGTCGAAGCGAGGGATGGCGCGTCACGCTCAATCATTGGCGTCCAAAGCTTAGCCCACTCCAAACAAAAAGGGGCGGCCTTATCGCCGCCCCCCAAAATGACGACGCCGGTCGAAGCGTCAGTGGGCCGGATAGTTGCTGCCCGCGCCCCACACATAGATGCAGGTGAACAGGAACAGCCACACGACATCGACGAAATGCCAGTACCAGGCCGCGGCCTCGAAGCCAAAATGCAGCTTCGGCGTAAATGCGCCCCGCATGGCGCGGATTAGGCAGATCGTCAGGAAGATGGTGCCGACGATGACGTGGAAGCCATGGAAGCCGGTCGCCATGAAGAAGGTCGAGCCGTAGATGTGGTTGGCGAAGCCGAACCCGGCATGGACGTATTCATAGACCTGGCAGGTGGTGAACAAGATGCCGAGGATGACGGTGGCGAGCAGCCCGAGCACCAAGCCTCTGCGATCGTTGTTCAGGAGCGAATTATGCGCCCAGGTCACCGTCGTGCCCGAGGTGAGCAGGATCAGGGTGTTGACGAGAGGCAAGCCCCAGGGATTGAAGGTGTGCTGGAAGTCGCCGAGGCCCGGCACGCCGGTGTCGGCGCTTGGGATCGGCGGCCACTGCCCGCCGAGCACCGCCGTGCGCGCATAGGTAACGGCGTCGTCGGGATAAAGTGCCGCGTCGAAATAGGCCCAGAACCAGGCGACGAAGAACATCACCTCGGAGGCGATGAACAGGATCATGCCGTAGCGCAGATGCAGCTGCACCACCGGGGTCTCGTAGCCTTCCTTGGCCTCGATGATCACGTCGCGCCACCAGCCGAACATGGTGATGATGACGAGGGTCAGGCCCGGGATCACGTACCAGAGATGCGGCGTGCCGGCCTTCTTCGAGATGAAATACATGAGCGCGCCAATGGCCAAGGTGAAGGCGCCAATAGCGCCAACGGCCGGCCACGGGCTTGGATTGACGAGGTGATAGTCATGCTGATGTGCGTGCGCGTCGGCCATTCGCTGTCTCCGTTCGTTTCCCTCTAGGCGCCAGGCGCCACACATTCACCCTTTACGATCCGGACTTCTGGCTTTCCGGCGCTGCCGCCAACCCAGGGCCCCCATCGGTGCGATAAAAAGTATAGGACAACGTAATCTCGTCGATGTTCTTGGTGTCCTCATCCTCGACGATCTTGGGATCGACGAAGAAGGTCACCGGCATGTCCGCGGTCTGGCCCGCGGCGAGCGTCTGCTGCTTGAAGCAGAAGCACTCGATCTTCGTGAAGTAGCGGCCGGCGAGCTCGGGCGCGACGTTGAACACGGCGGTGCCGCTGACCGGGGCCGAGGTCGGATTGGTCGCCTTGTAGAAGGCGAGCACGGTCTCGCCGATCTTCACGTCCAGGGTCGCCACTTCCGGCGCGAAGCGCCAGGGCAGCCCGCGATCGACATTGCCGTCGAAACGGATGCGGATGGTGCGATCCAGCACCTCGCCCGGCGCCGCTTCGGCCCGCTGGGGCGTGCCGCCATAGCCGGTGACCTGGCAGAACATGCGGTAGAGCGGCACGGCGGCGAAGGAGAGCCCGACCATGCCGGCAACGAGACCCGCCAGCGACAGGGCCACGAGGCCGTGGCGGCGGTTCGGATCGTTGGAGCCCGTTTTCTTACTCATGCCGGCTCACTTGACCAGTGGGTGGGCGACATTGGCGCCAAGCCTGACCATGGTGACCACGAAGAACAGCACCACGAGCCCGGCAAGCACCCAGGCGATGGCCAAAGAGCGCATGCGTTGGCGGCGTTGGCGCTCATCTTGCTCATCGGCCATCAGGACGCCCAGAACAGCGGGAACGGACTGCCGCCAAGACCAAAGCCCTGCTCCACCAGCAGGACGGCGAACAGCACAAATAGATAGAGCACGGAATAGGCGAAGAGGTTGCGGGCGGCGCGCTCGGCCTCGGCTCCTTCCCGCTCGCGGTAGCAGGCGACGGCAAACAGGACGAAAATAATCCCGAGCAGGGTCGCCGCGGCGGCATAGAGGGCGCCGCCAAGGCCAATGAAAGCCGGAAGCAAGGCGATCGGCGCCAGGATTAGGCTGTAGACCAGGATCTGGCGCCTCGTCGCATCCTCGCCGGCGACGACCGGCAGCATGGGCACGCCCGCGCGCTCGTAATCGCGCACGCGCAGAAGCGCGAGCGCCCAGAAATGCGGCGGCGTCCACAGGAAGATGATGAGGAACAGGACAAATCCCTCGAGGCTGACCGTGCCCGTGGCCGCGGCCCAACCGATCATTGGCGGCACGGCCCCGGCGGCGCCGCCGATGACGATGTTCTGCGGCGTCCACCGCTTCAGCCACATGGTGTAGACGAAGACGTAGAAGGCGATGGTAAGCGCGAGCAAGCCAGCCGCGACCCAATTGAGCATCAGGCCGAGGCAGATGACCGAGCCCACGGCCAGCACCGAGCCGAAGCCAAGCGCCTCTTCGGGGCTGATATTGCCACGCGGGATCGGCCGCACGGCGGTACGCGCCATGCGCGCGTCGATATCGGCGTCGTACCACATGTTCAAGGCGCCAGCGGCGCCGGCGCCGACGGCAATGCAGAGGAGGGCCGCGATGGCGAGCACGGGATGCATGGTGCCGGGCGCCGCTACGAGCCCGACCAGAGCGGTGAACACCACAAGAAGCATCACCCGCGGCTTCAGCAGCTCGAAATAATCGGCGACGTCACCACCGCCGCCGATTGCGACCGCTTCCGGGCTTGCGTGGAAACTCACCTCGGCCATGCCTCACTCACCAAGACGGGGCGAAGGATCGCGAGCGCGCTTCAGCCCCCGCATTCCTTGCCAATAGCCAAAAGCTGCGTCCGCCTTCCATCATTTGATCCGCGGCAGCGTTTCGTAGGTGTGGAAGGGCGGCGGCGAGGGCAGCGTCCATTCGAGCGTCGTCGCTCCTGCACCCCACGGATTGGCGGGTGCGTGCACCTTGCGCGTAAATGCCTGAGCGATGCCGTAGAGGAAAACCAAGAAGCCGACAAAGGCGATATAGGACCCAACCGAGGAGACGTAGTTCCAACCGGCGAAGGCGTCCGGATAGTCGGCATAGCGGCGCGGCATGCCCGCAAGTCCGAGGAAGTGCTGCGGGAAGAAGGCCAAATTGGTGCCGATGAACATCAGCCAGAAATGCAGCTTGGCCAACGTCTCGTTGTACATGTAGCCCGACATTTTCGGGAACCAGTAGTACCAGGCGCCGAAGATCGAGAACACGGCGCCGAGCGACAGCACGTAGTGGAAATGGGCGACCACGTAATAGGTGTCGTGGAAGGAGCGGTCGACGCCGGCATTGGCCAGCACCACCCCGGTCACGCCGCCGACGGTGAACAGGAAGATGAAGCCGAGCGCCCAGAGCATCGGCACCCTGAAGGAGAGCGAGCCGCCCCACATGGTCGCAATCCAGGAGAAAATCTTGATGCCGGTGGGAACGGCAATGACCATGGTGGCGAAGACGAAATAGGCCTGCGTGTTTACGCTGATGCCGGCCGCGTACATGTGATGCGCCCAGACCACGAAACCGACCACGCCGATGGCGACCATGGCATAGGCCATGCCGAGATAGCCGAAGATGGGCTTGCGCGAGAAGGTCGAGACGATCTGGCTGACGATGCCGAAGCCCGGCAGGATCAGAATGTAGACCTCGGGATGACCGAAGAACCAGAACAAATGCTGCCACAAGAGCGGGTCACCGCCGTGGGCCGAATCGAAGAACGCCGTGCCGAAATTGCGGTCGGTCAGCAGCATGGTGATGGCGCCGGCGAGCACCGGCAGCGACAGCAGCAGCAGGAAGGCCGTCACCAGCACGGACCAGACGAAGAGCGGCATCTTGTGCAGCGTCATCCCGGGTGCGCGCATGTTGAGGATGGTGGTGATGAAGTTGATGGCGCCGAGGATCGAGGAGGCGCCGGCAAGATGCAGGGCCAGGATGGCGAAATCCATGGCGATGCCGGGCGTGCCGCTGGTCGAAAGCGGCGCGTAGATCGTCCAACCGCCGCCGACGCCCTGACTACCGGGAGCTCCGGGCATGAACAGAGAGGTGATCAATAGGGTGAGCGAGGCCGGCAGCAGCCAGAAGGAGATGTTGTTCATCCGCGGGAAGGCCATGTCGGGAGCGCCGATCATCAACGGCACCATCCAGTTGCCGAAGCCGCCCATGGTCGAGGGCATAACCATGAAGAACACCATGATCAGGCCGTGGGCGGTGACGAACACGTTGAAGACTTCCGGATTGCCGAAAACCTGCATTCCCGGTTCCATCAGCTCGGCGCGCATACCCATCGACAGCAGGCCGCCGATGATGCCGCCGACAAGGGCCAAGATGAGGTACATCGTGCCGATGTCTTTGTGGTTGGTCGAAAACACCCAGCGCCGCCATCCATAGGGATGGTCGTCATGGGAGGCTTCTACATGGGCGCTCGGTGCTGCCATCTCTGTCTTCCTTGTCTGCCTTGTCTGCGTCGTCTTGTCCGTCGTCTGGTCTGAGGCGACCGCTCCAACCTGCGTCTTGAAGGGCGCGCTTTATTCCTGGGCCGCCGCCACCTTGCCGGCACTGTCGATCGAGGCGCTCGCCTTCTGCTTCGCCAGCCAATCGGCGAACTCCTCCTCGGAGACGACGTGGATGGCAATGGGCATGAAGGCGTGATTGCGGCCGCACAGCTCCGAGCATTGGCCGTAGAACATGCCGGTGCGCTCGGCCCTGAACCAAGTCTTTTGCAGCCGGCCCGGCACTGCGTCGATCTTGACGCCGAAGGACGGCACGGCGAAGTCGTGGATCACGTCGTTGGCCTTCACCTGCACAATGACGTTCTTGTTCACCGGCACCACGACATCATGGTCGACGGTGAGCAGGCGCGGCTGGCCCTCTTTGAGGTCGGCCTCCTGCACCATGATCGAGGTGAAACTGATGCCGTGATCCGGATATTCGTAGCTCCAGAACCACTGGCTTGCCGTGGCGGTGATGGTGAGATCAGCCTTGGGGAAATCATATTGGGCGAAGAGCAGCCGGAACGAGGGAATGGCGATGGCGACCAGGATTAAAACCGGGACCACGGTCCAGGCAATCTCGAGCGCCGTATTGTGGGTGGTGCGCGAGGGCTCCGGGTTGCGCTTGTCGTTGAAGCGCACCATCACGTAAATGAGCAGCCCCAGCACGAACAGGGCGATGACGACGACGATGAAATTGACGTAGTTATGGAACGAAGTGATCTGTTCCATGATTGGGCTCGCCGCCTTTTGGAAGCCCATTTGCCAGGGAGTGGGCTGGCCGTCGCCGGCAAAAGCCGGTCCGCCCGCCATGACTGCACCGGCACCGAAAAACATCAGTCTTCGATCGAGAATCGCCATTCCATCACTCCCAGAGCCCAGTCCTTCGTTCGTCCAGGCCGCCGCAAAGGAAAAGGCCGGGCCCTGGCCGATTTGTCAATGACGTGGATGGCATCTCAGCACCCCACGCCAGTCGGCAAAGGCGGGCGGCGCGCAAGAATGCTCGCGTTAATTGGCGTCGCCCCCACTTTTTTGTCGCTCGAAGGGCTGCGCAGGTCCGCATCGCCCAAAGAGCTTTGTTCCCGTTTTCAAACCATAAAGGCTATTGCTTGGCAACACTCATCATTTGGGGGGCTTGCGGCAAATGCACGCCTGATTGTAGTCAACGCAGATGAGTCCAGCCAGGGGCCCGTCGAAATTTAGCCCCAATACTCGGCGAAGGCGGCTTCCGTGTCCCAAATCATGGCTTGGAACAGCTTCATTCAAACGCCTGATCCCGGCCCCGAGGCTCGGCGTTGGGCCAACGAAGTCCACCCCGCTTCTTCTCGCTCCACGCCGCCGATGACCCATTTTTCGTTGCCGCCGAGGCGTGCTTTGTTGGCCACGCTCGGTCTCGCCCTCAGTCTGATATTCGGGGGGGTTGCCACCGCCCACGCGCAAGACGATCCGCCCGAAGGCGGAGAGGGCGCCGCGACCGGGCCCGGCAGCGTGGTCAAGGAGACCTATGGTGCCTGGCAAGTGAGCTGCCGTACACCCCCCGGCGCCAAGGAAGAGAAATGTGCGCTGGTGCAGAGCGTCACGGCCGAGGACCGGCCCAATGTCGGCCTGACGGTGGTGTTCTACAAGGCGATCGGCGAGGACAAGAAACTGCTTCGCGTCGTGGTGCCGCTCGGCGTGCTGCTGCCGACCGGGCTCGGGCTCAAGATCGACGACCAGGACGTTGGCAACGCCCCCTTCCTCAAATGCAGCAAGCGAGGCTGCATCGCCGAGGTGGTGCTGCAGGAGGAGGTCATCAAGAAGCTGACCACCGGCACGAATGCCGTGTTCATCATCTTCGATACGCCGGAGGCTGGGATCGGCATACCGATCTCGCTCCAGGGCTTCGGCGATGCGCTCACCAACCTGAAATAAGGGAAAAGGCAAAAAAAGGTCGACGGTAGGGATCTACCGCCGACCAAACATCCGTCGGGGGACGGACACGCGCCTCGTTCGTGCAGGGTTTAAGCGAACGAGACGGCGACTTGGGCCCGATCTAAGTATTGGTGCTGGCGGTTTCAACCCTGCCAATGCCCTTTTGCCACGGGTCGGATTAGATGGCTTGGGTCGCGAACAGCCGGTCGATGTCGCCCTTCCAGACCGTCGCATAGTCGTGGAGGAGACGGTCGGCGGGCGCGCGGCCCTCGGCCGCGATCTGAAGCGGCGGCGCGAGATATTTGCGCTCGTCGTCCCCGTTCGCATCGGCAAGACCCCGGCGCTTGAGCCCCAGCTCCGCGATCCTGACGGCCTCGCGGGCGACGTCTTGCACCGTGCCGCGGCGAAACGGGGTTTGAAGCCCAAGGCGGGGCACGCGATCCCGCAAGGCCTGCATCTCGGCCAAGGTCCAGTCCGCGGTGAGGGCCGAAGCCTCGGCAAGCGCGGCGGTGTCGTAGAGCAGGCCGACCCAAAAGGCCGGCAGCGCGATCAGCCCCGGCAGCGAGCCGGCATCGGCGCCGCGCATCTCGAGGAAGCGCTTCAGCCTCACATCGGGAAACAGGGTGGTGAGATGGTCGACCCAATCGTCCAAACTCGGATATTCGCCCGGTAGCCGGTCGAGGCGGCCAGCGAGAAAATCCCTGAAGGAGGCGCCGGCAACGTCGATATAGCGGCCGTCGCGGTAGATAAAATACATGGGCACGTCGAGCGCGTAGTCGACGTAGCGCTCAAACCCCATGCCAGGCTCGAAGACGAAGGGCAGGATGCCGGTGCGGTCCGGGTCGGTGTCGCGCCAGATCTCGGCGCGGTAGGATTTGAAGCCGTTCGGCTTGCCCGCGGTGAAGGGGGAGTTGGCGAAGAGCGCGGTGGCGACCGGCTGCAACGCCAGGCTCACGCGCATCTTGGCCACCATGTCGGCCTCGTCGCCGAAGTCGAGATTGACCTGAACCGTCGCGGTGCGGAACATCATGTCGAGGCCGAGCCGGCCCTTGGTCGGCATGTAGCGCTGCATGATGCGATAGCGCTCTTTCGGCATCAGGGGCGTCTCGGCCAAGGTCCATTTCGGCGAGAAGCCGATGCCCAAAAAGCCGATGCCGAGTTCGTCTCCAATTGCCTTGACCTCGGCCAGATGCTCCGTCAGCTCCTCATAGGTCTCATGCACCGTGACCAGCGGCGCCCCAGACAGTTCCAACTGACCGCCGGGCTCGAGGCTGACGACTCCGCCCTTGGGGCAATCCCGGCGCTGGAGCGCGATGATGTGGCCTTGCTCGACCACGCCATCCCAGCAGAAGCGCTGCTTCATGCCTTCGAGCAGCGCGCGGATGCCGTGATCGCCGGCGTAGGGGACCGGCGCGTCGTCGCGGCGATAGAAACCGAATTTCTCGTGCTCGGTGCCGATGCGCCATTCTGGCTTCGGCTTCGACCCCGCATCGAGATAAGCGATGAGCTCGTCGCGCGACTCGATGGTCGGACCTTGAGGCCCCGCTACCTTTGTCGACATGAAGAGGAACTCCGCTTGGGCCCACGAGGTCGGTTCAAGGCGCGCGGGCTGCGCGACCGGGGCCAAGACGTCCCGATATCGCGCCCGGGCCGCGGGGCCGACAGGGGGCTCGCAGCCGCGCTGCTCCTAGCACAATTGTCGGCGCGCGAATACGAAAGCGATCAGCGCCAATCGCCGAGCGTGGCGTTGACGAGCGCCAGAAGCGCGACGGCGGCGGTGTCCGCGCGCATCACCCGGGGGCCGAGCGAGACCGGTAAAACAAAGGGCTTTTTCAGCAGAAGCGCCCTCTCCTCAGCCTCGAACCCACCTTCGGGTCCGATCAGCACGGCAAGCGGGCGGGGCTGCTCGGCCGCAAGCGCCGCCAAGGGCGAGGCTATCGGCGCCGCCTCGTCGGCAAAGACCAGGAGGCGGGTTTCGTCCCAGCCGTCGAGGAGCTCTGGCAGCTTCTCGGGCACGCCCACCTCCGGCACCCACAGGATCTCGCATTGCTCGGCGGCCTCGATGGCATTGGCCAAGAGCCGCGATGTATTGACGCGCTCGGGCGTGGTGCGGCGGGTCAGCACGGGCTGCAGCAGGGAGGCGCCCATCTCGGTCGCCTTCTGCGCCATGTAGTCGAGCCGGGCCCGCTTCAAGGGCGCGAACAGATAGTGCAGATCCGGTCCCTCGATTTGCCGCCGCGTTTGCTCGCCGACGGTGACACTCGTCTTTTTCTTGCTCGCGGCGCTCAACCCGCCTCGCCATTCGCCATCCCGGCCGTTGAACAGGAGGACCTGGTCCCCGGCCTTGCATCGCAGCACGTTGATGAGATAGTGCGCCTGCGCCGAATCGAGCTCGACCTCGGCCTTGGCGAATAAAGGGGACTTGACGAAGAGCCGCTGAGGCTTAGAGGGCATGCTCAAAGGCTCCTCTTCCAATCACGCGCGGAAGGACGGCGAAGTCGCAGACATGCCACGTCCCATTGTCCAAGGCAAAACCACCGGCGCCGTCGCCGACGCCCATCAAGGCAATGTGGTTGACCGCTTTGCGCCGGCTGCACTGCTGCCTTATCTCCGCCTCGCCCGCGTCGACCGGCCGACCGGCTTCTGGCTGTTGGCGTTTCCGTGCTTCTGGGCGGTAGCGCTCGCCTCGCGCAGCATCGGCGCCGACTACCCCGACCCCTCGCTGCTTTTGCTGTTCGCCCTTGGCGCCATCGTCATGCGCGCCGCCGGCTGCACCTATAACGACATTCTCGACCAGGACATCGACGCTCAAGTGGCGCGCACGCAAGCGCGGCCGCTCCCGAGCGGCCAGATCACGCGAAACGGCGCCATCATCTTCATGCTTGGGCTCTGCGCCGTCGGGCTTCTCGTGCTCGCATCCTTCAACAACTTTACCGTCTGGCTCGGGCTCGGGGTCATTCCCATCGTCGCCCTCTATCCGTTGGTGAAGCGCTTCAGTCATTGGCCGCAAGCCGTGCTTGGGCTCGCCTTCAACTGGGGCGCGCTCATGGGCTACGCCGCGGTGCTCGGGCGCCTCGAATGGCCGGCCGTGATCCTCTATGGCGGCGCTATCGCCTGGACCATCGGCTACGACACCATCTACGCCCATCAGGACCGCGACGACGACGCCCTGCTCGGCCTCAAATCGACCGCGCTCAGATTCGGGCGCGCGACCAGAGCCTGGCTCTCCGGCTTCTACGCGCTCGCTTGGCTGGGAATCACGCTTGCGGGTGTCCTGTCCGGAGCCGAGATCGTATTCCTGCTTGGCATGGGCGCCGCCGGGGCCCATCTCCTCTGGCAGGTGGCCACACTCGACATCGACGATCCGGAGAATTGTCTCAAGCGTTTCCGCTCGAACCGCGATTTCGCCGCGATCGTATTTGGCGTGATCGTGCTCGACATGGTTCTTGCGTCGCGGTTCTAGAGCGGCCATTGGTCACTCCCGTCACCGCCGGACGAATTTGCGGGCCTTGAGCGCGCGGGCGATGGTGGGGGCTAAAAGCATGAGGCCCCAGAGCTGATGCTCCGGGGCCGGATGACGCCTTGCTGTTAGCTTCCCTGAGGCTGCCTTGGAAGAGCCTTCATTGCCACGATCCTGCCACGGACGTTTTTCAAACCGCTTAACGGACGTCGTTAACGGCAGGTGTCCGGCCTTTCCTTCGCACATGGTTTAGAGAGTGTTGTCGAGAATCCCATGACCGCGCTGATCCGTTCCAGCTCCCCTCCCCCCCCTTCGCTCAAGGAGGACTTCGACCTGCTCAAGCGCGCGGTCGAGGACGCCGGCAAGCTCGCGCTCGGCTATTTCCGCCAGGAGATCGAAGTCAGCCACAAGCCCGACGGCAGTGAAGTGAGCGAGGCCGATCTTGCCGTCGATGCCGCTCTCAACCAGGCGCTGATGGGGGCGCGTCCGTCCTATGGCTGGCTGTCGGAGGAGTCCCCGGACACCCCCGACCGGCTCGACCGGCGCCTCGTGTGGATGGTCGACCCGATCGACGGGACCAACGCGTTTCTGCGCCATGTGCCGGAATGGACGATCTCGGTGGGATTGGTGCAGGAAGGCAAGCCCGTGCTTGGCATCGTGTTCAATCCCGCCACGGAAGAGTTCTTCCACGCCATCCGCGGCGAAGGCGCCTATCTCAACGGAGCTCCGATCAAGGTGAGCGGCCGGAGCGAGCTTGAGGGCGCGCTGTTCATCGCCAGCGGCGGGCTGTTCAAGAAGCGCATCTGGAAGGAACCCTGGCCGGGGGTCGAGTCGCGCTGGGTCAATTCGGTCGCCTATCGGCTGGCGCTGGTGGCGGCTGGACGCGCCGACGCCACCCTGTCGCTCTCCGCCAAAAGCGAATGGGACTTGGCGGCAGGCGTTCTTCTGGTCGAAGAAGCTGGCGGCGTGGTTACCAACCATCACGGCCACGGTCTCAGATTCAACCTGCCGCTGCCGCGTTTTCCGAGCCTGGTCGCAGCACCTCCCGGCCTTCACGCCAAGCTCATCGAACGCACGAGCCGCCTAGACCTCTAGGCCGCTTTTCGGTTAAGCCGGGCGCGGCAGAACACAAGAACACCGGACCGAAATGATGACCGCGAAGAAGCAGCTTCTCCACCTCGTCTTCGGCGGCGAGCTCACCTCGCTCGACAAGCTCGAGTTCAGCGACCTTAAATCGCTCGATGTCGTCGGCATCTATCCGAATTATGCGGAGGCCTTCGTGGCCTGGCGGGAAGCGGCTCAACGCAGCGTCGACGACGCTCATATGCGCTATTTCATCGTGCATCTGCACCGGTTGCTCGAGCCGGAGCTGGAAGACGGCGCTGCGGCCAAGGGCTAGGCGCCGCGGTGCATGGTTTTTCGCCTTAAAGCCCGCTTGCCTGGCATGTTAGAAGGACCACGCCGGGCGAGCGCTCCAAGCTCAAGACCGGCGGGATTCGGGGAAACGCTTGAAAGATCAACTGTTCAGCGACTCGAGGATGGTCACGCGCAAGGGCGACGAGCTCGCGGCCCATTACACCACGGGCGAGATCGTCAAGCGCATCTGGCATGAACACTTCCGCCCCCGCCTCGGATTGCTGCTGCTTGCCTCGCTCGCCATGCTGCTCACCGCGGCGACCACAGGCGCCATCCCCTTCATCATCCAGAAGACCGCGGATGACGTGTTCGTGGCGAAGAGCGAGCAGATGGTCTACTGGGTCACCGCGGCCATCGTGGTGGTGACCATCATCAAGGCGATCTCCGAATATGTGGCCGACGTCACCGTCGCCTATCTCGGCCACCGCTTCATCGCCGATCTCCGCATTTCCATGTTCGGCAAGCTCGCCCGCGCCGATCTCAGCTTCATTCAGACGGTGCATTCGGGGCGGCTGCTCTCCGGCTTCCTCAACGACGCCAATCTCATCCGGCAGACGGCGAGCCGCTCCCTCGTCACCCTCGGCGAGAACTACCTCAAGGTCATCATCCTCGTCGGCGCCATGTTCTACATGGATGCGCGCTTCGCCCTTCTGATCTTGCTGTTCATGCCCTTTGCCTGGTTCCTGCTCGGGCGGCAGCGCCGCAAAATGCGGAAATCGACCACCAAGTCGCTACAGGAGACCGGCGACCTCTCGGCCCTCGTCACCCAGACCTTGCGCGGCATGCGCGTGGTGCGAGCCTATCGCCAGGAGGACCGGGAGGAGGGGCGCGCGGCGAGCACCATCAACCGCGCGCTTGAATTCACCATGCGCGGGACGCGGGCGCGGGCCCTGTCGAGCCCGTCGATCGAGCTTCTGACCGGGTTCGGCTTTGCCCTCGCCATCTATTTCGCCGGCACCAAGGGTGTGCGCGGCGATCTCTCCCTCGGCCAGTTCATGGGCTTCATGACCTCGGCCCTGCTGATCTACGGCCCGCTCAAAAGCGCCGCGACCTTGCAAACCCAGCTGCAGGAAGGCGTGGCGGCCGCAAGCCGGGTGTTTGGCATTGTCGATCGCGAGACCAAGCTGGTCGAGGCCGCCGACGCGCGCCCGCTCGAGCTGACGAAGGGGGAGATCGAGTTCGACAATATCTCCTTCGCCTATGAGCCTGATAGCCTGGTGCTCAAGGGCGTGAGCTTGACCGTGCCCCAGGGCTACACCGTGGCGCTGGTGGGGCCGTCCGGCTCGGGCAAGAGCACGCTGGTCAATCTCACTTTGCGCTTCTTCGATCCCGGTCACGGCAGGGTGCTCATCGACGGCCAGGACATCGCCAAGGTGACGATCGCCTCGCTCCGCGAGGCCATCGGGCTCGTGACCCAAGACCCGGTTCTGTTCGACGACACCATCCGCGCCAATATCGCCTATGGCACCAAACCCGAGGACGAGGAGCAGGTGATCGCCGCGGCCAAGGCCGCCGCCGCCCACGATTTCATCCTGGGACTGCCCAAGGGCTACGACACGCGCGTGGGCGAGGCGGGTTCGCTGCTGTCCGGCGGCGAGCGGCAGCGCATCGCCATCGCGCGCGCCATCTACAAGGACGCGCCGATCCTCTTGCTCGACGAGCCGACCAGTTCGCTCGACAGCGAGGCGGAGGCCAAGGTGCAGGCCGCGCTCGAAGGGTTGATGCGCGGCCGGACCGTGCTGATGATCGCTCACCGCCTGTCCACGGTGAAGAAGGCCGACCTCATTTGCGTGCTGGACCAGGGCCGCATCGTCGAGGTCGGACGCCATGACGAGCTCGTCGCCAAAGGCGGCCTCTATACCCGCCTGCACCGGACGCAGTTCGGCATTGCCGGTGGCGAGGATGCTGCCGACGCCGATGACGCCAAGGCCACGAGCGCCGAGGCCGTCGCCGTGGCCGGCAATTAGCCGGCGCGCTGGGGCCATCGATCCATTGTCCGCCGACAGTCAAAATAAAGGTCCCGGGCCCGGCTTCACCCTCCGGGCCTACCGGGCGCTGACCCGCCTGGCCGCCCCGCTGGCGCCGCTGATGCTGGCCTGGCGCACCAGCCGCGGCAAGGAAGAGCCCGCCCGGCGGCTGGAGCGTTATGGCGAGGCGGGCATGCCGCGCCCAGCGGGATTTCTCGCCTGGTTCCACGCGGCGAGCGTTGGCGAGGCCAATGCGGTGCTGCCGGTGATCGAGGCGATCGCGGCGGAGCACCCCGGGATCGGCTTGCTGCTGACGACGGGCACGGTGACGTCGGCGAAGCTCGCCCGGGCGAGATTGCCGCGAGGCGCCGTGCATCAATATGTGCCCCTCGACCATCAAAATTATGTGCGCCGGTTTCTCGCCCATTGGCGCCCGGACCTCGCCGTGTTCGTCGAGTCCGAGATTTGGCCGAATCTCGTGTTGGAGACGCGGGCGCAGGATATTCCACTGGTGCTGGTCAATGGCCGCATGTCGTTTTCCTCCTTCCGGCGCTGGCGGGACCGCCCGGGCTTGAGCCGGCCGCTGTTCTCAGCCTTCAGCCTGGTGCTCGCCCAGAACGAGCGGCTGGCCCAGCGCTTCACCGCGCTTGGCGCGCCGAGCACATTGAGCATCGGCAATCTCAAGGCCGACGCGCCGCCGCCACCGGTGGATCTCGCCGGGCATAAGCGGCTCGCCGCGGCCTTTGCCGGGCGCAATGTGTGGCTCGCGGCGAGCACCCATTCGGGCGAGGACGACATGGCTGCCGTGGCGCATCTCGCCATCAAGGCGGAACGGCCCGATCTTCTCACCATCATCGTGCCGCGCCATCCGGAGCGTGGGCCGCTGATTGCCAAGCTGCTGGCCGGCGCCGGGCTCGAGGTCGCGCTTCGCTCCGAGGGGAAGCTGCCGGGGCCGGGCACCGACATCTACATCGCCGACACCATCGGCGAGCTCGGGATGTTCTACAATCTGGTGCCGGTCGCCTTTGTCGGCGGCTCGCTCGTGCCCCATGGCGGGCAGAACCCGCTGGAGGCGATCAAGCTCGGCGCCGCGGTCGTGACCGGCCCGCATTGGCGGAACTTCGCCGATGCCTATGACGAGCTGCTCGCGGCGGGCGCTTGCCTGCAGGTGAGCGATGCGCAAAGCCTCGCCTCGGCGGTTCTTTCTCTGTTAGAGGACGGCCAGGCGCGGGCGGCGATGATGGCTCGCGCCGAGGGCACCATTGCGCGCATGAGCGGCGCGCTGCCGCGCACCATCAAGGAACTCGAGCGCTTCCTCCCACCAAAGGCCACGCTTCAGCATGCATCTTAGAACTCCCTTCTGGTGGTATCGCAAGCGCGGGGCCATCGCCTCGGCGCTCAAGCCTCTCGGCGCGCTCTATGGGCGCATGGCCGAAGGCAAGGCCGCGCGCGTGACACCCTATCGCTCCCGGCTACCCGTCATCTGCATCGGTAATTTCACCGCCGGCGGTGGCGGCAAGACCCCGACGGCCATCGCCGTGGCCGAGCTGCTGAAGCAAGCGGGTGAGAAGCCGTGCTTCCTCACCCGTGGCTATGGCGGCAAGAGGGAGGGCCCGGTGCTGGTCGAGACGGGCCAGACTGCTGCCGAAATCGGCGACGAGACGCTGCTGCTGGCGGCGCGTGCACCGACGGTGGTTTCCGCCGACCGCGCCGCCGGGGCCAAGCTGATCGAGACTTTGGCCGATGTCAGCGTCATCGTCATGGATGACGGCTTCCAGAATCCTCAGCTGATCAAAGACTTGAGTCTGATCGCGGTCGACAGCGCGGCCGGGGTCGGCAACGGTCTGGTGATGCCCGCCGGACCGTTGCGGGCGCCGCTGGCCCAGCAGATGGCAGCAGCCGGCGCGCTCATTCTGATCGGGGACAGCGGCCGGTCGGCCCCTCTGGTCAAGGATTTCGAAGCCACCGGCAAGACCGTGTTCAAGGCGCGCATGACGATCCGGGGCGAAGGCAGATGGCTCGGCGTGCTGCCGGTGATCGGCTTTGCCGGCATCGCCAATCCGAAGAAATTCTTCGCCACGCTGTCGCAGAATGGCGCGCGGCTCGTGGCGACACGCTCCTTTCCGGACCATCATGCCTTTTCCGAGCGGCAGGCCGCGAGGTTGCTGAAGCAGGCAAGCCGCGGCAACGCCATGCTGGTCACCACCGAGAAGGATTGGGTGCGGCTGCCGGAGGATGACGGCACGTCCTTGAGCGAGCTGAAATTCCGCTCCCGCCCGCTTCCCATCGCCATCGAGTTCCCGGACTCGGCGCTGGCCAGATTGCTGGTCGAGACGATCGGCAAGAAGAAACAGGAAAGCTAGCCGCTCACCGGCAGGGGATGGGTTTCGCGGAAGCGCTTCAGCGAGGCCGCGGGTGAGGCGATGCCGGTCGGGTCAGTTGTGACGACAGGTGGTTCCGGAAATCTCTCTTGTGGCGAGCGGGCTTGGATGCTTTGTTCGTTTGCGGGAGGAAGAACCACAATGCGAGCAATAGTTGTGTTACTTGTGCTCGGTTTGGCTGGCGCTGTTCCGGCACGCGCGGCATCGCTCCCGCAATACGATCCCGAAGCGCATTGCCGCAAGGTGGCAAACTCGATTGGGGCCTATTCGGCCATGATCGATAAGGGCTGTCTCGAGATGGAACAGGGAGCCTATGATAGCCTTAAGGGCACCTCGAACAATACCCGCTGGCCAGCCCCGCGCAAATCAGATTCGGTGATCCCGCACGATGAGGCAGGCGGGGACGGGTCATGGGGCAGATGGGGTTCTACGATCTCGACAAGCGGCT